>Ga0209348_1000065_pt1 | contig 62547 bp, 100 predicted proteins | sample ETNvirenome_2_30_FD_184065 | JGI IMG/M metagenome (GOLD analysis project Ga0209348, IMG submission 184065) | Marine viral communities from the Pacific Ocean - ETNP_2_30 (SPAdes) (version 2) | ecosystem: Environmental > Aquatic > Marine > Oceanic | place: Pacific Ocean | collected 2013-06-22 | reverse complement strand
TGAACGTATAATGAAACCGTTGCCTTACAATCCTAATAATCCTACTAGAATGAGACCGTTGCCTTATAGACCTGGAGAAGATGAAATGCCTAGAATTGAGCGAAAACCTTTTAGACCTATGGATAAGAAACCTGGTTTTAATAGAGAGCCTTTAAGACCAAAACCTGAAGAATTAAAACAAATGAGAGAAAAAATTAGAAAAAGAAAAACTAAAGATTTTAATCAAGGTGGTATGGCAAGAGAAGAGTATCAAGGTTCATATATCAAATCAGATTTAGCTGGGGAACCAGTTTCTAATAAGTCATACGAGGCATATTATAAAGATTTAATCTAATGGCTAAAAAGGGGTTAAAAAAATGGTTTTCAGAAAAATGGGTAGATATTGGAGCAAAGAAAAAAGGTGGAAAGTTTCAAGAGTGTGGAAGAAAATCTGCCAGTGGCTCTTCAAGGAAATACCCCAAGTGTGTCCCACTTGCAAAAGCCACACGTATGACAAGTGGGCAAAAGGCAAGTGCTGTCAGACGAAAAAGAGCAGCAGGAAATCCAGGAGGAAAACCTACTAATGTCAGTACGTTTACAAAGAAATACTATGGGGGTATGATAGACCTATGAGTAAAAAATATACGTTTAATATGGTTGTTGTTAAACCCACGGGTAAAGGTGGAAAACCTTTAAAACCAAAACCGATTAAACCTAAACCACAACAAAAAGCGGGAGGTGGAATGAGCAACAAACCAAAAAAACCTAAAGTAATACAATTGATGCCAAGAGGTGTTTTTTATAAAGGAAAAGCAAAAGACTACCCTGGTATAAAAGAATTAATTAAAAGAAAAAATAAAAAAGCTGGAGGAGGCATGTTAAAATATAAAAAAGGCGGTGGATACGATAGTGGTACACCAGGAAAATTAAGAGACGCAATTCAAAAAGTAAAAGATGTCATGGGAAAAAGAATTGGCAAAACTGCTGGAGAAAATTTAAGAGATAGATTAAAAAAAAGAAAAGAGATGACACCTCTTGTAAAAAAAGCACAAGGAGGCCCAGCAGGAGCTAAAGGAATGTCAAAAAAAGAAGATGATAAAAGAGACATAAGAAAAGTTGAATCTCAAATTGGTGCTTCTAGAAGTTCAGGAAGAGAAATGGGTAGAAGAGGAATAGCTAGAAGAGCTAAAGGTGGTTTTGGTATGCTATCAGTAAAAGCAGGTATTGATAAAAACCCAAATCCTACACAAGCAGATAGAATAGCAGGTGCTCAAATGAAAGGTAAAATGAAACCTAAAAAAGCTATGGTTGGAGCTTTAATGTCAGTTGAGGCACAGAAAAAGAAATTTGGAATGAAAGATGGTGGTGAAATGAAAAGAGGTTATGGAGCCGCTAGACAAAGTGGAAGTGGTTTACAAGACGAAAACTTAGTTCCAGGTAAAACAATGGATTACTATAAAGATTTGATGTAATTTGGAATATGCATGAGAAAAAAAATAAAGGTCAAAAAATTCTTCAAAGGAGCACAAGCTGATGCAAGAGCTGGTAAATCTCCTATGTCTCCAGGAACATCAGTTACTGGTGGAGTAAGATCAGGCCCATCAAATAATCACCCCTTTTCAGGTAATAAAGGCCCTACAAAAACTAAAACACAAACTCAAACTCAAACTAATTTACAAGCAAACGTAAATAATAACGTAAAACAAAATTTAGAGGGTGGTAAAACTTTTAGACCTATACCGATAACTCCTTTTGGAATTACAACAGCAGCCCTTATGGGTTTAGAAAATGTAAGAAGAGCAAAAGAAGCTAAAGGAGAACGTTTACTAAGTAGAAAAAAAACATTACCTGCAACAAGAGACTTTTATAGACAAACAGGCAGACCTTTAAACACAAAAATAGGTTCACCTGATGAACAGTATTTAAAAGATGCAGGTATCATTGGTAGAAATAAACCACCACCTAATATTGGTGGTAACAATCAAATTGTATGTCCAGTTGGTTATGTAAATCAGAATGGGGTTTGTGTAAAAGTAACTGGCAAATCTAAAGGTGGTTTCACTCAAAAATATTACAAAGGATTATTATAATGGCTACTTCTAACACAACAGATTTTGATTTAAATGTAGATGAAGTTATTCAAGAGGCTTACAATAGGTGTGGTGTAAGAACTAACACTGGTTACGACTTAAAAAGAGCAAGACGAAATTTAAATATTTTATTTTCAGAATGGGGTAATCGTGGCGTTCATCTTTGGAAAGTTGAACTTCAGACACAAGCATTGACTGCTGGTACAATTAATTACGCAGTTCCTGCTGACGTGTCAGATGTTTTAGAAGCTTACATTTCAACGACATCAGGACAAACTGCATCAACTAATGATATATCTTTAACAAAAATTGATAGATCAGCTTACGCTGCTTTACCTAACAAAGGCTCACAAGGTCAGCCTTCACAATATTTTGTTGATAGACAAACAATACCAGTAATTAATTTATATGTTGCACCTGATGCTGGTACCTACACGCATTTAAAATACTACACTATAAACAGAATTATGGATGCTGGTGCATACACAAATACAACTGATGTAGCTTACAGATTTATACCTTGTATGGTTTCAGGTTTATCTTATTATCTTTCTTTTTTATCTAATCCACAAGCAACACAAAGTTTGAGATTAGTTTACGAAGATGAATTACAAAGAGCGTTGAATGAAGATGGTCAAAGAACATCAGTATATATTTCACCGCAAACATTTTATGGAGATGGTGTATAATGGGAAGACAAGCAACAGGTAGATATGCATTAGCTATTTCTGATCGTTCAGGTCAAGCATTTCCTTATAAAGAAATGGTCAAAGAATGGACAGGGGCTTTTGTGCATATATCTGAATTTGAACCTAAACATCCTCAACTTAACCCAAGAAACCCAGGTGCTGACGCACAAGGTTTAAGAAATGCAAGACCACAAACTTTTACTTTACAATCAGGTGGAGGAGGAAGAGCAACTGTTGATTTAACTTTACCTGGAGACTTTGCATTTAATTCAAATGGTATGCAGCCTGATGACGGTTCTTTACAAAATAGATTAAGACAAGCCATTACAAATGTAGGGCAAGTAACAATAGGAATAACATAATGGCTATATCGTATACAGATTTTTTAACTCAAGTGAGAAACTACACTGAAGTAGATTCTAATGTTTTATCTGACACTTTAATTGATCAGTTCATTAGACAAACAGAATTAGATGTAGCTGGTAAAGTTGATTATGATGACTTAAGAAAATATGCAACAGCTAATTTTGTTAGTGGTCAAAGATATGTAAGTAGACCTAGTGATGAATTAATTATAAGATCAATACAAGTTTTTGATGGTTCAGGAAATAGACATTTTTTAGAAAAAAGAGATACAAGTTTTATATCAGAATTTAACAATACAGGAGCAACTGGTTTACCTCAATATTACGCTAACTGGGACGAAAATAATTTTTTAGTAGCCCCAACACCAAATAGCACTTATCAGGTACAGTTAAATTACATAAAAGACCCTCCTCACTTTACATCGACTTCAACTACCTTTTTATCATCTTATCAAGACGGTTTACTTTTATATGGTGTTTTAGAACAAGCTTTTTCTTATCTAAAAGGCCCAGTAGATATGTACAACCTATATAAAAGCAAGTATGATACAAGTATTGAAGCTTTTGCTCTACAACAAATGGGTAGAAGAAGACGAGGAGAATACGATGATGGAGTTCCAAGAATTAAGGTATCTTCACCATCGCCATAATATTTAATAGGAGGAAAATATGGCAATAACAGCAAACGCAATATGCAACAGTTTCAAAGAAGAAATTCTTGAAGCAGTTCATGACTTTACACCTACATCAGGTGATGTATTTAAACTAGCTTTATACACAAACTCTGCAACTATCGGTAATGACACAACAACTTATCCAGGAGACTCAACAGGTGGACAAGTTTCTAATTCAGGTCAATATACTCAAGGTGGCGGAGCTTTAGTTAACGCTTTAGTTTCATTACAAAACAATACAGCTTTTGTAGACTTTAATGATTTATCGTTCACAGGAGTTACTCTTACTGCAAGAGGTGCTTTAATATATAACACATCTAACGCAAACAAAGCGGTAGCAGTATTAGACTTTGGAGGAGATAAAACAGCAACAGCAGGAACTTTTACTATTCAGTTCCCTAATGCTAACGATACTCAAGCTATAATCAGAATAGCTTAATAACAAAAGGAGGGCCTGGTGGCTAACATAACAGTAGAAGTACAGTCGCCAGGTCTTTCGGTTTGGGGCGGAGCCAATTGGGGCGAAGGCCAATTCTCACAAATAGACTCGACATCATTTTCTGTTGGTCAAGTTTTAGCTTTTAATAATATTGGTTGGGGTGGCCATGTTTGGAACTCAGGATCAAACTGGGGCGATCTTAACGATACAACTTTCACAGCAGGTTCTGTATCTGCAACTTTTGCAATTGGAAATGAAGAGATAGAAACAAAAACAATTGTAGAAGTAACAGGAATATCATTAACTTCTGCGGTTGGAAATGAAGATACAGAAGTTTTAAATAATGGTTGGGGTTTAAAACATTGGGGAGAGTTTTCTTGGGGACTTACAGGTACTCTTCTTGCAACTGGATCACAAGCAAATACATCACTTGGGTCTATAACAAATGTTATAGATGTAACAGTTGAAACAGGTTCTGTATCTGCGTCTTCTGCCATCGGATCAAGTGCTTTAAGAGTTGATGCAGATGTAACACCAGCTAGTCAATTATTAACTTCAAGTATCGGAAACGAAGATACCATTGGAAATGCAATAATTGATGCCACAAGTTTAGTAGCCACTTCATCAGCTGGTCAATCAGAAGTTGATCCTACTTTCTTAATTGGAGAAGGTTGGGGTAGAGATACTTATGGAAACTTAGGATGGGGCGTAAATTATTCTGTCATTGGTGGTGGGGTAAATGGTATTGCATTAACATCTTCGATTGGTAATGAAGATGCATTTACAGATTTTACTGCTGAAGTTTCAGGCATACAATTACAAACATCTATCACACCAGTTGGGACTTCTGCAAACTCAGATAATGAAATAGCACATAGTTTCTTAATTCAAGGAAGTGTTGGAGATGCATCAATAACTGGACATGCTCTAGTAGAGCCTTCAGGAGCATCAGCCGCAACAGCGATAGGAGATGCTGTCGGAGGAACTCTTCAAGAAGTTCCTGTAACAGGTATTCAATTAACTGCAAATATTGGTAACGAAGATACTTCAGGAAATGCAGACGTAAATGCTACGGCTATTTTCTTAACTTCTAGTGCTGGTCAAACAGATATAAAATTTGCTTATGATGCTACTGGCTCACAAGTAACAGCAAGTGCAGGTCAAATACCTGAAGTAAATGGTGATGCATTAGTTCAACCAACTGGCATAGGGTTGACAAGTGCTGTTGCGTCCCCTAATATAATTGCATGGGCTGAGGTTGACGTTGGAACCCCTGTAACTTGGACTGAGGTTGACTTAGCTGCATAAGGATTTATAATTTAAAAAAAGGAAAATTTTATGGCATCAAACTTCTCTACTGATCTTAAATTAGAATTGATGACTACTGGTGAAAACGCTGGTACGTGGGGTGATAATACAAACAATAACCTTAATCTAATTCAACAAGCAATCGCAGGTTTTGAACAAGTAACACTTAATAGTGGTTCAACTTTAGCTTTAGCGATGACAGACAAAACTATATCTAACGCTAGAAACATGGTAATCAAATTTGCATCAGCTTCAATAGCTGCAAGTACAATTTGTACAATTCCTGACAGTATTGAAAAATTTTATATTTTTGATTGTACAGCATTAACAAATCCTGGAAACCTAACTATTAAAACAGCTTCAGGAACTGGATTTACAATTGATGCTGCAAAAATTTACGCTGCATATTCAGACGGTACAAATTTAAAAGAAATATCTTTAGACACTCTAGGGGGAACAATTGGTTCGGGTGGTTTAGCAGATAATTCTGTATTAAGTGCTGCGATTTCTGCAAACCAAATCACAACTGCAAAAATTTCAGATAACCAAATCACAACTGCTAAAATTTCAGATAACCAAATCGTAACTGCAAAAATTTCAGATTTACAAGTTACTACTGCAAAAATTGCTGACGATTCAATAACACCTGATAAACTTTCAAACACAGCTGTTACACCTGGTTCATACACAACAGCGTCAATCACAGTTGATGCACAAGGAAGATTAACTGCGGCTTCATCAGGAGCAGCAGCAGGTGGTGCTATGGGTGAAATGATTGTAGCTGCTGGGCCTAGCTCAGGAACTTACACAGCTTCTCCATCAGCAAACAAAGCACAAATTTATGCTATCTCAGGCGGAGGCGGATCAGGCGGAAGTTCGCAGGGCTTCGCTGGTGGCGGGGGAGGCGGATCGGGAGCCTTCGGTTACTATGAGGTTTCTGTTACGGGAGGAGATGCTTATCCCTACTCAGTAGGAGCGGCTGGTAATAATGGTACTCCTGTACCTAGTAATGCCCCTCCAGGTAATGCAGGACAAGCTACTAACGTACAAAACTTAGCAACAGTAAACGCTGGAAACGCTGGAAACGGTGCAAGAAGATCACCTCCATTTCCAGGTGCTAACCCAGGAAACCCAGGAACAGCTCCAGGTGCTACTTTAACTTTAAACTCACCTGAAGGATATTTAATTGATTCTGCATATGGTGGAGCATCTGAACCTGGCTACCTTGTAATTAAAGATAACCACATAGCTTAATAAAGGAGAACTATGGCAAATTATATAATGAAAAATGAATCAGGGTTGTCTAAAGTAGCAACAAGTGAAGATTCAAAAACATTTTGGGAATCTTTAGGTTTAACTGCTGAGTCTTGCTCTGACGATCAATATGATGGATTAATTAGATCAACTAAATCTTTTGATAATGGAACTTGGGTCGACTTAATAAGAGACGATGTTTCTTTCGATTTAATTACATTAAGAGAAGAATTAGATAAACATATTGCAAATGTAAAACACTCAATTGAATCTAATGATAATGAACCTGCATCTTGGGCAACTCATTTAACAACTTTAGAAGCAATTGATTTAGATACATTAATAACAACACCTGGCGAAATGCCCTCAATTACAGGAAAAAATTGGGTTGACGCTCTTATGAATAATAGTATATCTGTACCTCTAGTTTTAGAAGTATAGATTAATGCCAAATATCATATTCAAAGCCGTAGACGTAATTACGGAGGATAAGTTAATATGTCCCGAACCTGCTAAACTTCATATACCTGAATGGTTTCGTAAATTAAAACTTACTTTAGGTAATCCAAACGACCTTACTATTAGAGCATGTATGCCTTTTCAAGATACTTTGATGGCTGGTTATGTTTTAAAAAATCCAATTGATCAAGAATTTAATTTTCTTAAAGAAAATCTTCAAGGTGTTGAAGATGTTTGGATAAATGTTCATCAAGAAATTAAAAATAATACAAAAGACAAATTGTTTGAAAATATTAACCATGGAAACGAAACTCATCCTATATCTCAACTAGGAGGTAAAGAAGGAGGCTGTCCATTTGTTTCAATGAATCAAGAAAAAGCTTTTTACAAAATATTAAACCCTTTTTCTATTGTCTTACCTGAAGGATATAGTTGTTTACTTATACCTTTATTGAATAGACCTGATCCACGGTTCACGCCCCTTACAGGTATTATAGATGATGGTAATGATTTACCTCCAAACTTTCCAATAGTTATACACAAAAAAGGAACTTGGTTGCTTAAAAAAGGAGAACCTGTTATTGGTGTAATTCCATTTAAAAGAGAAAAATGGAAAATGAAAATTGAAAAGAAAACAAAATATGACCATAGAAAAAGCATGTTTGCTTATGGCTCAAAAATTAAGAGATGGTATAGAGATTTTATATGGAAAAGAAAACATTGGGACTAGAAAAATTTATCAAGGTTCAAGATAATTTTATTACCCCACGACAAGTTTCAGCAATAATAAGAACTTTTAAAGATAAAAAATTTGAACATAGTAAAATAATTTTAGAAAATGGTGAAAGAATTGTAGATACAACAAATAGAAATGTTGCAGAATATTGGTTACAAGAAAATAGAAATCATACAGAAACACACTGGTTGAGATATTTACAAAGAAAATTATTTTTGTTTTCTCAAAATTTTTTAGATGAATTTCAACTGGATATATCAATTAAAAATATAGAAGGAATAACTATATTAAAATATGAAGCTGGTGGTTTTTATAAAAGACATGTGGACTCTTGTAAAAGTGCATTTAGAGAACTTTCAGCTATAATAATGCTTAATGATGATTACGAAGGGGGAAGTCTAAAATTTTATGATAGTGGAAATGAAATAAAAGAAGTAACAAAAAAAGCAGGTAGATTAATTATGTGGCCAAGTTGTTCATTATTTCCACATCAAGCAGTACCTGTTGAGAAAGGAACAAGGTTTGTAATTGTATCATGGATGTCTTAAAAAATAATTTTTGGTATGTACCTGAAATCTTAACCAAAGAAGAATTAAGACTTTTAAATATATATTGCCAAATTAAACATAGTTGGAACTATGAACAATTTGATGATGTTCAAACTGCATTAGGCGAAACAGCAATATATGGAGATACAATTATGGAAAGTTTATTAAAAATAAAAACACCTAATTTTGAAAAAGTAATAGGAAAAAAAATTTTACCTACATATTCTTTTTGGAGAATGTATAATAAATTTTCTGTGTTAAATAGACATTTAGACAGGCCAAGTTGTGAAATAACTGCTAGTATTAATCTAGGTGGTTGTGGCACTAAATGGCCATTAATTGTAGAAGGTAAATCTGTTGATATAAAACCAGGAGATGCAGTTGTTTATCATGGTGCTAAATTAGAACATTGGCGAGAAGAATTTCAAGGAGATGCACAAGCTCAAGTATTTTTTCATTGGGTATATGCAGACGGGCCTGAAAAAGGTGAGATTTTTGATAGAAGAAAAGACTTAGGTGATCCTGCAAGACCTAAAGTTAAATTGTCTAACAATGCTTAAATTTTTTAATGGTATATGCTATAATACTTTATGCCTTTAAATTTAATAAACATAAGACCTGGCTTTAATAAACAAATTACTGATACTGCGGCTGAAGGCCAATATGTTGACGGAGATTTTGTAAGATTTAGATACGGGTTTCCTGAAAAAATTGGTGGTTGGGCACAAATTACAGATAAAACATTAGTTGGTATTGCAAGAGATCAACATCAATATACTGACTTAGACGGTAGAATTTACGCTGCAATTGGAACTCACAAAGCTTTGATAATTTATTATGAGGGTGCCTTTTATGATATTACTCCATTAGAAACAGCCCAAACAGGCGGTACCTTTACTGTAAACGGAACAGCCACAGTAACAGTAAATTTAAGTGGGCATAATTTAGAAGCAGGAGATTTATTTACTTTTACATCTGTAACTGCTCCCACAGGATCAGGGTATTCAGTAGCTGATTTTACAACAAATACTTTTGAAGTAACAGGGAGACTAAATGCAAACCAATTTACTATTACCATGTCTTCTGCCTCATCAAGCAGTAATACGTCAGGAGCTTGTACAATTAATAGGTATGTAAAACCAGGTTCTATCGGACAAACTTATGGATTTGGATGGGGAACTGGAGCTTGGGCTGGAGCTACTGGTGTAACAGATACACTAGACGGAGCTCTTCTAAATGACACAAATGGAACTGGAGGTTCAGGGACTACGATTGTTGTAGACTCAACGACAGGTTTTCCTTCAGCTGGAGTTATCAAAGTTGATAATGAATTAATCTCTTATACTGGAACCACGGCCACATCACTCACTGGAATAACAAGAGGTGTTAATGGAACCAGCACTGCTGCACACTCAGATGGGGCTTCAATAGAAGCTTTCACTGGTTGGGGCGAAGCATCTCTTTCTTCATCAGTAACACTTGATCCAGCAAACTGGTCATTAGATAATTTTGGACAAATACTTACTGCTACTATTCATAACGGAAGAACTTTTATTTGGCAGCCAATTCAGAATACTGCCTCTGCTTTGACAACAAGAGCTACTGTCATGTCAAATGCTCCAACAAAAAGTATTTTAACTTTAACATCTGATCAAGATAGACACTTTATACATTTTGGAACAGAAACTACGATAGGAGATGTATCTTCTCAAGATAAAATGTTTATAAGATTTTCAGACCAAGAAGATTTTTCTGACTATGCTCCTACTTCAATTAATACCGCAGGAACTTTTAGGCTAGATGACGGAACTGAAATAAGAGCAGCTATAAGAGCAAAAGATTATATTTTAGTTGTCACTGATTCGGCTGCTTACACTATGCAATTTGTAGGTGCTCCATTTACTTTCAGTATAAGAAAAGTTGGTTCTAATTGTGGATGTATGGGTCAACACGCAATACAATTTAAAGATGGTATTGTTTACTGGATGGATGACTCAGGTGGATTTAATTATTTTGCTGGTACTGTTGAAACATTACCTTGTCCAGTTGAAGACTTTGTTTTTACAACAAATAATCCAGGTGATTTAGGAATAAACTATACACAAGGTAAAACAGTTTTTTGTGGAAACAATTGTTTATTTGGTGAAGTAACTTGGTATTACCCTTCTGCTAATTCAACATCAATTGACAGAGCAGTTACTTATAACCATGGAGAAAAATCTTGGTACACAAGTTCTTTAGCACGAACCACGGCTTATGATGCTCATTTATATCAAGTACCATACAAAACAGAATTTGATAGTTCAGGAACTCCTTCGTTCCCAGTCATTCAAGGAGTAACAAATACTAACGGAGCAACTGTGTATTACGCTCATGAAACTGGGACTGATCAAGTTAAAGGAGGAGCCACAACTGCAATAGAAGCATTTATTGAATCAGGAGATTTTATGTTACATGTTGATGGTGATGGTGAAGTATTTACAAAAATTAGAAGATTTATTCCTGATTTTAAAAGATTAAACGGTAATGCAATAATAACAATTAATCTTAAAGATTTTCCATCTGACACTGCTAGTTCTTCTTCTTTGGGGCCTTTTACTATAAGCAGTTCAACTCAAAAAGTAGATACTAGAGCTAGAGGAAGAGCTGCAAGTTTAAAAATTTCTAATAGTGGTTCAGGTCAAACATGGCGATATGGAACTTTTAGAGCTGATGTACAACCTGACGGTAGAAGATAATGAAAAGAATGAAAGACCCAAAAATAGGCACAGGTAAAAAACCAAAAGGATCAGGAAGGAGATTATACACAGATGAGAATCCTAAAGATACTGTTGGAATTAAGTTTGCGACTCCTACTGATGCTCGTAAAACTGTTGCTAAAGTTAAGAAGGTATCTAAACCGTTTGCAAGGAAAATACAAATCTTAACAGTGGGTGAACAAAGAGCAAAAGTAATGGGTAAATTAAAAGTAGCATCTATATTTAAAAAAGGTAAAGATTCTATAAGAAAAGGAAGAAAAATATAATGGCAAGAATTAATGTAAATGTTCCTCAACCAACAAAAGACTATGAGCCAAGCAACCAAGAACAACAGCTTCAGGCTTTAGATCAAATTAAAAATCAACTCAATACTTCATATCAAGAGGAATTGAAGCAAGAGGTAGAAAGGTTTACGTGGTTTAATGGCTAATACTTATAAAAATTCAAAAATAGATTTTACTTCTACGGATAATACTGTTGTTTACACAACGCCTTCTAACTCAAGAGCAATAATTCAAAATATTTTAGTAAATGATGACTCAGGCAGTGGGGATAGCTTAAGTGTAACTTTAGTAAGTGGTGCTAACACATTTAGTTTATTTAAATCAAAAGCAATAAGCGGAAACGCATCACTTGAATTAATTACAAAACCCATTATTTTAGAAGAGAATGAAATATTAAAAGCACAAGCAAACACTGCTGATAGGTTACACATGGTCGTATCTTTACTTGAGATAAGTAGATCAGATCAAAATGGTTAATGATTATAGTCAAAAATTTTTTATCTAAAGAAGAGTGTGAAAAGTTAATACAATTTTATAAAAATAACTTAAATAAAACTGAACCATATAAAGATAGAAAAAAATTAATATTACATGATAGTTATGGAAAAGGTTTTACAAACAACACTTTTTTAAACACTATTATAAAAAAATACCAAGAGATAAGACCTTTAGATTATCTTGATAATTTAGAAATAGTTTATTGGCCTGAAGGTAATTTTATGGATTGGCATGATGATACTTGCTATTACACATTTTCTTCCATTACTAATTTAAACTCAGATTATGAAGGCGGTAGAACTAGAGTTGAAAACTTTGAAGTAGAACCTAAAATTGGTAAGTTAGTTTTATTTGAGTCTTCAAAATTACATAAAGTTACACGTCTTGAAAAAAACAATAGATATGTTATAGGTGCTTGGTATAAAGATGGCCCGTGTTAAATTTATACATTTTGTCCCTAGACCTAAACCTCGTAAGCGTCCAGGCCGTCATACAAAAAGATTAAATAAACATGTCAAAAGATCGTATAAGAAATACAACCGTCAGGGACGTTGATGAAAATTTATAATTTCCATAATGGAAAACTAAGAAATAATTTTAATCCTCAATATTCTTTTTATTTAGCAGAAGACAGCCTTGATTTAAATACAGACACCATGGCTCAAATATTATTGAATAAGGAAAAAGAATTTTTAAATAAATATCCATCTTTTACAGATGGAGGCACAGGTTTAGGAAATAAAAGTATTACCAGTAGATTTTATTATTATAATTTATTGCAAATTCCTGAAACTAAATTTTTAAAAAAACATATTAGAAAAACACATGATAAATTTTTAATGAACTTAGGTTATAAAATAGAGACTAATTACTATGCCCAGTGTTGGTTTAATGTAATGAGGGAGGGAGAGCAAATTGAAAAACATTTTCATGCTGAAAAAAATGATGGATATTTAAGTGGTCATATTTGTATTGATGTAGATAATACAAACACTTATTTTGAATTACCCTATTTTGATGAAAAGTATATTAGTAAAAACCAACCCAATAAAATAACTTTGTTTCCAAGTTGGGTTAAACACTACACAGATCAAGTGCCAAAAAATAAAACAAGAATAACTTTAGCGTTTGACATAAGACAAGAATACGCTTATATTACAAACATTAAAGATGATAATAAATTTCACTGGGAGAAAATATGAGTGACGAACCAATTAAAATACCTGCAATCACAAAAGAGATTGTAAAAAATAAGAGAACAGGAAAAGTATATGATAGCAAAGCTGATTTTGATAATGATGTTGCTGATCCCAATACTGACACTACTTCTGATGACTTTCAACAAGACTTACAAGTTACAGTTGCCTCTCTACATACAAAAGGCGAAACTATTCCTGATTAATGAAATTCGTGTATACAAAGAACGAGTGCGAAATGCATTTTTCGGAGGATGAGATTAAAAATCTTGAACGAAACAAAAAAATTGTTTTTGAGTATGAAAACATAAGACATCTTGTAAACTCACTCGCAAGAATAGTATCTGATATTCACGTAAAATTTAGTAAAGAAAATCCTGAATTAGCTAAGTTGCAAACTAGGATGGGAAATAATATAAACACTAAATAATGAATCTTCCTATCGGTGGCACTGAATTACAATATAACATGTTGCTAAAACATGTTGACAATAATTTACTTAACAATTTTCAAATAACAACTTCAGTTCCTGAAAAAATACCTTTAGCAAAAGATAAAATAAATATTCTTTGGCAACAAAATTCTTATGATCAACCTAATATAGTTCCATGGATGCAAGAAAAATCTAATCACAAAAAATACGATTGGTATGTATTTAATAGTCATTGGTGTGCAGAAAAATATAGAGTTCACTTTCAATTACCTCAAGATAAATGTACAGTTATTAAAAACGCAATAGAATACTTTCCTGGTAGAGCGGTATATCAAAAAGGGCAAAAGATTAAATTACTTTATACTTCAACTCCTTGGAGAGGATTAAGTGTTTTACTTGGTGCTATGCAACTCGTGAAAAATCCTTTAATTGAATTAGATGTTTATTCATCTACACAAATTTATGGAGATAATTTTAAAAAACAAAATGATGATATGTATAAACCTTTATATGAACAGGCAAAAGAATTACCTAATGTAAATTATAAAGGATTTATCTCTAATGAAGAATTAATGAAAAAAATGCATAATTATCATATTTTTGCATACCCAAATATTTGGGAGGAAACATCATGTATCTCAGCAATAGAAGCTTTGGCCTGTGGTTTACACGGCATAGTAACTAATTATGGTGCTTTGTTTGAAACTTGTTCTGAGTGGCCTACATATATTCAATATGATTCTAATTATAGAAGATTAGCTACTTTGTTTGCTTATGCAATTGATGGTATCGCTGATCAATTACATACAAAAGGAATGCAAGAGTTACTTAGTTCACAACAAAATTTTTATAGAAAATTTTATAACTGGGAAAATAGACAATTAGAATGGACTAATTTTTTAGAAGGGGTAGCTAATGCAAAATCATGAGCCGATATGGTTTGGTAAAGAATCACGGGACACGGAACCTTATGATCCACCAATAAAACTTTTTGTGGCTACACCTGTTCACGATCAAGTTTCTATACATTATACACAATCATTATTGGAATTACAAAAACAATGTCTAAAAGATAAAATAGGTTGTCGTTTTCATATTATAAAATCTTCATTAGTAACACAGGGACGAAACTTATGTGTGAGTGCCTTTTTAGAATCTAATTCTACACATCTATTATTTATAGATTCTGATATTGCTTTTAATCCTCAATCACCTAAGAGAATGGTTGCTATGGATAAAGAAGTTATTTCTATACCTTACCCTTTGAAAGATATGAATTGGGGTAAGTGTTTACAAATGATGCAAGAAGGTAAATTAAAAACAGCAAAAGATATTCGTAATAAAGCTTTTTATAGATATCCTATGAAAGTGCCTGATAATGATAAAATAAAAATTAACAATGGTGTGATTGAAGTTACTCATTCACCAACAGGGTTTATGTTAATAAAAAGAGAGGTATTTACAAAAATGATAGAAAAATTTCCTCATTTAAGAATTGATCAAGATCAAGTTATTAACGGTAAAAACGAAAGAGTGCCTCATATGTGGAACTTCTTTGATACAGAATTTGACCCTGAAGAACATACGTATTTAGGCGAAGATTTTGCTTTTTGTAAAAAATGGAAATCATTAGGAGGCAAATGTTATGCTTGGATTATGGACTATATTACTCATGTGGGAGAACATCAATATAATGGTAGATTTGCTGATGAGTTGATACGAGACAAATAATAAGATAAAATCACAAGAAAACGTAAATAAAAAATTATGGCAAATCCTTTAGCAATAGCATTAGCATTATACGGTGGCTACAAAGGCTACAAAGCAGGTAAAGAAAGAGGCGGAACAGCAGGTGGTCTTTTAGGAGGAATCCTAGGTGCTGCGGGTGGTTTCTATGGAGGACAATATGTTGGTGGTCAATTAGGAATGTCTAATGTTGCAGGTACACAAGGATTTACAAATGCGATGATGTCTCCTTTCAAAGCTGGTCAAGCAGCAACTTCAGCAAATACTATGACAGGTACAATTGCAGCTAACTCTCCATTTGCAGCTGGACAAGAAGGTGCAAGAGCAGCCAGTCAAAAAATGATGTTAGAAAAAGCTGGTCAACAAGCAGGAGGTGGTTTTCTTGCAAATTTAACTGGCGGACAAAAAGCAGCTGGACTAGGAACATTAGCAGGACTTGGAGCTTATGCTTCAGGAGCTTTTGAACCTGAACCATATAAGAGAGCTCAGTTTACTTATAACGTTGCTTATCCTGAATTATATAGAAATAGAAAATTTTTTGTGCAAGACCCAGTAACAGGTAAAACAGTTGAACAAGAACAATTAGATTATATTCCTGAAGAAAATCAAAAGTTTGTTGGTCAAGATAGATTTGGCCCTTATGGTTTAGCAACTAAAACTATGAACACTGGTGGTTTAGTATCTGTTGCAAAATTTAATGAAGGTGGAATGCCAGTAAAGATGACTCATGATGAGAATGATCCAAGTAATTACAAAAGAACAAATGGCTCTGTATATGATCACACTTCAGATGCTAATAAAAATGAAGATACAATATTAGCTCAACTAGCTGATGGAGAGTTTGTTACAAGAACAGATGGTATTTTAGGAGCTGGTATCGTAATGGGAGCTGACCCATATAATGAAAAAGAAATGAGAAAAAAAGGTGCAGAATTTTTCTACGATCAACAAAAGAAAATGAAAAGATTATATGACTTATTCAACAGCAAAAAAACAGTTAACTAGAATAGGTGTTGATGTCATGCCCATTCGTAAGGATGAGGTAGAAAGATATTGGGGCTTATTAAAATTTATGATTATACAAGGACTACATCATGCTGGTGATGTTATGTCTGAGTCTGATTTGAAACAAGAGATCAAACAAGGATTTTATCAATTGTTTATAATGTTTGGTTCAACAGATGGTTTAGAAAGCAAAGTGTTCGGTGTTTTTGTTACACGGATCACGGATCATCAAAAGAAAAGACAATGTGAAGTAGTTTTACTAGCAGGTAAAGAAAGAGAACTTTGGGAAGATCAAGTTACTTTGACTATCGAAGAGTTAGCAAAATCAAATGGTTGTGATAGAATATCTATTCTTGCTAGACCAGGTTGGAGAAAACTTGGTGATAGACATGGTTATAAAATGAAAAATATAGAATTTGTTAAGGAGATAAATAATGGGTAGTATTTTTGGTGGAGGAAGCTCAGGCGGAGGAGGACAACCAACTCCTGATACAACTACACAATTTATCAGAGAAGCACCAGGTATAGAGGAAAGAAAAATTGAGTTAATGGATATTGCTCGTCAAACAGCACAAACTCCTTTAACTATTCCTCAAATCCAAGTACAAGGTTTATCACCATTAGAACAAGCTGCGATAACACAAGCAGGTCAAACTGGTGTAGGCTCACAAGCAGTTGGTCAAGCTGTTACAGGAACTCAAGCTTCTATGGCTGCACCTAATATTCAACAATTTTATAATCCGTTTCAATCTTTTGTGATTGATGAAATAAACAGACAGTCTGCCATTCAACAAAATAAATTAGCTGGACAAGCAGTTGGTGCTGGGGCATTCGGTGGCGGAAGACAAGGTATTCAAGCGGCAGAACAAGAAAGAGCGAGATTAGGTCAAGTCGGTCAAGCTCAAGCAGTTGGTTTCCAATCTGCATTACAAGCTGCTCAGCAACAGCAACAAGCTCAAAGAGCTGGTGCTGCACAATTAGGAACTCTTGGTCAACTTCAACAAGAAATGGCTGGGACAGATATTTCGAGACAGCTTCTTGCTGGTGGTTTACAAAGACAAGTTGATCAAGCTCAATTAGATGCTGCAAGACAAACACAATTACAAAGATCAGCAGAGCCTTTACAAAGATTAGAATTTTTATCAAATATTTATGCAGCTGGGCCAAAATCAACTTCAGGTATTACAGCAGCAACTCTTCCTCAATCTTCTCCATTAGCACAATCTATTGGTACAGGTTTAGGAGTAGCTCAAGCTTATCAAGGTATTACAAACCCTGCTGCACAAACGGCTGCTGCTAAGTTTAATACTGGAGGAATCGTAGATTTAAAAGAAGTAAAAAAATTTAGTACAGGTGGATCAACAGCTGATGATGCTTCTGATGATATATCAGATGAAATTTTAACAGATACATTTGGTGGTACCCCACAATATATTTCACCTGAACAAAGAAGAAATCTTATGTTAAGACCTTTAACATCTGCTTTATTACAAGCAAAAAGAACTCCAGGTCAATCTGATGCTTCTGCTGCGGCACAAGCTTTTGGTGTAGGTCTTGAAGGACAACAAGATGCTGCTTTAGAATTAACTAAGTATGATGCTGCTGTTAGAGCTGCAAAAGAAAAAGCAAAAGGAACTGATCCTGTATCTCAAACTATTTTAGCTACTGGTGCACAATTAGGAACAGGTGATCCTGATGATGAATATTACGCTACATTTGAAGGTGGTGTATTAAAAGGAGCCCCTACAAAAACTTACGATGCCTCTGAAGAAGCAGGTAAGATAAGAAAAGCTTTTGCGGATAGAAAAATAAATAAAACTGACGGTGCTCTTAGAGATTTAGAATTATATATTGATAGACTAGCTAAGCAAGGTAAAGGTGGAAATTTACCAGGAATAGGATTCTTTGGTGGTAGAAATCCTTTAACAAGCACAGAAGGTAGATTACTAAGAGCTAAACTTGCTGCATTTCAAAACGTAGTTTTAAAAGAAAGATCAGGTGCTGCTGTAACTGAATCTGAATTAAACAGAATTGTTAATGAATTAGCAGGTGGTGAAACTACTAAAAATGAAGCTGCTTTATTAGCAACATTACAATCAGCAAGAAGAGCTTTAGAAATGGAAAAATTAGAAGTGATAAATTCTTTCTCTGATCAAAAAGCTCTTAAAAAATATCTACAAGATGATGGTATTGCACTTTATGATTCACCTAAATTTATTCAAGGAGTTGCTAAAACAGAAGGTGCTTTCATGCCTATTGAAGGTAGAAATCTTTTAGAAGTAGATGGTAAACAAATAACGTTTATTGGTGGTGTAAGATTTGTTTATGATCCTAAGAAAGGTAAATTCTATCCTGCCAAAGAGAAAAAGAAAAAAACTAAAAAAGAGTAGGATGATATGGGAAAAGTTAAAATCGAAGGTGTTGAAATAGAAATAGCTGGAGATGAAATTTCAGAAGAAGAATTTGATTTTATTCAAGACCTAAAAAAAGAATATACAAGTAAATTAAATCCTTCAGGTGTAACTGATGAACAAATAAATCCTGAAACAGGTTATTATAATTTACCTGAAGTAGACAGCAGAATAAGATTTGCTGTATCTGCTGCACCAAATTTTAAATCAAAAGTAGCAACACTACAAAAATTTTTTCCTAAAGTTGTACAAGATGAATACGATCCTACAAACTTTATTGTTACAGATTCTAATGGAAAAACATTTATCTTAGACGACAAATCTAAAACTAATTTAAAAGATGTAATAGACGAAGGTAAAGGTATAACTCAAGCAGTTACTTCAACAGCAGGAGCTCTTGTTGGTTCAGTAGGAGGCCCTGCGGGAACAATCGCTGGATCAGGGGCAGGACTGGCAGGAGGTTCAGAAATTTATGAAAGAATAGGTCAAATAGCTGGTGCAGAAATAGATAGAGATATGAGTGAATATCTTAAAACAAGAGGATTAGAATTTACACTTGGAGCAGTTGCTCAAACTGCTGGGCCATTATTGTTAAGAGGAACAAAATATATTTTTAGAGGAAGTGAAAAAAGTATCTATGCTGATGCGGCAACAAAATTAGGAGTTAAGGACGGTAAGAAAGCTTACAATGCTCTTACTCTTGATCAAAAAATTGCAAAAGATTTACAGTTAAATATGGCTGATAGATTAAAATTATTTAACAAATATAGAACTCAACCTACATTGGGACAAGCAACAGAGAATCCTATTATTGATACTTTAGAAACAACTTTTTCAAACGTTCCTTTTGCAGCACAAATTTTAAGACGGTCTGCTGAAAAAGCACAAGATAGTTTAGGATCAGTATTTACTCAAAATGTTGTAAAATCTTTAAACATACCAAAACTTGCATCTAGAGCAGAAACAGCAGGAGTTATCAAAAGAGGACTAACTAGAAAAGCAAAAGATGCTATGGATGTTGGTGATCTTAGCTACGGTATTGGAAATGCAGTAGGTGCTATTCAGAGATTTAGAAATGTAAACAATGTTAATTATGGTGCAATAAGAGATATATTACAAAAAACACCAGCAGCTCAAAAAAATATTGCCTTAACTAAAACTCTAGAATTTTTACAAAAAGAATCTGCATCTCCTAAAGGTTTTGAAAAATTTATGGGTTTACTTGGTGATCCAAAAATAAATAGAATGTATCAAACATTAAGTGAAGCAACTAAAAAAACTAAAGGAGTAGCTTCTTATGAAACAGTTGATGCATTTAGAAAAGCTGTTGGTCAAAAATTATCTGATCCAGTTTTATATGAACAATTACCACGATCTGTCTACAAAAAATTATATTCAAGTATTACAGACGACATAAGTGTTTCTTTAGGTAAGATTAAAGGAACTAGCGGAAAAGAAATAATGAAAGCTGTAAACAAAGCTAATAATTATTATAATCAACAAATTAGAGTTATTGATAAATTTATAGAACCAATAGCCAAAAAAGCAGACATAGATAATATTGTAACGCAATTATTAAACAAATCCAAAGCAGGAGATACAACATTAAAAACTTTAATGACTGAACTTGGCCCTGATAGAAGTGCAGTTTTAATTTCTTCAATAATTAAAAGAATGGGACAGGTTCCTGCAACAGGACAATTAGGTGCTTTAGGTAGAACTAACTTATTTAATACTCAACAGTTTATTAAAAACTTTGATGAACTATCAGATGCAGCAAAAGATACTTTATTTGCAAATCCTATGTTTAAAGGAAAAAGTTATGGAACTCTAAACAAATCATTAAAAGAAGTTAATGCTTTAGCTACATACATAGAAAGACAAAACCCATTCAAAGATTTAGGACAAACAGCTACGAAAGGTGCTGCGGGTACTGGACTATTAATTGGTGGTGGTGCTGCCGCAACTATTGGTACGGGTGATCCTTTATTCTTATTAGGTATACCTATATTTGGTTATGGTGGTGCTTTTGCTTTAAGAGCTATGTCTAACCCTGCATTTATGCAGTGGGTATCACAAGGAGTTAGGATTGCAGGTAATGAAGGTTTTGATGGTGTGTTAGAGCATATGGCTAAATTAGGTCTTGTTGCTGCTATGTCAGATGACGATACTGCTGATCTTACAAATCAATATTTAGAAATTATGAAACAAACATCTAAAGCACAAGACGATGCAGATAAAGAACAAATGCAACAAGAAAATCAAAGAGCTGAGGAAACATTAAGAGCTAACGTAGCTCCAGTGCCTCCAAAATCTCCAACACCTGTTAATACACAAGTTACTAATCCACAACAATTTTCTAATTTATTCCCACAAGATAGTTTAGGACAAGCAATTGCTAATAGAAAGATAATATAATGCCTAAAAAAACTGCATTACAAAAAATAGAATATCACGAAAAGCTTTGTCGTATAATGCAGAAACAAACTTTCGAAAGAATAGATAGAATGGAAACAAGAATTGCTAGAATTGAAAAATGGATTGTTGGTGGTTTGGCTGCAATAATTTTAGCTGTACTTTCAAATCATATGTAGTATAGATTCCGAATGGAATTAATTAAGAACGGAACGGCATTCACCGTTAAAGGGTTCAAGTGGGATGCATCTTATAATTACGCAAAATATAATAGAGAGACCGATGAAACTGGGTCACGCCTTTACCAGGTCGGAGAATATAATGTTCCATCAGTAACTACAATATTATCAAAAACACAATCTGAAGACAAGCGAAAAAAATTAGATGAGTGGAGAGAACGTGTAGGATACACAGAAGCGGCTAGAATCACTCAAAAAGCAGCCCTGAGAGGCACGGAGATGCACTATGTTTTAGAAAACTATATAAATGGTATAGGATATCTAAATCTCTCTGAGAAAGGGGCTGAGGCCCGTTTAATGGCTCATGAGGTAGTAAAAGGTCTACCTGAATTAACAAAAGTATTTGGTTCTGAGGTATCTTTAGCATATGAAAATAAATGGGCTGGTTCAACAGATTTAGTATGTGAATTTAAGGGAAAACCTACAATACTAGATTTTAAACAATCTAATAAACCTAAAAGAGAAGAATGGATAGAAGATTATTATTATCAAATTGCTGCTTACTCATTAGCACATAAAAAACAATATGGAGACATCAAACAAGGAGTGATTGCTATGTGTACTCCAAATTTAGTTTTTCAAAGATTTATAATGGACGAATCAACTTTAGCAGAATATGAAGAAAAATGGTTTGAAAAAATTGAAAAATTTTATCGGCACATACAACCATAAAAAGCACCACTACCATCATTCATAATATGTAAATTTAATGTATCAACATAACCTGTTAATTTTAATCTAAGTATGTCACACAAATCAAAACAATCTACATCGCCAGTAATAACTATGTCTTTTAATAATTCTTTTGTAACTGGTATTAGTTGATACAAACCATCATTTAGTATTATCAGTTCCATGTTGCACCTTTATCAATTGATTCATAATAGTTGTCCAAGGATTTAAATCATAGTCTTTTATTGCACAACCTGACAAAAATAATAAAATTAAAATAATTTTTAAGAAAGCCATTTTTTAGCTTCTTCCCCTAAAGTTTTAGCACTTAGTTTAATTTTATTTTTTAATGCAGATATAATCATTTCATCTACTGTGTCTTTAACAAGTAAGTCTATTACCAAGACGTTTTTATCTTGCCCAATTCTGTGAGCTCTGTCTTCACTTTGTTCACGCACTTCCAAATTATAAGAATTAGAATAATAGACAACATAGGAGGCAGAAACAAGATTAAGGCCATAGCCACCAGTGCTAGGATTACCCACAAAAAAACGGACAGTATCTGAAGTTTCGAAGAGTTTAACATTTCTAATTCTTTGTCGGGCATCTACTGCACCGTATACACTAACTACTGAATCATTTCCATACCTATCCTTTAAAATATTAATAATTTTTTCTATATTATATATGTAGTTAGCCCATATAATAAATTTACCTTCGTTTTCTTCTATTACTTCTAACAATTGATCTAGTTTAGGATCATCAAATTCTATTATTTTATGATCGTCAGTTTTAACATGGCCATTTACACACTGATGTAGTTTAAGTATCTCAGTTAATTTATTTGAATAACTAACCTCTTCGTTTTGAATCACGGCCCACGCATTCCTCTTTAATTGCTCGTATGCTTTTTTGTGGTCATCTTTTAAATTAATGTAATGTTGAGTATATAATTTATCAGGTAAATCTAAACACTCTATCTTTCTACATCTATAAGAAAATTTTTTTAAATTTTGTTCTAGTTCTTCTAAGTTAGTATAATATCTTGGTAATAAAACTGATCTACCTCCCATGTCAATTTCATGCATAACAGCGTACCTGGCTCTAAATGTATAGAATGATTGATGCCCTAATAAATCTCTGTCTAAAAATGCAACCTGACTATATAAATCTAAAGGTGATTTAGTAACTGGTGAGCCTGTCAAAATTCTTTTAAAAGCAACAGTTTTTCCAAGTTCAATAATATTTTTAGTTCTTTTAGCAGTTCTATTTTTTATGGTTGTGGCCTCATCAATAACCATCATAGTTTGATTTGCTGCTGTTAATAATTCTTTAACTTTTTTTAAACCTGACTTATGACTCATAGCTTCAACATTAAATAAGTACCAAGTTAAATCTAATGGATCGTTAAATTGTGGGTCTAACATTTTATCAATTTTATGTGCTAATATTTTAAACTGAACAGAACAATGTATTTCAATTTCTTTTTTCCAATTTAAGTAAACACTATTAGGAGCAATCACTATAACATTTTTTACTTTATTTTGTGTGAACAGATAAGATGCATTATCAATTGCAACTTTTGTTTTGCCTGTACCCATTTCCATAAAATATGCGAAATTATTTGACTCAGCACCTTTTATTAATGCTTGTCTTTGATGTTCAAAAGGTTTTGTCTTGTAAATATATTTCATGTTTAAACAAAAATATTTTTATTTTATTTCTTGCTTTAAGTAAACAAATAATTTATACACCTCGCAAGGAGGTTCTAATATGGACTTAGAAGCAGAGTCAACCATAACGGTTGATACAGCGAAGTCTGCGGACATCGCACAAACTTGCAATAAGCTTTTGGAAACTCAGAAACAGATAAAAACGGCTGAAGAAGAAATTAGCAAACTTAAAGAAGCTGAAAGAAATCTTTCTGACAATTTAATTCCAAACTTAATGCGAGAAGCAGGTATAAGCCTGTTAAAACTAAACGATGGTAGTTCGGTTGAAGTTAAACCTTATTATCAAGCTAACATCACAGAGTCTTTCAGAGAACGTGCTCACAATTGGTTGAGAGATAACGGACATGGAGACTTAATCAAAAACAACGTGACTCTTGAATTTGGAAAAGGTCAAGATGAACAAGCTAGAGCTGTAATACAGGATGCCCAAGAAAAAGGCTACAATGTAAAACAGAAAGAAGGTGTTCATTGGGCTACTCTTAGAACATTTGTAAGAGAACAAATCCAAGAAGGTAAACAAGTTCCAAACGATATGTTTGGAGTTTACGTTGCTAATCGTGTAACCATTAAGAAGGAGGACAAATAATGTCTGAAGCACAAAAAGCTACTAAAGAAGTAGCACCAAAAAAAGAAGCTAAGGTTCCAGTAAAAATGGACTTAGAAGCTTTATCAGGACAAGGTATGGAAAATATTACATCTCGTGATACTAGATTACCTTTACTGAAAATACTTTATTCAAATTCACCTGTACTAGATGAAGATGATGGTAAGTATAATGAGAAAGCAAAGCAGGGTGATATCTATAATGAGATTACTCAATCTTTGTATAAAGCAAAAGAAGGTGTACTTGCAGTGCCTTGTCACTACAATAACACTTTTAACGAATGGCAAGATAGAGGTGAAAGTTTGGGTAGACCAGTAAACATTCACACTGATCCTACTATCATGACCAAAACTACAAAGGGTGATGACGGTAAAGACAGATTACAGAATGGTAATTATGTTGAAGACACTGGTAACCACTTTGTACAATTACTAAATGAGAATTATGAACCTATTGAAATGGCTCTTATTCCCATGAAATCTACACAAAAGAAAAAATCTAAGTTGTGGAATTCAATGATTATTAGTAGAAAAATAAAAGGTAAGAATGGCTTATTCGTTCCGCCTTCTTGGTCGCAAGTTTATAGACTTAAAGCGACTAAAGAATCTAATAGTCAAAATTCTTGGTATGGTTGGTTAATTGAATTTGATTCAATTCTTGATCCTGCAAAACAATTAGACGCTTTACAAACATCAAAAGCTTTTTATGAGAGTTGTAAAAAACAAGACATCTTTAGTAAAGTTGCATTTGATGATGATGGCAAAGCTGAACCTAAGAAAGTAAACGCAGAAGCAACACCATTCTAATGCAAAATAGACTATTAGAGTTGTTCGAGGGCGACTCTAAGCAGTTCATCAAGGTCACCTTAACGGGTGACCAAGATGAAAGGGGTAAGAGAAAAGCTGATTACCTCACGCTCCACGAACCAGTGACTGCCGATTTATGGCAAGATCATTTACAGGGTAAATATGTAATTGGTCTTAGGCCTGAACGGGAGGACAAAATTAAATGGGGATGTATAGATGTTGATCCTCAAAGTTATAAAAATTATAATTCAAAAAAATATATAGATATCATAAAAGATTACAAACTACCCTTAATACCTGTTAGATCAAAATCAGGAGGCCTTCATATTTTTTTATTTTTAAAAGATTGGGAAGACAAAGCAGAAGTTTTAAAAGTTTTACATAAATGGAATAACGAATACTTCATGGCTAATGAAGTATTTCCTATGAATAAAGCATTAGGTATGCCCTACTTCAATGCAAAAATGACAACTGAATTTGCATACAACGATGACGGGACACCAGTTATGGTTGAAGCTTTTTTAGAATTGGCACAACTTAAACGCACAACTTTAGAACAAATAAAAAACTTAAAAGCAACTTCATATGAACCTGAAGAGGGTTGGAAAGACTATCCTCCCTGTGTACAAAAAATGATACAAGAAAAATGGTCAGGTAATCATAGAAACGATTTATTATTCAATGTTGGTGTTTTAGAAATGAGAAAGGTAGACGGTAATCTATCTAAAAAAGAAATTACAGATATTTTATTACAAAGAAACAAACAAATATTTTCTAATCCTTTAGATGAAAAAGAAGTTATAAATACAGTTGTAAAATCAGTTAGTAAAAAAGATTATAACTTAAGATGTAAAACTCCTTTATGCGATAAAGAAAAATGTTGCACAAGAAAATTAGGTATCATGCAGGAAACTCCTGCTATGATTGATGAGTTTGATAATGTGATGTTTATTAGAGACATAAAAGAATCTTTTTATCAGTTTAATTATCAAGGAGAAAAAATTATGGTCAAACCTGAAGACCTTGCTTCTGAATTAAATTTTAAAAAGAAATTATTAAATTATAAAATTTTATGGAAAACATTACCTAGAAGACAAAAAGTTAATATGTGGGATTTATTTCTTGATGCATTTGTTAAGAAAGCAGAAGAGTCAGAAGAATTTAATTATGCAGAAACTCTTGAAGATATGAGATATCAAACATTAAAAGAATTTTTTGAAGATACAATTGAGCAAGATGATTTTAAAAAATTAAAAGATGGTTATGTTGTGTTAGATTCTAAAACAAATATTTGTTATTTTAAAAGAACAACGCTAGATAATTGGATGAAAAAGAAAATGAATAAAGCATTTAACAATTCTATGGAAGCATTAAGATTATTGAATTGTACTAGACATGAATACTATGAAGGAGAGAAAAACATTTGGTCAGTAGATATGCCTGAGTTTATTAATCATCAAGAAATAAAAAGAAATAAACCAAGTAAAAAAGAAGAGAAACTAACGGAGATGGACGATGGATACCATACAGGAAAATTCAGAGATTCAAAAACTAAAACAACTTCATAAAAAAACAATAAAAATTTATGGGCCACCAGGAACAGGAAAGACTTACACTCTAATAGAAAGAATATTAAAGAAACATTTAAGAAATGGTATCCGTCCTGAAAAAATTGCTTTTATATCTTTTACTAATAAAGCTGTTAACACTGCAATAGAAAGAGCTCTTGCTGCTTTTCCACAATATACCATAGAAAACTTTACAAGATTTAAAACCTTACATAAGTATTGTAGAAGATATTTTTCAGAAGAAGTATTTGATATTAAAAGCTGTATGATTGATTACGCTTTACAAGAAAGTATTATCAAAAGATCAGACAACAGATTAGAAGATGATGACTTCGTATATAAAGATTGGTCTTTATCTATTTATGATAAGGCAAGAAACAGGATGGAAGACCCAATAAAAGTATATAAACAAGAATCTTACAAAAAAGATAACATAGATGTTTTTCAAAGAAAAATAGCTACTTACGAACATTATAAAACAGGAGGTGGCGAAAGATCATTTATAGATTTTACAGATATGATTGAAAAAGCCATAGATGAAATAGATTTTCCTCCATTAGACATTTTAATTTTAGATGAAGCACAAGATTTTACTCCTTTACAATGGTCAGTTTTATTTAAATTAGCCAACAATTCTAACAAAATTTATTTAGCAGGTGATGATGATCAAGGTATCTATCAATGGAATGGTGCAGATTCAAAATACTTTACAACTTACTTTCCTGGAAGAAAGGTGGTGTTAAGAAAAACAAGAAGATTTGGAGAAGCTATTCATCATTTTACTGAAATAATTAGAAGAGGGATTATAGATTCAGAAGAAAAAGAATATCTACCCTCTAACAAAGAAGGCTTTGTAAAAAGATATTTAAATTTTAAAGAAATAGATTTTAGCAAAGAGGGCACTTGGTATATATTAGGACGAGTTAATAAAGTTGTAAACGAATTAAGAATGGCAGCCAAAGAAGCTGGGTTATATTTTGGTGACAATAAAAATAATAAATCTTTTGATAGAAAACAGTGGTTAGCAATTAAATCGTGGACAGCAATCACAAAAGATAAATCTATTAACAAATCAGATGCAGAGATAATGTTCAAATATATCAGAGACTTAGAGAAGGACGCTTTTAGACAAGATAAATTTTGGATGGGGCAACCTGATTTTAAAACTTATAACTTTACAGAACTAAAAGAATGGTGCGGTCTTACAATACCTGATGAAAAAAGAAACAAAGAATGGTGGTGGATACTAAGAAGAAATTTTACATCGAGGCAAAAAATTTATTTTATAAGATTATTAAAAAGGTACGGACAAAAACAATTAGATGAAGAACCAAAAATAATTATTGATACTATACACAGTGTAAAAGGTGGTGAAGCAGATCACGTTGTTCTTGCAAGTAAGAATGATTATGCTTCTGATTTTAGTAGAAAAAATAAATTAGATCAAAGTGGTGAAAGAAAAGTTTATTATACAGGGGCTTCTAGAGCAAAAAATACTTTACATATCCTGTCAACTGATTATAAGTATCACTATCCAATTGGAAGAGATTATTTAATTTATTTGGAGGAAACAAGATGACGTTTAAACAATTAATATTACAAGCATTAGAAGATAAATATAATGCTCAAATATCAGAAGCAGAAGCTACTTTAAAAATATATCTTGAAAAACCTGTTGCTATCGGTGAGCACCCACAACATGTTGATGAAGCAGATAAATTAATTGAAAAAATATCAAATGCAGAAGAAAAAAAAGAAATACTCAGAAGTTACCAAGATGACAGATAAAGGTTTATTTGATGATGCCTTTCCACAAGACAGGCAGGTAGGAGGTTCACATTATAAATTTTTTACCATTCAACCTTATGAATTTATATCTAAAAATAATCTTACGTTTTTTCAAGGAAACGTAATTAAATATGTTTGTAGATATAACTATAAGAATGGTGTCGAAGATTTAGAAAAAATTAAACATTATTGTGAATTAGAAATAAAAAAGTTAAATGACATGGAGGGAAAAAAATGAAAAACAATCGTAAGGCATATCAAATTTTTATGAAACTGCCTAAAGAAGAACGTAAAAAACTACGTGTAGAGCATGAGATAGAAGAAATAGATAACATGGATAATAAATCTTGGCTTTGTAGATTTGGTAGATGGTCAGGTTCTTTTTGGAATTGGTTGTGGATGACAAAATTTAAAAATGCTAATAAATAAAATTTTGGAAATACACGCAGAATGGTTAGAAAAGAATGGCTTTAGTAAAGAAGCTAAAGAATGTTCTAAACAAGCAAAAGAAACTAAAGATAAAGATTGGCGACAAGTTTATTTAAATAGAGCACTAAACAAAGTGAAGAAAAAATGAGTTTACAATTAACAATGAATTTTAAAAAACATATGTGGACAGCACCAGTAGAATTTAAAGACTTATCAGGATATTCTGAAATAGCAATTGACCTTGAAACTAAAGACGATGGTATAAATAATAATCTTGGTGCAGGTTGGGCAACTAAACGTGGTGAGATTATTGGTTTCGCTGTTGCAGTAGAAGGTTGGCAAGGATATTTTCCTTTTGGTCATTTTGGTGGAGGTAATTTAATACCTGAGCAAGTAAAAAAATACATGAAAGATGTGTGTGCTTTACCATCAACTAAAATATTTCATAATGCTCAATACGATGTCGGTTGGTTAAAAGCTTCAGGAATCACGGTCAACGGACAAATAGTAGATACAATGATAGCGGCAGCCCTGATTAATGAGAATCGTTGGTCTTATTCTTTAAACGCTTTATCAGTGGACTACTTGGGTGAAGTAAAAGCTGAAACCGATTTAAAAGAAGCGGCAGCTAGTCATGGTGTAGATGCTAAATCAGAGATGTGGAAGTTACCTGCTGAGCATGTTGGCCATTACGCTGAACAAGATGCACGTCTCACGCTCCTTCTTTGGCAGAGATTTAAAACAGAAATTAGAACACAAAGCCTAGAAACTATTTGGAAACTAGAATCTGATCTATTACCAATACTGATTCAAATGAGGTCTGAGGGTATCCAGGTCAATTTAGAAAAAGCTGAACTATTAAAAAAAGAATTTGCAGAGCAAGAAAAAAAACTACTACACAGAATAAAAAAGTTAGTGGGTAAAGAAATAGATATATGGGCTGCTCGACAAATTGGCGAAGCTTTCGATAAACTTGGTATAGAGTATCCAAGAACTCAAAAAACAAAAGAACCATCATTCACTCAAAATTATTTGTTTAATTCTCCTCATGAAATATCAAAAGTTATAGTACAAGCTAGAGAAGTAAACAAGTTTCACAATACATTTTTAACAGGAATAACTAAATTTCAAAATAATGGTAGAATACATGCAGAAATAAATCAATTAAGATCAGATACAGGAGGCACTGTGTCAGGTCGATTGTCTATGTCTAACCCAAACCTACAACAACTTCCTGCAAGAAATAAAGAGTTTGCACCTAAAATTAGAGGATTGTTTATGCCTAATGAAGGCTGTAAGTGGGGTTCTTTCGATTATTCTCAACAGGAACCAAGACTTGTGGTTCATTATGCTTCATCAATAGGTGAAGGCTACGAAGGTTCAAATGAACTTGTTGAAGCTTATGCAAATGCGTCAGCAGATTTTCATCAAACTGTTGCTGATCTAGTTGGTATTGATCGTAAACAAGCTAAAACAATTGGACTAGGGTTAATGTATGGAATGGGAAAAAATAAATTAGCAAACTCTCTTGGCCTGGATAGAGAAGAGGGCGATAAAATTATTGCAAAGTATAATCGTAAAGTACCTTTCGTTAAATTATTATCTGACCGATGTATGCAGAAAGCTGATGCAGAGGGTGTGATACGAACTAAACTTGGACGTAAATGTAGATTCGATGAATGGGAACCACGAGACTGGGGACTTTGGACTTCAGAATCTTTTGAAAATGCTGTTGCTAAATATGGTAAAGATAATATCAAAAGAGCTAAAACTTATAAGGCCTTAAACAGATTAATTCAGGGTTCGGCTGCCGATCAAACTAAACTTGCAGTAGTTGAATGTTATAAACAAGGTTATATTCCAAAGTTACAAATACATGATGAACTTTGTTTCGATGTTGAAACAGAAGAAGATGAAAAAAATATTAAAAAAACTATGGAAGAGTGTATGCAACTAAAAGTACCTAGTGTTGTAGATGTTGCTATCGGTGAAAATTGGGGTGAAACTTCTTAAATTATATTAGAGCGACAGAACCCCCGTACAGAAAAACTGTTTTTTAAAAATTATCGAACCTATAAGTTAGCTACTAACTTTTGATTGTCAGGATCGTAATCTTTATGAGCCAATCTACAATGTTCAACGTCAGCCAAAACCATTTTTTTTCTTACTGTTCGGATTTGTTCTTCAATTGGTTTCATGTCCACAGTAACTCTACCCTCAAGTAGATACTTTTGATTCCAACTGTTTTCCAACTCCATCTTCTTGGCTAACAATTCCTTGTTCGCTGTTGGGTTCATTTTTTTTCTCCTCATAGAAAAAGAATTGGTAATCAGGTCTATAAACTCCTTCTTCGACAACCTTAAAATTTCCATTTTCTAATTCCTTTATGAAGTCTTGTTGTATCGTATCGTCACTTTGTCCCTTGAATTCTGAGACAATCAGATATCCTCCTTGACGACATTGGACACGATAAGTCTTCATGAGATAATATATACTATTTTAGGTGGGTACGTCAACCTTCTTAACAGGCTGACAATAAATTTGAATTCCAACAATAAATAAATTTTTTTCATTTAATTTTATTTCAACTTCTTTAGAAAATTCTTTAGCCCTATTAACACATTTTTCCTTATTTTCATAGTATATCGCAGGTTTATCATAGAAATTTATGCATTTAATAGCAGTGGGTAAATTGAAAGGAGCAGTACAAAGTGTGCCTAACATAATAAAATATTCAAACATTATGTAAGAATATCACAGAATTTTTTACATTGATATCTCTTGCTATTTATAATAAAAGGTGGGACATCAAAGGAGTAATTATGGATATCAATAAATGGAAATCCGTTGCAGTTAGAAAAGACGATTATGAAGTTTTAAAAGCAATCTCTAAAAATAAATTTAGGGCTCCTGCTTCAATGATTAGTAAACTCGTAAACGATTACATAGGTTTTCAAGCTAAGAAAGAAAAAGTTAGTGTAGAAGCTTATAAGAAAAAACTACTAAATGGAAAAAATGGTAAACCCTAACCCATTTCACAAGGAAATTAGGTCTCTTCAAGAGGAAAATAGAAATCTTCTTGAAGAACTTAATGACACACGCCATAATCTCATCTATTACACAAATCGTTGTATTTTCTTACAAAATATTATAAAAAAATTGTTAAGACTTAAGAAAAAATTATTAAATTAATTTTTTGTCAACGTCTTACAATTATGATCAATAATATTTATACTATTCGTATGTCCAAAAAAGAACTCGAAGATTATTTAAGCGATGATTACTTGAAACAATTTGAAGAAAAAGTAGCTACTTGTGGTCGTCAAGAAATAAATGAACTCATGCACGAAATTCATGCTGACTATGAATTTCTTACGGATTCTTACGCTCCACCAAAGTTAATAAGATACTATCATGAGTTATTATCAAGACTTATTAAAACTTATGGGCATTAATTTTGCTACCGAAATGGTTCAGCAAAATAAACCTAACGAGGTTAAACTTTGGAGGGCAGTTATCAATAACGCTCTTGGTGACGCTACAATAAATTTAAATGATCGTAAATCATCAATTCAGAAAATGGACGCTCATTATTGGATTACAAACAATACTGATGATTTTCAAAAAGTTTGTTATTACGCTGACCTTGATCCTGAAAACATAAGACTTCAATATTTAAGAGCGATTAAAAGAGGTAAAATAATTTTTACTGATCGTCAGTACAAGTGGAGTAAATACAATGACAATTATCAAAAATTAAAAGAAGAAAAGAATAAAGAAGAAAGAAAAAAACTTCGTGAAATTGTAGAGTATTTAAGAAAACTTGTTTTTAACTCGTCTAATAAACCGATTAAGATTTGATGAAAGAGGCAGTCTCCCGCCTCTAACACCATGTTTAAACAACTATTGAAAGGGAGCAGTTAATGAAAAACTACTTCCTAAATAAATTATCATGGGTCTTGATTAAATGCAACTCTTAAATTAAAAAGGGTAGAACAAGTACCCCTACCTATCCTACCCTATCGCACTGCGTCCTCATATGAGGGCATTAGAACCATAAGTCTGTTATACACGGCTCACGGAACTAAATTCTTAAATAGTTATAACAATAGGGCTAATATTACAAAAATTGCAAATATTAATATGTCATGCCCCATTAAATTAACTCTAACATTTTCATAATTATTTTATACTTATTTTTTTCTCTTATTTTCTTGGATAATATTGTAAGCATTTTCCATAGCTGACTTCATCATATTAGATTGATTAAATCTTTTTATTTCTACATCAACTACATTAAATAAATTTTCTAAAGCTACAAATGTTTTGTTTGTAAGAATATTTTGTTGAGTGTCTTTGACTAAGTTTTGTTGTTGCTTGGTCAATACTTCAATATTTTTATGATATTCTTCTACGTCTTTATCGTTCATCATTTTCTTTTAATATGTTTATAATCCAAATATCCTGAGCACCACTCATAAAAATCATGGTCATCATTTTGCCAACACTCTGCAAAAGTAGGATCATCATTTCTTAGATTATCGTATTCTTCTCTCGCTTCTTTTTCAGTTTTTCTTATTTTCATTTTAACTCCTTTTCAAAAAGTTAGGATATCATAAGATGAAACAAAAATCAATAATTATTTTTTCCTTAATTGTATGACGTTATTACTCTTTTTAAAAATTAAAACTGGCTTATCAAAAAGAATTCCAAATTTTTCTAATATTTCATGTTCTGTTAAATTAATAGGTTTCTTAGAATAAACGAAAGCTGTTCGTTCCCCTCTATTAATATAGTATGTATGATTATCCATTTTATCTAATTTTTTTATTTTACATTCGAAGAAATAAGACACTAATTGCCCGTCTGTCATTTTCTGAGCGTCACTGGTTAAAAAAGAATAATAATCAAAGTATTCATACTCCCCGTCCCTGACACTAAATTTTACCAAAGTAAATTTTTTACTCATTATCCTTGCTCAGTTTTGGTATGTTCTACGTATTGGTCATATTTAACTTGTGATTCATAAATTGTTTTTGACCAATCTTTACAAACTAAATAAATACCATCATTTTTTTCACTCCATAATGTATCGTAGGGCTGTCCTGTATCTACTATCCATTGGTCAATCATTTCTATATCAGTTGACCAATCGCCACAATTATAATCGTCCCATTTTTTTCCTGTGGTTTTTTCTACCCAATCTCTATAAGATTTTGATACATCACCTAAACATCTATCATTAGAATAAAATCCATAGTGTTCTACTCGTATTTCTACATTTATCGCTTCACTTTTCTTCTCAGGTATCATTTTCTATCTTGTCGGTTTATTTGATATTCTAATTCTTCAATTGTATTGCTACATATGAACCAATAACCATCATAGCAAAGTGGTTTTCTTGAATTTCTGTAATCCTGACTAGCTTTTATATAATCTTCCCAGTTAGGGTATTTATTTTTTGGGTATTCATCTTCGCTTGTCCTCATAATATAAATAATTTGTTTTAATTTAGATAATCCAAACATTTTTAAAAATTTACTTACAATATTTTTTTTCTCAGTTTTCATTTTCTATCCTTTATTCTGAAAATTATTGTTTGTATATCGTTATCACTTTCATTAGATTTTAAATAATTTTTTACAGGGCAATCTTTTAACCAATCATCAAACATTTTTTTTGTTTGGTTTTGGTATCGTTTAACAGAATTTTTTAAAATTACTTCTGCAATATCGTGTTGTGTTTGGTCTACCATATTATTTTAAACAAAATTTATCGTGTATTTTTTGCCCTAATTTAACTTTGCCAATAGAAACACATAAAGACACCATGTACCCTGTATCATAATAGACATCTCTCGTTTCCATATCACTATAAAAATCTCTTTTTAAATCCCAAAAAACTTGGGCTATTAATTTTCTAATTTCTTTAACTTTCATTATTCCTCATCTTTAAAATTTTCAGATAAATCCCAATTATTTAATGCATTACAAAGGCTATCCATATCATTTGCATTAAAATTAATTGTTGCCATATCTTTATCATTATCATCTTTTGTTGTGTAAAAAGTTCCACTCTTTGCACATTTATATATTACTCGTTCTGCCATTATTCCCCCTATTGATTATCACTCCATTTTCGTAAAAATTCTTCTATATCTTTTCCTGTCTTACAATTATTGATACCCTTCTCAAACTCTCTATCTTTTAAAACCTTGTTAATAATTGGATAAGCTATTAAAGAAGCAATTAATATTGCTACAAGCCCCGTAAATAAAAGCCCTAATCCTGTTTCAATAGTCATAAATCTTATATATAGTGGGATAAATAATTTACAACATTTAATCTTCCCATAATTTCACACCTCTTATTGAAAAATAAAAAAATGCGGAAATAAATATACTAGGAGGTAATTTTCATGAAAAAATAAACCATAGGGAGGGATAACCCCTCCCCCTTTCCTAAAAAATAGAAAATAAACTTTTAAAAAAGCCCATAATCAAAGGTTTTTCCTAAAAGTCTTACTATAAGGGGCAAATCTCACACAAAAAAAATTATTTTTTTTTTTCGTGGGGAAATTTCTAGGAAACTGGGAAAAATGGTTTAAAACCCCTGTATTTACTGGCTTTTCTATCAAATAAAACTAGGAAAAAACTAGGAATTTTTCCTAAAAAATAGGAAACCCAATAAATTCACACATTATTCACAATTTTAATTAAATACTATATAAAATCTAAAAATACTAAAGGACTAAAATATTTAAACAAAAATTATAAAATTTTTTATTATATATATTTTTGCTTTATAGAGAGTGGTACAATACATAATGGCTAGAAAACCTAATACCCTAAAAACTATTACTGACCTTACACCTAAACAAAGATTGTTTGTAGATACCCTTGTAAGTAATTGGGGCGAGAAAACAAAACAAGATGTTGCTATGGAAGTTTTTGATTGTAAAGACAGGACTAATGCAAGTAAGTATGCTTATCAATTATTACACCCTGACAAATCCCCTCATGTAGTAAGATATCTTGAAATGCAACTAAGTAAAGAACTTAAAAAATATGAAAATGATAAGTTAAGGCACTATAAAACTTATGAGCGATTACAAAAAAAGGCTGAGGATAAAAAACAATTTAACGCTTCTATAAATGCTCAATTCAGGGCTGGTCAAATGGCTGGTTTATTTGTGGACAAAAGAGAAGTTAATATTACTGGAATTGAGGGCATGAGTAGAGAGAACCTAGAAAAAAGATTAGAGGAACTAGAAGATAAGATAAATGAAAACAAAAAAATTATTAACATCACGCCAAAAGAAGTTGTTGAAGAATAATGATTTCTTTGTTGTGTTTAATGAAATACACAACTCTCATTTATCAACAAATGTAGGTCAGGTAAAGGTAATGACAGATGAAAAAAAGAATAATACTAAAAAGAAAAAATAAAAGTTTATCTGCAATAGAAAACTATCCAATGGTTTCTTGTGAGTGGAATGATATTGAAAGTTTTTCAGGGTGGTGTTCTATGAAAGATTTACAAAATTCAAAATTACCAAAATGTATAACTAAAGGACATTTATTATCTCAAAAAAATGGAATAACTAGAATATTTGGGGATTACTCAGTGGACAATAATAATGAAATTAACGAAATTGGGAATACTACAATTATTCCCAACTGCGTTATCGTATCAATTAAAAAAATTTAAAGTCTTACTAATTTTTTTTGTTTAGCAACTTTTACATCTTTTAATTCTTTTTCAATTAATTCTTTTTGTGTTTTGTTAGTTTCATTTTTATTATAATATCTTTCCAAAAAACTAATTGTTTTTGCAACAGATAAAGAAACTCCCAAAGGGTTATTTTGTGATAAATTAAAAATTCTTTCATAAGTGTTTAAATCTAATGAAATATTTTTAAAACCTTTAACACTATCCAAAGAACCAATATGTAGTTTTTTTTCTTTTTTATTCATGTTAATTACTCCTTATTTCTTCATTATATAGGCATTTATGGGACTTTATTCAAGGGGTAATATCCCATTAAATCTTATTATTTTCTTGACAACACAGAAAAATACCCTTAAAAAACAATTATTCGTTAAAAAAACTATTGGAGGATAAAATGACGAAAAAAGTAAAACTAAATGCTAGTAAAAGAAAACTAGCGACTAAAGTGTTTGAGAAGCACTATCAGAATGAAGATAATATTTTAAAAGAAAATTATTATTCTTCTAAAGAGGTGTTTAAGAATACTACTGAGTTAGCACACAATACCATGAAGAATGTTATTGAACGCAATTACTCAACTGAGGACATTGAGGGCTTACTTGAATATCAAAGAAAATTTGACCTTGATGTAGTAAATCCTGATTGTTGTTTTCATGTCAAACTTAATACAGGTAGAATGACAGAGGACTATCATGGAAATAAAAAAGAGGTTTTTGATGAGGAACATATCAATTTCAATCTTTTTGGAAGCTCAGGTAATTATTCTAGTAAAAGAGATGAATTATTTGCCTTAGCTTATTACCATGATTATTTAAAACAAAAGGGCTTAACCCCTAATGTTTTTCAGCTTCAGGGCGATAAAAAAGACAATCCATTTCATACTGAATTAAGAGATAGTTGTATTTCTGAACTTGGGGGAACATCATGCTCTTATTCAAGTATGAATAATAAATCAAAAGAGTGGTATGATAATTACAAATTGAATGTAATTATGCGTTCTCATTTTTGCAATTCAAGATTTTTTGAGGTCAATAAAGATGAATTTTCAATCTTTAGAGATTATTTAATTGCAAAAGAAAACGTAGGACAACGCTATGATGAATGGCAATCTAACATAATTAAAAGGGTTAAGGTTGTGGAAGATACGTTAAAAAATTATTCATCTTTTGATGAGGTAAAAGAACTTGCTGATAATCAAAAGGTAAATATTTCTGTTCATGATTGCGAAATTGAAAGTACGTCATTAACTATTTTCAATCCAAAAAATGTTTCTGCTATGCTTGATGATTTAAAACCTAAAGCAAAAGAAACTAAAGCCGAAAAACTTGAACGTATTTATGGAATTAAAACAAGTGAGGTTTCTCATGGCTGAGTATTGTCAGAACCCTCTTTGTCATACTAATACGACAAATGACAGGCTTAAAAAAGGTAAATGGAAAACAAGAAAAGTTTATTCTAATTCCTATCATGGATTTTTTTGTACATTAAATTGTATGAATAGTTTTTGGAATATTTTTTCTGAGCGTATTATTAATTTCATAGGTAAAATTGAAAAACCTTACGTCTTAGATAAATCTGTGGACATTAATAATATAAAAGAAACTATTAGAATAAGAGAAAATGAAGCAAATGGTTTTGAGCGTCATTGGTATTATCCAACTGATTCTGCTATTTATAATCATTTAGTAGAAACCAATCAATTAGTAAAAGAATAAAAAAAAGGGGGCGTTATTTCTAACGCCCCCTTAATTAAAAATTTTTCTTAATTTTCTAAAATTTTAATTATATCTTTAAAATTATTTCTTAAATTTGCAATCGTATCAGGATTATTTTTTTTCAAAGTATCTGAGTTTGCAATTAAAATTAAATTTTGAATTTCAAGATTTTTATTCATTTTAGCAAATTGGTTATGTAATCCAATTATTCCGACATTTAAATCTTTTAATCTTCTATCTAATCTTACTTTTTGCGTTTCTGTTAAATTAGATAATTCAGTTTCTATATTTTTTAAATTATCTGCAATAACATCATCATAATCGCCAGTTGACATTTAATTAACCTCCTTTCTTGTTTTTGCTTTTACACCTTGCACAACTAAATTATCTGCACCAAAAGATTTTTTTAACATCTTACCAATACTGCTTACCATTTCGGCTTCTGTCATTTTGGGTTTATAATCTAATTCATTTCTGAATTCTGATACAAGTTTAAAGTTTTTCCAGTATGCAATTCCTAAGTCATAAGCGTCCTTATGTAATTTATTTTTGCTTATGTACTCGCTTGAACTTACATACCATTGATTATTTTTGAACAGGTAAATAAATTCAATCATACCTGAGCCAGTCATCTCATACATTTTACAAAATTCATTATTGAATTTGACAGGTTTTTTTTCTTCTTTACGTCCCCAATCTCTACAATAAAAAGAGGTTTCATTTAGATTAACACCTAAAGAACTTATTCCTCCCATTTTGATTAATTTAAGAGCCTTATCAAAACTATTATAATTTTCTAATAGTGTTTTTCCAACTCCTGAGATGTAGCCGTCAGAATGACAATAAACGCTTAAAATAGTTTTATCATCTAATTCAATGGCTATATTTGACCTTGTACTCATAAAATCCCCCTTTCATAGTTTGTTGATTTATTTGTACAATTATTTTTGCGTCTGCAAAAATTCTTTATTAATTTGGCTTTTACATTATTAATATCATCTAATTTATTAAAATGTTTATTTAAAAATTTCCAACGTCCTGAACTTATAAACTCAATTAAATATAATCTATGAGTTTTAAAATCTCTTACACCATAACCCCATTGATTTTTTGTAGATACTTTATATTTTTCATCTTCAGTTAATTTACTATATTCAAAATATGATATTGCTATCACATTTGAAAATCTATTTTTTGAGTATAAGCCTGATTTAGTTTTATAAATCATAATTCCTTAGAAATTGCTTTACCTAAATGCTTAAAAAAATCTAAAACATTACCATTAAAAAAATCAATTTTAATTATAATTTTTTTAATCTGTTCTTGCTCTTTTTTGCTTGTAATTAATATATGTTCATAAATAGTTTTATAACTCATTATATTAATTGTCCCATTTTTTTTAATTGTGAAAACGTCCTCCATTGGTAAATTTTTTTCCTCAATGAAAGTATCAAGCCATTTTTTAAAATTATTTGTTTTTATCATATTGTTTAAAAATTTGTTTTATTGCATTTATTAAATCAGTTTTTTCATAAGATATTAAAGGTATCTCAGCGTCCTCTTTTACTAATTTAATTATTTTTTTTTCTATTTCTTTAATATTTAAATTATTTGTTTTTTTCATTTAATTGTTTTTTTATTTGATTATTTTTAAACTCAATTAATTCAAGCGTTCCAGTTATTCCAAAATATGCAATAATAAAAAAGCCTATTAAATAACCTATTAAAATTAATATTATAATTTCACTCATTTTTTTTAATCCTTTTGTTAGTTGTTATATCTCATTATTTATAAGATTTAATAAGAAAACTCAAATAATAAATAAATAAAGCTTTTTTGAAAAAAGCCCAAAATATAGGGTTTTTTAAAATTAGTTAAAATAAGCCTTTTTTGAGCGTCTTAATTTGTCCCATAGAAGCCCATATATTAAGATTTCAGGGTTTTTTGATACCTACATACCCCCAAAATAAAGGGGGCTTAAAAGGGCTTAAAATGGCTCTTATTATATCCCATTATTTAATTGACACTAAAAACGCCATTATTATAATAAGAGTTATGAAAATTATAAAAACTAATAAATTATTGAAAGGGGGTTTTTTATGTTTTCAGAAATAACAAGGAATGAGTTAAGGTCTTTAGGTGGTAAAATTGCTAAGGGGCTTAATGATGAGGGGTTAAAATGGTTAAAATCTTTTACGTCTAAGGTTGAAGCTAACGCCCCAAAAAATGCAATAACTCAAAAAAATTATCAGGGTTTAAACTGGTGGAATTTAGGTTTTGACGTTATTGATAATAATTATTCTAATAATTATTACGCTACAAAAAAGGCGTGGCAATCAGTAGGGGCTACAATAAAACCTGAACACTCTAAAAAAGGTATTCAGGTCTTTTATTGGGGGCAAATGGCTAAAAAGGTTGAGGATAAAAAAACTGGTGAAGAAAAATCTAAAAATTTTAGATTTTTAAAGGTTTCATGGGTTTATAATTCTAATCAGGTTGATTTAACAAATTCAACGTGGAAACAGCCTGAGCCTAAAAAAATAGTAAATCAGGTTAAAGATAATGATAAAATTGAAAATTTTATTAAAAATCAAATGGGCTTGAATTTACAATTCTCAAATGACGCTAGATGCTTTTATAATGTTAGTTTAGATTATATTAGTATGTCTAATAAATTCAATTTTGAGCCTACTAAAAATGGAACGTCAGCAACATTAGAATTTTACTCAACTCTATTACATGAATTAAGCCATTGGTCAGGTCATGAAAAGAGACTTAATAGATTTGAGAAGAATAAAAAATATTTTAATAATGACGCTCAACTGGAATACGCATTAGAAGAATTAATTGCTGAAATTTCCAGTAATATTCTTTGCTGTAAATTTGATATTCAAAAGACTATTAATAAGAATAGTCTAGCTTATTTAAAATCATGGATATCAAGGCTTAAAAATGATGAGTTATTTTTAATAAAGGCTTTAACTCAATCAGGTCAAGCTGTGAATTTTTTAAAAGAAAATTTAAAAAATCCAGTGGCTTTAAATCCAAATAAACCAGTTAAGGCTATTAAAACAGCTTAGTAATTCAAGTTAATAAATTTAAAAGGGGCTTCATTGAAAGCCCCTTTTTTTTGCCCTGAGCATAACCAAAATTAAAAAATTCAAGTTATTATATTTTATTATAAATTATGATAATTAACCTGAATGAAAAAAGAAAATCAGTTTTATAATTGGATTAAAAACAACTCAGAAAACATTTATTTAGAACGTATTGAGGGTAATTATACAAATGGAATTCCTGACCTTTTAAGCGTTATTGAGGGCTTAACAGCGTTTATTGAATTAAAACAATCTAATAGTAATAAGCTTGAAAATTTAGGGCTTAATAAATATCAAATTAAATGGCACATAAAATTTTCTCAGGCTTCAGGGCGTTCATTTATCTTAGTTTTATACCAAAAGCAAAGAGCCCTAAAACTTTTTAAAATCGGGGGGCGTGGGGTTTTTTCTCACATAATCACGCAAAAAAAATCGAGGTCAGGGCTTCAAAAAATTTGGGACGCAATAAAAAACTATTAATTTTTTTGTGTGAAAATATTAGACGCTGTAATCAACTCTTATCGGTACTTATAAACTCACATAAATTCTATGGGCGTGGGGTAAAAAATAAGAATAAATTTACAAGGCTCAATATTCTTTTGAAAAATCATTTTTTATAAATTCCTAGAAATTCACGCAAAAATATTATAAAATACCTTTGCCATGTGTGGATTCGTAAGTTACTTACACGCAAGTAGGCATTAAAAATTTAAGGTTCATGGAAGCAAAAAACATACCAACTGATGCATTAAGACTAAAAGTAGAGAAGCTTTGGCTAGAACACATAAAGTTGTGCCAGGATAATTTTTTATATTTTGTAAAAGAAGTTTGGCCCGATATAGTTATGAAACAGGAGAAGAATCCTGATGATTGGGGACACCATCAAATTATGGCTCATGAGTTTACTAAGATAGCAACTCAGAAAAAAGGGAGGCTCATTATCAATATGCCACCTAGACATACTAAATCTGAGTTCGCCTCATTTTTGTACCCTGCTTGGATGATAGGGAAGTTTCCAAAAATGAAAATTATGCAAGTAACACACAACGCAGAACTATCAGCAAGGTTCGGTGCTAAAATAAGAAACTTAATGGACACACCAAAATATAAAGAAATATTTGGAGATGTATTTTTAAGACCTGATGCTAAAGCAAAATCTAAGTGGGAAACAAATCATGGGGGAGAATATTTTGCAGCTGGTGTAGGAGGCTCGATTACAGGTCGTGGTGCTGATCTTTTAATTATTGATGATCCTCATACAGAACAGGATGCACATAATAAACAATCCTTTCCTAGAACATATGATTGGTATTTAAGTGGGCCCCGACAGCGTTTGCAACCTGGCGGATCAATTGTTTTAGTTATGACAAGATGGGCCACTAATGATTTAACAGGTCTCCTAACAAAAGCAGAAGACGAACCAAAAGCAGATAAATGGTCTAAGATTTCTTTTCCTGCTATTCTTGAAGATGGCGATCCACTTTGGCCTGAGTATTGGAGTAAAGAAGATTTAGAAAGAACTAAAGCTTCAATTTCAATAAGAGGTTGGTCAGCTCAATATCAACAAAACCCAACTTCAGAAGAAGGTGCACTTTTAAAACGAGAATGGTGGGTTCCTTGGGAAGGCTCAATACCTGAACTTGAATACGTAATTCAAAGTTACGATACAGCTTTTAGTAAAAAAGAAACTGCTGACTATTCTGCAATTACAACTTGGGGAGTATTCAGACCATATGAGGGTTATGAAAAAGCTTTAATATTATTAGACGCTGAAAAAGGAAAATATGATTTTCCTGAGTTAAAACAAAAAGCATTTGATACTTACAAATATTGGGAGCCTGATATGTGCATCGTAGAAGCTAAAGCATCAGGTCAACCATTGTTACAAGAATTTAGAAGAGCAGGTATTCCAGCTATTGATTATTCACCAAATAAAGGAAAAGATAAATATACTAGGGTAAATACTTGTGCTGCTGTATTTGAAGCTGGATCAGTATTTTACCCTGAAGGCGAGAAATTTGCAGAAGAGGTAATTGAAGAATGTGCAGCTTTTCCAAATGGTGAATATGATGACTACGTTGACAGCACAACACAGGCGGTGTTAAGATACCGACAAGGAGGATTTTTACTTTTAGACTCAGATCAAAAAGACGAAGATTCACCACAAAAAGATTACGTCTATTACGGATAGGAGATTATTATGGCAGAGCCAAAAAGAGGATCAGTAGAAGCATTCAAAGCTTCAGAAAAAAGAAGACAAGATAGAATAGCTTCGAAGAGAGGCTCATTGTTTGGAAAAGCAGGTAGCAAACTTCCCGAAAGAGTTAAAAAAAAGAGAGAAGAATTTAATAAAAAAGTTGCTGCCATAAATAAAAAAAATGTTAATCAAGAATCAGTAAAAAAATTTAGAGCTGCTGAAGACAGAAGACAAAAAAGATTAGCAAAAGTAAATGCGGTAAAACCTGGTTCACCTAAAGGAAAAAGAATCGCTGCTAAAAAAGCAGAGGCAGATGTAGAAAAAGATTTACCTAAATCAAAAATAACAACTGGAGCAACAGTTGGAGCTACTGCCCCATTACTTAAAGACAACCCAAAATCAAAAACAATTCAAGGAATAGATAAACCAAAACCAATTGCAAAATCTCCTGATGTAAAAGGTGCATTATCAACTTTTGGTGAAGCATTTAAAGCTGCTAGAGCTAAAGGTGTTGGAACTAAATTTGCATATAATGATAAAATGTATTCAGCTGTAACTAGAGATGATATTTCTAGAGCAGGTAAAACAAATTTAAAAGATTTTTTAAATGCAGCTAAAAGAAAAGATACTAAACTTGCAAAAGCTCCTGGTCAAATTACAGACAGAAAAAGAGGTCAGCTAAGAGAAGGCGGTATGGTTATGGCTCGTGGCTGTAAGATGGGTAGAAAAAAAGCAACGAAAATCTACTAATGTAATGGTTGCATTAGTTTTTGATTCAGATAAAAAGGGGTAAGATGAGTTCAGAAATATTTGAAGAAGACGATACATTAAAAGTTGAAGAGAATACTGAAGAACCTAAATCCAAAGAATTTAGAATCGAAGGCGAAGAAATAGAAGAAGAAGTTGTTGTAGCTGAAAATAATTTTTACTCAAATCTTGCAGAAGAACTAGACGATAATATTCTACAAAAAATTTCATCACAGTTAAAAGGTGAGTATGAAAGAGACAAGTCATCAAGAAAAGAATGGGAAGACGGATATACATCAGGACTTGATCTTTTAGGTTTTAAATACACACAACCATCTAAACCTTTTAGAGGAGCGTCAGGCGTGACTCATCCACTTTTATCCGAGGCTATTACGCAATTTCAAGCACAGGCTTATAAAGAATTATTACCATCATCAGGCCCAGTAAAAACAGCAATCGTTGGTGTTCAAAATGAAAAAACAGAGGATCAAGCTTCACGGGTCAAGAACTTTATGAATTATCAAATCACAGAAAAAATGGAAGAGTACACTCCTGAAATGGATCAACTTCTTTTTTATCTTCCTCTTGCAGGATCAGCTTTCAAAAAAATCTACTATGATGAAATCATGGATAGACCTGTTGCAAAGTTTGTTCCTGCTGAAGATATTATTGTTCCTTACTATTCATCTAATCTACAAGATTGTGAGAGAATAACTCATTGTCTACGAATGTCAGAAAATGATTTATATAAAAAAATGGACTCAGGTTTTTATAGAGATGTAGATATTAAACCATCTACAAATTCTCAAACATCTATTCAAAAAAAGTATGATGAGTTAGAAGGTAAATCACCAACTCAACAAGCATATAATTATCAAATATTAGAAATGCATGTTGATTTAAATTTAGAAAAATTCGAAAACCCTGAAGATAAAGAAAAGAAAATTAAAGTTCCATATATAGTTACTATTGATGAAGGCTCAGGTAAAATTCTAAGCATATATAGAAACTATGAAGAAGGTGATAGGCTTTTTAAAAGAAAAGATTACTTCGTTCATTACAAGTTTTTACCAGGTCTAGGCTTTTATGGATTTGGTTTAGTTCACATGATTGGTGGCTTAACAAGAACAGCTACACAAGCATTAAGACAATTATTAGATGCAGGTACATTAGCAAACTTACCTGCTGGTTTTAAATCTAGAGGTATTAGAATTAGAGATGATGATCAACCTTTTCAGCCAGGAGAGTTTAGAGATGTAGATGCACCTGGCGGTAATATTAGAGATCAGTTTCAAATATTACCTTTTAAAGAACCATCGCAAACATTATATAGTTTATTAGGTTTTGTTGTTAACGCAGGTCAACGTTTTGCAAATATTGCTGACATGGCAGTAGGAGAGGATGCACAAAACAGAGCTGTGGGATCAACCCTTGCTCTTTTAGAAAGAGGCTCTCGTGTGATGAGTGCTATTCACAAAAGATGTTACTACTCTATGAGACAAGAGTTCAGAATGCTCCATAAAATTTTTGCTACGTTCTTACCCCCTATCTATCCGTATCAAGTTTATGGAGCAGACCAAATGATTAAAGCAGCAGACTTTGATGGAAGAGTTGATGTTTTACCAATAGCTGATCCAAATACTTTTTCAGTTGCACAAAGAGTAACCTTAGCAAATGAACAATTAAAAATTGCTATGAGTAATCCTCAACTGCATGACGTAAGAGAAGCTTACAGAAGAGTTTATGAAGCGTTAGGAACACAGGCTATTGATAGTTTATTAAAACCTGTTGAACAACCAATTCCAAAAGACCCTGCATTAGAAAATACTGATGCTATGAATTTAAAACCTTTAAAAGTTTTTGCAACACAAGATCACGAAGCACATATACAAGCCCATATGGCTTTTATGAAATCAAGAATGGTTCAAGTAAATCCACAAGTATATGCAGTTTTACAATCACACATTTCAGAACATATTTCTATGAAAGCAAATCAAGAAGTTGTTGAAGCTATGGGTTCTGATCCTCAACTTGTACAACTTGCTGAAACAAATCCTGAAGCTTGGACAGTTCAATATAATGCTATGGTGGCACAAAGAGTTGTCGAGTTAACTACAAACCTAGTTCAAATGGAAGGCGGTCAACAAGACCCTCTAGTTGCTCTTAAATCGAGAGAGCTTGATTTAAAAGCTATGGATATGCAACGTAAATCAAATGAGTTTTCTATGGAAGAACAAAGAAAACAAAATGAAACTATGATTGATACTTCAATTGAACAAGCGAGATTAGATCAAGCTGCACAAGGACAAGCAGAAAGAATTAGAGTTGCAGAAGAAAAGCTTGATATTGCAAGAATGAAAGAAATGAATAGGAAAAACTAATGTGGAACTGGATTAAAAAAATATTTTCTCCTAAAAAACAGGAAGAAACTAAAAAAGAAGTTGAAGAAACTCTAGATTTGTCAAAAATGACTAAAGGAGATTTAAAAAAGTTGTATGCACAAGGTAAAATTACAGCTGATAAATTAAAACCTTAAAAAAAATGTCTAGAGAAAAAAGAAAAGGACTAAGTGGAGGTAAAAAATATGGGCCACCCCCAAAAAGAGGGCCAAATCCTCAAGGAATTAAGGTCAAACTTCAAAAAAAATCTTTCAGCATACGACAACCTAACAAAAAATGAGAAAATAATTTTTCTTTCAGGTATTTTTGACGGGGAAGGCAGTTTTGGAGTATGGAGTCGTGGTAAAAATAGACCAAAACAACTACAAATCAAGGTAGAAACATGTGATTCAGACATGGTAGCTCGTTTTCATGAAATGTATGGTGGAATATTTCACACTACTGGCTCAAGAAAAGCACATCACAAAAATTTATTTCGTTGGAAACTGGTTGGAGAAAGGGCTTGGATTGTTCTTCAAGAAATGATACCATATATGTGTTTAAGAAGAAGGAGAAAATACAATGGCTTGGTTAAACCTGCTGGGTATGGCTGTGAAGACTGGGGCTCATATCTACAAAAACAAACAAGAAACGAAGAAATTAATGTCAGATGCTCAAATGAGAACAGCAGAGCGTATGGCCAACGGACAGATTGAATACCAGGGCAAACTTCTTGAAGCCCGTCAATCAGACTGGAAAGACGAATTCATTTTGCTTTTGCTCTCGGTGCCAATCGTGATGCTAGGATTTGCAGTTTGGTCAGATAATCCTGAGCACATGGAAAAGATGCAACTTTTCTTCGAGTATTTCTCGAACCTCCCATTTTGGTACCAAACAATTTTCGTAGGTGTCATAGCGAGTGTTTATGGCCTTAAGGCTACTGATTTGATAAAAAGAAAATAATTGCATTTCTTATAATTTCACTTATAACCCTGATATGGAGTCATTAGACATAGAAACATTACGTGCAATCAAAAGATTGTGCGATAAAAAAATAGAAAATATCAGCGAACAAATAATCTACGGGAGTATAGACAATTATGAGAAATTACAGTATTCTAGGGGACAAATTAGTTCGTTAAATTCGCTAAAGGAGGATTTGAGCGAACTGCTCAGAGATGAAAATGACAAAGACTGAAAAAAACATAGCTAGTGATGAAGATAATTTCATCGTACCAAAAACCAAAGAGGAAAAAGAAGAATATATTAGTTCTTTACCAAATCCCACAGGTTATCGTTTATTAATCAGACCATTTGCAGGAAAACAAAAAACTAAAGGTGGAATCCTGTTAGCAGATACTACTATCGAAACTATTCAAGCAACAACTGTTGTTGGATTAGTAATTAAGATGGGTAATCTTTGCTATCGTGATAAAGAAAAATTTCCCCTTGGTTCGTGGTGCAAAGAAGGTCAGTTCGTGATGTACGGTAGATATGCAGGTTCCCGTTTTAAAAACAAATGGGGTGAGCATAGAATTTTGAATGATGATGAAATTATTGGTGTTATACAAAAACCTGAAGACATCGCTACACTATACTAAGGAGAATAAATGATGGCACAAGAAGAAGTAAAACAATCAAAAAAAGATATCGAAATAGATACGGATGACGTGAAGCAAGAAGACTTAACAGTTGAAGTTAAGGAATCAGCTAACAATGTCGAATCAAAAGAGAAACCAAAACTAAATTTCGGTGAAGTAGATTTAGGGTACACGGATCACGGAACTCCTGAAGAGACTGAAGAAAAAAAAGATGACAAACCTGAAATAAAAGTTGAAGAAGATAAGGTCGATGAAATCAAAGAAGAATTAAAAACAGAAGGAAAAGAAATCGAAGGTGAGAAAGAAGAACTTGCCGAAGATGAAAAAGATTTCAAGAGTTTATATAAAAAATATAAACAACAAAATAGAAGAATTGACAAACTAACTTTTAAATCAAAAGAAGCTGAAAGGCAAAAAGCTGCTGCTGAAGAATTAGCAAGTGGCATGAAGAAAAAATTAGATGAAATAGAAAAAAAATATAATGTTGAATCTGATAATTATTTAAAAGAGTTTGAAGCTAGAGTTGATTCACAAAGAGAGCAAGTAAAAAATAATTTACAACTTGCTATCGAAAACAATGATTCAAAAGCTATAATGGAAGCTAATGATCAATTAACTCAATTAGCTGTTCAAAAAGAAAAAGCTAAAATTAGAGCAGAAGAAAGAAAAGTAGCTCTAGAACAAGCAGAAGCTCTTAAAAAAGAAGAAGAAAAAAGAGAAAAAGAACAACCTAAAACTGAAGAACAACCTACTCCTTCAGAAAAAGCTATGTCTTTTAGGGAAAAACATAAAGCTTGGTTTGGTTATGATAAAGACCCAGCCTTAACTGCTTATGCAGTAGCCTTAGATGGACAAGTAAGACAGGAGGGTATTGAAGTTGACTCAGATGACTATTATAATGAAATAGAAAAAAGGTTAGACCCTATTTTAACAGCTAAAGGTTTGAAAGAACCAGCTGAAGCTGTTGAAGCTAAGCAGAAAGCAAAACCTGTCCAAACTGTTGCTTCTGCTGGAAGAAAAGAAGTTGGACGCAAAACTGTGACACTCACCAAATCACAGGTAGCAATAGCTAAAAGATTAGGTGTGCCACTTGAAGAGTACGTTAAATATGTGAAGGAGGCTCAATAATATGAACGATACTATAAAAAGAACTTCACGCAACGCTGAGTCGAGAGAAGTTAACGAAAGAACAAAGACTTGGCAGTTACCATCTAGTTTAGATGCTCCAAAAGCACCTAACGGTTTCGAGCACAGATGGATAAGAACAAATGTGCAAGGTTTTGAAGACACGTCTAACGTGACTAAAAAACTTAGAGAAGGATGGGAATTTGTGAAAGCAGAGGAAATTAAAAATGACCCTGATATTCACAAGTATCCTAAAATAACCGAAGGGAAATATAGTGGATGCATTGGAATTGGAGGCCTTGTGTTGGCAAGGATACCGACAGAGATTCTAAGACAGCGATCCGAGTATTTCAAAAGACTTACTCAAGATCAACTTAAAGGTGTCGATAACGATCTTATGAAGGAACAACATCCAAGTATGCCGATCAATATTGATAGGCAGAAAAGAGTTACCTTTGGTGGTGGACGCAAAAATTAATCTTTTTGTTATTCCTACTCTAGAGGTTGGCTAAAATAAAAACAAAAACTAAATAGGAGATATAATACTATGTCAAACGTAAGTGAACAGTTCGGTCTAAGACCGTACAGAAAACTTGACGGTACTCCCCTAGTTGGTGCTCAAAACAGATACACAATTGCAAGTAACTATGGAACTGCAATTTTCCAAGGTGACCTGGTTGTACCAGTAACTGCTGGAAACATTGAAAGACATGTTTACAACAATAGTTCGTCTGTCATTGGGGTTTTTAACGGATGTTTTTACACTGATCCGACAACTCAAAAGCCGACTTTTAGCAACTATTATCCAGGCAGCATTGTGGCTTCGGACATTACAGCATTTGTAGTGGATGATCCTGATGCGGTCTTTTTAATGGACGCTGATGCGACTTTTGCAAGAGCGGATATTTTTAAGAACTACTCTGTTACTAACACAACAGGGAATACTAAAACAGGAATCTCGAAAACTCAATTAGATGTTTCCGAGAGTGGAACTAACGCATCATTTGTAATTCAGGCAATTGATATTTCTCAAGACCCTAATAACAGTGATACTGGTTCTGCTAATGCAAATATTCTTGTAAGAATAAACAAACACTTTTACCGTGATGGTACAGGTATCTAATAAGGAGAATAGACAATGGCTATATCAAGACAACAGCTAACTAAAGAGTTAGAGCCAGGACTGAATGCCTTATTCGGCCTGGAATACAGTAGGTATGATAACCAACATGCGGAAATCTACAATACTGAATCATCTGACAGAGCTTTTGAAGAAGAAGTAATGTTAAGCGGTTTCGCTGGTGCACCAACTAAACAAGAGGGTGCTTCAGTTGTGTTCGATCAAGCTAACGAAGCTTATACAGCTAGATACACACACGAAACTATTGCTTTAGCATTTGCTATCACTGAAGAAGCAATCGAAGATAACCTATACGACAGACTTGCTCAAAGATACACAAGAGCTTTAGCAAGATCAATGTCAAACACGAAGCAAGTAAAAGCTGCACAAGTGCTTAACCAAGCACAATTCACTGCTGTAACAGGTGGTGACGGTGTGCCTTTAATTGCGAACAATCACCCATTATCAAATGGTGGTACGTTCTCAAATGTATTGGCAACTGCGGCTGACCTTAACGAAACATCATTAGAGCAATCTCTAATTGATATCCAAGGTTTCGTTGATGAGAGAGGATTAAAAATCGCTCTTAACGGCAGAAAAATGATAATTCCAAAAGAATTACAATTCACTGCTGAAAGATTGATGAAATCAACTCTTAGAACAGGTACTGCTGACAATGACATTAACGCTATCAACAACATGGGTATGGTTCCTGAAGGTTACAGAGTTAATAACTTTTTAACTGACACAGACTCATACTTCTTGTTAACTGATGTGCCTAATGGTTTTAAACACTTCGAAAGAAGCCCGATTAAAACTGCATTAGAAGGTGACTTCGATACAGGTAATGTTAGATTTAAAGCTAGAGAAAGATACTCTTTTGGATTTTCTGATCCAAGATGTGTATTTGGTAACGGAAACTTACCAACTAGCTAATAGTTAACAGTTAACCCGACAACGGGTACTTAAAAGGGGCGGTGCATTTGCATCGTCCCTTTTTTTATGTTAAGTCAGTACAGAATGAAAATTCTTAAACACAAAGAATCAAAAATCTCACAAAATTATTTTTTTATTAAAGGCAATCTAGATTTAAATTGTCAATATTTTATTCAAAAAATAGAAGAGGGTATAAAAGCACCTGATAATAAAAATTTCCAATCAAATGTTCAAGGAGAAATGACAGAATGGAGATATTTTTGTCAAGATTACGAATTTGCTAAAATAGCTTCAAAAATTTTAGACTATTGCGAAGCACATAATTTATTAGATAAAAAAGTTTATCTTGCTAATGCTTGGGGCTATAAGGAAACTTTTTCAAATTATACAAAACGACATAGCCATCACCCAGGTGTATTATCAGGTTTGATATATCTATCAAATGTAGATCAGCCTCTCATATTTGATGAAATCAATGAGTCCGTTGTCCCTGAAGCGGGTAACTTTGCTCTATTTTCAAGTTTTTTATACCACCAAACAAAATCAAGAATTCTAGACAATAAAATTAAGTATGGAATTTCATTTAACTTTTATGAACAACTAGATTCTTGAGAATTTATTGTGTATAATAAATAAACCTAGAAAAATTGTTATGTAAACTGGCTAGGCAGACGGTATAGAGATTACATGACGCAAAGCTATACAAGGAGAAAATTATGGCAAACACAACATTTGATGGCCCAGTAAGATCGAAAAATGGTTTTCAATCTATTGGCCCAGGTGCAGTAAAAGCAGAAACTTTAGCTACTGATTTGACTGTTGCAGATCACGCAGGAAGATTAGTAACAATGGATCCACAAGGAACTCCAACTGCAATTACAATTCCAGCGATTGTCGCTCAAGCTGATGCAGCAACGGCAGGGCCTGGAAGTGATCCAAACAACCCAAGCACAATTGGTACAACTTTTGAAATTCTTTTTATTGATGATTTCACTGGTACAATCCAAACTGCAAACACAGCTGACAAATTTGTTGGTGGTGTAACAATTGGGATTGATGCTTCAGTTGCTGGAAAACAATTCGTTCCAGCTACGGCAAACAATGAAGTTAATTTAAATGGTGAAGCAGGAGCATCTGTTGCTACAACAGGTGGTCTTAAAGGTTCAAGAATTAAATTTACTGCGGTTGCAGCAAATTTATATGCTGTTGAAGGTGAACTTATTGGTTCAGGTTCAATTGCAACACCTTTTGATTCACAATAATAAATAATTAGTGGCTCCTTCGGGAGCCACTTAACATAGGAGAATAAAATGTCAGGCGGATCAAGTTTTTCAAGTGATCAATCGGTAGCCCATGCAACATCTACTGCACAAATGGTTGCTACCACTAAAAGAGCGAGACTAACTTCTGTTCAAGCAAAAGGTGGAACTAACTGTTCTATTATTTTTAAAAGTGGCGGAGGTTCAGGAACTACAATCGCTACATTTTTATTTGATTCAGAAGGTTTAGACATGTACTTTCCTGGTAATGGAATTTTATTTCAAGACGGTATTCATGCCACTATTGCTAATACTGGTGGTGTAACAATAACATTTACGTAAGAGTTCATTATGAAGGGTGATGTTAAAGCAGTAAGAAAATCAACAACAGGTTCTGTATTTGCAGGAAGAACTAGATTAAGAGGAATTATTCTTGCTTCAGATGGAACAGGAGCAGGTACAGTTATATTACAAGACGGAAACTCAGTTACACAATTTCAAGTTGATGTACCAAATGGAGATGTATTCGCTTATAATTTAGCAGAAGATGGAATTTTATTTGAAGGTGGAATGACTGTTTCAACTCTTACGAAAGCTACTGTAACTGTTATTTTAGATAAATGATTGATAGTTATTATAAAGATATTTTAGGTATGAAAAAGGGTGGTTCATCTAGCCCAAAGTATAGTATTAAGAAAGAAGTTAAAGATAGATTAAAAAAAGAAAATCCAAAAACAAGTTTTTTATTAATAGGCTTATCGCCAGTTACTCAATATAGAAAATATAAGCATAGACAAAATATAAAAAAAGAAAGAGCAAGAGACGAGGGTAAAACAAAATATAGCAAAGGTGGAATGCCCTCTAGAAACAAAAAAAATTTTAGACCTACTAAATCAGGTGCTGGTATGACAGAAGCTGGAGTTAAAGCTTACAGAAGACTAAATCCTGGATCAAAATTAAAAACAGCAGTGACAGGTAAAGTAAAACCTGGGTCAAAAGATGCAAAGAGACGAAAAAGTTATTGTGCTAGAAGCTTAGGTCAGTTAAAAAGAGCTAGTGCAAAAACAAGAAATGATCCAAATTCAAGAATTAGACAAGCGAGACGTAGATGGAAATGTTAAACTATGTCTTATTTAAATGCTAACGTACCCCCTGTTTATTGTAAGGTAAGAAAAGAATATCTATATGATCTTAAAACACATCATGGAGAAAGTCTTGACTGTGTTATCTTTGGTCTTAGCTCTATTTCAGGTCGTGCATTATTATTTAACATTATGCTTCCAAATGGTGCGTGTTTTTGGAGATTGCCTATATCAGCGTTTTTTCAAAAACAATTTGAAAGAGAAAATGTGCCCGATATGCAAATACACGAATTACAATTGTGGAATAGTTTTAGTTATTGGCCTAGTGTTCATAAGTTTGATTGGTTGGCTGGTCTAGATGGTAAATTTTTGGGCATTGATAAAAAATTTTATCATGGACGTTATTTATTCACTATTGATTGGGGGCATCCTGAAACTAATATCTTGGATGTGGAACATTCTGAAATTCCTCAAGAACATAAGTGTGCACATATTATCGAGCTTACTAATGGTAACTTTGCAGCTCAGCCTAATAATCGTATTTTGTGGCATGTTAATAGTTACACTACTGATAACAGTTGGCCTGACTATAAAGTCCAAACTACTTACTGGGATGCAGAGGGATCAGGTTTAGTAACAGAAGATTCTGACAAAATGTTTTATGAAATGGAAGAGAAAAAAAGAGCCGAAGACGATACATACGAATGAGTTATCAAATCATAGATAATTTTTTAGAAAAAGAATTTTTTCAAAAAATAAAAAATACTATTTCAAATGAAGACTTTCCTTGGAGAAGAAGATCAAGAATGACAACAGGAAAGGGAGAAGAGTGTGATCACGGTTACTTTACATATTGTTTTTATAATTATTTAAAAGACCAAAGTGATTTATATGAAAAAATAATCATACCTATATTAAATAAATTAGAAGCAAAAGCAGTAATACAAGCTAGAGCAAATATGAATATAAAACAATTATTTTTAAGTGATTTTTCTAATTATCATACAGATACCTTTACAAATAACAAAACAGCCATATTAAATTTGACTACTTGTGACGGGGGAACCCATTTAATGATTGAAAATAAGGAAATTTTTATAGAAAGTGTTGAAAATAGAATGATTATTTTTGATGCGAATATATTGCATAGGTCTGTAAAACATAATAATTGTGATGTAAGATACTACATAAATCTTAATTATTTTTAAGGAGGAATAATGGAAAAAATAATATCACAGGCAAAACATTATTGGAAAGAGCATAAAACAGTAGTTGTAGTTGTAGCGGCTATTATTGTTATAGCTATCATTCTATAATATGAGTAATAAACCAATGAACATCGGAGAAGAGGCACGAGTACAGATGCCGATGAAAACGGTAGCCTCTTTGATCGTGCTCGTAGCGATGGGCGTGTTCGCTTATACGGAGCTGACTGCGAGGTTGGTATCGTTAGAGACATCACGTGAGTTGTTTGAAAATGATTTGTTAAAAAAATCTGAACAGGTACCCGTAGACCAAGAGCAACATTTTTTATTGGAGGATTTGTATAAGTCTGTTGAAAAAATGGAGGAAACTCAAGAGGCAAATCTTACAAACAAAGTTAATATAGAATTTTTAAGAGAACAGCTAGACAAAGCATTATCAGATATTGAAATGTTAAAAGATAAAGTTAGACAAAATGGGAGTCATCAATGATTTTAGAAGTAGTAGCTCTTCTTATGATAGTCAACGGAGAGATTAAGGAACACAGAATTCAAATTGATCCTGACACAAGTAAACCTTCAATGGCGATGTGCTTAAAAGGAAAAAGGTATGCTAAGAGAAGTGAAAAAGGTACAAATATACAGCACCAGTGTATAAAATCTATGGCAGAAGTGGAGCAAAATATTGATGGGTCTTTATCTATAAAAAAATTAATATTGGAGTAAATATGAACCTAAGTCGTAATTTCACTTTATCAGAATTAACCAAATCGGACACAGCAATACGTAAAGGTATCAATAATAATCCTAACGCAGAGCAGATAGAAAAACTGAAAGCATTATGTGAGAATATCTTACAGCCAGTTCGTGATCACTTCGGCAGGGTTAAGGTGACTAGCGGGTTCCGTAGCGTAGACCTGTGCCTAGCCATAGGATCGAGTCAGAACAGCCAACATGCTAAAGCTGAGGCGGCAGATTTCGAATGTCCAGGCGTAGATAATGCTGAACTGGCTGATTGGATTCATAAGAACCTTCCCTATGATCAGCTCATTCTTGAGTTCTACACTCCAGGTGAACCTAACAGCGGTTGGATACATTGTAGCTGGATTCCTAATCAACCAAGAGCTTCTTATTTATGGGCTTATCGTTCTGAAGGCAAAACAAAATATAAACCGATTATAGGAAGTGCTAAAACCTTAGTCTAAGATTCATGTTTAAGGACATCTTTAGCTATAAAGTTGATTTACCTTTTAAAGATGAAATTATAGAAGAAGCAATAAAACAAAGAGACTATAAAACAGAAGGTTTTAATTTTTTACTACATACAAAATACAGAGCAGATTTATATGATATCTTTATTTCAAAGTGCAAAGAACTTTTTAAAAATATAGATATTTTAGAAGAAGAGTTTAATGTTTGGTGTTCTGTTTCAGATAAAAATTATACATTAACAAATTGGCATAATCATCAAGACACTGCAAACATAAACGGAGTTATTTATCTTAAACTTTGTAGTGATGAAAAAGGTATAGATTTTAAAATAAATGATAAAGTGGTTAATTACATACCTTGTGAAAATGAATTAATTATATTTCCTAGCTATTTATGGCATCACCCTAATGTATCAATAACTGATGAGAAAAGGATATCTTTAAATCTTGAATTATTAACAAAACAGTCTACAAAAGACTTGTTTAATGAAATATAACTTCTTAATACTAGGTGGAGGCACAGCAGGATATATTACAGCTTTGATGGTAAAAGCTGCATACCCTGAAAAAAGTGTAGCCATTATAAAATCAGATAAAATTGGAATAATTGGAGTAGGAGAAGGTTCTACTAAAGAATTTACAAGTTTTATTAATTTTATTGGTGTTAAACCCTATGATATTTTAAAACATACTGGAGCTACTTTTAAATCAGGAATATTTTTTAATGGTTGGTCAGATAAAGAATTTTTACATACTAGGTCAGTGTTTCATGATCAAAATTGGTTGAGAACAAAACCTTATTATCTTTTTCATATTGGTAATGACCTTTCTGATTCTTTTTCTCAATTACCTTTGAGTGATCAATGTTATTTTGAAAATAAATTTTACCCTAATTTTTTAGAAAGACCAAATCAATCTCCTGTAAACCAATATCATTTTGATACATTCAAACTAAATGATTATTTTTATAAATTAGCAAGAGAAAGAGATATACATGTTTTTGATGATCATATTGTAAAAATTAATGAGACAGAACAAATTAATTTTATTCAAGGTGAAAAAAAATATTTAGCAGATTTCTATTTTGATTGCACAGGTTTTAAAAGATTACTCAATAAATCTGATTGGAAAAGTTACTCACACAAACTTATATGTAATAAAGCAGTTGCTTTTCAAACTGAAAAGATGAATCAATATAATGCTTGGACATTAGCAAAAAAATATAAAGGTGGCTGGAAATGGCGTATACCTACTCAAGATAGAACGGGTAATGGTGTTGTATATAATGATTTATTAATTGATGATGATATTAAACAATTAATTGATCAAGGTAAAAGAGAATTTAATTTTTACCCAGGCAGGTTAGAAAAAATTTGGAATAAGAATTGTTTATCAGTAGGCCTTTCTGCTATGTTTGTAGAACCTCTTGAAGCCACATCTATTGGAAGCACTATTAATCAAGTTTTTATGTTTTTAAATTTATATCATGATAACAATAATCAAGAAATATATAATTATTCTGTTAATAAAGTCTTTGATCAATTAGTTGAGTTTATACAACTGCACTATTTAAACTCAGAACTAAATGGAGAGATATCTCCTGAACTTAATGACAAACTACGTAAGTGGAAAAATAATTTACCAAAAGATGAGGATGTAAATGTGCCTTATGGTTTATTTGAATCGGGTAATTATATTGAAGTATTATATGGATTAAATTATTTTAATGTTGATTTAATTAAAAACGTATTTGAAAATTTACCTGTTAATTTAAAAAATAAAGTGGTAAAAGATACAGAGGAATTTATAGCTTTTAATGATAAAAGTCCAAAGATAGGGCACAAAGAAGCCATAGATTTAATTTTAAAATATTATTAATGAATGTTCTCTCGATATATACTTCACATGATGGAGCTATTTCTGTTTCAAAAGATAATGAATTAATTGTACATTGTGAAATAAGTAGATTTAATAAATTTAAACATAGCCCTCTACCTAATTATGAAATTATTAAAAAAATTGCAGAACTAGGAATTGTATTTGATGTAGTTTTATTTGCAGAAATGTCAGATAATTTAACTGACCTTTGGCGAAGTTTTTTATTTAACAAAGGAAGCGGTTTGAAATTTTTTAGAGAATGCTTACATCCAAAAGCAAAAATTTTAATATCTAAAAACCATCACTTATTTCATGCAGCCTGTGCAAAATCTTTTAATAACAATACGGATTATTTAGTTTGGGATGGTAACGGAGCAGAAGTAAGCTTAGAACAAAATATCAAAGGAGTTGAACAAGTTTCTTTTTATAGAAATGATTTAAAACAAATTCGTAAATATTTATACAATCCTGATCCTTTTAATTATCAAAAAGACTTTTTACATACCTCTCCTAACAATCTTGGTATAGGAGAAGCCTACACTTTCTTAACAAGAGAGTTAGGTCTTTTCGAATATGATAATTTTTCTGAAGGTAAAGCTATGGCTTTTTCATCTTTTGGTAAATATGATGAAAAATATATTAGTGATATAATATCTAGTAATCATACTTTTAACAGAAATATAATAGCTCCTTTTCCAAATTATTCTTTGAATAAAAAAGTAACTGCATACAAAAATTTCAATACAGAGAAAGGTAATAATGATGCTATGAATTTTTCATTTACATTTCAAAAGGCATGTGAATTTATTGCAAGAAATTATTTCAAAAAATTAAGTATATCCAAACCAATTACTATAACTGGAGGTGTAACACAAAATATTCTGATAAATACTGATTTATCTTTATCTTTTGATTTTGATATTTTTCATGATCCCATATGTAATGATCAAGGTATATCTTTAGGTCATTTAAATCATTATAATTTTAATACAATACAAAGACCAAACCATTGTTATTTAGGATTTAAGCCTGAATATAATTTAGAAATATTTAATAACAAATTTAGAATAATAGATGTTTCTCCTGGAGAAGTAGCAAAAATTTTATTTGAAGACCCTGTTGCAATATTTCAGGGCAGGTCAGAACAAGGACAAAGAGCTTTAGGTAATAGAAGTCTTTTGATGAATGCAACTAATTTAAGATGCATAGATAAAATAAACACTATTAAAAAAAGGGAATGGTACAGACCTTTTGCATGTACAATTATGAGTGAATATTTTGAAAAATATTTTATTAGAGATTCAAATAGAAGTGCTGAATTTATGATGAATGTATTTAGAGCTCAAGAATCAAAAAAAGAACATTTGTCTAATGTGTTATGTCCTCAAGGAACCTCAAGAGTCCAGGAACTAATACGTGAAAAAAATACTAATTATCATGATTTGTTAAAAGCTTTCAATGATATTTACCAAATACCTTTTTTACTTAATACATCATTAAATAAACCAGGATCACCAATTGTAGAAAATTTAGAAGATTTAAAGAGTATGATGTTAGAAACAAATCTTGTATATTCTTACCTTCCTGAAAAAAAGAAACTAATAATAAAAAATGAAATTTAATATATTTTCAACTCCTATTTTTATGACAAATATAGATTTGGAAAAAATTGACCTACAAGCTGAAACAGCAGAAAATAAATGGTATTCTAATACTAATACCTCTCATGGACAAAAAAATAAATTATCTAAAGAATCTTATCATTATTTAATGACAGTTATAGCAAAAACAATTATGCCTTTATTACCCGCATCTTCAAAAATTAAATTATGCAACATATGGAAGAATAAATATATTACAGAGGATTTTCAAGAAAACCACATACATACAGATTCTCATTTTAGTTTTATTATATATATCAAAGGAGCATCTAGAACTGTTTTCTTTGCTCCACATAAACATTTAATAGAATGTTTTTATGGTGAAAATTTTTTTGAACAAACTTATCAATCTGAATTCAGGCCAGGACAAATAGTAATTTTCCCAAGTTATTTAGAACATATGGTAAAAAAATCTTCAGATATTGAAACCTATGCAGGAAATTTGTTAATAACTGATATAGATGAAAAGAAAACTTTAATAGAAAAGGTCAACGATGATAATGGATACATCTGTCAATAAGATAATAGTTGTAGGTGGAGGAACAGCAGGTTTACTTTCAGCTTTAATTTTGAAAAAAACTTATAACGTAGATATAGAAATTATAAAATCAGAAGAGATTGGTATCATAGGAGTAGGTGAAGGATCAACAGAACAATGGCAGGATTTTTTAGATTATTGTGAAATAGATTGGAAAGAATTAATTAAAGAAACAGACGCTACTGTAAAATTAGGAATTTACTTTACAGGTGGATGGAGCAAACATAATTATTATCACAGCATTCAAAGAGGGTTTTCAGATGTTAAATTAGGTCAATTAAATTTTTCTTATCTTTGTTTACTTGCAAATAAAGTTGATCAAATTAAAACCGCTGATTATTTAGCGATTGAAAATTTAGTTAAAAATGATTTAAATAAATCACCTTCAAAACAATATCATTTTAATACTTTTAAATTAAATAAATACTTACTAAAAAAATGTGAACAACGTGGAATTAAAATTACAAACGACACTATTAAAACTGTTAGATTAAATGATTTAGGAAGAATAGACAAACTGATAGGGGAAAAAGATTATACAGCAGATTTTTATATTGATTGTACAGGATTTAAAAGATTGTTAATTTCTAGTGTTGGAGGTAAATGGGAATCTTATTCAAAACAGTTTCCTATGAACGAGGCAATAGCTTTTCCAACTCAGGATACAAATGAATACACCCCTTATACAGAATCAAGAAAAACTAATAATGGTTGGACATGGAGAATACCCACATATGGAAGATGGGGTAATGGACATGTTTATAATAACAATTTAAAAAACGCTGATCAAGCAAAAAAAGAATCTGAGGAGATACTAGGACATGAAATAGAAATAGGAAAGCATGTAAAATTTGATCCTGGTGCATTAGAAAAAATGTGGATACAAAATTGTTTAGCAGTTGGTTTATGTGCTAGTTTTATTGAACCTTTAGAAGCTACTTCTATCGGAACTACAATACAACAAATCTTTTTATTCAATCAATATTTTATTGATCCAAGTCCTGCGTCTAGAAAAAGATATAATGATAAAATGTCTATTGTTATGAATAATCTTAAAGAATTTGTTTTAATACATTACCTAAATGAAAAAGACGTTACTTTACCTGATGAGCTACAAGATAAGTTAAAAATTTGGAAAACAAGACCTCCGATTGGCGAAGACTTTTTAGGATGTTCTTATAGTCTATTTTACACTGAAAATTATACACAAGTTTTATACGGCATGGATTTTTGGAATTCTGATGAAATTAAAAAACTCCTATTAAAATTTGATAGAAATGCTTTAAAAATTTTGACAAAAACTACTGAGAATATAGTCAATAATTATTTAGATGAGAAGCGTAATTATATTTCTCACAAAAGATGGATTGAAAACATAAGAAATACGTAATATAATTAACTATGGCTATATCAAGATCACAAATGAGACAACAAGTTGACGGTAAATTACGTGGGGCTAGAAAGAATCCCATGGCTAAAAGCTTAGGGTCTTCAAAGTATAAACAAAAAGTGATACAATCTAAAAAGTTGTACAACCGCAAAAAAGGATAAGTTAGAAACTTACATTGTGGCCACAAAAAAGGAGTTTATATGACAAAGTTATGCCCAAGAGGTAAAGCGGCAGCGAAGCGAAAATTTAAAGTATATCCGTCTGCATACGCAAACGCATACGCTAGTAAAATTTGTGCGGGTAAAGCAAAAGACCCTTCAGGATTAAGAAGAAAAGATTTTAAAGGGCCTAAACCTGCTGGAAAAAAAGAAGGTGGTATGACAGCAGGTTCACGTTCAGCATTAGGACGTTTACAAAAAAGCAGAATGCAACAAAGAAGAAAAAATAAAATTAAAGATCCAAATGCAGGTGTTACTTATGATCGTCCTAGAGGTCAAATAAACAGAAAACCCGTTTTAATTTCTGCTAAAGAAGGAAAAAGTGTTAAAATT
>Ga0209348_1000064_pt1 | contig 64561 bp, 86 predicted proteins | sample ETNvirenome_2_30_FD_184065 | JGI IMG/M metagenome (GOLD analysis project Ga0209348, IMG submission 184065) | Marine viral communities from the Pacific Ocean - ETNP_2_30 (SPAdes) (version 2) | ecosystem: Environmental > Aquatic > Marine > Oceanic | place: Pacific Ocean | collected 2013-06-22 | reverse complement strand
ATTACCATCACCATCAACATCTCTAAACATAGTGTCTTTAGGAGTTTTTGTTTTTGACTTATCTTTAGTCTTATAGATAGATCCACCAGAAATAGTCATGTCTGGTTTTTTACCAGGTGTTGTTGGTTTTGGTATATTAACATCAGCTGATGGGCCTGGTGTTTTAAATTCAACAGGACCTACTGGATCTATGTTTAAAGCACTAAGAGGTTCTAGTTTGCTACGAGTAGCTTTACCTGTTTTGGTTACATTAAATCTACCTCTTCCTGGTTGACCTTTTGAAGCTTCCAATGCAGCTAGTTCTTCTGGAGTTTTAGCTTGTCTAATGTTAGTAACTGTAGATTCGTAATTTCTTGTTTCTCTGTTTTTAAGAGGATTATTTTTAACATCTTTATCAGCTTTTGCCTCTGCTTGAGCTGTTGCTTGAGCTTGTAGTCTTTTTTCAGTTGCCTCAATTATTGCTCTATCCTCATCACTTACTTGATAACCACCAGTTGTCTCAATGCTAGTTTGGTTTATGGCTGATGCATTTCTCATTCTAGGCCCATCACCTGGTTGTTTAATTACTGTTTCAACACCTTCATCATAAGATCCTTTTACAATTTTCTTATCTACAGTGTTAAACAAACCTTCTGTTTTCTTTCTTCTTACAGAATGACTCGCGTCTTCATCTCTAAAAATAGGTTGATTAGCCTCGTATGCAGCAGCTACATCTTTAGCTCTTTGTCTACGAGCTTTACCAGTTGAGCCTAGTCCAAGTGGATCTAGCTTAACCTCTTTTGGGTTTACTCTAGCTCCGCGTGTTACTTCTCCGGTGTTCATATCAACATCGTAATCGTAACCTTTACGCATTGCTCTTCTTACTTGTCTTTTTACCTTTCCCGCAGAAGCTCTTTGGTTTATAGGTTCAAGACCTCTCATTTTAAATGCCATAGTTTTAATTTTATACGTTATATTTAGTGTCTTTATATTTTGTGCCAGATAATTGGTAAGCTTGTGCTTCATACCCTAATTTTTTAGGATCACCCGACAAAGCTCTGGCGCTATGCTTAGGTATTGTTTCACCTCTCCAGTATACATAGTTATCATCGTAATCTAGTTCACCAGACTTCATTTGAGCTACATGTACTTCTTCATGACCTTTAACTTCATTATGAAACTTAGGGTCTAGCTTTTCATTAAGTATTATAACTCCGTTTCTAAGAGATTCACCTAGTACACCAGGTCCTAAATCTCTTTGATAAATAGGTGTGTTAGTGGTTTGATATGGACTTGGGCCCATAGCAAAACCTTTGCTGTTTAGTTTTATCATTTATTTTTATTAAATGGCAGCATTCTGTTTAAAGCCTCTTTCCTACCTTCACAACCACACGGAACGTTTAAACCTTTAGATACAGCATCAACAACTGCTTTTATACCTGTAGGTCGAGTTATTCTATTTTCAATAAAATCACCTAACCCACGTTCTTGCCTGTAGCTAGCCCAACTCATTTTATTTTTCTTTAGCTGCTTTTTTCATTGGCTCTTGCTTATTACCGTCGCCATCTAAATCAAGATAATCAGGTTTAGCTCCACCACTCTTCTGAGCTATTTTACCTTTAGGTTTATTACTATCACCCATATCGTTATATGAAGCTGACATATAATTTAATGGTTGATAACCACCAGCTGGTTTATCTTTATAATTACTATTAGCACAGTGTTTACTTAAAAAAGTACCACCGCCTACTTGATGACCTGGCCCGCAATGCATGATTTTACCATGATCGCCTTTCATACCAATTCCTAATTTTTTACCGAGTCCTCCAACTAGCTTTTGAGCTCCAGCACCAGCTAATGCGCCAAGTGCTGCACCTAAGAACTTTGGATTTCCGTCTGTACAGTGTCCCATAATTTTATTTTTTTAATGATGTTCTTTATCGTATTTTAAATCTCCTGCTAGTTTTGAAATATGTTTTTCATCTGCAGTCATTTTCTCGTCACTATGCCCATGATGAGCATCATACAATACGTCTCTTTTTAAATAGTCCATATGAGCAGCATCATCTCTTTCTGCAGCCGCTGCATTACAGTTATTTACAGGCGTATGTGTATGATTGTCATACTTAGCGTAATGAGGGTGATTACCAGTATATTTACCAGTATGTCCTTTTTCGTAATCGCAACATGCTTTTCCCATAGTTATAATTGTTTATCTGTTTTATAAGTTTTATATATTCCCTTAGCTACTTTTGCAGCTTTTTTAGGATCTTTAATTACATTTTTAAACCCAGGTATTTTATTAACCTTTTTTAGTATAGCTCCAGTAGGATCACCTGAAGCCAAGTCAGCTATCGTTGACGCAGCCATAGCATAAGGTGTTAAACTAGCAGCTGTATTAAAAGCGCTAGTTCTATTAAAACTTTGTTGAGCATCTGGATTACCAGCATCAGCCGCATCTTTAGCTCTTCTTAAGTTTGTCAAGCTTGAATGAGTATAGTCTCCTTGATCAGATCTTCCGCCTTGATATGCTACTTTTATTGCATCAAAAGGATTACTAATTATAGTTTTTAGTTTAGTAAATATACTATCCTCTTTATACTCTGATAACATTGGCTGTCGATTAGTACCATTTCCTACTTGAGATTTAAGTTGATCATTTTGTAAATCTCCAAGTTGAGGAAAACCTTTCATCTTAAAAGCCATTATTTTTTCTTTTTCTTTTTACAGCCAAAGTTATTCGCATAGTTAGCCATCTTAACAACAGCTTCACTATAATCATCTTTCTTTGCCATAACTGCAGATGCAGCGGCACAAGTATCTTTACCAGGCATATTTTTCTTTACCCACTTAGTAAACTTACCTTCGTTTTTTTCTTTTATTTCAGGAAATTTATTTGCCATAATTTACCATTTTACTTTGTTAGCCCAGTATGCTGCGCTAAACACTCCTTTAGCAATATTTTTAGCGTGTCTAGCTTTAAAGCTTTTACGTCTTGCTTTTGATTTAGCGTCTTTCTTTTTACCAGCAGTGCTTACACCTTGCTGGCCAAATCTAATAATCTTCTCTTTACCATCTTTACAAGCCTTTACAATATGAGACTTGGTTTTGTGGCCAGGTGTTTTTCTGGGTTTATTACACGCTAGTTCTGATTTTTTAAATTTGTTTGCCATTTTAATAAGTCCAAATTACATTATTAGATTTACTCTTGTCAATATCTATGTGTATAAAACTACTAGCTATACCTATGCGATCTATACCATGTTTAATAAACAAATCAATTAGCTCAAATCTATCTCTACTAGATTTACAAGCTATATCTACAGCTAAACCTTTTAAATGAGAAGATGACGAAACTCCGCCAACCTTTTCATTATGCGCTTCGGTACGATAACCAGAGTTTATATGTATTGGTTTACCATACTCTTCACGTATCATCTCAAGCTTGCTCAACAGTTCTTTGCTCATTAATTGACCACTACCTTGTATGTCAGGCGAGTCAAACTCTTCATATTGAAAGTATTTCATTACCCCATTTGTGCGATTAAAGTAATAGGTCCAGCTTTATAAGCGCTAGGATATTTAAGTACTTGCATACCTGTAATACCAGAGCTAGAACCTGGAGCATGTAGTCTACCATGCTGATTTAAGGGTCCGTCCCATATATGAGATTCACCTACAATACCTACTTTACCTTTACCATACATTTCTGCGTGGGGATCGTTTTTATAATGATTCATGTTGTTTGTTTTAAAATATGTTTCTTAATAAATTACCAAAGCCAGATCCACCTGGTTTTGCTGATTTAAATAAACCTTTACCTTTTTTATCCGAACCAAAGCTAGATAAGTCAATTTTATTAGCATCGTTTCCTTGGTTAGTTTGAAAAGAATTAAATCTATTTGCTTTACGCATCATTTTATTTAAGTTAGCACCTTCAGCGTTTGGGTCAAAAGTTAAATTGCCTTGGTCATCAAACTTACCACCAGCACCAACTATGTTTTGTTTCATGCTAGCATTGTCTCTACCTTGAAAGAATTTTTTAACACTTCGTAATGCGTTGCCCACGTCAGTACCACCTTCTTTTTTCTTAAATATGTTTGTTGGTTTTGGTTGACCTGTTGGAAACATATCCTCTGGACTTTGAGTATAACCGCTAGCATTACCATGCTCTGCAGCGCTAGGCATTCCTGGCTGATGTGTAGTTGTTGCAAAGTTTTCACTTCCAGTAACTACAGCTCCCTTACCGCCATCAGGCATAGGTGGAGGTGTAGATTGTTGTTGTGGCATACCAACACTATGTTTTTGTGTAGCAAAATCACCACCAAACTGAGGTACATTACCACTGCCCATCATGACACCGTCTATACGTTGTTGATCTTTGCCTGTTAAAGCTCCATCACCAAACATGTTGTAGCCTACTGCTTTTCCTTCGGCACTCATGTTTACGTTGCCAGAATCTAATTCGTAATTATCTTTCATAGTTTTTTATTTTTCGTAATAACCAGCAGCTTCGTTTCTTTCTTTCATAGAACCATATTGAGCTACTATTGATTTTGTTTGTAACGGATTAAAAGCTCTTGAGCTTTTGTCTGCTTGAAAGGAAACTTCTTCTGATGGCATCATAGGTGGTGGATTAACCATACCTGTGGAATTTCCTGCTACAGCACTACCACCAGTTCCAAAATCATAACCTTTGCCAAATTCTGTAACTGTATTTGATACATTACCAACAGCTGTATCTTCACCTCCGCCTTCTAGTTTACTTAATCTTTCTTCTATAGATTTAAATCTAGAATCACTACCAGGACTTCCAGTTGGTGCAGATGCTGCTGCTGCTGCTCTTGATACCGCTGCTCCTACTCCACCTTGATCACCACCTTGACCAAAGTTACCCAGAGTTTGTCTACGCTGTATTTCTTTCATAACAGCTGGACCACCCATTGGTCCGTCAGCTAGACTTCTTAATTGCTCATCTGAGTATTTTTTCATTATCATGTTACCCGCAATTCCAAGACCACCGCTTGCTACTCCCATAGTTTATCTATTTTTATCTTTATTTACATTGTATATAGATGTTTGTAATACTTTATCCATATACGTTTTACCTTTCATTATCTTGTTGCGACGTTCGCTGGTCGGTATATCTTCTTCGCCAAGCATAATACGGTACATTCTCTGTATAAGTTGTTTACACTTAAATGAAACTTTATATATGTTATATTTCTGGGTTGTTCTATTGTTATGTCTCCACACAACAATCCAACCTTCTTGTAACAATTTGTTCCAGCGTCTATTGTTCCAACTATAAGAGTAAGTACCAATTTCAAAATCATGCTTGGAAAACATATCCATACAATCAAGATATATAAGTAACTCTAATTCTGCGTCAGTTAAATTGTTGTTTTTACAAGCCCATTTTCTAATTATTCTATAATGTTTGAGCAAGTTTAATTCTTTTAAATCACTTGCATCTAGTCTCATAATACAACTACAACGTCAGAATATTTTATTACATGAAAAATATCTTTATTTATTTCTAATCTTGTTGCTGCTCTTTTATCAAAAAATACTTTATCACCTTCATTTATACCTAGTACATCTGGTCCTACTGTAAGAACCTCTGCCTCTTGGTACCTAACATCTATTCTTTGACTTTCTGTTAAAAGCAAACCTCCTTTTGTTTTCTTTGTCCCAGGAGTTTCCGTTTTAATTACAATATTATACCCTACAGCTTTCATCTAATCTTAAATTATTGATTACACAATCTGTAGATAATATAGTAGTTGCTACTGAAGCCGCGTTTTTAAGGGCGCTTTTTGTAACTAAAAGCGGATCGATAATTCCAGATTCGATCATATTTACCATATCTCCTGTAACCACGTTTATACCAAAACCTTCTTTAGCTATTGGTACGTCGTTTTCAATACCAGCATTTTTTAGTATACAATCAAACGGTTTTTTAATAGCTTGTAGTAATATACTTTCACCTGTTGATTTTGGTTTGATTTGTTGCGAAGCGTTTAGAAGCGCAATGCCTCCACCTGAAACAATTCCCTCTTTTATTGCGGCTTTAGTAGCACAGATAGCGTCTTCGACTCTATCTTGTTTTTCTTTTAATTCTACTTCTGAACTAGCACCAACTTTAACAACTGCAACTTTAGCTGATAATCTAGCTAGTCTTTTTTCAAGTCTTATTATTTCACCTGGAGCTTTAGTCTTTTTTAATTGCTTTTTAATTTCTTTAACAATACTTTTAACTTCATCACTAGGCGTGTCTACTTGAATTATAGTTTCATTGTTACTAGTAACAGATCTTATACATGTGCCTAAATAATCAGGTTGAATTAAGTCAAGTGTATCTCCAAGATCTTCGTTTATAATAGTAGCTCCAGTCAGCATTGCTAAGTCATCTAGTGTATCTTTTTTATTTACACCATATGTAGGAGCGTTTATAACGTTTACTTTTATATTACCTTTAATCTTATTCATTGCTAACGCAGATACAACTGGTTGTTCCATGTCTGCAATTATTAATAAAGGTTTGTTATTTTTAATTACAAACTCTAAAACAGACTGTATACTTCTAATAGAATTTACTTCTGATTCAATAAGTAATACATAAGGGTTTTCTAGTTCAGCAGTCTTTTTTTCTTTACTAGTTATAAAGTGATTGCTTAATAATCCCTTATCATACTGTACACCGTCAACAATATCAACACATGTTTCACCATTGTCGGTTGGTTCCATCATTACTACACCTGTTTCATCTACAGCTTTAAAAGCTTTTCCAATAAGTTCACCTAAGTTCTTATCGTTGTTTGTAGATATTGTAGCAACTTGATCAATCATTTTACCTTCTACAGGTATAGAGTTTTTCTCTAAATACTTAACAACTTTTTGCACACCATTATTAATACCTATTTTAATATCTCTAACTTGATCCCCATTGTTTTGTTGAGCTTCTTCAAGTATAGAGTGAGCCAATAACGTTGCTGTTGTTGTACCATCTCCAGCGTCTTGTACTGTTTGTCTAGCCGCTTGTTTCAATAATGTAGCACCCATGTTTTCAACTGGATCTAATAATATTATAGATTCAGCGACTGTTACACCATCTTTTGTTATAATGGGTTTTCCATTATTATCTTCTAGTATAACACACTTGCCGCTAGCCCCTAATGTGGAGCTAACAGCTTTAGTGAGTTTATCTATTCCTTTAAATACCTTTTCTTTGGCATCGTTACCAAAGTTAAGGTTTTTGACAATTTTGTCTGACATAATTAGATTAAATTTGATTTATATTTATTCAAAGGTTTTAACTACCTTAGGTCCTTTTAGAAAGTCTAACTTTTTAGTGTAGTGCTCTATGCTGCCATCAATAGCAGCTTCAGCACCGTCCATAGTTTCACGTCTAGTTACATCTATCCATAAACCATCTTGGTCTTTATATTCTGTTTGATAAAAACCGTTAGGTAGTTGAACAATTCTCCAGTTCTTTTTTTCTACAAGGTGTTTCCAAAAGTCTTTGGTTTCCTCGGTTACTTGAGGGTTGGAGTTACCCCAAGTATTGGTCTTATAATAAAAATAAGTCATTGGTTTTGGTTTTAAATTAAACTTTGGTTATACGCTCTTAACCGAGCAGGTATATGTTTATCATCACTTGTTTTCAAGTATTTTTACTTTTGCTTCAAGCTCCTGTATTGCTTTTACTAAAACAGGTACAATTTTACTATAGTCAGCTTGTTGGTGATCAGCTTCGCCGTCTTCAGTTACAGCGTCTTTTTCTCCAGTTACAGCATTTGGTATAATTTCTGCTAATTCATGCGCAAAGCACCCGTAATCTCTGTTGTCTATATATTTCCATTTAAAATCATAAACAGGTATTTGCTTTACTAAATCTAAAGCATTAAAATCTTTTGCGTCTGTTTTAAGCCTATAATCAGAACTTGTATTATATGTGGTTCCAGAATTTGTTGTTAATATAGAACCCCTAATACTAGAAGTTGTGCTATATCTTTGAAAAACCATCATGTATCTACCGTTTGTAGAATGAAAGTTAGTTTGTAGTTTTACAACTGGATTTGATGTAGATAATGCAGGTTGATAATCTTGATCATTAATAACAAACAAAGGTGCTCCTCCGCCACTATCACTTTGAAAATCAAATTTACCATCATAATTAGAAAGATTAGTACCAAGTTTAATATTGTCAATTTCTCCTCCTAAAGTACCTTTGACTTGCATAAAACCTCTATTAGCACATTTAAATAAAAATGTTTCTTTATTGCTAGAGTTATTAGTTGATGTATATGTAAGCCCACCTGTGTATGAATAGGTAGAATCTTTATCTCTACCTAATCTTATGTTTATACTTGCACTATCACTTGTGCTAGTTGAGCCATGAACTATATCAAAAACAGTTCCATAAATAGCACTTGTGTTATCGTTTTTAAATACAAATTGACCATCTGTCGCACTAGACCAATCCCAAGAACTATTGTTAAGAAACTTCATTTGAGACCTACCACTATTACCTACACCGTCAGTTGCTTCTATATAAACACTTTTAGCGGTACCGCCAGTTGAACCCCAAGATACAGCTTTATCATTATTTAAATTTAAATCATTTGTTATATCAACCTCACCACCGTAAGTAATATCTACAATCTTATTACTATCAGTATACCACTCTAAACCACCTCCTACTCCAGATATATAATTAGATGTACCAGTATTAAAGTACAAGTTACCTCCGCAAAGTATATTGTTACTTACGTGTAGCTTTTGTTGAGGGGTGGTTGTTCCTATTCCTACATTATCCCCATTATTACCGTTTAATATTAAATCACCATCGAATTGCAATTGTAGTTCAGCGCCACCTGTCGCTTGTCTTGATATATAAAACGGAGCGGTTCCTGCGGTACCTTGAAAATGCATATTAACGGTATCTTGATTACCAGTATTTACAGCTGTGAATCTTAATCCAGATGAAGCATTGCTTGAATCAGCTATTTCTAACTGAGCGCCTGGACTGCCTACACCTATACCGACGTTACCTGTGGTGCCATTTACAGTAAATCTAGCATCTGATCCATTGTAAACATCAAATCCACCAGCATCAACTTCTAGAAAAGTATGACTACCTACACCGCTAATGTCACCAGCTCTAAACCTTGGTGATGGTGTAGCTTCAACAACTTTATTACTGTCTCCATAGTCTACTAAAAATAAAGTGTTAGATGATGTAGTGTTATTTCCATATACATGTAAACCATCACTACCAGTTATATAAGCAGTATAATCACCTGTATAAGAGTTTGACTGACCGATAATAGCCTTGGTAACAGCTTGCATGCTGCCCCAGATAAATTGATTATTTACAAATTGAACCGCCATGCGATTATATTATTTTATTATATTGCAGTTAATAAAGCTTCATAGTCTCCTTGACTAGGAGCTGATGGTAAATTAGTAAAGTTAATTGTCATAAACTCGTTACTTCTAGTAATATCTGGATACACAGTAGCTCCTGCGCTAGTCACAACTTCTACTTTAACATCAATAGCATCACTAACATTGTTACCAAATACATTATTATCAGTTACATCAATCACCCAACCGGTTGTTCCGCTTGGTGCGCCACTCTGTTGAGATACACCACTTACACTAGTATTTAAAGAAATTCTTGTACCTAATGGGTTTGTGCCGTCTGTAGATATAGTAAATACACCATTTGACACTGATACATCTATACCAGTACCATCTGTTACAGCAGCAGCACCTATTTGAGTTTTGGTAGCTGTTAATATACCTACTTCTGGTTTAAGATTATTACTACCTCCAGCAGTACCATCTATAGTTATTGGTGAAACTGAAAGTACATCTGTTACTGTACCACCTGAATCTTCATCTGTCCATTGAGCTGTGAACGTACCCCCATCATTTTGAGTAAACGTCATCGTCTTAGTTGAACTACCTGTTACAGCTGCACTAGCTACATAGTTATCATATGCCTCTGTCCATTGTGTAGAGGTTGCGCTATTAACTGTTAATACATTAGTAGAAGCATCATATGTCATACCAGTATCACCAGCAAGCTCTTTAGTACCGCTCCAATAAGAAACCTGACCAGCTACACCAGCTCCGTCAAGTATTGATGAGTTATCAATTTTATCCCATTGATCAGCACCACCTGCACCATCATCTGTAAATACAGCCCAGTCACCAACTTGCCAGTCGGTAATACCATCTAGATTTGTGTTACCAGCAACTGATACTATATAATAGTTACCTACAGTTCCTTGTCCACTAGTTAGCGTAGGTGAGTTTGTGTTTGCATTCCAACTACCTTTAAATACTAAACCAGCTGGCACTGTAGCTATCATACTATCAACATAAGCAGTTGTCGCTAGCTTTGTTGAATTATCACTGTTTGTTTGAGTTGTAGCACTTGATCCATCAGGCGCTGTAAAACCACCAGTAGGAAACTTAAAGTTTATAGTACCATTATTACCTGTAGTTTCGGTTACAACTATTTGTTTATCCGTACCCTCTATCGTTACAGTAGATTTAACACCTGATCCAGAACCACCCGCTGTTAACTCTAGTAAAGCAGTGTTTGATGCACCAGCTGCTACTGGTAGTGTATATGTTTCATTTGTATTACTTGTGTACGAAGGTACAGCCCAAGTATTATCTTTTGTTAAAAATCTTGATGCTGTAGTACTAGTACCGTTAGATGCTGAAAGATCTACAGTACCTAGATCAACATCACCATCAGCACTAGATGCATCGGTTAAGCTTACATAAGTACCACTTGCTACTGTTAATGTTTCTACAATATTAGAAGGTACTGTTGGTATACTAGGAAAAGTAGCTAAACTACCATCACCTCTTACATATTGTGTTGTGTTACCTGCACCAGCTACTGTTAAAGTACCACTGCTTGTTACTGGAGAGTTTGTTACGGTGAAAGCCGATGGCATCTGTAAGCCAACAGACTCTACTCCACCACCTACTTCATTCCAATCACTACCATCATACGCTCTTAATTCATCGTCGCTTGTATTATAGTACAACTGACCTATTTGTCCAGAAGCTGGATCAGTGGCAGCGTTTTGTATGGTAAGCCCTTCGGCTTGATTACCGTTGAAGTTTACTGTGTTTAAAAATTGTATTGCCATCGTTTTAGTTTAGTTTAAATATGCTTTTCCTGAAAATGGTGCAGAAAAAGTTATCGTTATGTTGTTTTTATCTACATATTCTACACTACCTTGTACTGTTGTGTTAAATGAATCTACTACAGTTACAGAAGGAAATGTATCTAAGTTGTGTGTTATGTTCCATGTAGCAGAAGATAATGTTTGAATAAATATAAAAGTTTGACCCATTGTTTTAATAGGATCAAGTTCTATAGCGTATAGGTTTTTATTATATATTTTACCTACACTTTCATTACTTGGTGTTAAATCTAATCTATATATATCACCTGCTACGAGTGTTATACTATTAAATTTATATATACCAAAAGAACCTAAATTATGCCTATCAGAAAATTTTATATAATTATCTGCAGGCTTGTGTTTATCGTCTACTGGGTTGTCTGTTAATAAATATTCTAAATAAGGTAACGCATTTGTTGCGTTAGGCATTTTAACATTTATATCTATTGTAGTTATATCAATAAAGTTAGTTCCATTACCACCATATCCATTAAAAAACAATTTACCATCTGTAACCCCAGAATCAGGTTCATTAACTATAAACTCCCAACTTATCTGTTTTAAATAAGCATTAGCATTATAGGTTGTCAATGCGTCAACACTGAAATTTCTAGTCTGGCCTGTTTGTATGTCAGTACCGATTAATATGTCTGAACCATCTGGCTGAGCCGTAGGGTACGATGATATTTTTGCCATACTATGTTAGTCTTATTCTTAATACTCCGGCGTTGTGATACAAACCACCAACTGGTATACCACCAGCAGCTGCAGCTGTATCATCTGCAAAATTAAATCCTACTACTGAAGGTAAAATAACTCTAGGTATTTGAGGTGTACTTCCTTGGCTTCCGCCGTTAACACCACCCTCTGTTATTATTAAAGCATTTGCATTAGTAATTGTAGAACTACCTACTCCTACAACAAATTTAGTATCTCCTAAACCTAAATTTTTATCAGGAGTTGGATAACCACTAGCATTGTTTCTATAACCTAATGTCATTACATTTTGGCTTAGCGTTAAGTTGTTACCAATACCAAAACTCTCTCTTAATACCGCTGAACCAAAAGGCTGGTTATTGCCACCTATTATATATACAGCACTAGCGTTATTACCAGAAGGTAAGCTATTATCATAACCTAACACCATTATGTTAGAGTTTGAAGTGGATATATTATTATCGCCACCAGCTATGAAACTTGAACTAGCTTGTATTTGGTTATTATAACCAAGAGCTTGAGTTCTACGTGAAGAAGATAATGTATTTGAATTACCTACAGCAAAAGCATCGTTAGAATTTGTTATAGCATTTCCTTGTCCAAAAGCAACTGATTGTGAAGAACTTACAGTAATTTGGTTACCACTACCTACAATTAAACAATGATCAGAACCTGATATGTTATCGTTATTACCAGCACCAATTACCATCGATGTGTTATCAACTTGTACACCTGGTGGGTTATTTGATATTACAACACCATTTCTAAACCATGCAGCTGGTCTAGTATCTGATGGAGCACCTACATCTAAAGTAACAGCTGTAGATTGCTGTGATCTTCCTACGGCTAAACTTCCACGCATTTGGAAATTATATGTATAATATCCAGTGTTATCACCTGAAAGTAAAAATATATCATTACCAGCAGTATTATACATAGTAAACTTAGTGCCAGCTCCGTTGAAAAACCATTTTGCAGCTTGACCACTTGTTGTAGAAAGAGTTACAGTAGAAGGATTGTCACCTGCATCTCTAGAAATACTTATAGGTGAGTTACCTAGTGTATTAGTTGCTGGGTAAAAAATTGGTAAAGTGTTAACAGCGGCGTTTGCTGCAACTGTAACATCTGATATTGATTGTATTTGTACCGTGTTATTTCCTTGATCTAATAGTGTGATACCAGTTCCTGCTTCAAGAACAACTTCTGTTGGAGTTAAAGTACTTGAATCATTTAATACTATCTTATAATCATCTACAAGTGAGACTTGTCCTGATAAACTGTATGTTACTACTGATTTTGGATCTATTGATACTGTAATATCTTGTCCCGATGCTGTTGTTAGTATTTCGTTGTTGGCTCCTATTATGGAAAGTGTCTCTCCGTTGGCAATAGTACCAGTACCAGAATTGCCAGCAATGCCAATAGAAAAACCACCTAATATGTAATTAGATAGTTCTGTTGCTTTAAGAGAAAAAGTCTTGTTATCACTAGAAGTTCTAGATATAATAAACAGATCATCGTTATGCACACTGCCAATCTCTGGGTATGAATAAATTATTGCCATGTTTAATTTTTTTATTAGTTTATACTATATTCTATATACTTACAGGTTTTCGCTTTTATTTACAAGAACAGTGACAATAGCTAGTTACTTATATACTTTATAAGGCTAGTGTCATATATAAAGTCGTTACTAATAGAGAGTATTTGTGTTGCCCACTCTTTTTTCCGTAGCCGGTCTGTATTTAAAATCGTTTCGTTTCACCGGGTTGCCCCTGTTTTACCACGATGCGCCGTCATATATACGCGTTTCACCCCGATAGGCTAGACTATTCATCATTTTCCGTAGAACTAATTGACATATTGTCATGACACATTGACATATCGTTTTATACAAACTATTTACAGTTATATTTCGATAATACTATTGTAAATATCTAATGCACTATGAGACAATGCGGTATAACTACTAAACTAATTTTAACAAGTAAACAAAATTACACTTGTCACAAACAAATTACAAAGCTCATTCGATAATACTATAAAGACAATATAAATAATAATAATAATTCTAAATCTAAACAATTATGTCAATTCTAAATTCTAAAAGATTCGTCGTTAGACAATCACTAATCGGTAAAAATCAAGTTATCAATGTTGAATTCAAAAATGGTAAAACATTCAAATACAATCATGACAAAGTGTTCTCACTTATGAAAGATAACTTAACTAAGTTAAACTGCTGGGAAAAATACAAGTCTTACACTTCTTCGACTTCAATTCCAAGAGTTTTACAAGGTGATGTAGAAGTGCTTTAATTAGCACTCTACAAACCACTCGGCGTTATGAGTTATTTTCTCGAGTATAAACAAAGTTGAATCACTCATACATGGGTAACTACATGGACAGTAGTGTATCATGCAATGGCTACAATTTGGCTTCGGTCAATGGCGTAAGTTGTGTATGGCATGTGGGTTCGACTCCCACCTTATCCACTAACTTATTAAATCTAACAATATGAAATTTAAATTCAGAGGCTTTCAAGCCGCAGTGACTAAATATGTCAAGTCAAAACCAATACATGAAGTAGCAATGGAAGTATTTGCTTTCGGTTTCTTACTACCATTAGCAGTAGTGGGTTGGATAACACTAGTAGTAAACTTATTAATCAATGGTGTTCCTGATGGCATACAATTCGGAATCTATGGCTAGAAGATACTACTCTAAATTACAAAATAGGTTTATTTCAAGCGGTGAATACTTCGACGAACTGCTATTCGGTACACTCGAAGCACCGTTTGACCAACCTATTACAAACAAAACACAACAAGGCGACGATAATAAAATAAATGTTTAACTAATAAAATAATATACTATGTGTACTAAATCTTATACTCTACTAAAAATATCTTGGCGACTATTCGACAAGCATTATACTAAATTAACTCAAGAACAAAAAGATAAAGTTATAGAAGTATATTATGACTTTCACTAAAATATAATACTATGCAATTTATACTAACTTGTCAAAACGGTAAACAAATAGATATGTCTAGCTACGTACTAAAACAATGGAAAGGCGAGATAACTCGTGAAGATGTTGAAAAAATAATTACTAACTATCAAAAATCTAATCAAAATGTATAAACCAGGTGACATAATAACTTACAGAGATACACCTTATGAGTATCAAGAGTGGACTACATACAATGGTAAAGAAGCAAAAGGCTTCAATTGTAACTGTAAAACTTTACTACAACATGTAAATGTAGTAAGCTTCGGCACTATAACTGAAGATGAGATGCATGAGCGTATTGATGACTATCTTGACAATGTAGAGCATCATAAAGAAATGCAAAGACTCCACGACGCAGGTTGTCAAGCATACTATGACAGCAAGACTAGGTGGGATAATTTTACAGGTGATTAACAAACAAAATACAAATCACTATCGATAATACTATAAAATCAATACTATGCAATCAATAAAATTCTACAAAAAGTACGACACTCAACTTGCAAATCTTGCAGGCGTTGAGTACAAAGGCTACAAGATAGCCGATCTACCGCCATCATTTGGCTTCAAAGACAATGGCGACAAACAAGGTAAATATCAATGGTTTAACTACAAAGGTCTAACCTTTATTGAAAAATCTGACCTACCATGGTAGTTACTAATATGCGAGAGCTGCTAAACTATGCTGAGCAGCAAAAGAAACTGCGTGCCGCGGAGCATAGACGTAAGCACGCCCACGACGGTAGGTGTAGTGGACTTACTGATAAAGAGTATATGCGATACAAAGTCGACGGTAAGAAGACATATAGCAAAGCTCGTAAGTTCACGCACAACCGCATGTGGCAACAGACAAGTAAAAAATATTCAGTAGAACAACTAAAATTAATAGCTAAATCATGAGCGATACAATTACTAAATGGCATGAAATGGAAGAAGAGCGTAAGCTTGCTGAAAATGCCGAGCAATATATGAAAGAAATACAAATTAGTAGAGCTAAATATATATTTTTACTAGATTTTACAGATGGTAAAGTGTATAAATATGACATTAGCTCTTTATGTAATGAGAATAATAAATGGAATCCAGACTCAGAATCTTGTGAAGCGTTTTTATATGGCGCAGGTCATAAAGTGAATGACTGTGAATGGATGGTAACTTCAGAAGCAAATATAGAATATGGAAACTAACGGGTTTAAAAAAACTAAGTTTAAAACAATAAAACTAACTGAAGGCGATTGTACTTTTGTACACTATGTACTGCGCATGTACGCTCAGCAAACACCTGGGCTTGACAGCGACGACAAAGAAGAAATACGTGAAGTAGCAAATAAATTTAAATAATGGGAACACCAACAAGAAATTTTAGCTTTTGGAGATGGCCAGAAGACTTAAAAGGAGGACCAATAACTGACGAGTGTGAGATAGTATCAATACCTATGAGGTCAAACTTAGGTCCAGAATTAATAAATAAAGTATTAAAACAAGGCAATCTTGAAGTTGTAGGTATACAAGAAGATGGTACTTGGACAATGGAAATTATAGCAAGAGTAATAAAAAATAAAGAAAATGAGTAAAATGAAAGAACTTGATTCGATAGCAGACGCTATGGCGGATCACTTACATGAATTAATTGAAGATTCTATTGACTGGGTGGTTGATGGAACTATTGTAAGCGAGTTAGAAGGTGATGAATACACTGAAGCTTGTGCTTATATTATTAATGTAGCAATAAACAAGTTGATACAAAAATAATACGAACACTAATCGATAATAAAATAAAACAAACTATGTATTGTAGATGCGGAAAAACTGTGCACCCAGTGCGTTTAGATTTAGGTTACAAGACGTGTGTTGACTGTTCAACCACGCAAACTTACTCATACGTTCCAATCATAGAGCACAAAACAGGCAATACAATACAAATCGTCAGTCAAGAGGTGAGCGCATCTGTTCACCGTGCTTGGCGGCGTAAGTAGTTGGAAGGTGCTGCTGTTAGCGGCAGACTACATAATAGCCACAATAAGAAATGCTTCTTAGCGGAAGATGTCGGCAGACCGGCGTTGTGGCAGAGAGGCGGCGGCATACTGGTCAAAAGCTCGGATAAAGCATAATACTAGTTAGTACCGGTCCGAGACTGGTGCCTCTCATAAGGGCGTGAAATGGTTAGTGCAAGCTGTGATCTCTATGAGACATCCAGTAGCAAACGCAGGTTCGAATCCTGCCACGTCCACTAATCTTAAAATAAATAAACAATGCAAAACACTTACACTTGGCAACAAGAACGGCAGATGTTATGTGATACATATGCTAGAAGAATGCTTGTTGAGTATGGTCTCAAAGAGGTCACGACTCAAAGACAAGCTAAAAACGGTACAAGAATATTTCTTTGTCCCGGTGGTGAGCTACTTGGCTCATATTCAAGCGGTTACGTTCGTAGATGTAATAGCAGTGACAGAATTTATCAACTAAATCCTAAGTATCAAAGAGAAGACAGATGGATGTGGTTAGATAGAGACACAGGTGAAACTTATGTAAGAAAAGGTACTGCTTGGGCTAGAACTCTTATATACGAAGAAATGACTAGACTAGTATTTATTGTTGAATATTACTTAAGAAATTACAAATCTAATACAAATAAAAATCGATAATAAAATAAAAACTATGGCAATTAAAACTATTTATGATGAGCTTTTACCAAATGTAAAAACTTCATTGCAAGACAGTGCTAAAAAATACAGCACAGCTAAAAGATTAAAGTATAATCTTATGTCTAAAACTATGTGGTCAGACTTGACTGTACAAGATTTATCAGACATAATCACATACTCTAACTTAAATAATTCAGAACTAAGCCCTCACAGTTATCTGTTTGGCTATAATATAATTTCAAAATGAGCAAAAAACTATTAACAGACGATCTAATCTTGGCAAAAATGTCAGAAGATTACGGGTGTTTAGCACCTGAAGATGTAGATTTTGACTACAAACTTCAAAGTATTAAAGACCATTATGAATTTTCTATATCAGAAGACTGGAAAAACCCAGACTTTATGTTCTATACAGAAACAACAGCTGATGGTTATGAAATATGGGTTGCTACAGATAACGACAGAAATCCATCATTAAATGAAGATATATACTACTATGACAGCGATTGGCTTGAAAAAATGCCTAACTGTATGTATGATGGTTGTAGCATATACTACACAGATCTTGAATCAGAAGACTATGCTTTTCAAGAAGTGGTTGATGAAGTTTACGAAGAATACTTTGGTGATATTAAAAAAGAAGTTGAAAACGAATTAATTGACGAAGGCTATGAGTACGAAGACTAATGATACAGGACAAAAACCATTACCAAAATGGTATGACGGTGCGGTATATACACAATGGGAAACAGTAGAAAACCCTTTTACTGGCGATAAAGCCCTATTGTCACCTAACGAAGTTGCAATGTATGACTTAATAATGGGTAGTCAAATGACTGGACACTACGATATTACTCGTAAAGGTCTTGACTGGTTTAGATCAGCAAACCCAAAAGCATATATGACTTTGCTAGACTAAAAATAGCGGGATAGAGCAGTTGGTCAGCTCGCAAGGCTCATAACCTTGAGGTCGTAGGTTCGAATCCTACTCCCGCAACTAACTTTAAATTAATAATTATGGCAAATATGAGCTATTGTAGGTTTGAAAACACTACAAGAGATATTGAAGATTGCTTAAATGCAATAGAATATGGTGAAGTATCGGCTGATGAGCTTAGTCAGTACGAGGCTAACGCACTAAGAGACTTTGTAAGTTTGGCTAAAGAAATAGTAAACTTTGAAGATCAAATAAACGATATATTAACAGAATACGATAAAGAAAATGGCGACTAGAAACTTAACAATGGTTGTAGATCGAAAGCATGCTGAGAACTCAGAGCTTGGTTTTGCAGATTATCCTAGTGTATTTAGTGACAAAAGCTATGTAAATATGTACTTACATCACGATGGTTATCCTGAATGGCAAGCTGTGCAAATAGCTAATTGGTTACATGCTAACCCTAGTCAAGATGGCAGCAGATTAGCTGCTAAATTAGTGCATGATATGTACTATGACAGTTGCTATCTATACGCTGATCCAATGCATATTGACCATCAGTATACTTATATTATATGGTCGGGTAAAAAAGATAGATGGATTAGCTGTTGGGATAACTATAGTAGCAGCAATGTTTTTGTGCTAAAACCAGAAAAAGTAATATCAAGATACATGAACGATAAAGATCCTATGGATTATACTGATTTTGCTAACAGTGAAACTAGATATTATGAAAATATTGAGTCAAGTAAAGTTGATCTTAGCTTAAAAGACTATAACGGTCTACGAGTTAATGCTCAAAAGATTATTGATATACTTACAAACTAAATACGACTTATGTTGGATAACAATAATATGTATGACCTAAGTAAATTTGATGACTATATAGACCAGCTTTCTGAGCTGGTTTTTACTCGTATAATCAAAAAATACGGTGACATATACCCATTAAACTTTACAACAGATCAAGAAGAAATACTAGTAGGCGAACTAGCGCGTCTACAAACACAGTTAAATATGCTAGAGGATAGACAAGAATATGAAAAATGTGCTATCATTAAAAACAGAATTAGAAATATAGAAAATAAATTAAAAAACTTATGATAAAACCTATGCTAGCGCACAAGTTCGATGAGTCACGTGTTGACTTCAGTGAACCTGTGTACATACAACCAAAGCTAGACGGTGTCAGATGTGTGTTTACTAAAGACGGTGCGTTCTCACGTAGCGGCAAACAATTTATGAATGTAAGGCATATTGAAATGGCTTTACAACCATTATTTAATACTAGTCCACACATGGTGCTCGATGGCGAGCTTTATAATCACAAGCTAAAGCGTGACTTTGAAAAGATTATATCATTAGTTCGTAAGCAAAAACCTACCGAAGATGACAGGCTTGACGCCCAGCATCTAGTACAGTTTCATGTGTATGACTACATTGATGGTAATTATGATGACTACAAAACTCGTATGCAAAATCTTGTTGTGTCAGATATTTATGACGTACAAGTTAAATACGTACCTGCTAAGCTAGTTGATAGTTACAATTATGCTAGGGATCTTCACGCGACATATCTTAGTGAGGGCTACGAAGGTTCTATTATACGCACAGGAAGTGGTATATACAAACACGGTAGGTCTTACGATCTAATGAAATTCAAAGACTTTAGCGATACCGAAGCAACAATCATAGGTTATGAATTAGGTAAAGGCAAAAGGACAGGCACACTTGGCAAGTTCATTATGCTAGATGACGAAGGTGTAGAGTTCGGTTGTCCGCCGGGTAAAGGCTATTCCTACAAGGATTTGGCTAAAATGCTCAAAGATGTTCAATCTTATATTGGCAAGCGTGCAACCTTTACCTATTTTCAACGAACTCAAGCTGGTAGCTATAGGCACCCGCTGTTTAAATGTTTACGCAATTATGAGTAAATTAATATGGAAACTATATAACGACAATATGATAAGTCACGAGGTGGCTATGATATTATTAGACAAACTTTATGAACGACTTAATCACAAAAGATATGGTAGATAAAGATAAACACATATGGGAAGGTTGGACAGTCGGTGACTTCATTGATGATATAGAACCTGTATTTGATATGTGTGCACCGTTTATGGATAAGCAAAGTCTTAAACGTTGGGTTGCACAAGAACAACCTTATTACAAAAAACATATACCGGAAGTATATAAATACTTTCTAAAAAAATCAGGACTGTGAATATATTTTATTTACATAGAGACCCAGTTAAAGCTGCACAGATACAATATGATAAGCATGTTGTAAAGATGATCTTAGAATCAGCCCAAATGCTTTGTACTGCGCATCATGTATATGGTAATCCAGACGATGTACCTTATAAACAGGCACACCTTAATCACCCGTCAACCATATGGACCAGATCAAGTAGACCAAATTACTATTGGTTATACGAACACATGATTGCGCTTGGCAAAGAGTACACCAAAAGGTACGGTAAAATACATATGACCATAGACAAGTGTAGATGGCCATTAAGTTTTTGCCCTGATGGTATTGAGTCTGTAATTTTTACAGAACCACCACAGTGTATGCCAGATCAGTACAAAGTACCGGGTTGCAGTATAACTGCATATTGGAATTACTATGAAGGTGAAAAGTATTCCGTTGCAAATCAAAAAGAAAAATTAATAACAAGAGATATATTATATGAGCAGAAAACAAGCACAGCACTTAATTAAAACAAACTTTTATGGAATTGCTAATAAAATTAAAGAAGCGAAAAAGAAAGGCACAACACGTAGAGTTTCTAAGGCTTCACATAAACGAACTGCATAATGAGATAGTATCAGATACCATAAATGGTATTGATGCGTCAAACAAAGCAGTGTTAATAAAAAAGTATAACAGAAGATTAATGATAATCGAGGGCATGACAAATGCCTTAATAATATAATTAGTAATAGGCTAATGTCACAAAACAGAAATATGAAATGGTTAAACAATAGGCGAGTTATATATCGTCACGATGGTGATGATATACCTACTATTGAAACCAAGCAATACAAGTATTATGAAAACGGTACTTACGCATGTTATCATCTGTTTAATACAAAAGCTAAAATAACTACATACAAATCATTAAAGTGGCACATGCTAGTGTTATATTATTTAAATCAAGAAGGTATTGATGGTGATGAAGTGTCGTTTGAAGATGACATGAGATATATATTTAAATTTATAGCAAATAAAGATAACGGTTTTGTAACTTTCTTTATAAGCAATAAAGCTTTAGAAGATATGATTGGTGATGTATTAATGACAGGTGGTGATCCACCTAAAAACAAAAAGCGTAAGGTAATATTTAAACCTTACAACATGCTAACACTGAGTGAAAAGCTTAGTATTGTTGGTAAGTTAATTGGTAGATCTAGTATTTGTAAAGAAACGATATACCAAGCTATGATTGACATATCAGAGCATCGTAAGATAACAGTACGATGGTTAGCAGAAGTTTTAGGTGTATCACAAAGAACAGTATATCGTCACATGTGTGATGATTTAAAACGCGCAAAACAAGAAATGAATGAGGAAATATAACGTACAGAATTATATTAGGTACAAAGAAGATTTAAAAAGATCTATGCCTAAAGATAAATTCTATGATTATTATACCCGTGATGAAATGATAGTTAAGTTTATGCCATTGGTAGAAAACTTAGCTAGAAAATTTTCAACCGGAGACCAAGCTTCAGGTATATTAAGTATAAACGATCTTATACAAATAGGCAATGAAGCTTTAACAAGAGCAGTAGATAAATTAGAGTGGGATATGTTAATCGACTCTGATGATATTGAAAAAACTCTTAAATCATTTTTTAGTAAACGTATTAAAGGAGCTATACGAAGACGTATTGATAGACATAGAGGTACGATGCGTATACCAGAGCACAAGATGAATGAAATACGTAAAAACCCTAAAGATAAAAAAATGGTTGAAATGTTTTTTAATTCTATATTTTTATCTATAGATGCTCAACCTTTAAATGATGAAGGTGAATCTATGGTACAACAGTTACCTGATAAATCAGAACCTTATAATGTTCAATTACTAAATGTTTACCTACAAGGTTTACTTAGAAAGCATTTAACAGAGCAACAATATGAGGTATTAAGATTATCATATGGTTTAGACTGTGATAAGCACACAGCAAAACAAATTGCTGCAAAACTAAACATCAACGGCGTTAGTGATTATGTGCGTGTTTCAGAGATAAAAAAACAAGCTGTTGACAAACTTATTGAAGAAGTTGATCACTCGCAAGTGCTTGACTATCTGTAAGTTAGGTTTGTAAAACATAAAAATTATGTGTAATTATATTAATAAGAAAAACCAATATACCAAATGACTTTAAACGAAAAATTAACTACAATTCAGACAAAGTTTAAATCGAAAAAAAGTAGGTTTAACTCTTTCGGCAAATATTACTTTCGCAGTGCCGAAGACATTCTCGAAGCTATTAAACCCTTTGAAAAGGAGTTGGATGTATATGTTACAATTGGTGAACAACTACTTGAAACAAATCCATTCCCTATCATAGAGACTACAGCTACTATATCTGATGGTAAACAAACAATAAATGCTACAGCATTAGTTGGTGTTGACCTTGATCAGAAAGGTATGCAAATGCCTCAAAGGTTTGGAGCTGCATCGAGTTATGGTAAGAAATATGCGTTAGGTAATTTGTTCTTAATTGATGACACTCAAGATAGTGATGCAACAAATACTCACGGTGTAGACAATACTACATTTAACAAAGCAAAAGCTTATGTTAAAGCTGGTGGTACAGTTGATGCTATTAAGAAAAAGTATAAACTTACATCAAAGCAAGAACAAGAATTAAAAACTCTAAATGGATAAAATAATAGAAAAACTACGTGATGACAAACATTACTACGGTGAGTTCGGTAAGAAGTATCTTAGTAATTCTGACATCAGTACGTTACTAAAAAATCCTTTATTGCTTGGGAAACCAAGTAAGCCTTCAGCAGCGTTCTTAGTTGGTGGATATTTTCACACAGCTATTCTTGAACCAGATAAGTTGAAGAAATACCTAGTAATACCTTCATCGACTAGGAACACGAAGGCTTATAAAGAGATGTCAGGCGGCGAGCTATGCTTGTTACAACACGAAGTTGACATGATAGATGTTATGTCAGATAAGATATTAAATAATAAAATATGTAAAGATCTTATTCGTGGTAACAACGTAGAATATGAACAACCTGGCGTAACAAAGCTTGAGGGTAATATGTGGAAAGGCAAAGCTGATATTATTAACCATGATGAAAAATTAGTAATTGATTTAAAAACTACTAATGACATAATGGCTTTTTCAAGATCAGCCTGGAAATATAATTACGACAGTCAAGCATACATTTATAACAAACTATTTGGTTACGAAATGTTATTTATTGTTATAGATAAAAACACTCATCAAATAGGCTTGTTTGATTGTTCGTCAGACTTTTTAGAGCGTGGGCTTGACAAAGTACGTAAGGCGACAGAAGCTTATGAGTTATTTTACAAAACAAAAGACTTTGATGCTTCACAATATTTTATTAACAAAACCCTTTAATTAATTAATATGGCAAGAACCAGAAAACCTCAATTAAAAGTATGCAGTGTAACAGGATTAGAAACTAGTACAACTAATTTCTACGCAAACCAAAATCATGTTAAAGCTGTAGATAACTTAAGAAGAACTACTAACGCGACTAAAGATCAGTTAGCTAGAATGTTTAATCAAATAAATCAATACGTATAGTATGGCAAGTATTATAGCAACTAGTATTGACCTTACTAAAATACCAAAAGATAAAATTATCAATGGTAAAAAAGGTAAATACTTACCTATAACTATTACTATCAACGATGAGCTAGATAACTTTGGCAATAACGGACCTGTTATAGTTCAACAGACTAAAGAGGAAAGAGATGCTAAAGTTGATAAAGTTTATTTAGGTAATGTAAAAGTTGTATGGACGAATGGAGAGAACGTTGCACCTGCTCCTAAACAGGAATCAGCTGTGGGCACACCACAACCAGCGGCTGTCAACGAGGTAGAAGATGACCTACCGTTTTAGTTTAGTTTTTTTATTTTTAAGCCTAGCGACTTATGGCCAAGTTCTAACATACGAGCTTGGTCAATCGCTTGGTGATCGTGATCCAAGTAAAAATTACTTGTATTTATATTTAGATAGAAAACAAAAGTCTTATGACATTGTAGACAAACTAAATACTGAAAAGTATTATAGAATAATAAATAAAAGTTTTAACACTGTGGTTGTTAAATGCTACAAAGCAGATTCTATTTGGGTTTACAATATAAAAAGAAAATTAAATATAAACTATGACCCTTGTGACATTGAAACGCCTTATTTAATTATGTTTGATAAAGAGCTTAATTATATATGGGACAGTGACACGGATATAAAGATGTATACTATTTTAAAACAGTATAAATAATGCAGACAACAGAGATCAATGGATTTTTGATTGACCAGTTCAATCAATATAAGCTAGAAGAAGGGAAAAAGCAGGGCATATGTCCTCTTTGCTCGCACACTAGAAAACCCAAGAATCAAAAAGCAAAATGTGCTTCTTATGATTGGGAACGTGGTCTCGGTACATGTCACAACTGTAGCACATCATTTCAGCTGCACACGTACCAACGTAAGGGTGCTAGCGAACGTGTATATGTTAGACCAGTCGAACCACCGGCTGATGAATGGAATATACCACGAACTAAAGTAGCTGAATGGTTTGACACAAGAGGTATATCAACTCAGACTCTTATTGATTTACAAATCAGTGAGGGTCCTGAGTATATGCCACAAACCGGCAAAACCGAGAATACCATAAAGTTTAATTACTACATGGGCGATCAACTTATTAATGTTAAATATAGAGATGGTCGTAAGAATTTTAAATTATATAAAGGTGCTGAAAAAGTATTTTATAATATCAATAGTATTATAGGTTATGACAATTGCGTTATAACAGAAGGTGAAATAGATACATTATCTTTTCACGAAGCAGGTATTAAAAATGTTATATCAGTTCCTAACGGCGCAACGCTTACTAATAACAACTTAGATTATTTAGATAACTGTATTGATTACTTTGAAGACAAAGAAAAAATACTTTTAGCTATAGACAAAGACGATGCAGGCTTAATGTTACAACAAGAGTTTGTACGTAGGCTTGGTGCTGAAGTTTGTTTTTTAGTAGACCTTGACGACTGTAAAGACGCTAATGAATATTTAGTAAAGTATGGAAAAGAAAAACTGGCAGAGTGTGTTAACAAAGCAAGACCGTATCCACTCGAAAACGTTACAACGTTCAAAGACATCGAAACAGAAGTCACCGACTTTGTTAAACATGGTTTTAAACCGGGTTACCAAGTTGGTCTCTCTAACTTCGACAAAATCTTCAGTACATACACAGGTCAGTTTATTACTGTTACTGGGATACCTAGTAGCGGTAAGTCTGATTTTGTTGACCAAATGGTTGTAGGTTATAATAAAAACTACGGCTGGAAAACAGCTTTTGCTAGCCCTGAAAACGCACCAACATATCTACACGCTCATAAGTTAATGCGTAAGGTATGGGGTGACATGCCAAGCACTCATGATATAGGTAGTGCTAAATGGAAAGAGGTTGCTAGTCATGTTAATGATAACTTTTATTTTATTGACATGGACAAGTACGACCTTGAATCAGTGTTACGTAAGGGTGCTGAGCTGGTTAAACGTAAAGGTATTAAATGCTTAGTCATTGATCCTTATAATAAAGTCAGAGATATAAACGCTGTGTCAGACGATGTTAATCGTTACACAATGGATTACTTAATGAAGATAGAAGCTTTTGCTAAAAAGTATGATGCTTTAGTTTTTATAGTAGCTCACCCTACTAAGATGATGAAAAACGATAAAGGTCAAATACAAGAACCTAATATGTACAACATTAAAGGCGGTGGTGAATGGTATGACGCTAGCTATCACGGGTTATTAGTACATAGAGATTACGAAGCTAAAACAGTTAAAGCTAAAGTACTTAAAGTTAAGTTTCAAAATTTAGGTGAGAACGGTGCTGAAGCACATTTCAAATGGGAACCAAGATCTGGTAGCTTTATACCGCAACTAGATGTAGTAAATGAAGACGATGCCTTACCGTGGGAATAAAAATCAAAACGTTATACACTATGGCAAGTATGAAAAGACTGAAGAAGAGTTTGAGGCATACAGATGGTGTATAAACAATGGTATAATTATATTTCCTGAGTGTAAGTTAACATCTCCTTGGGCTATTGAAATTAAAATTAAAAATAAAGTATATAAATCACCAGATCAATATCATGCAATAGAGGTTTGGGAAAAGATGTACGAGTATTATAAATATTATTATAACAAATATGGCAAGAACAGTATTTAGAAACGCCAATAAAGCTTACGAACATACGTTAGACCTTTTAATTACAGAAGGTGTAGACTATGATAACACAAAAGCTTTGTGGAACGTAGGATTTTATATACAAGATCCGCTTAATAACCATATAACAAATAAGCAACGTAATTGGAAGCTTGAGTATGCTGAAGCTGAATGGCAATGGTATTTATCAGGTGATAGAAATATTAAAAAGCTAGGTGAGTTATATGGCAAAGTGCCACCTATATGGGAACGTATGGCAGACACCGACGGTAACGTTATGTCTAACTACGGTTGGCAATGGCAGCGTAATAATCAAATAGATTATGTTGTTGGTAAACTAAGAGAAAACAAAACAACTAGACACGCTGCAATAAGTATATATGATGCAAAAGAATATGAACAATACAGAAAAGATACACCATGTACTTATGCAGTACAGTTTCATATAACACCAGTGACTAGTACACTAGGACTTAAAGACAGATTAAACATGTCTGTTTTTATGCGTTCTAACGACATCTGGTATGGTTTCTGTAACGATCAGTATCAGTTCTCATCATTACAAAAAATGATTGCACAGAGATTAGATTTAGACATGGGCTGGTATTATCATCATGCTCATAATATGCACTTATATAAAGACAAATTATAACTTATGTATTATTTATACCACATACCAGGTAAAAAGATTGGTGTTACACGTAATCTTAATAACAGGGTTACCCTTATGCAAGGCTATAAGGAGGGTGAATACGAAGTTCTTGATCAGTCAGAAGATATAGATTACATATCGGATAAAGAGATAGAACTTCAACAATCTTACGGCTATAAAGTAGATTTAAAACCTTATAAAAATTTATTTAATAAAATGAAAATAAATGCAACAGAACAAACCTCAACATTTAACTGTCCAGTTAATAAATTAAAAGGACAATTGATGGACCACGTAGGTTTAACTTGGCAAACGGAATTTGGCCAGTTTGAAATTACCAAACAAACTATTCCATGGATAATGGCTAATGTTAAAACGTCTATGTTTAATGAAAACAGAAGCTATATTTATAACAAAGCTTTTTATGAAGCTTATTTTAATCCAACACATAATCCCGATATACAAACACATGAAGATCGTTTTGATCTAATTAGAGACTGGGCTGCTACACGCGGGCTGTATGACAAAGGCAATTCACATACGCAGTATGTTAAGCTTATGGAAGAAGCTGGCGAGTTAGCCAAAGCTTTGTTAGACAAAGACAAAGAAGAAATCATAGACGCTATCGGTGATATGGTTGTTGTATTAACAAACCTTGCTCATTTACAAGGGCTTGAAATTGAAGACTGTATTGATTCAGCTTACAATGTGATTGCAGCAAGAACAGGTAAAATGATTAACGGAACATTTGTAAAAGATGCAGATTAAAACAAAAGATAAAATAGTAAGAGAAGTAATTAACAAAATAGACGAACGTAGTTTAATTGGCCAAGCGAAGTATGGTGCCACAATGATGGACGAAATAGAAGGTGAGGTTAAAGACTTAGATCGTTTCTTAGTTGATGTACAAGAAGAAATAATGGACGCATTGTTATATATTCAAGCAGCAAGACATTGCTTGCGTGATGAAATAGAAGAGGCAATGCTTAATAGAATGAATGTTATAGGACAAAACGGTAATACTGGAGAACACTATGACATCGAAGTTAATGATGAAGAGATCTTATAAAAGGAAAAAAGGTCCTGTTCAAAGTAAAAAAGTTACTGCCGACGGGATAAAGTTTGCTTCTGGATTAGAAAAATATATGTATCTTGCACTCAAGAAAGCTGGTATAACAGCCCTGTATGAAGGTCAAACATTTGAGTTGATTGAATCGTTTGACTTTCCATTTGAGTGTTATGAACGATGCGGTAATGGTAAAGGTGTTTATAAAAATAGAGGTAATAAAAAAATACTTAATATGAAATACACACCAGACTTTGTTGGTAAAGGCTTTATAATAGAATGTAAAGGTAGAGCCAACGAGTCTTTTCCATTACGTTGGAAAATATTTAAAAAGCTAATGTCAGAAAGACGTATAGGTCCTTTCACTTTATATAAACCACAAAATCAAAAAGAATGCGACGAGACAGTAAGGTTAATATTACAAAACAAAAACAATTAGCTAGGCGTAAATACGCTGAGCGTCAAATCGATAAATTTGTTAAGTGGTCTTGGGACGTGAAAGGCTACGTTAAGTATAAAGATATAGTTAAAAAACAAAATGAATATAATATAAAATGTTATGGCTAGATTAACAATATCAGCTTATATAGAAAAACCAAAAAAGAAAAGACCCGGCGTACACGCCAAAAGTAAACATAGTAATAATAAACAAAGTAAAAATTATGTCAAAAAATATAGAGGACAAGGTAAAAGATGATTGGTCTTTTTCCATAGGATTTTACCCAGGTATATTGTTTGGGGCCAGAAGTTACAATGAACCAAAACAAACAGCACACGTATTTTATTTACCATTTATAGACTTTGCATTAGAAATTTTTTATAAGTAATGGGATTATTTGATGAACGTATACCATATAAACCTTTTGAGTATCCTGAGTACTATACAGAAGGTTGGTTAAAACAAGCTCAGGCGTTTTGGTTGCATACAGAAATACCTATGCAAGGTGATTTAAAAGATTGGAAAGAAAAATTAAATGATAAAGAGAAGAACTTGGTCGGAAACATATTACTCGGTTTCGCCCAGACAGAATGTGCAGTATCAGATTACTGGACTCAGAAGGTTGTCTCATGGTTTCCTAAACATGAGATCCAGCAGATGGCTATGATGTTTGGCTCGCAAGAGACAATACACGCTGTAGCTTATAGTTATTTAAATGAAACACTAGGATTAGAAAATTATGAAGCGTTTTTACACGAACCTGCGACAGCCGACCGTTTTGATAACTTGGTTGCTTATGACGGTACTAGTTCAGTCGGCATTGGAAGAAGCTTGGCAATATTTTCAGCCTTTGCCGAGGGCGTTAGTTTGTATAGTGCTTTTGCTGTACTATATAGTTTTCAACTACGCAATTTACTCAAAGGAATTGGACAACAAATGAAATGGTCTGTGCGTGATGAATCACTGCATAGTAAAATGGGTTGTCAATTGTTTAGACACATGTGTCAAGAAGATCCTAAGTTATTAGATCTTTGTAGAGATGATGTAGTACAAGCTGCTAAAACAATGGTTGAATTAGAAGAAAAATACATTGATAAGATGTTTGAAATGGGTGATATTGAAAACCTAAAAGCAGACGACTTAAAACAATTTATAAGAAAAAGAGCAAATGAAAAACTACAAGAGCTCGGTTATATTTCGATATTTGATTACGATAAGAAGGCTGCAGCAAACCTCGATTGGTTCTATCATCTCACTGGTGGTCATACCCATACTGACTTTTTCGCTATTAGGCCAACTGATTACTCGAAGGCAAATGAAGGCGAAGACTTCGAAGACATATGGTAATGGAGGCTAAAAGATTATGGAGGTATAGACTTATAAAGTTTATGAGGTATACCAATAAGCTAACAGCATATCAAAAGGTAGCGTCTCGTATTGGATATATGGGCGCTGGCTTTTTGATAGCTGCACAATGGACAATAGAACCTATACTATATGTGATGGGTTTTACATGTGTTATTATACAAGTAATGTCACGTAAACAATGGAACTTAGTAGCATTAAACCTTAATGGTTTAATAGCTTGGTTTACTCATTTAATGAGATGAAACAATTTTTAAAATATACTATTGTATGGATCAGTCAAAACCTAGCAATACCATTTTGGGTTGTAGGTCATATACATTTATCTATACATACGTTTCATGATCTGTATGAAATATTGTCTAGCATAGGTATGAATATAATAGTATTAACAGGTTTTATAATAGATTATAAAAATGAAAGGACAGAAACAAAGCAAAGTTAAAGTGCTTGAAAATAAAGTTAAAGCACTAACTAATATAGTACAACAATTAATTAGAGAAGTACAAGCAAACACAACTATGTCTGAAGGTACTTTGACTGCTTTTCAAATACATGTAGGTAAAGATGAGTGGGAAAAAATTGTTGATGAATTAAAAAATAAAGAACAAAGAGATGTGGAACAACGAGTGGAAAAAAGGGATTGATTACCCTGCTTGGGGAAATAACGAAGTATATAAAACCACTATTGGTGGTAGTTATTTATTACCAGGTGAAACACCAAGAGATGCCTATACACGTGTGGCTACAACTATAGCTAAACGTTTGTATCGTCCAGAGATGGCTGATACTTTTTTTGATTATATATGGAAAGGCTGGCTATGTTTAGCCTCTCCAGTATTGTCTAATACAGGCACAGATAGAGGTTTACCTATAAGTTGTTTTGGTATTGATGTCGCAGACAGCATACAAGACATAGGTAAAAAAAATTTAGAGATGATGTTGCTAGCTAAACACGGCGGAGGAGTTGGCATCGGAGTTAATATGATTAGACCCGCCGGAGCAAACATAACAAACAATGGAACAAGTGATGGAGTTGTACCGTTTTGTAAAATATATGATTCGACTATACTTGCCACTAATCAAGGATCTGTCCGAAGAGGAGCGGCATCAGTTAATATCAACATTGAACATGACGATTTTGAAGAATGGCTCGAGATTAGAGAACCAAAAGGAGATGTCAATAGACAATCTCTTAACCTACACCAATGTGCTGTCGTCGGTGATAAGTTTATGCGAGCAATTGAAGCAGGAGATAAAGTTGCCAGACGTAAGTGGAGCAAGCTCATACAGAAACGAAAAGCTACTGGTGAACCTTATGTTTTATTTAAAGGAAATACGAATAAGCAGAACCCCCAAGCTTACAAAGACAATGCATTAAAAGTACATATGACAAATATATGTAGCGAAATAGTATTACATACTGATGAGTCACATAGTTTTGTTTGTTGTTTATCAAGTTTAAATTTAGCAAAATATGATGAATGGAGAAACACGAATCTTATTCACGATAGTATATGGTTCCTTGATGGAGTACTGGAAGAGTTTATTCAAAGAGCAAAATACAGATACGGATTTGAAAACGCAGTACGATCTGCGGAAAAAGGCAGAGCGCTCGGCCTTGGCGTATTGGGCTGGCACACCTACCTCCAAGAGAAAGGATTACCATTTGAAGGTTTATCCGCCCAATTCGAAACCAGAAGGATTTTTTCACAAATTAAAATCGAAAGCGAAAGAGCTAGTAGAGGTCTTGCTGAGACTTATGGCGAACCTTTGTGGTGTCGCGGAACTGGTCTTCGTAATACTCACCTACGTGCTATTGCTCCTACTGTTAGCAACAGCAAACTTAGTGGAAACGTTAGTCCGGGTATTGAACCATGGGCTGCTAATGTTTTTACCGAACAAACAGCAAAAGGAACGTTCATAAGAAAAAACCCTACACTAATTAAGGTTTTAAGAAAACATAAATTAAATAATGAAGAGATATGGAATAAAATACTGGCTGATGGGGGCAGTGTTCAGAATATATCTGAGCTTGAAGATATTACAATTGCTCATGGTATACCAGTTAAAGAAGTTTTTAAAACTTTCAAAGAAATAAACCAACTTGAATTAGTTAATCAAGCAGGAATAAGACAACAATATATAGATCAATCTGTTAGCCTTAACCTAGCTTTTCCTAGTCAAGCCACGCCTAAGTGGATTAACAAGGTACATATGGAAGCTTGGAAAAAAGGTATTAAAACTTTATATTATGTTAGAACAGAGTCTGTATTACGTGGCGATATAGCTGATGCTGCTATGTCTGAAGACTGCTTAGCTTGTGACGGATAATAAAGAAGGGGAACTCTATTGAGCTCCCCTTCGGTTACAGGATCTTTCGGGTATGGTACGCCCGTTATGTCTTTGATCCCTATTTTTTACACATGCATTGTGCCACTGGACATTCTTTAACATCTACAATTAACTTAGATATTAACCAATTCCATTTACATAATAACTTACACCATATATGTTGTATCCACAATCCTAATTTTACTAATAACTTTCCCATAATATTTTTATTTATTCACCACAGGGTTTACCTGTAGCTACATTAACCCAATCTTCTTTTTCAAACCAGTCTCTAAGTGTAGCTCCTTTTTTACGAGCACCTTTTACATTAGACTTACTAGATCTCTTATACTTTCCTTTGGCCGCAGCAGACTTCTTAGCGTTAACAACCTTCTGTCTTTCTTCTTTACTCATTGACAGCCATTTCTTTCTAGGCAGACAAACTTTTTTAGTTCCGCCTCCTTTAATTTTATTAGCCATTACTTTTTCTTTTTACTTTTACCCATTTTACCTGGGCCTCCAGCTTTAGTACATCTTACGCCCCAACCTGAAGCGTAAGCGCTTGGCCAGACATCAAATTTCTTTTTTGCCGCTGCTTTACAAGCTGGACTAATCTTTGTTCTTTTTATTTTATTTGCCATGTTAATTTGTTTTACGCCTATGTGATTTTTGTTTATCTTGTTTTATAGCTTCAGATATTTCTTTTGCGTTAATATTTAATTTAAAGCTTATATCAGCAGACCATTTTCTTACAACTCTCTTTTCTTTTTCTTCTTCAACATATACTATAACTACTGGTACTGCTTGAATTTTTTCTCGCAAACTCTTTGTTTGATCTTCAATCCAAGCAAAATCTACAGTTACACCTTCTATTTTGCTAGGTAATTTTAAAGTATTTCTTTCATTCCAGTGAGCATTAATATGGAGTATTTTATAATCCTGTGTAAATGCAGTAGTACAAAATAAAATTAATATTAAAGTGATAATTTTTTTCATGATTATTTGTCTTCAATTATTTCATATAACTTCTCATCAATTTTATCTAACTTCTTACTATTCTCTTCAACTTTATCTTGCGTGTTCATTATTGTTTCACGTATTAGTTGATCTTTCAAATCATATTCAGTTCGACTAATTGTTGGTTCAGGTAATTTTTTAGCGATGTCTATTTCTTTTTGCAGCGTAAAATACATTGCAGCTAGAGATATAGCACCAACTATTACAATACCTATTGTCTTCAAATCTAGAGTTACCTTAGTGTTTTCTCCAAGTTGTGTGGCCATATTTATTTATTTAGTTTAATCTATTACGAATCTACGTTTTTTATTTGATGATTTTTTCTTTTTTGTTTTCTTTTTTTCTTCGTCTTCAATACCTAGTTCCCAGTCTTGCCAACCACCTAGCAATGCAAACCTTTCCCAGGTTTCTAAGTCTTGAGTTGTAGCTTGTACAACATTGTTTGTTTTCTTTATTGCTCTATCTAATGGTATGTTTGTAGTAGCTGCAATAATATTTGCTCCTGCTAAGTACGCAGGGTTTTCAAGCGACAATCCTTCACTCATCATTTTATCTTTATCCCATTGGTACGATCTTGCTGCTTGATTTATTCTTGAAAGCTTAGCTGATAATGGAGGTGATAACTTAGCAACTTCATAACCTATCTTTTCAAACTTAGGATTTTTCTTTTGGCTTTCGTCGTATATTCTTTTACCTACATTTTTTCCTATAGAAACAATAGCTCCACCAATACCCATACCTCTTAATAATGAGTCCGCCATACCATTAGCTATGTTTACATACTTACTATTTTCATCTTCCTCTTCGATGTCACCAAATGCTACAGCAAATATAGCTTGTTGCAGGGCGTTGAATATTAAGTTTTGAACTAGCATGTAGTAAACTATTTTAGAAGCATTTGTTTTAAAATCACCTCTACCATTTTTAATATCAGACGCGGCTTTTTTAATTAACCTCATATACTGCATAGGTGTGTTACCAAATGCTAATATTATTCTACCTAATGGTCCAGCTTGTTGTGCGGATATTCTATCAGGTCTACTAGACTGCTGAGCTTCTTCAGCTATTTCTCTAAAATCTTGAAAAGCTTTTTCTTCTGCAGCTTTCTGATCCATACCTTGTTTCTTGTATGTATTAATTCTATTTCTATAAAGAGTAGCGCCACCTGTTGCGATAGCTAAACTATCAGCTATTTGTGTTGGTAAGAAACCAAATTGTAACAACTTAGATACAACACCTCTGTATCCAGCTTGCTTAGCCATGTCAGCAATATCAGACTCATTAACGTTAAACCTTAAACCACTACGTCTTTCAACTAAGAAGTCTGAGTTCATTAACATCATTACATCTTTCCAATACTGAGGTTGATTAGCATACACTTTAGCAGCGTTGTATATATTATTGTCTGTAAAGTTTACAAAGTTAGCAGATGATATTAACTGTAGTAAAGCTGATCTAGTATTAAAGAACATGATTGTACCGATTTGACCTGTTAACCAGTCTGTAAATTTACCAGTCATTGTATCACCATCAAAGCTTCTATTACGACCACTCTTCATACGAGCTAGCATACCTTCTAAAGCTTTTCTATATGGTTTACCAAACGCAGCTTCAAGCTTATTCATATTCTTTTCAGAAAATATTATATCAGCATTTTCCTGCCATTGTTGTAGATACAAAGATCTTTTAACAGTACCTATAGTGTTTAATAAATCAGTTGTTATAGTACCAGCTGGCCAACCTACTTTAGGCGCAGCATACTCTGTACCTTTTTGCATACCTATTAATTGGTCAGCAAATGTTTTTAGTGTTTCGTTTTTATTAACAAAGTCAACTAAATCTTTATTATCTGCCTTACTTATACCAGGAACTTCCATACCTTGTTGGTTCCATATATAAACTCTTACAGCTTGCTCGCGTGTAAATGGTTCACCTGGTACTTTCTTTTTAAGATCTTTTGGTTTAATCTTTATTTGTTTCTTTAATGCTTTGTAATCTTCAAACATTGCTCGTCTAGCACGAGATATATTAGTCATAGCTCTAGCATATGGGTCTAATAAATTAGCTTTGTACCAAGCCATCTGTGAATCACCAACTTTACCTTTACCTAACGTAGCGTATAATAAACCTACGAAATCTTCAGCTGACGGTGGAACAAATATATTAAACCTACCTTTATCTTTACCAGCAACTTCACCTTTAACTTGACCATAAGTTTTTTCAGAAGCAATACCTGTTTTGTTTTCTATAATGTCGTTAAAGTCTTTATCAAGATCTTTACTTGCCAATATTCTAGCTTGTCTTATTTTAGATTTAACATCTAATACACTTAATGCGTCTTGTACAGCTTTAACATTTTTATATACATCGTCAGCAAAATAAAAGTCATTGTAACCTTCAGCTGCTTTACCTACTATCCATCTAGCCTTTGCTTGTGGTGTTCCGTCTGCCAAACCTGTTATATTACCTAGTGGTATTTCTAAACCTATACCTTTTAAAAAATCATATATAGCTTGAGCTGATTCTTGTGGTCTAGCTGTAAGTATAAATACGTCTTTGTTTCCAAACTTATTAATTGCTTTTTCCATTTTAGCAGCTAATGGCCCAGGCTTCCCATCAACAACTTTATTAAACTCACTAAAATCAAACTTAGCCCCTTGCCCTTCTAGTGTGCTGTGTTGTTTTGCAAACTCAGCTGGAGTAATTTTTTTAGTATTACCGTTAGGCATATTAACTATAACCATACTTTTACTTGTAGCTACAGTATCATCAAAATCAAATACACTAATACCTTTTTCAGAAGCTCTAGGATCTCTAGCTTTGTTTAAAGCTTCGTCTACTAATTTACTTAACGATAAGTTTGTAGGTAAAGACTTACTAGCTTTTACTGGTCTTATAGATTTAGCTAATATCTTGTTATCTTTTTCAGAAGCTTTTTCTTGTTGAGATGCAAATGTTCTAGGTACTGTGTTACCGTATTGATCTATGTTTAGTTCTTGAGCTATTGTCTTTTTATTTATTAAAACAATATCACTAGGACTTATACCGAAATTATTATTACCAACATTGGTATTAAAATATCTAGCCCATATATTATCTGACATCTGCCAACCAGCAGGCGGCATACTTTGATAATTAAATTCGCCTCTTAGTTTTAACTTCTTATCGTTTGTATCAGACAGTATACCTTGAAAATAATTTTTCTTTACATCAGGATAATTCTTTTTAATCTTACCTTCTAATGCCGATGCAAACAAATACTTAGAAACTAGACTAGCAGGTAACACGTGTTCTTCTACAATAGCATCGTTTTCTATATCTTTAGATATAAAGGTCCATGGTGATGCTGCTCTCATGAAATGCCCTTGATATTGACTAGTGCTACTAAGTAATGATATAACAAATGGTATAGTAGACTTATCATCTTTCATCATCTTTTCAAGAGCTAAAAATATATCTTCTAAACCTTTTTGTTTTAATTTATTTTCTTTAGCTATAGTACCATCTTCAAACCTACGCATAGCGACGTTAGATACTTTTCTATTTTTACCCGTGCCAGTGGTAATATTGGTTTTAGTAACAGCGGCCGTAATAGCTTTGTTTTCTTTTGCAAACTCTACTCCTCGTATTAAGTCTGTTAATTCATCTTTACTTAAAAAGAAAAAGTTTCTTTTATAACCAGACTTACCGGCGCCAGCAAAAGTGCCTGGTGTAAAGAAAGCTTGTGGTAGATATTTAGGTAATTTCTCTAATACAAAAGCTTTGAACTTAACTCTATCAGCTTCGTTAGTTGCTTCAATAAAATCTACACCCACATCTTTAGCTATACGCTTCCATATCTTATTATTTCTAGCAGCATCATATTCTGTAGCTACATCACTTTTTTGTAGGTCATTAAGTGTTTCTTCAAACACTTGTGAGGCCATAATTCTAGATTTTGTACTAGTAATGTTAGCCACGGTTTGGCGTTTTTTCGTTTGCTCAATACCAGGAAGTGCTTTTACTTTTTGGCGGGCCGCCCTGCTTACAGTATTTTGCGCCTGAAGTTTCGCCATTCCCTTTAACATCTGACCTATACTTCTGTCATATTGATTAAGCTCTCCACGAGGTGTAATACCTATATCTACTTTAACCTGATCTATAACTTCTTGTGTAGGATTTCTAAACTCAGGCTTTAATCTTTTAACTTTTGTTTGACTAGTTAAACCTTTACTCCTTCCACCTGGTGTAGTAATAGCACCTGTTGGATCTACAAAGTCTTCGTAGAAATAATTTAACAACCTATTGTTAATACCTACAGAAACACCTTTAACAGTTGGGTCTACAGCTATACTCTCACCTTCAATACCCACATCAGATATATCACCCTCATTTTGCGCTACATTAAACTCAGGTAATATCTTAATAAAGTTTTTCATGTTTTGACCAACTCTAAAAAACTCTTGTATATTACCAGCTTCAGACTTTTCTTGTACTCCTTTTACTATTTTTTTAGCGTAAGTTAAGTTTTTCTTTGCGTCGGTAATTTTAGTTTCAGGAACTTCAAATATTACTTCTGCAACTTTACCAGCGTATCTATTATTAAGTTCCTTAGGTGTGATCTTAGATACGTCCTCTGACTTAATATCAACTATATTTTTAATCTTAGTTTGCTTTTCTGGTGTAACTTTTTCAAAGCTTAATGGATCAATTTTAGTTGTAACCTTTTCGTCTACAGTCACATCAACCGCTGGTCCTGATACTGTCGATGGATCTACAACTTGTCTAGCTTGTTCACTGTCTATGCTAGTACCTTCTGTTCTTTGTCTTTGGCTTTCTTTAAATAAAGCTTTGTTAGCGTCTAATCTAGCGAAGTTAGTGTTAGAAAAAATAAATTCAGCAAATGATTTACCTGTTGCTGGGTCGTAGTTTAATAACCTTTCCTGTATACTTCTTAATGTACCATCAGCTTGCTCTTTACTACTAGACCTTGAATTAACATAGTTGTATATTACACCACCTTTTTCTGTAGCTTTAAACGCATCTCCAAAAACTCTTGGGTCAGACTGAAACTGATCTTTTGTAGTTATAGTTTCAGGTATTATATTGTTAATTGTTTCTACTACAGTACCAGAAGCTAATGGTCCTCTTGTACCATCACTATCAATATCTCCAACTTGTATACCTTCTACCGCGGCTGCTTTTTGTCTGCCAGTTAATTCACCCTTTATAACACTTTTGTTATAATCTCTTACAAAGTTAAATACATCTTTACCGTTTTCAAACGTAATAGGTTTACCTGTTAGCTTAGCAAAAGCTTCGGATAATATTCTACCTATACGTTCCATAACACTTTCATTGTAAACAATTCTGCCTTCAAGCATCTCCTCGCTAAGCAGTGTTAATACTTCTTCAAAGTTTTGTGGGTTATTTTCTAAATCATAACCAGCTAAACGTGTAGCAAAGTTATCTGTTAAATCTAATATCTTACTATTTGTAGTCAGCTCATTTAATAACGATGTACCAATTTTTTTAGCAAGCTCTGCATCTGTTCCTATTGTTTGTGATAATATAGCATGCAGAACTTCATGAGCTTCTGTTGTAGCTTTACCTTCGTTTCTAGCTTGATTTATTAATATAAATTTATCACCATCACTATTTTCTACAATAGTACCAAAGTTAGTATTTTTTTTATCACCAACATTATAACCTTGTTGTTCAAGTTCATTTAACTTATTTGTTACAGCTGCGTCATCTTTAAAATATTCTATAGGAACATCAAGAGCTTTAGATATTTTAGTAGCACCACCAATAACTTGTGTACTAAACTCTGACTTACCTATCTCAGCAAGCTCTGTATTTATTTCTTTTATACGATCTTTTATAGGTTGAGCAAGCGCATCGTCTTGTTGTTTAAGCTGTTTGTTTAAACCGTTTCGTTCCATTATAAGATCAAAAGATCTTTCTTTGTTTTCAATACTAAAGTTAGAAGGTATATTGTAACCAGCATTACGAGCGTTAGATAGCTCTTGCATTTGATTATCGTATTGATCTTGATTTATTTTATTAGCAGCAAGATCTCCTTTTAAATTGTTTTCTTGATTTTTAAAATAAGCTTCTACTATTTTAATACTTTCTGCGTCTCTTGAATTAAATCTTGTTGCTGCAGTTCTATATAACTGTCTAGATTCAATAGTTGCTTGACCAGCAACCTTACCACCGCCAAGAGTAACAACACCAACTATACCACCAGCTATAGCATTATCTCTTATTTCAGCTGGATCAAAATAACTTGTAGCAGTTATGTTTTCAAAATCATCTGCTAACTGTATACCTTTACTTAATTGAGATACACCAGCTTGACCAGCTTCAGTTCCAGCTTCTCTTAAACCAGATGTACCAACAGCTCTAACGTTTTGTGGAGCGTTTTTAGCAAACTGTTTCCATTGGTTTCTAAATAACGATGCAGATGTTTTCTTGTTTAACGTTCCAAGTCCTATAGACTTAATAAAGTTTTTTACAAGCGGAGCTGCACCAAGTCTTTCTAGTCCAGTTTCTACAGCTGCAAACCCAGCGACTTCAGCTCTATTCGCATATTTACCTTCACTAATAGCTTCAGCAACTAGTTTATCAAATTCAGGGTTTGAAGCATCTATACCGTCTTCCTTTAAACCTTGTAATATAGTATCATAATAGTTCTGACCATATATACTACCAAACATAGCTGTTAAACCAAGCACACCACTAGCTCCTCCAGTAAATGGACTTAGCGCAGCTGATCCACCAACAACAACTAAACTAGAACCTGCTTCACCTGTTGTTAAAAGTATGTCTTCTAAACTAATACCATCATCATAATCAGGTGCTCTATATAAACCTAATTCAGCTTCTTTACCTGCTATGTTTTTTACTTTACCCTTAATATTATCTTGTGTTTGTAGAATAAGATCTATCAACTCTTTAGATCTTTCCTCAGCAGTAAGTCTTCTATCTGGTTTTATTGATACAGCACCATAAGCACTTGCAGGCATAGAAGCTTTTTGTTTAACTCTTACTTCTTCATTTGGATCTTTATCTAGCAAGCCGTTTAATTCTACAAGATAATCTTCTAGCGCGCCATGCTCAGCACTTAAACCAGCTTTCTCAAAACCTAAACCAAATTGTTTCCAACCTTTCCTCCAGCCTTCACGTAAAGAACTAGGGTCTTTGCTTAAAAACGGATCTTTACTTCTACCATAACCCACATGTCTTTCACCCATTATAGCTTCAGTAACGTCTGTGTACTCGTTAAACACTCTTTTAAATGTTTGAGAGTTTTCTACAGGTTCAACTATATTTTTTAAAAACCATTCATTAGCTTCTTTATTAGCAGCTATAACACCTTCTTCTGTAGTTAAATCCCATTCATTACGTTTGTTAGCTTCCCACTCTTTATAATCGTCAGACATCAAAGCAGATCTTGATTCTAACATTTGAGTTACAATAGGATCTTGTTGTAGAGCTTGAGCTCTACCATCTTCTAACGCTTGATTAAATTGCTCAGGTGTATCGTATAAATTAAAGTCATCAGGTAAGTAACTAGATATTCTATCATACATACCTTTACTTGGCTTAACCTCATACTTGTCTTTAGACTTGTTATAAACAGAGCTAAAGTATCTAGGTTTAGAAACCATTTTATCAGCAAAAAGTAATCTATCTGCTTTAGGTTTATCAGCTAAAAAAGAATATTTACCTTGACCTAATATAGCGTCATTATAGTTCTTTTGGAAATCAATAATCTGTTGATCAAAACTTCTTTGATCACCATAAACTAATTCACCTTGAGGAGTTTTAGGTATAGATCTATCTTTTATATCTAAATCCAAAGAACCATCTTCCAAGTTTGATCCCGTACTCTCGGATGCTATTGGCTCCGGTGCTACAGTTGCATCCGTCTCCGCAACACCTGCTAGCTTTCCCTGTCTTCTACTATATTCTTCTATTACTAGTTTAATATTTTCTTCAGGTTCTCCAGCGTCAATCATACGTTGTACAATAACTTCTAGCTCTTCCATATTTTATTGTTATTTTTGTAGATACTTCTCTATTAAAGATTTAGCGTCAGCTGCACCTAGCGAGTCTCTTAAATACTTAATTAAATTATCTAAAAAGTTTTCGTCTATTTTTATTTTTGTTAAACCGTCTGGTCCTTCAAAACCTATTTGATCACTACCAGCTACAGCTTCACGGTATGTAATACCAGCGTCTTCTAATAATTCTTTAAATGAAGCTTTACTTCTTTTACCATCAGAACCTTTAACATTAACATTTAAATTGTTCAATACACCCATCATTTCAGTTTCACCTATATCTGTTGTAGTAATACCTTTTTCAACATCTGCTATAATTTTATCTAAGCTACTACCTTCTAAAGCTTTAATCATATCATTTACATATTGACTAGATTTTGGTACAGTGTCATAACCAGATGTAGTAGGTATTCTACCTTTATTTAATGTTCTAATAAGTCTTTGATATTCATCTGGATCGCCTAACGTAAACTGATCTACTAAAACTGGTTGTTCTGATCTTTCACCGTCTTTTGTTACCATTTGATCTTTAAATACATCAAACACTAAGGCATCACCAGATTCTGACGGCGCAAAAGTATAACCATTAATATTCTGTAAAGAGTTTACAATATCCATAGGGTCTGTTTCAGGATCAGCATTGTTAGCTTTATCATAAGCAACATCAACAGCATTTATAATTTCATTGTCAGATCTTTCAGCTGATGTTGGCTTGTCTACATCTTTAGGTTTTTGTGGAGCTACCTTATAGTAGTATTGTTTCTTACCGTCTTTTAGTGTAGGTTGAAAAACACCGTTATTATCATATTCACCTAATACTTCTAAGTTAGGTATCGATGCTATTGTTTGATCTATAAGTATATCTCTTAATTGTTCTACAGTAATATCAGCGCTTGTCTTAGCTGTTTTTAATCCGTTTTTTATATCTTCTGCGTTATCAGCGTTCCATTTGTTAGCTAAAGCTTCTGCGTCTGGTACAAAATTATTTGACCAGCTATTACTATCAGTAGCTTGTTTTAAAGTATAATTATAAAAGGATTCAGGCATTTGATTTCCTTTAGCACCAAATACAATACCACTAACCATTTGATTTGCTTCAGCAACTAATAAACCTCTTAAAGCATTTGCGTTTATCATTTGCTTATCACCTTGAGGTTTGTTTAAATAAAGACTTTCATCTAAAGCTTTATTTGGATTCATTATAGGAGCACCTTCATTGTTAGTCATTGCCTGCATTTTTTCAATCATAACAGTTGGACCTTTAGGTACATCAACAATAAACTCATAACCATCTGCAGAGTTCATAAGCTTCAACCACTCTTTACCTAGTATAGATTTATCATATTTTTCTCCATTAATATCAGAGCCTTTAATGTTCATTCTAAGGTCTTTAGCGTCTTGATCATACACTACATCAACTGAAGTTCCTTGGTTAAATCTACCAGACAATACGTCTAGTAGCCACTGATTTTCTTTAAGTTCTTTTCTACCTTCTTCTGTGCCCGGATCACCAACCAAACGTATTCCACCCGGTTGGTTTAATGATAAATACTTATCATTCCATAACTTAGTGTTCGCGTCCCAGCTGCCAGCAAATTCACCAGTCTCTGTTAGTAAGCTTTGGTAATTTGTTATTACATCTCTAGCTTCAGCTCTTTTTTCATCATCACCAAATTGAGTAGCTAAATACATTTGCGCTTGAGCTGCGTAATTAACTTGAGAAGCTAGCATGTTCTTTACAGATAGGTCAACGTTAGGAATATCCTCAAGTTTGTTTAATTGATTTATTTGACCAATTTTCCATTGATCAATTTTATATTCCCTCTCTTGCATCTCTTGTATCTCTTGACGTCTACGTTCTTGCGTAGCTGCCATTTGCTTAAGACCTCTATTTATTAATGCTTGAGATTGTTGAACTCCTACCATGTAAGGGTTTACTCCTGTTGGCTTTGCCGGATCTCTATAACTCATAATTTATTTTTTAACCTGGAAATAATGAATCTGCTAAACCACCTACACCACTCATGATGTTACCAAACGCTGCTTGGCTAGCGGCTTTAGCTTCTCTTTTTTCGTAATACGCTCTGTCTGCTAATCCAGCAACTCTATCCATTTTAGCTACCTCTCTACCTTCACGAGCTCTGAACGTATAATCAGCACCAGCTGCTTCGCCAGCCTGTAATCTTTGACCTTCTGATATTTGTATAGCTTGTACACGTTGAGCTTCTTGCATTTGCATACGTTCCATATTTTGTTGTCCTTGTGCAGCTAGCTTTTCGTTTTGAGCTTCTTGTTGTTCTATACTAGCAGCAACGCCTTTCTTACTTCTTAATGCGGCTTGAGCTAATGCAGTTGCACCACCCGCTCCAGCACCTGTAGCTCGTAATGTGTCTAAAGTATTAGCTAAAGATATATCAGCTTCTTCTGCTTGCATTTTAGCAGCTTGAGTAGCAACACCCATGTTAGCAAAAGGATTACTAACCATGTCACCAAGATTAGCAGCCATATCACTAAGGTCTGAATAGTTAGCATAAGGATTAACAATAGGCTGTCTACTTGCTTCAAGCGAGTTTAATTCTGCTTCACGTCTTGCTTGCTCTTGAGACGCTGAACGATAAGCTCTATCGGCTTCATTTTTAGCAGATATACCACCGATGATACCACCAATAGTTGATCCTACTCCTCCCATATTATTTGTGTTTATATATTAATGTATGACCTTTTATTAAGTCATAACCTAGTTCTTTACATTTGTTTACAACTCCGCTTATTTTAGAAGTTGCCCAAACAAATTTACAACCTCTTTTTAAACCTAGTTTAACCATAAAATCTATAAGATAAACTATAGCATCGTGTTTATCTTTTTCTTTATAATGCTTGTCTGATATTAAAAAATCTACATATGCTATACTAGCATTGGTAAAATATAAATACCCTGCAGCAATATCTTTTTCTTTTGAACTAACTATAAATCCACCGGTACCTTCATGTGGTAAGAACTCTTTATCAGGTATTTTACCACCATGATCTATCCACCACTGTCCAATAGTATTAAAGTCAGATTCTTTAATTCTTCTTATTTCCATTAAATTAAATTAGTAATATGATTCTACATACTCACTAGATACAGCAAATAATTCTTTAACTGTTGACGGGCTAGTGACACTATCTGTTTCTATAGTTACAGTAGAATAGTAACCTTTTACCCCTGTCATGCTTACTCCAAACCTTATCTCACCGTATGTAGCAGAACTTATGTTTTTTATTTCCGCTTTATATTTACCTTCTTGTTTCATAAAACCAGCAAATCTAATTGGTTGATTAGCTGTAGCAGCGAAAGCCGCGTTACCTGTTACAGGTGGATTACTACTATCATAAGCACCTTCAACATAACTGTATATACTATTACCACTATCGTTTTCAGATGTTGTTATATTACTAACAGTCCAACCACTATCTCCTTCATAATTTATAGTTTTAAATAACTTAGATACACTAACCTTAGGATTAAATATAAAAGTTATAGAAGATTTATGATCATATCCATAAAAATTACCAGGGTTTACATTGTTAGAATAATGCTTATATACATATTGACCTGTTGTAGAATAAAAACCATTGTTTAGCCAAAATAAATTATCTGGTTTATAGCTAAAGAAACTAGGCCAACCATTAACTTGCTCATCAAAAGCAAGAGTTCTAGTTGTTTCACCTGCAGCTGTAGAATATTGTAATGATACTGTATACATTTTGTTGTGTATATCCCAACCGCCTATTGCCTTACCACTACCTAAACTACTTAGCTCATCTCTAAAATAATCATACATACCATAGTTAGATATTTCAGTAATACCGTCCATTGATAATCTAAGTACAGCATTTCTATCTTTATCGGTAAAGTATTTTCTATAACCATATACAGCAAAACTTTCAGGGTTATTACTGATACCGTAGTTACCAGCGTACGGTTGTATTGTACCTATTGTTGTGTTGACAGAAGTAACGTTACCACCACCTTCAGCATTGTATATAGCGTCTTTATCTATAAGAGCTCTACTTACTTTGTTTTCCTGGAATATAATTAAGTTAGTATCTTCAGCGTATAATTTTTGTATAGTACCATTAGCTGGATCTGCTGACTTAGTTATTTCTTCACCAACATTAAATACGTTGGTTTGATTTATACCTGTTCTAGAATTAAATATACCAGAGTATATTAATGAGTTGCCTCTTAATGCAGCGTTAGGTTCTTCTTCTACCAAATAAGCTTTTACACCATAATCAGTCGATGTGTTATTATAACCACCTCGTATTCTTGATTCTTCAATAGCCCAGTTGTTTTCGGATATAGGAAATGTAAAGTTTAAAACAGTACCATTAGGTAAGTTTTGTGTTATTTGTTGGCTTATAGATATACCTGTAATATCACCTTGCGCGTTTGTAGTTATACTAGACACAGTTGTAAATGAAGGTATACCAGCTGTTTGAGAATCTATTCTAGCTCCAACAACAATGTTTCCAGTTGGATTTGTTACTAAAAAACTAGTAGCTCCAACAGGTACTATAGTTTGGTTAGTTTCTGCTTGCCCACTAACACCACCAGTACCAGCATTTAAGTTAAACTGTAGCTTTGTAGGATAATTATTAGCGCCTGTAGCTGTAACTAGGTTAGGCCAATGACCTCTAGTACCAGCTTCATTCATAACTCTTTTTAATAAAAAGGTATTAAAATATTTTACTTCAACTATATATCCCATATTATGCTGTTGTATTACTTAAGTTTAAACTAATTGCAGCACCTTGTTTGTCACCTTGTCCACTGAACTGAGCATGATACCATTGATTACCATATTCATTTGGAGCAGAGTCATTTCTTGTTTGTACTGTTCCGTTTTGGAAAACTTCACCTCCATATTTCCAAGCAAAGTACGCAGCTCCTGAAGGCGGAGTCCATTTGTTAGTTAACTCTTTATCAGTAAAAAATTCCTGCACATATTTAGTTAAATAACCTTGTGCCCATAAAGTATATTGACCATTACCAGTAGGTGAACTTCCACCAGAAGTTTGTGATGCGTTAGCCACATAGTATTTAGTAGAAAAAATAGGTGAATATAAAGATTCTTGACCTGCTGGAGCAAGACAAACATTTGAATCATAATAAGCGTCACCCATTACAAAATCTGTTTCCATTACTTCTGGCATAGTTAAATCTAAACCTGAACCATTAGTTCCTTGACAACATGCTGGCACTGATGCTGTACAACCAGCTCCACCGGCACAATTGCTAGTAAAATCAAAAGATCTAGTAGAATCTAAACGTTCACTTATAAACTTATATTCACCAGGCACATTGAAAGCAAAATATCTACCACCATAAACTTGACTATTCTGAAACGTAAAATTAGCATTAGTAACAAATTCAAAATCAGCAAAACTACCACCTTGGTTGTTAATTAAGCCACCACCATACGGCGCGCTACTAGGTGTTGTTGCAACAGTATCTGACTGGTAATAACCTCTATATTGAGCTAATACACCATCTATGTCTGTAGCTATTTGCCAGTTGGCTACAACAGTTCCGCTATATCCATTTGGATCTCTATAATACATTGTACCTCCCTTTGTACCTGTAGATCCTACATATTGATATTGTATACCGTTGTAAGAACCATTTGCATCATAAGACTGAAAACTAGCCATACCATACCAGAAATAAAATCCAGCATTAGGATTTAATATAGTGTAATCTTCACCTTCACATTTACAAGGCGAAGCATCACTATAGCCTTCGTTCTTAACAACTGTAAAAACTTGTTGAGAAAGACTACAATCAGAATATTGAGTAGGAGCACCACCAACAGGGGTTAATCCAGAGCAACCAGTATAAGGTACAGAACCACCTGGTCTATATTCAAATGTAGATGGTGTTGTTGGTAAGTTACCTGTTGATCTGTTTATTTGTATTACATCACCTTCATTATAATTAGAACCTGTTCCGGGGTTATATATAACCCTTTGTACTTGCCCACCCGCAGCATCTTGTATGGTTACCGTTATACCTGTACCACTACCACTACCGCTAGTGTTAACAGTGCTTAAAGCTGGTCCAACATCAGTTGCTGGATCATAACCACCACCGCTAAAAAAGCTCGTTGGTGCAAAACAATTTCCACCTTGAGGTGCTGACTGAAACATACATGGTTGTATTATTAATGGTATATCTGAATCCGTAGCAGGATCTTCTACCATATAAACATTTGTACTACCTCCATAAAAACCAGAACCACCAAAACTTTGAGACCATGGTCCACCGCCTACTACTGGGTTATTAAAATAAAAACCTACACAAGCAGGATCTTTTCCCCATGTAGCTACAACTGTACAAGTATCAGTATCAAAACCGGTGCCTTGATTTGCGTCTGCTAGTATTACATTTAATACGTAACTACCAGCAGGAGAAATACCACTATTTTCTAATGTTATAGTTCCAGCTGTTGATATATTAAATATCGAGCCATCAATCATTGTTATAGTATTAGACGGGTTTTGATTTGGAACATCAAACAACCACACTAAATCAGTTTGATCTAAAGCAGTGGCATAACAACCATTTATACCATCTAAATCTTTAACGGTAACAGGATAACTTAATGGTGGTAAAAAAGCACTAGGGTTACTACAGTTAGTTATTGTAGGTGCTATATTTTCTAAAGATATAAGTATGTTACGAGTAGTAACAGAACCATTAAAAGTAGACGTATTTGGATCGTATAATTCTAAACCAAATTCAAAAGTGAATTGATCTGTTACACTAGAACCATTATCATAACAAACACTATCTTGCCCTGTTGTTGTTAAAGCTATTCTTATGTCATAAGTACCTTGAGTAGAATCACCATTTTCAATAATTTCAAACCAAGGATTAGCGCTAGCATCACCATAATCTACTTGATTACTACCACCACTTAATGCTCTAAATGTACCAGAAACATATCTAAAATAACCCGTTATCTGGTTAGCATCGTCTATAGCTCTAAAGCTATCAGTTAAAAATTTAGAATCAACTGCACCTGTTTGCGTACCACCACCGTCTCTTTGATTTTCTCTCCATGAAGGGTTTGGGTTTGTTATACCAGTCGGCGCACCAACAGTTGTTTGTATTAAATAATTTAACTCAGGTAAATAACCTGTAGTACTAGTTTCCCAGTATATATCAATATTTGATATAACAGGGTTAGTTTCATATACAGCTAAATGTGGAAAGTCTACATTACCAGGACCAGCAGGATTAACATCTTCTTCTCCGATGCTTTTGTTTGTAGACAATCTCATCATATAAGGTCTTGTGCTACCTTGGTATATACTTAAAGATGTTGGATTCGTTGAGTCTTGAGGTGGGTTTATTTCAGTTGATACACCAATAGCATCTACACTATGTGATGCTCTACCAGGATAATATTGAGTGTTAAAAGGTGGTAATGAAAAGCTTAAGTTTTCACCACCGTTTTCTACTCTACCAAATAGTCTAACTGAACTTCTAAACTGTCTTTGATCAGGTCCTACTTCTGATAAATCTCTAGGTATTTTATTTATATTGTCTGCTAGTAAAGTACTAAAAGCTGTTTCCCCTATTTCTATACCAAAACTATCAGAGTTAGCTGGATAACCATTTATAATACCAGGTAAATAAACGTTATAATACTCTTGTTCGTTTTGTTTTACAACAACTTTGTAAGAATGCCAACCACCCGGTACAAAACCTGCAGAGCCAGCAACACCAGCTGAAATTGATTCATCATAACTAAATATTCCTGGTTCACCGTTAAATTGATCTGACGGACCATTTTCACCTATAGGAAGAAAGCTACTAAGTATCTCTTCATTAAAAACAATTTTAAGAGAATCACCTGGCCAGTCTAACGTAGATGATTCATTTTCAATACTCAACTTACTTCTATATGCAGCGTATAATGTTGATCCACCAAAATTAATACTATTTTGTAATACTTCGTTTTTGTTAGAAGATAATATAACACTTGATTGTCTACCGTATCTATCAGATAATATAATACCAACTTGATAACTCCTATTGTGTTTAACACTGTGTTGAGGATATTCTACTATAGAAGAGTATTGACCATCAACTAAACCAGCTGTTGTTAAAGGAAACTTATCTGATATACCAACGTTGTAGTTAATATCAGCAGGTGGAGTTAGTTTGTCTACGTAGTTACCATAAACAACTCTGTTGCTTATTATCTCTTGAGACTTTGCTCTAACCGGTATTTTATCAAACACCCTTATGAGTTCACTTTCAGGTAATGTTTTGAAAGGTTTTCTAGACTGGTAGTTATATTCATAATAAGTATCATTACCACCTTCACTAGCTATTTCCTCTATTTTAATTGTTTCTAAAACTTTAACAGGTAGCGTGCCAGCCTCTCTAAAAAGTATATCTATTTCTTTTACCTTAAGACTTGTTTGCAGTGTATTACACCTCATGTACGTGGGTGAAGATGCTATACTAGTAATTGTATTAGGCATCGGTATCCTAAGCAAGATATTTGTTACTTGGTTTTCCATAAATTCAACTACAGAACTTCTATACGCATCATCTTCATCTTTGAAGTTTTCATCTTCAGTTCCTATAAAAAAACCATTTTGCTTTGACATAAAAGCAATCTGTGTAAATGGTGCAAAGATAGAGTATTCACCATCATCATATTTAAACCTATAACTAAATCTAACAAATTTATCTTCTAAAAAATTAGGATCACCTGGGTAATTATCAATATAAAAAGGATTTATATTAAAGATAACTTGATTACCAGCATACATCTGATCTGCTAATGTGCCGTTTAATATTACATCACCTGTGTTAGGTTGAAATTGTTGAACCGTGCAACCTGTGTCTGTTAACACTGGTGGAACCGCTGGGTTGTTTGGATCTTGTTTAAAATACCAAACAGTCATATCTACCAGTGTATCATTTGATAAACCTTCATAAAAACCATTAACACTAGCAGTGTTTATATTTATAGTACCAACACCAGCAGCATAATCAGCTGTGACTTCACTAGTACCTCCATTAACAGCATATAAACTTACAACATCTCTCATTGTAGTTTGCGTAGATGCTCCTGAAAAATTATAGCCAGCATCAGCTTGATCAAATCTTTTCCATAATTCTATTGGTTGATACGGTGCAAATTTAGCAACACTAACATGATCTTCATTTCTATAATAAGGATTTTGCCAATTGTTAGTACCTGCCGTAGCATTACTATTACTAAAAGCAGTATCTACATTTATAACTCTAGGTTGATTTCTATTGTCTGTCCAAAATAATAAATTTTCTAATAAATTAGAATTTAATATTGGAAAGTTTTGAGCAAAATTTAACCAAGAACCATATACTAAAATATCTGGTCTAACTGTAGGGGTTTTTAAATCATATCTATATATAAAACCTGTACCAACTTTTTCTGTACTAAAAGGCTGTAAAGCATTTTCTTTTACAGAAGGAAACAATAAACCGTTGTTAGAAGTATCAACATAATCTGTTGCGAATATGTAAACAATTTCGTTTGTTAAGTCTTGGTTTGTACCTATTATTTTTAAAGGTTTTACAATTGGAGCATTTTCATCGCCATTAGCCCAGTTTATAGTAGCGCTATTGCTAGCTTCAAAAATTGCAGCATCAGCCGCTGAGTTAAACCTAACATCCAAAGAAACAGTTTGAACAACACCTGTTATAGTACCAATTACATTTCCATCAGTAATAAGCATATTAGGAAATATATTATATAACTCGTAATTAGGAGAACTTTGCACGGGCGCGTCAATAACAAGAGTACCATCACCATTATCTATTATGGTTGACATGGTTATCTCTATATCTCGTTGCAATTGTGTTGCAACTTCGTTTCCTAAAATAGTTTCAAGTGCTCCTACATTTGGCCCTTCTGATCTACTAATGGCTACGTTCTGAGCGTCTCTATATTCTCCAGACGGCAACAACCTTGCGTCTAGGTCTTTATTCATTTTAGACTTTATAAAAGCATTTTTAACCTCAGCCATTTAATTTTAGTGTTTAATCCATTTAGATTTACCTCTCATAACCTGAACAATTTCTTCAAGTTTTATATTTGAAAGTCTTATTTTAGCGTTTCTTAGTTTAGCGTATCTTTCTTTTTTAAGTCTAGCAACTATATATTCTGGTTGGTTTATTCTTGAAGCTATTATAGAGTGTGATATAGCAGCATATAAAGCATCTTCTGCTAGCTTAGGTATCTTAGTATCCATACTGTCTGCTAAACCATCAGATATATATTCTAAAACAATTATTTGATTTACTAAGTCAGATGAAAAAGACATCTTACCTTCTCTATCATTTAAACTAAAGTAACCATTCATGTTGGCATATTGTGGCTCTAAGCCATATAATTCACCCCAGCCAGAATATAAACCAAATCCCCAGTCTCCATAATACAATGCGTAACCTAACCAAGTATTATCTATAAAATCTTTAAAGTTAAAATCAGAGGTTTTAGTTCTCCATCTATCTTCCACTATAGATGTACCTTGTATATTAACATTGTAAATATCTTGAATTGGTACACCAGCATTATCTTGTAATGGTAACTCGTAAGGGTTTATAGTTAAATTATTTACAGGGAATATAGGGTGTTTTATACCAGCATTATCATACCATGCTACATTGACATAGTTTACGTAATCTTGAGGTAAAATTATACTAGCACTATTTGGAACAGTTAGCTCCATTGATTTTATACTTCTTAATGTATCATAGCTAAACTCTTGTAAAGCTCGTTTAGCAAAAAATATTACATCAGATTTTTTTACTTTTTGTATTAACTTACCATCGCCTACATAACCAACCATAAAGTTTTGTATTGCATCTTGTAGACTTATGTATTGATATTCACCATAATTATTTTCTACAGTATTACCATACGCTTTGTCACTAACATTGTTACCGTATTTACCACCATCTAAAGTTTTAAGTTGTATTACAACATAATTACCATCAGCTGGAGCAGCTGCAAATTCAATAACATTATTTATTACGCTAGCAATTTCTACATTAGTTTGTTCTACATAAGTACCACTTAAACCACTAGGACTTACATAAACCTTAAAGTTGTTTAACGCATAATTATTGTTAGTAGGATCTAAGCTATAATATACTAAACCAGTATCAAAAGTGGCTGTAAAAGATGTGTTAACTCCGTCACCTCTAAAGGTTTGAGCACCCTCGTAATATTGTCTGTTGTTTTCTGTTAATGCCATAATTATGCTTTTTCATTTGCTGTTTCAGCAGCTATTTGTTGTGAAGCAGCTTGAATAATTTGAGGATCTTTTATTACAATACCAGCATATGCTAATATTCTAAGTATTACTTCGTTTTGTTCAGAAGTACTTAAGTCAAAATCAATACTACCATTAGCAGCATATTCATACTGACCTAATGTTCCAATTGTATAATTCCATAATACATTTTTAGGGCCTAATAAAACTTCGGCCTGTACAGTAGACGGGTATGGAAATATATTTACAACAGGATTAACTAAGTTATTATCTATGTTGTTCTGTGTAGACGAAAAATAATAAACGGGATTGTGTTGATCAGGTTGTGTTAGTGGAGATTTAGTTATATATTGATAATCTTTATAACTTATTTTGTCACACCTAGAATCTTGCACGTATGGTGAGTTAATGTTGTTATAGTTAACTGAAACGTTACCAACGTGTCTTACTGCTCTACCACCTAAATTAGTTGTAGGTAGTGACCACGCTGTTGAACCTGGGAGTGTTACAGGTACCCATGATTCATTAACAATAAAAGGTTCTATCTTATACTCTATGTTATCAAATGAATTAAACCACTCTGTATCATTTTGTTGATTAGCTTGGTTTTTTCTATTAGCTTGATCACCATCAGGAAAATAAGAGTCGTATATTTCTAGCTGTACTTGTGTTCCTATATTGTTAAACTCTTCAGGTGTAAGTAAACCTCTTTGCTCTTTGTTTAATATAGACAACACAGTTTGATATACTGTGTTTACATTTATTGCCATATTTATTTTTATTTTAATATAAGGCCCGAGTGAACGAGCCTTATATCAATAATTACATGTTATTTTAGTTTTTTCTCGATAGACTTATAAACTTCTAGTCCTTCGTCTGTCTTGAAAAATGCAGCCATAGCTGAAAATGGATGTTCATCAAATGGCACAGTCATAAGTTTAGCACCATTACTAGCCCATTTAAATGTTCTTTGATCATCTGCTAATTTAATTATTCTAGCTTCTACAGCTTTAATAGCAAAATTTCTTAATGGAACATTATCATCTTCAACTAAATCTAAAAACAAACCTGGGTTTCTTTTAGCAAAAAGAAGTAAATCTCTTTTTAATTCTTTAGATGTTAACTTGCTAACTGACGTTCCTTTTTCTGTTCTTAATATAGCTTCAGCCATATCAATATCCATATTAGCGGCAGCATTTAAAGCTTCTATTTCCAACTGCATAAAATCTAACTGATCACTTGCTTCAGCAACATCATCAGTTTCTCCATATCTTTTTCCTTTTAACGGGTGATACAGTGATAACAGTTTTTGTAAAGCTTGGTATCTTTTCGGTACAAAGAGACTACCATCTTTAAATACTATATGACCCATGGTTGCTTCACCCTCTTGCTCATCTTTAAAACAAGAATTCATATTTGTAGCGTATCTTAATTCTCTTTGTATACCTTTGTCTTCATCAAACCATAGTAAAGGATATTTTCTACTATGCTGTGATGGTATCCTCATTGTTAGAGGTTGTTTATTACCTAAAGTGTAATAATATCTGTCTTTAATCTCCCAACTATCCTCTAGTTTGGTAGATATTTTTTCTTTTACTTTTCCCATAATATAATATAATTAAATAGTTAATAAAGGTTCTGGGCGCCGAAGCGCCCGTTACCTTTAATGAATATTAAGCTCCGTCAAACAATACGAAATTGTTAGCAGCTTGTACACATAAACATCTTTCTGATAGGAAGTTTACTTCCATTGCATCAAGATCAGATGTGAACGCACCACCAGCAGAACCAGTTAACCAAGACTTCATACGTCTGTCATCTCCTTGAGAAGCTCTATAACGTACGTGAAGGAATGGTCGTCTAATGTTTGTACCTAAGATTTGATCATAAACTGTAGAAGTTCCAGCAGGAATTAATACACCATCGATCGAGCTTACGCCATAACCTGTACCAGCTAAATTTTCAATAGCACCTCTTGTAGAAGCGTCATTTAAATATTTCCAGTCAGTTTTATAGAAATCATAAGAACCTCTTCGGAAACCGCTAAAACCTAAGTTTAAAGCCATTTGCTCAGAGTTTTCAAATAATCCATAAGCAGTACCACCAGCACCACCAGCTGAAATACCAGCAAGCATGTCATCAAAACTTAGAGCAGTTTCTCTATTTAAGAAAAGCATGTTCTCTTCAATAGCTCCCTGAGTATCTAAGTTTCTAAGAATAGAATCAAAAGCTTCTAACTGAGTGATAGGTGCATTAGTATTAAATGCTACTTCAACATTACCTCTTTCTTGGATAGCATCAAATAAACCTTGAGTACCTTTATAACCTGCAGCAGATGCAGCAGAAGGAACACCAGCACCAACATCAGCGCTAGCTTTTTGGCCTTCAACACATACCATTTCTAAGTAATCTTCAAATCTTAATCTTGTTTCAGACTCTGATTTTAAATACCATAAGAAACCTCCAGTACCGTCTTCAGTAGCAACTTCTACCCAACCGATTTGTGCCATATCAGAACCATTTACAGTGTACTTGCTTCTAATGATGATAGGTGAGTTAGAGAATTGTGTAAAAGAAGGCTCGATGCTTAATACACCGTCGATAGCTCCACCTGCACCAATAACTGCATTTGGAGTTGAAGATCCTTTTCCATATTCAGAACCATATACAAAGATTTTTACAGCACCTCCAGCCGCGTTAAGCGCGTTAAGATCTACTGCGTCGTAAGGCTCAACTGTAATTGTACCGTTAGTGTTACTTGCACTAACAATACCTTTTACTTCTGCTCCTACGTCATCCATTGCTACGATTGTTTGTCCAACTGAAATTACGTTAACAACCGCTGGTACAACACCTGCAGCAGTTACTGGAATATCAATAGTCTTAGTACCAGCACCACCTGTTGTACAACCTTCATATGCAATGTGTAATCTATTTTGTTCAGACCAGATTACTTGGTCACTCGTCATCGGCATCTCAGCACCGACCATTCTTAGGAATCCAGATAAAGTTCTGTTTCCATATCTTTCTACTTCTTGTTCGTAGATTTCTGGTAGATACTGCTGTGCAAAATCAGAGAAATTGTCGCCTGCTTTATCAGTAAACTGTAAATAGTTACTTTGCAGAACTTCCTGTTTTTGTGAGGGTATAATAGACCCAAACAAAGGACTTACTAAATTTGCCATTATTATTAATTTTTAAAAGTTAAAGTTTGATCTTTTTGATCTTTAATCTATTAGAGTCAACACCGCTCAACGCTTTTACTTTTATTCCTTGAACAAATACTTCACCACTAGAAGTTTTTCTAGGTGTGTCATCTATGTTCTTAGACTTAGCCATTACATCTTTAATAGCATCGGCTTTGCCTTGCTCATAAAAATGTTGTGCTAAAGTATCTGCGTTTTCTGCAGCATATATAGCCTTATGATAGCCACTGACATCTACCACGTTACCATCACCATCAAGGAACTTCCCTATAGTGTTGTTAACATCAGATTGTCTATCTGCAATGGCATTAGGATTTTTAACTTTATATCTAAACGTTTTATCTCCAAGCTTGAAATTAAAACCTTTAAATTCATCGTTGAAAATTTCTTTTGTTTTTGATACGAAATCCTGATGCTGTTGTTTGGCTACATCTTGACGCTCATTGTAGCGGTTGAAAAAATCCATAGCTTTTTGTTGATCTTGAGTAACACCAGGTCTTAACTTAATTTCCTGATAATATTTACTTTTAGCATCTTCTAAAAAGTTTTTGGCTTTTGCAACCTCTTCTTTATATGCAATTTTCTTTTTCTTAACAATATTTTCTTCATCAACTTCTTCGTCGTAAGAAAAATTATCATTTAAAAGAAAACTGACTTCGTCATCAGCTAAGTGAGGACGTGTTCTTTTATAATACTCTTTTAGCAGAGTATTGTTATCTACATTAGAATAATCATAATTCAATCTAACATAGTCTTGTATATCACCACCAGTCTCTTCCATGAAAGAAACTAGTTTTTCTATATTTTCAGGTAAAGGTTTACCAGTTATTTGCTCATCTCTTTTAGCCTCTTTTACTTGTTGCTCTACTTTATTTACTTCAGTTTCTAGCTCTTCGTCTGAGACTTGCTCGATTGGAAGCTCAACATCCGAGTTGGGCTCTTGTACTTGTTCTTCCACTTTAGGTATATCTCCGGTTTGTTTATCATCAACCAGTTCTCCTGCTTTTTGCTCTGAAACGGCATTGTCTTCTGTTTTAATTTCTACCTTAGTTACTTCTGGGATAACAGCTCCTTGATCAGTAGGTTCTTCTTTTTTAGTAAGATCTACTTTTACAGGCGCATTATCTTTTTTGCCCAGTTGTTTTGGTTTAGTTTTTTTATTTTTTAAACTAAACTCACCTTCTTGTTTTACTTCTTTTTCCATATATAATATAATTAAATAATTAAACCGGTGTATTTAAATTACCACCCGTTGTTTCTATACCTTGATTTTCAAAATCTTTAGGTAAAGTATCGTTGTTACGCTGATCAATTAATTGTGATTGTTGTGTACCAGATATTCTAGTTCTTTTATCTTTCCTATCTTCTATTTCTTTTTCTCTAAAAGATTCAGCTTTAATTCTAGCTTCTGCTAGTTTCATTTGATACTCAAACTCCTGAGCCATTAACTCTCTTTTAATATTAGCTTCTGTCTGCATACGTTGTATTTCAAACTGAGACTTAGCTTGTTCTATTTGAACTTTAGATTGAGTTAAAGCTTCTTGTTTTTGCATTTCTGCTAACGATGCTTGTTCTGAAGCTTGAGCGTTTGCTTGAGCTTGAACCTGCATGTTTTGCTGTGCTGCAGCTTGATCAGCTTCAGCTTTCTTTTTCTGACTTAACTTAAGCATAGCATTAGCTAGCTTTAAATTAGTTACCTGTCTAATATCAATAGCATCAGATAATCTAATTAATTGAGCTTGCAAAGCAACTTGTATGTTTTGCTCTAATTGTGCTTTTTCTTCTTCGTCTGGTTCTAATGCTAAGAAAATACCAAACTCTTGAAGCTGTTTGTCAATTAATTCATCAAGAGTACCAGTGTTATATCTTGATAAAGAATCTATCAATGCTTGTCTAGTTAACGGAAATTGTATTGCGTCAGCAGCTCTAAGCGCTATATTTTCTGCACATCTTAATGTTAAAAATAAACTTGCTTGTAAAATATGTCTTGTAGCTGTATTACTGTTTGCCGCGGCTAATTTCTGTAAACCAACAAGAGAATATTTTTCAGGTTGACTACCGTCTCTTGCTTCGTTTAATCCGGTCACATCACGTATCATTTGTAAATAATATTGATACGTTTGAATTAAACTACCTATCTTAGCATTACCACTACTTGTTTGTAATTCTTGTATAGGTACTTTACCTCTGTTAGGATCACCTTCTTGTGTTAAACTTCTACCAACAATACTACCAGTTTGGAAGTACATATTCAAAGCTTCTTGAGGATTATAATTTGTACCATTACCTAGATCAACTTCTGCTAAGCCATCTACATCTACAAATACACCATCCGGAACCATACGAGCTAACACTTGTTGTAGTTTTAAATGTGTTATTTGTATCATGTCAGCAAAACCTGTAATTCTGCTTACGGTAGATTCTATTCTACCTTTATACATTTTAGGAGCACATATAGTATAATTCATATTAACCTTAGTTAAATTAGAATTAGGTCTAGTCATATTTTTAGCTAGCTCCCATCTTAACATTTTTTCGTGACCTAGTATTTTAGCACCACTATATAAAACTTCTATAGCTCTATGAGCTCTGTCAAAGTTATCACTTTCTGGCGGATTAAATTCGTCTGTTTTTTCTAAAGCTTTTTCTAACCCTTGATCAGTTTGTTTAATTTTAAATACTTGGTTTTGATATGTTTTATATTCAAAAAATATAACATTAACAGTATTATACTGATCATCTTGACCATAATACCTTCTTTGGTAATTAGCATTACCTGGGTATTTTTCAATTTCTTTTAAATCAGATGGCGTTAACCAAGGAAACAATTTCTTACAATCTTCTAATGTAATTGCTTTTACTTCACCAACATAGTATATGTCTTGAAAATTAGGATCTTCTGTGTAAGAGTAAACCATGTTTGCAGGGTCTACATATTCAACTTGTATACCATTAGATTTATTAAACTCAGTTTTAGAAGCACCTATACCTATTGTAACTAAATCATTTAAAACTCTACGTCTTATTAAATCATATTTGTTTTTAGCAAATACATTTGATATTAACTCTTCCTCAGCTATTTCTACAGCTTGCTTATAATTAAGCTGCATATGTAAATCTAATTCTTCTTGTGAACCAGGTAAAGCGTCAGGATCTGCAACATTAAAAAAGTTCATACCTGTTTTCTCCTGTGTTTCCATCAACAAGTCTTTACCGTACATATCACGCATTATAGCTTCTGCATACTTAGTTCTTTCTTGCACAGATTCTGGATCTTGAGCATATGCTTTTATATCATAAACTCTTTGAGCCATACCATTAACTATAATATCTACAAACTTAGGTATAATAGGAACAGGTTTCCAGTCTAAATTTAAATAGCTTAAGTCACCGTTTATTGACAACTCATCTTTATATTTTTGTACAGATTGTTCACCTCTAGCATATAATCTTAAATCATGAAACCATTGCCAGTTATTACCAAATCTACCACCATTGCCTAAGCCTCTATCTCCACGAAACCACTCGCCTTCAATAGCTTGAGCAACTTTCAGGCCATATTCCCAACTGTTCTTTTCTTCGTCTGGTACTACCTGACTAGGAAAGGAGCTATTTGGATTTGTATATATATTCATCTATTGTATTATTTTTGAAATCTCTCCTTTATTGTTGTATTTTTTAATACCTAAATTAACAGATTTTAAAGTTTTTTCAGGTGATGGTCTATATCTATTTTTATTACAAGCCATCAAAGCTAAACCAGAACTAATAGAAGCGTCATGCTTTGTTCTGTTATTAATATTAAATTTAGCCCAGTCGTTTAATGTTCTTTGGAAATACATGTTTCCATATCCATTAGGTGTTAAACCTACATTGTTTTCTATATATGTCTCTATAGCCGCAGCGTGTGCTTGCTTCATATCTTCACTAGAATTTGGTATACCACCTATCTCTCTTTCTGTTAAAGATAATTTTAATTTATCAGGTCTATTCATAGAAAATCCTCTATAACCTCTTCTTTTAAAATGATACAAAAGTCTAGGTTTATTATTTTCAGCAAGTAATGGCATGCCATAAAAAACACAAGCCATAAGTACGTCTTCAAAAAATATCTCAGCAGTCTGTGGTCTAGCTATATATTCTAAAAAGAAACAATTAGTAGGTGCGTCTTCCATACTAAATTTAGTTAAACCATGTAAAGATCCATTAGATCCTTTACCGTCTACTGTACCTGATATATCGTAGCTGTCACAACCAAATGCACCAACATGTTCATTACCAGGATATTTATAACCCCTTTTTAATATTACTTTATTTTGTAAATATCTAGGAGGTATCCATGATATATGAAACCTACCATCTTTATTTGGGTAAAATACAACTTGCGTATCTTTTTGTCCATTTAACCAAGCGAAATTACCTATAGTTATAGACTTGTTATTTTTAACATCTTCATTAAAATCTACTTGCTCATATATTTTTGTTAGATTAAAAAGTGATGCTTTTGCCTCATCTCTAAAAGCGTGTTGTTCTGTTCTTGGAAACTGTCTGTAAAACTCATTTAAAGCATCTTGATCTTGCTTTAAACCATCAACTTCGTTTTGCCAATACTCTATAACACCTTGATCTATTTTAGTACCGTGTGGCCCGTATTTTTCATCTTTTGGTGTTTCGAATATAGGTACGCCATAAGAATCGATGTATCCCTCGTAGTTCCATTCCATAGGTATGAACAAACTATATAGTCCTGAGCGAGTCTGTCCATTGGCGTTTCTTTTTGTAACATCTGAGTCATAATATAGTTTTTTAAAATTATCACCACCTTTGTCTAGAGCGTTGCTCGTAGATCCCATCATGCATTTACCTATAACTCTACTACCTAATCTTAATGTTGTTTTTGTAACACGCCAGTTGTTGAGGATGTTGTTCGGCCTTTCCCATTTACCCGATTCGTCATGTACGAGGAGTTTGAGTTTCTCACCGTCGTAGGAGTTATCACCTGTGTTCTTCCAGTCGATGGTGGTGTCCAATCCCTGTAACTGTTCCTGTGGTTCGTTTGCGAGGATCTTACGCCTCGTGAATTTACTGGCTGGTACTCGGTACGCCAACTCGGTCTTTGGTCTGTCCATACCGTCCTGAATCGGTTTGAAAAAGAAGGGGTAATTAACCGATATGGGTACCACCTTATCTGTGAACATGGTTTTAGCATCCGGCCCAGACTTGGATAATATACCATATCTAGAGTCACTTGATATGGTTGCCAAATTAACAACCTCTCCTGATGCCATAAAGGAAAACCCAGAACGTCTGTTCTTAAGGTAGCACATCCCGTAACATCTTGTATCTGCCTTGCAAGCTTCCCAAAAGATAAAGAATAATCTGTTTGCTTCCCTAAAGTCTGGTTTCCCAACATCAATCTTGGACCACTGCAGGTAGACATAGTGAGAACCAGTAAGATATATAGGCCGATCTTTGTTGTAAAACCAAAAACCTTTTTCACGCCTTTCAAACTCTGTGTCAATATAGTCATACCATTTTTCTTTAAAATCAACTGGATATTTTTCCCAGTCAAAAATAGTTTTTATTCTTTTTAATTCTTTAGGTAGATCTATAAAGGTCCATTTATTGTTTTCGAACTCATGTACATTTTCTTCTAACGGTAAAGCTATTTTAAGATTTTGTATTTCATAAATTTCTCCTATCTTACCTGTTTTTGATATAACAATCATATCATGCTCCTTGTTATATCCATACTCCCAATCTTTTTTCTTATTTCTTTTTTTAAGAATATTAGGTTTTATATGTTCAGATAGTATTTTATATAAATCTTGCTTATACATTATTTAGCTCTTCCTTCAGCAAAACCACCAAAAGATTTTTTTTCAGTTTCTTTTTTTGGTTTTTCATTTAACATATCTTCTTCTTCTTTAATACGATTTAGTATTTCAAAAGCATCAAATATTGCTAATTTTTTTGTTGCCGCTGCGTTTTTTAAACGATCAGCAGATATATCGTCATCCGAATCTACAATAGGTTCTTTAGCTACCTTTATTAACTCATCAACTGCTCTTTGCCCAGCTTGGATTATATTCTTTTTTGTCTCCTTTATATTCATATTTAATTAAAATGTCGTCAGTGTGTAAACAATATAACAGCTCATTATCAATAACAAATTCAAATTCCCTATTGTTTTTAAACGCTATACAGTCTCCCTCGGTTATTCCCTGAGCTTCTAGCAAGCTATTGTTATATCTTACAACACCTACGTTGTTTAGAGTTTTTTTGTCTCTTAAATCAGATTTGTTTTCTAAAGGTTTTACAAAACATCTTTTCCCAACAGTGCACCATTTAACAAGTCTTTTATACAAATAAACTTGATCTGGTTGACAAAAAAAATGATCTTCATTTAAAAGCTTACTGCTATCAACTTTTTTACCTTGCTGGTTATAATAACTTCTAAATACATTGTGGTGTATAATAACTTCGTCACCTTCTTCTATTGGTGTGTTTATTGATGTCGGTGTTGATATTACAACAGCTTTTCTGTTTATAAACTTATGATCTTCAACAGTAGAATTTAATATTAATTTTTTGTCACCAACTTCTAAATGGTTATTATAGCGATCACCAACTGGCATCACTATAAAATCATGTACAGATTTCATTAATACTGTAAATCATATTCAATGGATATTGCCATGTTAGAATTAAATTTTTTCCATGGCAATACCGCATTATTTTTTTTTATAAAAATATTATAAGAGTTATCTGGCTCTAAAAGTATATGAGATATAGTGTGACCACCGTAAACCTCTTGACCAACAGAATAATGCATTGCATCGTTCTTGTAATCAGAACCTATACTTATTTTTCTTATAATAGAATCCATTTTATTTTTTGTCTTCTATTTCTGTATAAGTTCCGTCTTCAAGATTAATGTTTACAGCACCATACTTACTTTCTAACATAGCTTTAGTCTCTTCAACTTTTTCGTTTAATTTATCTAATCTATGTAGTACAATATGTTTATTGCTTTCTAAAACACCAAGTTGATTTAGAAAAGTGTTAACTTCTTTTTGTTGTTCAACAACTTTTTCTAACTCTTGTTTTGTAATTTTTTTTGTTTTTGCCATTTTATTAAATTTAAATTGATTATTACTTACTTCTATTATTACTTATACTTTTAAACTTTTCCGCTCCACGCGAACCAAAGTATGCAACATAAACTGTTATTAAGAGTGATTTTAATAAATCTACCCAACTGTTGTCTACGTCGAACTGCATGTTTGCGCTTTCTAGTATTATTAATATAACTAAAGATATAGTTAAAAATATAAGCGTTAAGGGCCTAGTATTTTTACTAAGCCATGAATCACTACTCATATCTGAAGACCATCTTTTAGATACCTCCTGCATTTCAATCATGTCTTGCTCTAGTAGTTTTAACGCTGTTTCTTTATCCTGAGGTGGTATGTCTGGATCATTATGTATTAAGTTTTTAACTAAACCTAATAAGCCTTTGTCTGGCATCACATCTCCTATGGCATTTACAAGACCTGATTTACCTAACAAAAATTTACCGACTTTAGTATCTTTAAATTTTTTCTTATCACTCATTACATTTTCTTTTCAACAACATACTTAGCACCTGGAAATATATAGTCATGACCAGGATACATTACTTTTGTATATCCTCTATCATCAGTGCCAAGTACTTTAAACTTAACACCTTTCATAGTTATATGACCTCCGGGAATAACATTATATGGTTTATTAACGTCGGGACTATTTTTTTTATAACCCTTGATACTCATATTAATTACATGGAGGACATGGAGGACAATTTCCTCTTGACACGTTTCTTGATCGTTTCTTTGTTTTTCTTTTTCTTTTACCTCTTTCTATAGAATCACCTATGTTGTCTACTAAATTAGTAACACCTTGACCTATTTTATCAACAGTTCTAGTAACAACATTACCATCACCATCAACATCTCTAAACATAGTGTCTTTAGGAGTTTTTGTTTTTGACTTATCTTTAGTCTTATAGATAGATCCACCAGAAATAGTCATGTCTGGTTTTTTACCAGGTGTTGTTGGT
>Ga0209348_1000063_pt1 | contig 64967 bp, 73 predicted proteins | sample ETNvirenome_2_30_FD_184065 | JGI IMG/M metagenome (GOLD analysis project Ga0209348, IMG submission 184065) | Marine viral communities from the Pacific Ocean - ETNP_2_30 (SPAdes) (version 2) | ecosystem: Environmental > Aquatic > Marine > Oceanic | place: Pacific Ocean | collected 2013-06-22 | reverse complement strand
ATTAGGAGATAAAAATCAAAAATATTACAAAGCATTACAATTATCAAAAACACTAAAAACTACAACTAATGTAGATGAAGGTAGTAATGACCCAGGGGCTAGTTTAGGACCTGGACCTAAAGCAGGCCCAGATGGAGTTACTGATAGTGCTTATACTAAACAATTTAAATATAAATTAGTCCCTAAAACAAAAGATGGTACATATGTACAAAAAGGTTCAGGAATGATAGTTAAGAAACTTTTTTAATATGTATAATATGAAATATAGACTAGTTAATGAACAGGATAATAAAGTTGAAAAATTTCAACAAAATCGAATTAAAAAATTCGATCAATTAGAAAATCAACTAGATATATTAAAAAAATTATTACGTCAGGGTAAAATTGACACTATAAAATACTACAGGGAAAACCCACAGAGTTTTGATGTAGTGATAGGAACAGATTTAATTTCTGACTATTTTAAAGATATTTTTATATTATTGAATAAAAAATAAATTATGAAACAGACACCAAACGAATTATTTAAACAACTTTCTGGAGAATTTACTCCCAAAAAAGATAAAGAAGTAATAAACGAGGAATTAGGAGGAGTAGTAGACTTAAAACCTATTACAAAAATGGAATCTTCAACTAAAGAACCATTTTGGAAAAAATTCGAAAGTTTTATTGCTGAAGGAAATTCTTTAGAACCTATAGTTAATAAAGAAACTAAAGTAAATACTAAAGAAGGAGAAGAAAAAATATCAGCTGATCCAAAATTAAAATATGAAATGGATAATAAATTAGCTGGTTCTTATAAAGTATCTGAAGAGGTTAAAAATATTGAATCTCATAATTATGATTATGACCCATCTGTAGAAAATATTAATAATGTTAATGCTCAGGAAGTTTTAACTGGTATACAGTGTGAAATAAATTATAATAAAGAATTAACTTTAGATGAAGCTAAAGAAATAGCTGTTAAAAACTTAGCTAAAGATCCATTACATTATGTAAAAGAAGGCCAATTTGGTGTCAAGGGCTTAGGTTACGAAGAATCAAAACAACAAGAAAATGATGGAGAAACTTATGGTGGTAGTGGATTTAGTGAAAAATTAAAAGATGGTGGTGATAGTTATCAAATAGTAAAAGAAGATAAGGAATGTTGCCCAAAGGAACCAATTAATGAGGAATTAGGAAGTGTAGTTACAAGTGGAAACCCAATGTCCTTAGCATCTATGTCAGGTCAGGTAATTAAACAAATGATGGCAGAAAAAGAGGAAGAAAAATTACCTATGGATGAGATGGAAGATGAAGGTACTGCTGTATCTTATTCTGATACTATGGAAGCAAAAGGTAAGGATCATGATGGAGACGGAGACATTGATTCAGATGATTACTTAGCGGCTAGAGATAAGGCAATTAAAAAAGCAATGGCTAAAAAACCTAAAAAAGAATCTATTGATACTAAATTAGCTGAAATAGGAAAAGCTGGTGAAATAACTAAAATGGAAGCTCAATTAGAATTTCTTAGTAATTACATTCAAGAAAAATCTGATAGAATTAATTCAATAAATGAAGATGATAATTTAGCAGAATTAATTGATAAAAAGAAAATGAAGGATATGATGAAAGAAGTTAAGCTTTTGGAAAAAAGAAGAGCTAAAATGGAAAAAATGTATGAAAAAATGTCCGGGAAAAAATACCAACAAACTGAAGTAGTAGACGAAGCTGAAGAAATTGATGAAATGGATGCAGTTAGTTGGAATGAAAAAAATAACCCAACAAGAAGTAAACAAAAACCATTTCTAGATCCTAAAAAAGTAGGCCAGTCTACATCTGCATATGCTATAAACCAATCGTAATGAGTAAGAAACTATTAATAGAAACACATGCTATTAAAGTTTCACCTTCTCAATTAACTGAAAATGTAAATAGGGAAAACGGAAACTTAATTGTTGAAGGTATCCTTGCTACTGCTGAAGTAAAAAATGGTAATGGTAGATATTACAAAAAAGAGTTATGGGATCGTGAAATGGAAAAATACGATCAACTAGTAAAAGAAAGACGCTCAATGGGCGAACTTGATCACCCCGAATCAACAGTAATTAATTTAAAAAATGTATCTCATATTGTAACTGGTTATAATTGGGATGGAGATCAATTAATGGGGACTATTGAAATCTTACCTACCCCATCAGGTAATATATTAAAAGAATTAATAAAAAACGGAATTACAGTAGGTGTATCATCTAGAGGTATGGGTTCATTAGAACAGAATGGTAGTGTTATGGAGGTACAGGATGATTTTGAATTATTATGTTGGGATTTTGTTTCAACCCCTTCTAACCCAGGTTCATTTATGTCAGTATTAAAAGAGGGTCAACAAACTTTTACTTATGATTATACTAATGTAAATAAAATAATAACTGAAATTCTTTGTTCTAAGGGTTCTTGCCCAGTTTTTTAATTTTTTAGGAATATTCATATACGTATAACCGTAATACACCATCCCTTATATGGTGTTAATTTTTAATAATTCTTATTACGATTCTTAATAATCGTATTTCACAAACTAATTTTTTGAGATTATGGCAACAAATAGAGATTTGCTAAAAGAAGCAATCGCTGATGCTAAGACTGTTAAAGAAACTGCAATTGCGAATGCTAAGCTTGCTCTTGAAGAAGCTTTTACACCTCATCTAAAATCAATGTTATCTGCAAAGTTAGAAGAAATGGATAAAGAAGACGACAAAATGGAAGAAGAAATGGCTAAAAAATACGGCGAAGACGACGTAAAAAAAGAAGCTATGGACGATGACAAAAAAGTCGACGAATATGGATCCATGAAAAAATACGGAGAAGATGATATGAAAAAAGAAGAAGTCGAAGAAGCTAAAGAAGAGCTTGACGAGATTAATCTTGACGAATTATTAGCAGAGCTTGATGAAGAATTATCAGACTCAGATAAAAAAGAAATCGATAGAGAAGTTGACGCTATCCGTGACGACGCCGATCAGATTTCTAAATTAGCTAAAGACGCAGGTGAAGATGCTAAAGACATCAAAGACAAAGTTGAAGATGACAAGGCAATTGACGCTGTAAGAGATGACATGGATCAAATTTCTAAACTAGCAAAAGATGCTGGTGCAGATGCGAAAGATGTTAAGGTAGCAGAAGCAAAAGACGAAGACGACAAAATGGAAGAAGCAATGAAAGCTGACGACAAAGATGACGTTAAGGAAGATGCTAGAACTGATGCCGAAGAAGAAGGCTATTTAGATGGTATGAAAGACGAAAAAGAGGACATGGAAGACGAAGACGTAGATCTAGAAGATATGTCTGAAGATGATCTAAAAGGTTTCATTGAAGATGTCATTAAAGATATGGTATCAGATGGAACTATCGAAGCTGGCGAAGAATTCGAAGAGATGGACATGATGGATGATGTTGAAGTAGAGGATTCTGTTGATGTTGATGTTGAAATAGACGAAATGGCTCATGGAGACAAAGACAAAGACAAAATGGAAGAAAGAAAAAGTAGAGTAAAAGGTGAAAGAGGTGTCGGAAACGAGGATGGAGACAAAGATGATTCCAAAATCGAAAAAGAAACCGAAAAAATGAGATTCAAAGAAGCAATGCAAGAAATTGAAGAGCTTAAAAAAGAATTGAATGAAGTTAACCTTTTAAATGCTAAACTCCTTTACACAAACAAAATTTTCAAGTCTAAAAATTTATCAGAGGATAAAAAAGTTAAAGTGCTTAAAGCATTTGACAAAGCATCCTCAGTGAAGGAAGCTAAAATTGTATTTGAAACTTTAAATGAAGGTATTGCTAATAAAGCTATATCTAAAACAAGACCTATACAAGGTAGTGCTTCAAAAGCTACAGGTGTAATATCTGAAGCTAAGAAACCAATAATTGAATCAAATGCTGTCTATGACAGAATGAGAAAATTAGCAGGTTTAATTTAAAATAATTAATAACCCTTAAATTTAAAACAATGAGTTTAAATTCTTTATTAGAAAGTGCAAACCCATACCAATCACTACAAAGTGATGCTGCTAAATTAGCAGGGAAATGGGAAAAAACAGGTTTATTAGAAGGTTTACAAGGTGCCCACAAAAATAACATGGGAATTATCCTTGAAAATCAAGCTAAGCAACTTGTTGTTGAGCAAAGTTCTACAGGTGGCGGTCCTGTTTCATCTGGTACATTCCAATCACAAACTGGAGTGAACATTGGTGGACAGTGGGCTGGTGTAGCTTTACCACTTGTTAGAAAAGTCTTCGGACAAATCGCTGCTCAAGAATTCGTATCTGTACAACCTATGAATTTACCTTCAGGTCTTGTATTTTATCTAGATTTCCAATACGGAAGCGCTAAAACACCTTTCGGTGCTGGTGAGTCTTTATATGGAAATAGAGATGCAGACAATGCTCCTTTTGGTAATACAAACGAAGGTGGTCTTTACGGATCAGGTAGATTTGGATATTCAGTCCAAAATACACAATCAAAAGTTGAACAAACTGGATTAGTTGCAACTGACGCAACTTGGGATCAGGCGAATTTTAATAGTGATTTTTCAGCTTCTGTTGCTGCTGGTCACTATTGGGCTTTAACAGTACCTACTTCATCACTATCATTTGGTGATTTTGAAGGTGTTAAAGGATTCAACATATTCACAGGTTCTCTTTCAGCTGCAGTTATCACTGGATCAGATGGTACAATTCCTGGTGCTCAGGTATCAGAATTTACTGACTATGATGGTGGTGCTAATGTAACTTTTGTTGTATCAAAATCTAAATTTGGTTTAGGTGGTAATGCCGCTACAGGATCTGTATGGGTAAACTATCAATTACAACCAACTGATAGATTTAGAGGTGATTTTGAAGCTGGTAACTCACAACCAAACTCTTTTAACGATGAGAGCAAGGATTGTTGCCCAGACCAAGTTATTCCAGAAATCAACATTCAGATGCAATCATCTGCTATTGTTGCTAAAACTAGAAAACTAAAAGCTGTTTGGACGCCTGAGTTCGCTCAAGATCTTAACGCTTACCATGCTCTAGATGCTGAAGCTGAATTAACTTCAATCTTAAGTGAGTATATTTCATTAGAAATAGACTTGGAAATCTTAAGTATGTTGATTGATTCTGCTGCTGCAGGAACAGAAAATTGGTCAGCTGTTAACAACCAAGCAATCACTGGAACTGGTGCTACAATAGTACAATCAGATCTAGGATTCTACAATAGCCAAGGACAATGGTTCCAAACTTTAGGAACTAAAATCCAAAAGTTAAGTAATATTATTCATCAGAAAACACTTAGAGGTGGTGCTAACTTTATGGTAGTATCTCCAACAGTTGCAACTATCCTAGAATCAATTCCAGGATTTGCTTCAACTTCTAATGGTGATGCTGCTGAAATGAGCTATGCATTTGGTGTACAAAAAGTAGGTGCATTAAATGACAGACAAAAAGTTTACAAAAACCCTTATATGACTGCTAACCAAATCCTATTAGGATATAGAGGTTCTCAGTTCCTAGAAAGTGGTGCTGTATTCGCTCCATATATCCCGTTAATTATGACTCCTCTAGTATACGATCCAGATACGTTCGTACCTAGAAAAGGTCTATTAACTAGATATGCTAAGAAAATGGTAAGACCAGAATTCTACGGATTAATTAACGTAGCTGGACTAAATACTCTATAATTAGATATATTTAATTAGCAATAAATTAGCCCGGCTTTTTAGTCGGGCTTTTTTTTTGTTTTTATATTTATAATTATAACAATAAACCTCATATTTATAACCAAAATATATGGCATCAATTTGTAACCCTACTGGATCACTTTCTGTTGTAATTCAAGAAAGCATTGAATTACCAAATGGTAATTTAGAACAAGCATTTAATAGAGTAATTATTCCTGGAGTTTGTCAATTAGTTAGGCGTGTTGATACAATATCAACAACATTTGAAAAAACAGGAGTAGAATTATTAAGATTTGTAGATGATGAATCATCTCAAGTAGCAGGTTCATTTGTAAGAGATACAGTTAAGTATTTAAGATTTACTAATTTAGATAAAAATAATTATGTATCTTTATATTTAGTACAAAATAGTCCTGACTCAGATTCACCTAATTCCGATAATGTAGGTTCCGGTGATGAAGGTATATTTAGATTAGACCCAGGTAAATCTATAATGCTTTCTAATGCCCAATTTGATAGCTCTAATTATTATGATTATGTAGTTGAAGGTTATGTAGATTTGCAATATTTTTCTTCTTTTGCTTCTTTATATAGTATAAAAGCTAAAGCCAATAAGGAAAACGTTAGAATAGAGTACCTTGTAGGTTCCTCTTAATATTTATAATAAAATTTAATTTAATAAAACATGGCATTAACATTCAGAACAGGATCAGACGGAAAAGGTTCGGCTTTAACAATAGAAGAATTAGATAATAATTTTAGATTTTTTACTGGTTCACATGAAATAAGTGGTTCACTTATTGTTTCAAGTAGTTTAATAGTAAGTGGAAGCATGGGTATATCTGGTAGTATTATACCTACTGAAGCAGCTGCCACATTAGGTTCGGTTACTAATCCATTTAAAGATTTATTTGTTTCTCCTGACTCAATTGTATTTACTGATGGTACAAGTGCTTTAGCTACACTAAACCAAAATAATATAGGAAATGTAAGTGGCTCAGGTGTAGTTCATAGTGCACAAACTCAATTAGGTCAAGATTCAATACAAAATGAAGTTACTTTCTGGTATACTTCAAGTGGTGGCCCAACAGAAACAACACATGTATCAGGTTCTAGAGCTTTTACAGTTATACCATCTGGTTCTGCTTTTGCTGCAGCTAGTCAAGGTGTTGAAGTAAGAATAACTGGTAGTTTAAGAATAACTGGATCCAATTCTTTAGTTGGAAATGGTGTAAATGCTAATGCTTTTGAAGTTAAAGGAAATAGTAGTGAATTTTCCGGTAAGAATTTAACTGCGGGCCATACAATGAGATTAAGTGGTAGCTTACAAGTAACTTCAAGTTTAGAAGAACCTTCAAGATTTAAACATGGATCACTAGGAATAGGAACCAATAAAACAGCAGTGGAAATAACTGGTAGTTTAAATATAACTGCTAGTGCAGGTCAAGTTTTATTTATGTCAGGTTTACCAACTTCAGACCCTGGTGTTGTAGGTCAAGTTTATAATGATGGTGGAACTTTAAAAATATCAATTTAAAATTAATTGATTTTCAAAATATAAATTAGGCCTCAATTTGAGGTCTTTTTTTTCATATTTATAATAAAATAAATTAAATATGAATATTCCAATTTATGATGGTGATCCAATTTGGAATCCTAAAGCTGTACCATTTGGATTTTATAACAATGATGTTGAATTTCAAGAAGATTGTATTAAAGTAACTAAATTTTGTGCTACAAGATTAGGTTATCCTTTAATGGATATTGAACTTCAATCAAGTTCATTTTTTACTGCTTTTGAAGAAGCTATTACAACTTACGGAAATGAACTCTATGCTTATTTAATTAGAGAAAATATTTTAGATTTAAAAGGTTTGCCTTATGAAAATATTAACCTTAATGAAGTTATTGTACAACCCAATTTTGAAGAAATAGTTAGATTATCCGAGCAATATGGTGAAGAAGCAGGAGTTGGCGGTAATATAACGTGGTATAAAGGGAGTATTCCATTAAGTGCTAGTGTTCAAGATTATGATTTGAAAATTTGGGCTAAGGAACAAGGCATAACAGGTAGTATTGAAATAAAAAGAGTATTTTACCAAAACCCATTACCAGCTTCAGCCTTATATTTAAATCCTTTTGATAGTTTTGGTTTTGGAGGCGCAATGGCTGCTGGAGTTATGGGTGTAGGTGGTTTTGCTTCTGAAGGTTTGGGTTATTTAATGATGCCCCTAAATTATGATATACAAATCATTCAACAATTGGAGATGAATGAAATGGTTAGAATGTCTAATTATTCATTTGAAATACATAATAATGTAATTAGAATTTTTCCAATACCTGGTGTTTTAGATGGAAGAATAGCTTTTGATGGTTCATGTGGTAATTTATTTTTTGAATATATAGAAAGAAATGAGCGAATTAGTAGCAGTATAATACCAGCTTGTAATGAAATTACAAATGTGTCTAATATGCCCTACCAAAACCCAGTTTATAGGTTGATTAATTCAGTTGGTAGACAATGGATATTTGAGTATACATTAGCTTTATGTAAAGAAATTTTAGGATATGTTAGAGGTAAATATAGTACAATACCAATTCCTAATGCTGATATGACTTTAAATCAAGCTGATTTACTAGCAGCTGCCACAGCCGAAAAAACAGCTTTATTAGAAAGATTAAGAGCTTATTTTGATGAAACATCTAGAGCTAATGTATTGGAAAGAAGAGTAAAAGAACAGGAAGCTGTTTTAAGGGAATTAGATCAAGTACCAAGAGTAATTTATATAGGATAATATGGCAATGTTTGCAAGACAGAGAGATGTATCTCTCATAAGGACTGTTAATAGAGAATTGATGGGTAATGTAATTACCCAACAGGCAGCTTTTTATCAATTTAAGTTAGAAGAAACTAAAGTAAACATTTATGGTGAAGCAGCTGAAGAAAAATTTTATAATGGGCCCTTTTTATTTAATTGTTTAATTAATAGACAAGATGAATCATTTCCGGAAGATGAAGAAGGAATACAATTTCAACAGGGAATTGATTTTTATTTTTTAAGAGATGATTTAGTTGATGCTAACATAGTCCCAGAAGTTGGTGATATAGTATTATATCAAGAAGCTTATTATGGAGTACAAAGTACGGTAGCTAACCAATATTTTAGTGGTAAAAATCCTGATTATCCTAATAATAACTCTGATGGAACTCCAAATCCTTTAAACCCAAACTTACAGCTATTTGGGTCTAATTTATCCATATTATGTTCAACTTATTATATACCAGCTGATAAAGTGGCAATTTCACCTTTTAAAGAAAGATTTTAATGGCAAGAATAAGAAAACCAATACCTAAAACACAAAAGCAAATTAGTATAGACCAACAAAGGCCTACTGATCCAAGATATGGTAATCCTAATATTCCATTACCTACTAATGAAAATGAAACTGGTATTCCATTCAATAGATCCGAAAAATTATCTTGGAAAAATGATACATCAAAACCCTTTTCTATTGGATTAAAAGATATAGATGAAGCCGTATTTTTTTATTTTAAAGAAGTTATTAAACCATTTGTTTATCAAAATGGAGAAAGAAGAAATGTACCAATAATTTATGGATCACCAGAAAGATGGAAATCTTTTCAAAGAGATGGTTATTATAGAGATAAAAAAGGTGCAATAATGTTACCTATTATTGTAGCTAAAAGAAATACAGTTACAAAAAATAGAACTGTATATAATAAATTGGATGCTAATGATCCTAATCTGTATGCATCGTTTCAAAGAGCTTATAATCCAAAAAACTTTTATAGTAATTTTTCTGCTATAAATAATAAAATCCCTGCAAAACAATACTATGCTGTTGCAGTGCCTGATTATCTAACTTTAGAATATAGTTGTTTAATACAAACTTACTATATGGAACAGTTAAATAAAATTATAGAAGCTTGTGAATATGCTTCAGATGCTTATTGGGGCAATCCAGAAAGATTTAAATTTAGAGCCTTTATAGATAGTTTTGAAACAACAACACAATCTAACTTAGGTTCTGATAGAATAGTAAAAGGAACATTTAATATAAGATTATATGGGTATATAATACCTGATACAATACAAAAAGAAATGCACTCAATTTCTAAATTTAATTCCAAATCTAAGTTTATTGTTCAAATGGAAACAACAGCAAACTCAGAAATTTTTGATGAGGGTGTAACTAAAACAAAAGATGGAAGAACAAGAAGAAATAGAGATAATATAGGTAATGTATCAAGTATTTCGGATATAACCCCGGGAACTGAATTAAAAAATTAAGATGGCTAATAACGTAAGATTTGTAGATAGTTTAAAAGTTGGTTCTTATGCTACTGAACAACAAGGTAGTGGTGGAGGAGGAAGTAGTTTAACTATACTTAACAATGTTAATAATTATTTATTAACAGCTACTGGAGGCACAGAAACAATAAAAGGTAATCCTAAATTAATTTTTGATGGTACTAGATTAGGTATTGGCGAAGCTTCAGCAGGTGCAAGACTTCAAGTAAGTGATACAACTTCGGATGACCTAATGTTAATTAAAAATTCTACAACTAATCAGGGAGTTAAAATCGATGGAGATGGAGTTTTACAATTAATTGAATTTGATTCATTACCAACTGCAAAGGAAGGAGGAATTATTTATTCTTCTAATAATTTTTATGTGGGTTTAGGTTAAAATAATATATGTATAATAAAATATAATTTCTAAATAAAATGGCAAATTGGAAAAAAGTAATAGTTAGTGGATCTAATGCTGAATTAGCTCAATTATCCCTATCTAATTTATCAACACAAGGCAGTGAAGACACAGTACTAACAATTAACCCCTCAGGTGTAGTTGGTACAAGAGAAAACGCTGCATCTTCGGGTACAAGTGGCTCTTCAGGTACATCAGGTTCTTCAGGTAATTCGGGAACAAGTGGTTCAAGTGGTACTTCAGGTTCTTCAGGTAATTCTGGTACTTCCGGTTCAAGTGGTACAAGTGGATCTTCAGGTGATTCTGGTACTTCTGGTTCTTCTGGTACAAGTGGTTCTTCTGGAACTAGTGGTTCTTCTGGTGAAGCTGGTGATGACGGTACTTCTGGTTCAAGTGGTACCTCAGGTTCTTCTGGTGCTGCAGGAACAAGTGGTTCAAGTGGTACCTCAGGTTCAAGTGGTAACTCAGGAACAAGTGGTTCTTCTGGTACAAGTGGTTCAAGTGGTTCTTCAGGTTCTAGTGGTGCTGCTACTATTACTAATGAAGGAAATGATAGAGTAACTACTTCAACAGGTACCCCAGGAGAGTTAAATGCTGAAGAAAATTTAACTTTTGCTAGTGCGGGAGGTTCCGATGGTAATGGATTATTAACAGTTACAGGTGATGTTATTATTACTCATGATTTAACTGTTGATGGTACTGCCTCATTTAGAAATACAGAAAATTTATTAGTTAAGGATAGGTTTGTACTATTAGCTTCTGGTTCAACTACAGTTGGAGATGGTGGTATAGTTGTACAACAAACAACACAAGATAAAGGTGAATTATTTGCATACGATGCAGGTACAACAAGATGGGCAGTTACTTCATCGTTTGACGCTGGAGATGGCTCAGCAGCATTTACACCAGATGCATTTATGGCAGCTGTAGTAGTAGGTGGAAGTGGTGCTGATCAAACAGGAACTATTGCCTCACAATATGTTAAAAAGGGTAATATTTTTGTTTCATCATCACAAGACATCTTTATATATTCTTAATATATTAAAAATTGTTTTATAAAATATTAAATTGGTTTATGAGTTTTAATACTAAAAATTTAGTAGTAGGTGGCAAGACAAAAAAATCTGAACCACCTACTATTGACGTCGAATTAACAGCACGAGAATTAGAATTTCTATTAGTAACAATTAAAAACAGTTTATTTAAAGGTGAATATGTAGAAATTTGTTACAATACAACTTTAAAATTACAAGAAAAATTTAAAGAATTAAATAAATAGTTATGTATAATTTGCAAAAATTAAGTCTTAGAGAACTAAGAGCCTTAAGAAAAGCATTAGATTATATTCCAATTACTGGAATTGATGCAATGTTTATAGGCATGCTTCAAGCTAAATTAATTACCAAAATTCAAAATATAGAAAAAAAGGAAGAAATTGAAAAAAAACCACCTATTCCTAAATAGATTAAAAATCTAAATATATTTATAACAAATATTAAGGCCCGTAAGGGAAGTGGACTGATAAAACAGTAGCCAACCTAATAGAATAGATATGCCAAATTGGAAAAAAGTAATAACTAGCGGTTCTGACGCTCACTTAAATACTCTAAATGTAACTGGCCAAGTTACAGCTTCTTCTTACACCGGTGGTAGTTCCGCTAACGCAGTAATAGGAACTGATATTGATTCACCAACAGATTTTAATAAACTTGTTCTTGAACCAGGTGGTGATGCAAATTTAATAAATAACGTAGGTAATATAGCACTTGAGACCAATAACTCGGATGGTTCTAAATTAGAATTAAGTTCGGATATTGATTTTGAAACTAATAATGATACTAGTCAACAAATATTAAATAGTGGTCAAATAAAATTCAACAAATACGGATCAGGAACTTATACTGGTACAGCTACTAAAACATTACAAGTTGATTCTTCTGGAAATATAATAGAAGGACCAGCAGGAGCAGGTTCTTCCGGAACATCAGGTTCAAGTGGAACAAGTGGTTCCTCAGGTAACTCTGGTACTTCTGGTTCAAGCGGAACAAGTGGCTCTTCTGGATCTAGTGGTACTTCAGGATCTAGTGGTAATTCTGGAACTAGTGGTTCTAGTGGAACTTCTGGTTCAAGTGGTAACTCTGGTACTAGTGGATCAAGTGGTACCTCAGGTTCTTCAGGTACATCAGGTTCTTCGGGTTCAAGTGGAACTGCAACAATAACAAATTTAGGGGATAATCGTGTAACAACTTCAACTGGAGTTCAAGGTGAACTAAATGCTGAAGCTAATTTACTTTTTGATGGTACAAATCTGGCAGTTGGAACGGCTATAAACGCAAGTAATAGGTTAAGGGTTAATGGTAATACAAGAATTAATGATGGTTATTTATTAGTTATTGATACAGAAAGTTTAAATGAATTTTTATATTATGATCCAGATAATAAAAACTTACAAATATCTGTTACTTCTAGTGATACAACTTATGATCCTCAAGTTACTTTAGTCCAAGATGGTGTAAATAAAGCTGGATTTGGTTGGGATGATGAAAGTAATGAAAAAAATACTTTTGTTGTTAACTTTACTACTTTCTCTTCACCTTTAGATGATTTCAGTTCATTAGGTGGTATTAAATTTTCTACTACTGGTAGTGATGGTGTAACAGCTAAAATGTTTCTTTCACATAATGGAAATTTAGGTATTGGATCACTTACTCCTAGAAGTAAATTACATCTTAGTGGTTCTACTGCTGCAAAATCAGGTATTAGACAATCAAGGGATGGAGTTAAAATTTGGACTCAAGAAATAGATTCTAATGGTAAACTTCAATGGGCTTATAGATCTACTGAGGCAGGCTCAGCTACCCAAGCTTTTACTATAAACGATACTGGTCAAATAATATTTAATGAATATGGTTCTGGTACTTACACTGGAACGGCAACAAAAACACTACAAGTAGACGCTAGTGGTAATATTATAGAGGGCCCAGCTGGAGCAGGTTCTTCAGGAACATCAGGCTCTAGTGGAACAAGTGGTTCTTCAGGTAACTCAGGTACTTCAGGATCTAGTGGTACAAGTGGCTCATCAGGTAATTCAGGAACATCAGGTTCAAGTGGCACAAGTGGTTCTTCTGGAAATTCTGGTACATCTGGTTCAAGTGGTACTTCAGGTTCATCAGGGGGAGACGGCTCTGATGGTACTTCTGGTTCTTCTGGTACTTCAGGTTCTTCAGGTAATTCTGGTACATCAGGTTCTTCTGGTTCAAGTGGTAATTCTGGTACAAGTGGCTCATCTGGAACTTCTGGTTCAAGTGGTACTTCCGGTTCAAGTGGTAATTCTGGTACAAGCGGCTCCTCAGGTACTAGTGGTTCATCAGGTAACTCTGGAACAAGTGGATCAAGTGGTACATCAGGTCAAGATGGTAACTTTGGTGGTGCTTCCTTTAATTATGATTTTGAAGCTAACACAAATATTGGTGCGGACCCAGGGAATGGGGATATAAGATTAAATCAATCAAATCAAAATACTTCAACCATTGCAGCCATTTCCCAAACAACTGCGGATGGTGATAGTATTGAATCATTTTTACAAACAATAGATAGCTCAACCTCAGCAGTAAAAGGTCATATGCGAATGGCTGATAAATTTGCTGAAGAAAACTTTATATTATTTTCTATTTCAGATCTAACAGACCAAGGTACTTATTGGACAATAAATATAGGTGAACAAGCATCATCAGCTACTTCTCCTTTTAGTGCTGGAGAAGCAATAGTAGTTTCCTTTGTAGTTACAGGTGATAAGGGAGATAGTGGTACATCGGGTTCAAGTGGTACTTCAGGTTCTTCAGGTACATCTGGTTCTTCTGGTTCATCTGGTAATTCAGGTACATCAGGTTCTTCGGGTTCAAGTGGTAACTCAGGAACAAGTGGTTCTTCTGGAACAAGTGGCTCATCTGGAACAAGCGGTTCAAGTGGTAACTCTGGTACAAGTGGTTCATCTGGTACTTCTGGCTCAAGTGGTAATTCTGGTACTTCAGGTTCTTCAGGTACTTCGGGATCTTCGGGTAATTCTGGAACTAGTGGCTCAAGTGGAACTTCCGGGTCTAGTGGTACAAGTGGTTCTTCTGGTTCTAGTGGTTCGGCTATAATTTATAATAATATTAATAATAGAGTTACAACTGCAACAGGTATAGCAGGTGAATTAAATGCAGAAGCTAAGTTAACTTTTGATGGTACTAATTTAAATATGACAGGTTCGTTAAATTTAAGTGGTTCTCAAAAAATAACTTATGAAAGAGATTCATTTGACACATTAGCAGGGCTAAAAATATATGATAGTGAGTTTGAAACATCAAATACTGGAGGAATAATTTCTTTTAGTAGTAACAGAAATTCAACTACTAATGAAATAGAAAGAGCTCAAATTGGAGGTTTTGCTGAAAGTGGAGCCGCAAGTAGTGAAGATGGTTACTTTAAAGTTTCAACAATGAATTCCTCAGGAACTTTAGTTGAAGCTCTTAGATTAGCTTCAACCCAACAATTAAAACTTAATGGATATGGATCAGGAAACTTTACTGGTACTGCAGCCAAAACTTTACAAGTTGATTCAAGTGGTAATGTTATAGAAGGCCCAGCAGGAGCGGGTTCTTCAGGTACAAGTGGTTCATCAGGTACTTCTGGTTCTTCTGGTAATACAGGTACTTCTGGATCTTCTGGTACATCTGGTTCATCAGGTAATTCAGGTACTTCAGGTTCTTCTGGTACTTCAGGTTCATCAGGTGGTGATGGTTCACCAGGTACTAGTGGTTCTTCAGGTACTTCGGGTTCTTCTGGTAATTCAGGAACAAGTGGTTCAAGTGGTACAAGTGGTAGTTCTGGTGGTGATGGTTCAGATGGTACTTCTGGTTCAAGTGGAACTTCTGGTTCAAGTGGTAATTCGGGCACATCAGGTTCTTCTGGTACATCAGGTTCTTCTGGTACATCTGGTTCTTCTGGTGGAGATGGTACATCAGGTTCTTCTGGTACAAGTGGATCTTCAGGTGGTTCAGGTACGTCAGGTTCAAGTGGTACAAGTGGTTCCTCAGGTAACTCTGGTACTTCTGGTTCTTCTGGTACAAGTGGTTCTTCTGGAACTAGTGGCTCAAGTGGTACATCGGGTTCTAGTGGTTCTTCCGGTTTACCTAAATTTATTTTTGAATCTGAATTTGATGGATATAGTACAGGATCACCTTCAAATCAGTCTTCTGGAGAATTCCAATTTGGAAGTACTTCTAATAATGATAATAGTACTATTAACTCTTTACGAATAAGTAAAGAAAATATTAATAATGCTAGTATAGCTAATATACTTTCTTCTATTGGTACTAATAATGTCAAATTGGGACTTTATAAAGTTTCCAGTCCTACTTCTTTTATAGTTTTAAATGTAACAGCTAATGCAAGTTATAGTTCAAATACTCAAATATTAACTTGTACTACGGATTCATCAACTGGATCTGGGGCAATATTTTCAGATGGTGATGCAATAGGGTTTATATTAAGTGGTAATAATGGAACTAGTGGTTCAAGTGGATCTTCAGGTAATTCTGGTACATCAGGTTCTTCCGGTACTTCAGGTTCATCAGGTGGAGACGGTTCTGATGGTACTTCTGGTTCTTCCGGTACAAGTGGTAGTTCTGGTGGTGATGGTACTTCAGGTTCTTCAGGTACAAGTGGTTCTTCTGGTGGAGATGGTAACCCAGGTACTTCTGGATCAAGTGGAACTTCTGGTTCAAGTGGTACAAGTGGTTCTTCTGGTGGAGATGGTAACCCAGGTACTTCTGGATCAAGTGGAACTTCTGGTTCAAGTGGTACAAGTGGTTCTAGTGGTACTGTAACTTTATCTGGAACAACGGATAATGGTATTTTAACTTTAAATGGGTCTTCTCCTAATGTTACAGTTGAGTCAAGTACTTTATCTGGTGGTGTTTTAACTTTAACTAATGCTGGTGGTTTTGCGGCCGTAGAGGTCGGTGGTTCTAGTGGTGGATTTATAGATTTTAAAGCCCCTGCAAGTGATGATTATGATTTAAGAATTATACATAGTTCAGGTGGTAATGAAATAACTACTAATTCTGGAGCACTTAAAATAAATACTAATAATACTCCAGCAATGGAGGTGCTAAATACTGCTGTTAAATTTAATGGTTATTCATTTGCTGCTAGTGGATCTTCTTTCCCAACTGGACAACAAAATAATAATGGAACTGTTAATACCTTAGGTGTTAATACAAGTGGAGAAGTTGTTAGGGATATGATGGAATCCACTTATACATTTCCTAGATCTACAATAATAGCGGGAGGATCACAAAACTTAATGTCTAATCCTGGTTCAAATCTTTTTTGTGTAATAACAGAAACATTTTTCTTATGTAAAATGAATCCAGGATCTGGTACACTACCTACAACAAGTGGTAATATAGTAGTTAGACAGGGTACCGTTAACAATAGTAGTAATACTGTCTCTCAAGTGCCAGCCACTACCATAAATCAATGGTTACAATTAGAGGGGCAAACTAATACCTTTGCCATGTATTATAGAGATATTCCTCTACAGCAAAGGGTTTACTCAGAAAACACGGATACTACTATATTTTTTGGTAGTGGTTTAAGTAATTTAGGAACTAGATGTATTAGTATTGCTGTTAAATTAAGATATAAAATTTTCGATGGTAGCTCCTTTTAAAAATTAATAAAAAATGGAACATAATTGGATTATAGATAATTTAGAACGTAATCAAAACACTGGTATGGTGGATAAAGTTTTTTATAGCTTTCAAACTATACATAATTCCCACTCAGTAGAAATTAATGATGAAATTACCTTAACTACTGGTTCAGTTTCGGATAGTGATTTTATTAATTATGAAGACTTAAATGAATCTAAGGTTTTAAGTTGGTTTACTGGTAGTTTAGATGTAGATACTTTAAAAACTAACAATTCAGCTTCTATTAATCAGATTATTATTGATTTTGATCACCCCAAAGCGATTGGATTACCTTGGTAAAGTATTTGGATATTCAATAAAATCTTTTTACATTATGCCCCAAAATTAAGTTATAAATGACTAAACCTCATATATTTGCTCATACTAGTTATATTGGGAATACGGGTTATAATGCACACTCCCGTAGTTTTTTTAGACATTTATCCAAACTAGCTAAAGTCAAAATAAGAAATTTTACTGTAGGTAATACATGGAATGAATTAAATGACGAACCCCATAATAGTGAAAGTTATATTAATAGTGTAGATAAAAAATTATTAAATATTCAAACATTATGGAATGGAAAAGATCTAATAGATCAACCCATTTATTCTAATACTTTAAATAATTTTAATCATAATATAAATATAGTACTTCAAGAAACTAATCATCATTATTATTACCATGATTATTTAGGTCCTAAAATAGGTTATAATGTATGGGAATCAACTAAACAACCAGAAGATTTTTTTAATAAATGGTTAGAATTTGACCAATTATGGGTACCAACTAAATGGCAAGCAGATAATACTATTAAACAAGGTGCTAGTCCTAATAAAGTAAAAGTAATTCCTGAAGGTGTAGATGTAAATACTTTTTATCCTAACGATAATATTGAACATAAAGATTATGACGGACGATTTAAATTTGTTCTTTTTGGTAGATGGGAATATAGAAAATCTACTACTGAAATAATTAAAACTTTTTTATCTACCTTTGATCCTTCTGAACCAGTTGATTTAATACTATCAGTAGATAATATCTTTGGTAAAGATTTAGATGGTTGTAATACAACTGAAGAAAGAATTAAAAAGTATAATATACCTAATGATCCTAGGTTAAAGTTTAAATCTTTTGTATCTAGAGAGGATTATATAAAATATTTAAAAAAAGGACATATATTCTTATCTTGTGCTAGAAGTGAAGGTTGGAATTTACCTCTAATTGAGGCTATGGCTTGTGGAACTCCATCTATATATTCTAATTGTTCGGGCCAGTTGGAATTTGCAAAAAATAAAGGACTTCCGGTAAAAATAAAAAAAGAAATCCCTGCTCCCAAATCCATACCTGGTAATTATTATGAGCCTGATTTTGATGATTTATCATTAGTAATGAGGGATGCTTATAAAAATTATAAAAAACATAAAAAACAGGCAATAAAGGATGCTAAATTAATTCATAAAAATTATAATTGGGATAGAGTTGCAGAAATTGCTAATAATGAATTAACTACTTTTTTAAATAATTATCAAGAAAAAAATGAATTAATAATAAATTTTACTAATGGACCTTTTGTAGAAATTAAGGGCAATGAAAAAAATAATTATTTTGTTGAGTTTATTAATGGAGATACAAATGAACTAATTTTTAGTGATACTATTAGTAATAATATGTGGACTAAATGTAATAAAGAATATTATATTCCTTGGGTAATAAAAATTAATGGTGAAATAGTACATAAGTTAAATTTAGAAAATCAAGTAGTTTATATTGCTATTGATTCCAAATCAATAGGAGATACCTTAGCTTGGGTTCCTCAAGCAGTAAAATTTAAAAATAAATATAATTGTAAATTAGTTCTTAGTACATTTCATAATTATTGGTTTGAAAATTTAAAGGAATATAAGGATATTAAATTTATTAATCCCGGAAGTAGTTTTGTTTGTTATGCTCATTATAAAGTGGGTTGGTTTAGTAATAAGGGAAAATGGGATAATGGTAATTTAAATCCTACTTTACCTCAAACAGTACCATTAATCAAATCAGCTTCTGATATATTAGGTTTAGATTTTGAAGAAATTAATTATGGAGTAGATTTTACACCTGGTGAAAGACCCTTAAAAAATAAATACATTTGTATAGGCCCTCAAGCAACTGCCGCATGCAAAGAATGGACTCATAAAAATTGGAAGCAATTATCTAAAAAGTTGTATAGTAAAGGTTATAATATTGTTGCGCTAAGTAAAAATGGGTTTAAAGGAATAAATATTATAGATAGACATAACTTACCTTGGAATGAATTATTTAATTACTTATATCATGCAGATTTATTTATAGGTTTAGGTTCGGGTTTATCTTGGATAAATTGGGCACTAAATAAGCATACATTAATGATTAATAATTTTACTGAGCCCGATCATGAATTTACAAAAAATATAACTAAATTACAAAACTTTAATGTTTGTAATAGTTGTTGGAATAAAAAAGAATTTCAATTTGATGCTGGAGATTGGAATTGGTGTCCTATTAACAAAGGAACAGAATTACAGCATATTTGCCAAAAGTCTATTACCCCAGATAGGGTATTAGAGGAGGCACTTAGGTTATTAACCTAAAAATTTTTATTAATATTTATAAATAAATTGTATTATGAGTAAAACAATAAAGTTATCAGACGAAGAACTAAAAAAACTAGTAGATTTTCAAAAACAAAACGATAATATTACCCTTGACTTAGGAAGAATTGATATTCAAAAGGCCCTATTAGATGGTCAAAGAGGTGTGGTATTAGAAAAGTTAGCGGATTTACAAGAAAAATCTAATGTAGTAGCTAAAGAACTTCAAACTAAATATGGAAATGGAAACATTGATTTAGGAAAAGGAGAAATAACTGTAGCAGAATAGTTTTTTGAAAAGGTTTTTAATATTTATAATAAAACAATATTAAATAATAAAATAAGATGGCAGAAACATTATTATCTCCTGGAGTATTAGCAAGAGAAAATGATCAATCTTTCGTTACTAGTCAACCATTAGCTAGGGGAGCAGCGATTATAGGTCCAACTGTTAAAGGACCAGTAGAAATTCCTACATTAGTAAGTTCCTTTAGTTCATTTCAAGCTATTTTTGGTGGGGCATTAGAAAGTGGATCAAATCAATATTCTTATCTAACTTCAATATCAGCAAATAACTACTTCCAAAATGGAGGTGAATCTTTATTAGTAACAAGAGTAGTATCTGGATCATTTACTCCAGCTACATCTTCTGCAGTTATAACAGAGGATAATCCATTTAGTAATAATTTTAACATAAGTGCAAGTATAGCTTCATTTACTATTAATAATGGAACATTTTCGGGTTCTGTGGGTGCTTATACTGAAGTTCCTTTAACTTCTTCAACAGGAAATGGAGATGGAGCTACGGTAGATATTACTATAGATGCTGGTGGTTCAGGTTCATCTGCTATTCAAATAAATTTACCTGGTGAAAATTATTCCCCAGGTGATATATTAACTATTGATTCATCATCTATATCCAATACAGCTGACGGTGTTGATTTATCTATCACCTTACCTGGTCAAGGAGTATCACAAGTAATTGGATTATTTAATTATACATCTTCTTTTGAATTAGAAACAATTTCGGAAGGTATAATAATGGACAATGATAGTGGTGAAGTAGTTGATGGTAATGGAGCTTTAATATCCGGAAGTGAAGATAATGTTAGATGGGAAGTAACAAATGTAAACTCAGGATCAGGTGTATTTTCTTTAATTATAAGAAGAGGTAATGATAATAACAACCAAAAAGTTGTTTTAGAATCTTATAATAATGTATCATTAGATCCATTTGCTAATAATTATATTTCTAGAGTAATAGGTGATGTTGATAAAAATTTAGTAACTCAAGGAGGTGAAACATTTATCCAAGAATCCGGTTCTTTCCCTAATATTTCTAATTATGTAAGGGTTAAAGCCGTTAATAAACCTACACCTAATTATTTCAATAATGATGGATCAGCTAAAAGTGAATTTTTCCCAAGTTTACCTTTAGTTTCATCAGGTTCTTTTGGTGGTGCTTCTGGTTCAAATATCCCGGGAGTAGGTTATGGTGCTAATGGATCTCATTTTTACCAATTTATTAATAATAGTAATGCTCAAGGATTAAAAGGTTCAGATTATAATAATGCTATAGCTTTATTAGCCAATACAGATGCTTACCAATATAATGTAATTACAATACCTGGTTTAATAAATGCTAATAGTGATACTGGAGCTACTCAAATAACAAGTTTAGTTAACAATACTGTAGCAAGAGGTGATGCAATTGCTATTGTAGATTTAGTTAATTATAATTCTCAAATAGGTACTGTAACACAACAGGCTGCGTCATTTGATTCTAGTTATGCTTCAACTTATTGGCCTTGGGTTCAAACAGTAGATCCTAATACGGCTCAATTAGTATATGTACCAGCATCAACATTAATGCCTGGTGTATATGCATTTACAGATGCTTCTAGTGATCCTTGGTTTGCACCAGCTGGTATAACAAGAGGAGGATTAGGTCAAGTTGTTAGAGCTGAAAGAAAATTAACTTCAGGTAATAGAGATACATTATATGAAGCAAATGTAAACCCATTAGCTACATTCCCACAACAGGGCGTAGTAGTATTTGGTCAGAAAACACTACAAAAAGCAGCTAGTGCTTTAGATAGAGTTAATGTTAGAAGATTGTTAATTGCACTTAAAGATTTCATATCTCAGATTGCTGATAATTTAGTATTTGAACAAAATACAATAGCAACAAGACAGAATTTCTTAACGCAAGTTAACCCATATTTAGAAAGTGTACAACAAAGACAAGGATTGTATGCCTTTAAAGTAGTAATGGATGAAAGTAATAATACACCAGATGTAATAGATAGAAATGAGTTGATAGGTCAAATATTCCTACAACCAACTAAAACAGCTGAATTTATTATACTAGATTTCAATGTATTACCAACAGGGGCAACATTCCCAGCGTAAAAGTTAAAAAATAGAATATTTATAATAAATAAAAACATAAAATGGCAGTATTAAACCCAAACGAAGTATTTTTCACAGCTTTTGAGCCAAAACAAGCTAACAGATTTATTTTATTTGTTGATGGTTTTCCTTCGTATATTATGAAGGGAGTATCAGCAGTATCAGTTAGTCAAGGTTCTGTTCCCTTAAATCATATCAATGTTCAAAGGTATGTTAAAGGTAAAACTGTTTGGAATACAATTGATTTCACATTATTTGATCCAATAACCCCTTCTGGTGCTCAAGCAGTAATGGAGTGGGTAAGATTACACCACGAATCAGTAACTGGTAGAGACGGTTATAGTGATTTCTATAAAAAAGATCTTACTATTAATGTATTAGGTCCAGTAGGTGATATAGTATCTGAATGGATTATTAAAGGAGCATTTATTACTGAAGCAAGTTTTGGTGATTTCAATTGGGATACTGAAAATACGGCTCAGGAATTAACAATGACAGTACAACCAGATTACTGTGTATTGAATTTCTAAAAATTTATACCCACCCCTTTTTAAAATTAGCTTGACTCTTGTCAAGCTTTTTTTATTTCTTTTAAAGACTCCCGCGGAAAAATTTGGTTACCGTAAGGAGGAAGCGTATATTTACCCTGTAAATAATTAATAATAATAAAGGTTATGTCAAACATAGTAAAAATTAAAAGAGGTAGACCAAGCCGTAAAGTTGGTAAAATCGTTAATAGATTCAAACCATCAACAATGATGATGGATGATTTTAAGTTCAATCCTGAGCTATTTGTCCCAATGAAAACTGGTACTAAAATTGATAGTTTACTTTCTAGTGAAGGAGGTATGATGAAAGGTACTAACGTAGCATTTGTTGGAGATCCAGGTGTTGGTAAAACTACTGTTTTACTTGATATGCTTGCTAATATGAAAAAAAATGGCCATAAAGTTTTATTTATTTCTGGTGAGATGAATCAGATTGATATGGTTGGTATGGTTAAAAGATTTCCTAAATTCGGTAAATTACCTATTTTATTTATGGGTGATTGGATTGAAAATGATCCATTAGTTATTTTAAAATCTATTCTTCATGAAGGATGGGATTCAGTTTTAATAGATTCATTTGCCGAACTAGCAGTTGCTGTTGTAGATTTCCATGGTGGTACTATGAAAAATGCAGAGACTCAACTGTTAAATTTATTTGAAAAACATAATAAAGCTGAAAATCAAAGTAAAAGAAACACTAATTTTATGATTATTCAGCAGGTTACTAAAGGTGGAGAATTCGCCGGTAGTAACAGGTTTAAACACATGATTACCGCAATGGCTCATATTAAATTCCAACAAGATGGTGGTAGAGCTATTTGGTTTAGTAAAAACCGAAGAGGTGGTCAAATGGATAAATTGTTTTTTAGTTTAAATGTTAAAGATCATGTCGGTTGGTTATTTACCGAGCCATTAAATATGGCAATATAACCTTTAATTATTTACTGTAGAAAATAGCTTGGCTTAGGTCAAGCTTTTTCTTACTTTATATATGTATAATCAACAATGTTATAAATAAATAAAGATTATGGCTGAATTTAAATTACCTACTGAAACAGTAGATTTACCCTCTAAAGGTTTACTTTATGATAAAGATAATCCACTTTCTAGTGGCAAAGTAGAAATTAAGTATATGACTGCTAAGGAAGAAGATATATTATCTAATTCATCTTATATTAAAAATGGCACAGTATTAGATAAATTATTTAAATCCTTAATTGTAAGTAAAATTAATTATGATGATTTATTAATTGGAGATAAAAATGCTATTATGGTTGCCGCAAGAGTTTTAGGTTACGGTAACGATTATAATTTCGAATATAATGGTGAAAAATATAATATAGATTTATCTAAAGTTGAATTTGTTAAAGCTAATGAAAGTTTATGGAATGCTGAAAATAGCTTTGATTTTACGCTTCCAGCTTCAAAAACAAATATTAAATTAAAGTTATTAAAGCATGCTGATGAAAGTAAAATTAATAGAGAATTGGAAAGTTTAAGAAGAATAAATAAAAATTCAAGTGCTACTAGTACTACTAGACTAAAATATACAATTACTGCTGTTGAGGGAGAAACCGAAACTAAAAAAATACGCGAATTTATTGATAAATATTTATTAGCTCGGGATGCCAGAGCAATTAGAAGCTTTATAAAAGAAATCCAACCAGACGTAGATCTGACTTTTTTTCCCGATGGATCAGACGAAAAAGCAAACATTCCCATTGGATTATCGTTTTTTTGGCCTGACGTTAAGTAATTCTGGGGAATTTCGTAAAAATTTATTTACTCAAATCCATAATATTGTTTACCATGGTAATGGTGGCTATGATTTTGGTACTGTATATAATATGCCTATTTGGTTAAGAAAATTTGTATTTAATGAAATAGATGAATACAATAAAAAATTAACTAAACAAATGAACGATTCCAGAAAAGGAAAAGGTACAACTAATATTTTAGATCAAAAAACGGGAAAGATTAATCCTCCTAAGTTTAATAAACAAAATCCTAAACAAGCTTTTAAACGTTCTTCATACAAATAAATTTCATTTTTTAATATTTATAACAAAACATCTTTATGGCAATTGGTGATGATATTAAAAAAGCAGGTGATAATGCCGAAGACTTACAGTCGGTATTATTAGATCTGGATACTACCTTAAAATCTTTAGCTGTTACATTTAAGGAGGGCTTTCTTACTCCTCAGGAAAAATCTATAAATAATGCTAAAATTTTAGAAAAATTACAAACACAATTTAATAAAGGTTTATCTAAAGCAGCCGAAGCTACTAAAAAAACAGGAGATGAAAGAAAAAAATTACAGGAACAAATTGATAAAGGTGCCGGAAGTCAAGCTAAAGCCGAACAACTTATAAATGATGTACAAAATAGAAGACAACAAGTTTTAGACGATATTGAATCAGCAAGAGCTGAGGGACTTGCAATTAGTGAAGAAGATAATGAAGCCTTATTAAAATCACTTGATACTGAAGAGGGACTATTAAATATAGAACTTGATAGAATAAAAGCTCAGGAGAAATCTCTTAATATTATTTCCAAAATTGGTAAAGCAACAACAGATCTTCTTGATAAGATTGGTTTAGGAGCCCTTAATAAGTTTTTTGATATGGATGCTGCTTCTAAACAATCCAAAGCTGATATAGAAAATATGGTATCTACTGGTAGTAAAACAGGAGATGCCTTTAAAAAAGCTAAAATTCAAGTTGGCAACATGTTCGATAATTTAGATAAGTCAGCTTTAGCGGCTGGTGCTCTTTTTGCTGTTGCTAGTAAATTAACTTCAATATTTTTAGACTCAGACCAAAAAGTAACCGATTTAGCAAGGGATCTTAGTATGTCTAAAGACGAAGCTAAAGCACTTAAAACTGAATTAACGGGAACAGTTGGTGATTTTCTTGGAGACTTAACAAAAATTACTTTTAAAGAACAAATGGAGGGTATAAAATCCCTAAATACTGCTTTAGGTGGTACCGCAATTGTTTTTGATAAAGAAGTTGCGGAAGCAGCAGGAGAATTACAAGGAAGACTTAAATTATCGGCTGAATCTACTGGAGAATTAGCTAAATTAGCTATGGCAACTGGAAAACCCGTAAAAAATCTAAGTTTAAATGCAGCCGAACAGTTACGTAGTGCAGAAAAAGAATTTGGAATTAGATTAAACCTTAAAAATGTTTTAGAAGACGCAGGTAAAATTACAGGTCAAACAAGATTAAATCTTGATAAATTCCCAGGTGGATTAGCTAAAGCTGTATCTGTTGCTAAATCACTAGGTGTAGAAATGGATGCAATAGCAGGTGCTGCAGGTCAACTTTTAGACTTTCAATCATCTATTGAAAAAGAAATGGAAGCCGAGCTATTACTTGGTAGGGATTTAAATTTAGAAGCAGCTAGACAAGCAGCCTTAGTTGGAGATCAAGAAGGCTTAATGAGGGAGCTAGTTAGAGAAGCGGGTAGTTTAGAGGAACTTCAAAATATGAATGTTATTCAACAACAAGCTTTAGCTGCAGCTTTAGGAATGTCTGTAGATCAATTATCTGATCAGGTACTTAATGGTGAAGCTTTAGCAGCTCAAAAAGATGAGGAATTAAAGAAAGAAGAAGAAAGAAATGCTGCTGAAATTGTAAGACAAGAACAAGCACTTTCTTTACAGGAGCAACAAAAAATAGCTACCGAAAATTTAGGTGATCAAATGGCTAAGCTAGGTAATTTTTTAATTATAGCAGCTGCAGCTGCTGCGGCAATGGCAATAGCTTTATCATTTGGAGTAGCAACTGGCCCAGTTATTGCAGGTATAGCCGCTGCTGCGGTGGTTGCAGGTACAATAAATGCTGTTGCTGATGGTGTTGCACCCCCTGGTAAAGGACCTTTTACTATTACTGATAAATTTGGAGCTACAACAGTTACAGCAGCAGGAGATGGTATTGCTGTTTCACCTAATATACAAACGGGAAATACAGGAGATGATAAAGCGGCTAAGGAATTAATGGAAATGAAAAATTTACTTAAAACTATAGCAAATAAACCTGAACCTAAACTTAATATGGATTCAATACAAGTGGGTACAGTAGCAGGCTTAAGCGCATTTCCAATCCAGTAACATATTTATAACAAATAACAATTTTTAAATTTAAAATTATGCCTTTATTAAAAAAATTTGAAGAAAAAGGATCAACATTAACTCCATTAAAAGGTGAAACACCAAAAGGACCATTAAAAGATGGTAGTACTATTCCAATTAATAATACATTTTCGGATGGTACTTACCAAGATTATGTTTCTGATTCACCAAGAGCTGTTGATACTACAGGAAACGTACAAGCTTAAATGTAAATTATGCCCCTAGTTAACCTTACAACCGATCTTAAATCATTAAGGTATGGGAGGGATAGACGTGATGGTGCTAGTAGTGGTCAACCATATATTACAACTCCTATACCTACTGGTGATATTAACCCCGCTTTAGAAGTTGAAGATTTTCTTCTAAGGGGAGGAACATTGGCCCCAGGTAGATCAGTACAGGATGTATCTAGGTTAAATAAAATGTTTACTGATTTAAAATCACCTAATGGTATTTTATTTACAGCTAAACAGGAAATATTATCTAGAACTTCTGTAAATATAAAAGCTAAGGATAATTCAAATGCGGGTTTTTTAAGTAATTTTAACCCATTTGACTCAAACAGATTACCATTAAATAATGGTGTTTACTTACCTACCTCTACTTTAGCACAAGCTGGTGTAAATGCCTTTGGAGGCCATTTATTAAAACAAGGTATAAATCCCTTTGCTTCTACTTCTGAATCTAATGCTAGTGGGGGTGTTACACTTACTAATTTCCTAAATAGATTACCTTTAAGAAATCCTATTTATTTTGAAACTGATGCAGCACAAGAAAGATTTCAAGCTAATAATGGGGGAGAAACCCTAAGTAGATTGGTTTCTTTTTATAATACTCATATAATTGGAAATAGTAATGGAAAAAATATTTTGTATGACTACTCAGGAGGTCCCGGTTCTGTTGTTGGTGTTGGAAAAACTAATATAAGATTAGCTTCAGATAGAACGGGAAGAAATAATGTTTTTTTAAATAATAATAGCTTTTTTGGTACTCAAATAAAAACTCCTGGAGGAACTTTTTTAGGCAATATAATTAGAGCTATATTTGGTGGAACCCTAAGTAATACTGTTTCTGGTTCTAATCCAGGTTTTGAAGATTATTCTATTTTCAAAAATCCAAGAAATATTAATTTCCAGGGTGCTAAAATATTTAACCCTAGTTCAGTAAGTAGAGTTTACGAAACTTTAATGGGGGTCAATTTATTGGATGTTGTAGGCCAAGAATATAAAACTACTAATGATGATATTAATACTGGAGAAATTAAAGAATGGAGTAATAATGTTTTTCAAGATGGTTTTATTTCTAATACGGCCAATGTTAGAGGATTAGGTACTACTTTAGATTATGGTCAATTAATGAACTCGGTTTCATCTGGATCAATTAATGATGGTGGAAAAAATAATATATACACAGGAAGACAAATTTTACAAGATTTTAGACAAAATCTAAGTGACCAACCCCAATCACCTGATTATTTAACAGAAAATATAGAAAATAGAGTATCATTAGGAAATCCAGGAGGTTATTCTCCAACCCAAAAATTATCTTATTCTAAGGGTATAACTGATCCTGCTACTGGAAAACCATTAGGGGCTCTAGATAAGATAACGGGTAAAGTTTTATATAAAAATGATATTGGTGGTACAACTTTTGATAGTGATTTAAATGACTTAGTTAAGTTTAGAATCGGTGTTATTGATAATAATGATCCTAGTAAAAAAACTTATATGCATTTTAGAGCTTTTATAAATGAAATGTCAGATTCTTATAATGCAACTTGGGATACTCAAAAATACATGGGTCGTGGAGAAAATTTCTATAATTATCAAGGATATGATAGATCTGTTAATTTAGGTTGGACTGTAGTAGCCCAATCAAAACCAGAATTAATGGTTATGTATCAAAAATTAAACTATATGGCTTCAATGATGGCGCCAGATTATTCTAAATTTGGATATATGAGGGGGAATTTAGTTACTTTAACTGTTGGTGGTTACTTTTTTGAACAACCTGGTATTGTAACATCTTTTACTTATGAAATACCTACAGATTCACCTTGGGAAGTAGCAATAGATGAAAATGGAGGATCTGATCAATCAGTTAAAGAAATGCCTCATAGAATAAATGTTAGTGGTTTTAACTTTATTCCAATAGAAAAATTTGTACCAAGGGTACAACAAAATACATTTGGTGAAATAGACGCTAATCAAAATAGTGGATCTGCGTTACCAACAGATAAAGGAGAAGGTGTTATTAATAATGTAGGTAAAGAACATTTTATAGCATTAACTAACGGTTATACAACAAATTATGGTCCAACAGGTAATCCAACGGCTAATTCTGCAGATTATCAATATTTAATTAAAGATGAGTAGATATAGTAAAATAGATTCATTTTCAACAGATAAGGGAAAAAGATATTATGGAACAACCAAATACCCAGATATACCCTTAAGCTTCAATGACATTTATGTTTATACAGATGAAGGTGATAGATTTGACATTTTAGCTCAGCAGTATTATGGTGATTCTAGTCTTTGGTGGTTAATTTCAGTTGCCAACCCCCAATTAGAACAAAATTCTATAATTCCACCTTTTGGAGTTCAAATACGTATTCCACAAAATGTAGGGGGAGCAATAGCACAATATAATGCCTTTAATGAAAGTATTTAGTTATGACAGGAAATATATTAGGAGAAAATATTAATGAAGTATATTTAAACCAAATTAAAACTAGACAAGCAATTGCTGGGGCGGGTTACAATGAAAATCCTTTAGTTAGAGATAATAATGTTATTAATTATCTAAATAATAGAAATTCTTGGGTAAAATTAGCTTCAGGTGTTGAAATTACCTCTAAAGCAGAAAAAAAATTAAAAGATTTAGTTAGTACTTCTGGTTATACTTCTACTTTTGATATAGAACAATTTAAAGGTTTAAAATTAGCTAAAAATTTTGTTTTATTTAATACAACTCAAAAAGTTACTCCTGGGTATGATAAAACCACATCGGGAGAAGGGGATGATACTATTGTTGAAAAAATCCCAACTATTTATGATTCTAGATCAGGTGTAGCAACTAGCAAATCAAATCTTTTTAATAACTCACTTTATGGGGGTATAGGAATCACTAGGGGCTTGCAACCTGTTCCTGGTATTATTGATGTAAACGTTGATTGTGTAAATAGGGGATCAATTAAAAAAGCTACTGTAACAATAAAAGCATATAATAAATTCCAATTTGGTATAATTGAATTACTATATTTAAGGTTAGGTTATGTTATGTTATTAGAATATGGTTGGGATAAATACGCTGAAGGTATTTCAGAATTAGGTGCAAATATTGCAGATACAGAAACAACATTATTAGAAGATTTATGGTTTACGGAAGGTAAATCATACCAACAAAAAGAAATTTTATCAGCTATTGAGACCAAAAGAAAAGCTTATCAGGGTAATTATGATGGATTTTTTGGTAAAGTAACTAATTTTTCTTGGGATTTACAAAGTGATGGGACATATGATATTACACTTAACTTACTTACTTTAGGTAGTGTTATTACTTCCCTAAGAGCTAATGTACCAAGTTCTGGAATTTCAGAAACAGTAAAAAGAAATATAAATGCACAAATTCTTTCAAAGGAGGGAGTTGATACAACATCGGAAGAAGGAATTAAAAAAATTAGAAATACAGCTAATTTGGGAAGTGATTTAATTAGTATTGATTTAAATATTACTAAAGCAGATTTTCCCTATACTGATAAAAATTATTTATATCTTCCTGATTTAGGGGGTACATTTGCAGCCTCAGGATCAGCTGAATATGAAACTAATTATGTAAGAAATAAATTAGGAAAAAATTATGATAATAGACATTTTATAGCTTTAGGTGAATTTTTAACAGATTTTTTTGATATAGTAAATAAGGAAGTAAAAAATGGATCTACTAAATCTACTCCTCAAATACAATTTGTAGCTAGTGATGAAATTAAATGTAATTATGAACTTAATTCTATTCCTTTTGACCCCAGAGTTTGTGTTTATAAACCAATATTTACTGAACAAATAGTAGATGGAGCTTTTACTACAGGTGACACAACTTATCAGATGTTAACTAAATTTCATGGTAGAAAAGATTTTGTAAAAAAAGAATCAGGTGGGGTTTATTATGGTAATTTAATGAATTTATATATGAACTTTACTTTTCTATTAAGATGTATCGACACAAATACTGACTCAGAAGGTAATATTAGTATATTTGGGTTTTTACAAAATTTATGTAATGGTATTAATAGATCTATGGCTGGGGTAACTAAATTAGAACCCATAGTAACTGATGATATAAATTTCAATATTTTAGAACAAAATCAACCTAAAGGTTCCGATAATAAAAAATCAAGTGAATCAAAAGATCCTACTTTTGAGATTTTTGGTTTTAACCCCGATTCAAATCAGTCTAATTTTGTAAAAGATTTTAATTTTCAAACCAAAATATCACCAGATTTAATTAATATAATTTCTATTGGGGCAGCTGCATCTAATTCAGATACTAATAATTTAACTGCTTTACCTTTTAATAAATGGAATGAAGGATTAAAAAATAGATTTGAAGAAAAATATACTAAAAATAGTAGAAGTAAAACAATAAAATCTGAAGCCGAGGAAACTGCGGAAACGGATGATGTGGCACTTAAAAATGAAGCATTTAACAAATTAAAAGAAACCCTTAAAGTAAGTGGATCTACTAATGGCGGTGTTAAATTTTCTTTTACTGATCCTAAGGGAAAACAACATAAAAACGTTACAATACCTGGTATAAGTTGGATTACAAAACAAACTATAAATTACGATACAAGGAGTTCATCACCAACAATTACTGAATACTCTAAAACACCAAGTGAATATATTACAAAATATGAAACCCAACTTAAAGATTATGCTTACAAATTGACTAAAGAATCCGTAGCTCAATTAACCCCAGAAGATTACGATGTAGTACTTTCAAGTAATGCTGCAATTAATGATTATTTTAATTATTTAATAAGGGCTTTTGGTGGTTTTTTAGAAAGTTTTTCTTTTGCTGGAGTAAATGGTGATATAAAACAAAGAGATTCAATTGGTCCTGATGGAGCACAATATTGGGAAATAAATAAAGATTTTATAAAACAGGGAATTTCCTCTTTTAAAGCATTTTTATCCGAAAGAGATAAATTAAGTTATGAAGAAGATGGTATAGTTTCTAATAATACAGGTTTTATTCCTTTACAATTAGGGCTTACTATTGATGGTCTATCTGGTATTAATATTTATAATAGAATTAATATTGATCAAGCTTTTCTTCCTAGCAATTATCCTGATTCTCTAAAATTTGTTATAACTAAAGTTGACCATAATATTTCTAATAATTTATGGACTACAACTTTAGAAACCTTATCTTTGCCAAAATTAGATAAGGCACCAAAAGAAAGAAAATATAAAAAGAATGATGCTCCCCAAGGGGAAAACATAGATGGAGTTTATGTAAAAGAATACACAGCTTTAGTAAATCAGGGTGAGTTTCCAACTACTTCTTTAAAAGGAACTAATGCAACAAGGGTAAGTATGATTAATAATAACTCTCCATCTGGATTATTATATTACCCTGAAGTAAGTGAGAAAAAAACAATAATATTACACCACACTGCTGGTAACTATGGTGCAGAAACCTGTGCTCAAATTTGGGGAATGACTGAACCTGATAGCAAAATACCAGTAAGAAAAAAGAAAAAGGATGATGGGTCTTATTCATCTGTTAAAACATTTCCTCTTTGCACACATTATGTAATTACTAGAGATGGGGGTTATGAACAAATGTTTGCTGATGAGTATTGGTCTAATAATACTGGAGCTGGTTCTTCTACTTCTAAACCAAGTTTATCAATGGAACTTGAATGTCTTGGTTTTCTAAAAAAGAAATCTGGAACTTATCTTGATAAAACCGCTACTTATTATTCCCCGGGGCTTGGTGTTACTAGAACTGATGAAAAATGGGGTGGAGTATCAAGACCAGTAAAATTAGTAGATAAAGGTCAACATGATTATAAATCATCATCTGGTAGATACTATAAATATATTTCTTATAGAGGTTATAGTTATTATCAAAGATATCCTCAAAAACAACTTGAAAGAATGGGGATAGTTATAGCCGCGTGGTCTGATAAATTTTCCATTCCTCTTGCTCCAAAAGACTTTTTTACTAGTGGCGGCAAATTAAGACCAGCAGCTAAACAATGGTATGAAGATATGTTCCCAAAGAAAAACAAAAAATCTAAAAATGCTAGAAATAATGTTAAAGGAATTTATACCCATAACTCATACTTAGGTTCGGGTAAATATGATGTTTATCCATCAATACAGTTAATTGAAACAATTATTAATTTTTCCCAAAATAGAAAAACTCAATACCCAGAATAATATGTATTTTCCACCTTCACAAATAAAAACTAATTTATATACCTCTGGTAAGGAGCTAAGTTATGCCTCTAATGGGGATGAGTACGTAGGTTTTTATTTTAAAACATCATCAGGAAGATACTACAGTGGTAAAAACCCAAATAACCCACCTAATGTTCTATTAACAACAGCTGTACCATTAGAAACATTTGAATTAGATGTAGAAATAAATAACCCAATGAATGCTCAACCTGATCATAATCAGTATACAGCACCCGTTGCTTATTTAAAAAATAATAAATTAGGTTTAGCTGATGTACCCCCACCTAGACCCAAACCATTCTATCCAATTCCTACTAAAGAAAATTATAAAATTGGAGAATTTCAAAGATATTTTGTATCTAGAAATAATGATGACTACATTGTTGAAGTAAATTTTGATACTTATTCTTCTTATGCTAAAAGAGAACCTAATGTAGATTATAATTTATACTTTGCCTTTCAACTTCCCTGGGTAATAACAGGTTTACTAGAAAAAGTAGTAACAATAAATGAAAATACAATTAAAAGAACACAGAATAACTTTAATATATCAGGTTTAACTAGTTATTTTAGGGATAGATATGATGAATATTTTAAATTTGGTGATAATGAAAACTTATATACTTCTGGAGGTGAATATATAATTGAAGATACGGGAAGAGAATATATTGGTTTTTATCATATCCATCCTGGTAAAGGACCTATGGAGGGAAGGCAACATATAGAAAATAAACATAGAAATTTATTACCAATAGTTCTTAAAAAAAGAAGAAGAAGATTTGGAGACGTAGGAAATAGTTATTAACATTACGTAAATAAAAGGTTATATGTACTGGCTTATAGAAGATATAGAGCAGTTAAAGTGTTTTTACAATAGTGGTTATAAAGAAGCATTTATAGAAATTATTCCCTATAATGATTTAACCCACCCGGCTAAAAATAATGTATCTTTACTGTATTTGAAACCGATTTTAGCGGATAAAGGTTATATTATATGTATTAACCATAGTGAAGGAATTAATGTAAATAAAACGGGTATAGACGCTATACTTAAAAAATTTGATATTTTATATTGTAGGGATAAAAAAGAAATATTACATTATTTTCCACTAAAAACTCTTTATGACATTAATATACCTCCTACTACGTATATACGACCTTCAACAATTACACATGATTATTACTATAGGAAACATAGAGATAATGATGAATTAAATTTAATTATTCCTATTGTCAAGCATTATGAATTATGTGAGCAAATTTTTAGGGATCTAAAAGATAATATCAAAAATGAAAAAACAAAATATAGTGAGTTCTTCAACAACAGGGTATCAGTGGTTTTCAACGCTATCGAGCGAAGTGGATTACGAATACACGTACCAACCTTCAAAGAGTACTTCCATGAGGTATCAGGTGAATACGTCCACAGTCAGTACAACTTAAAAACATTAACAACTAGACCTAGTAATAAATTTAAAGGAGTAAATTATGCAGCACTTAATAAAGAAAATGGATGTAGAAAATCATTTATACCGAGCAATAATATATTTTGTGAAATTGATATCAGTGCCTATCATCCTAGCTTGTCTTGTAGCCTCATTGATTATAATTTCCCCACTGTGGATATTCATAGTCATATGGCGAAGCTTTACGGAGTAAGCTATGCTAAATCTAAAGAACTTACGTTTAAACAGTTATATGGAGGTGTTTTTAGACAATATGAGCATCTGGAATATTTTCAAAAAATAAAACAGTATATACGGAATATTTGGACTAATTTTGAGGAGGGAAAGGACGTTATTTGTCCTGTTTCTAATTACGTTTTTAATAAAAATAATTATGAGAACATGAATCCGCAAAAATTATTTAATTATATTTTACAAAACTTGGAGACGTCAACAAATGTTATGATATTATGGGAGATGTTTTCTTTATTAAAAGATTATAATACTAAATTAATTTTATATACTTATGATTCATTTTTATTCGATTTAGATGAAAAAGAAACGGATCTTTTAGATAAGATTAGATTAATATTTAGTAAGTTTAAGTTAAACACAAAAGAAATAAAAGGGTATGACTACAATTTTACAGAGTAATCCTAATATGTATAAACCGAATTATGATTTAGATCATAATACGCAAATATTAGGAGATTTGAATAATAAACTATTTTGTACATTTACAGATCTTGAAGGTCTTGATTCTTTAATTGAAGATATTAAGAGCAAATATACAATAATTTATAATAAGTTATTTGTTCTTGAAATTGTAGGTAAAGATGAATTTGTTGTTACATATAATGTAGAACAAGCTAATGTTGGTTCTATTCCTGATAATACCATTCTAGTCCATAGAAAAAAAGAATCTAATACTTTATATACAATTAATGCCCTTAACGAATTAATTAAAAGGTTAAATGGTGGTGTAGTAGACACTAACTATCAAGTTGATTGGCAACACTATAAAAATTGTATTTTATTAACTCAACATAATGATTTAAATCAATTAAATACTAAAATACATAGAATTATAGATTTATAAAAGTTAAAATTAGGTTATGAAAATTTGGGTAAATGGTTGTTTTGATATTCTCCACAGAGGTCATTTTGAATTATTTAATTATGCTAAGTCTTTGGGCAATGAACTTATAGTAGGCATTGACTCAGATGAAAAAATATCACAAGATAAAGGACCAGATAGACCATATAACAATTTAGAAGATAGAGTTTATGCTTTAGAAAGTTTAAAGGCTATAGATAAAGTAATGGTTTTTGATAATAAAGACCATTTAGAATGGTTAGTAGAAATAACTAAACCTGATGTTTTAGTTGTTGGGAGTGATTGGAAGGGAAAAGAAATAGTAGGTGGGCAATATGCTAAAAAAATTGTATATTTCGATAGAATTGGTGATTATTCAACTTCAAATTTATTAAATAAATGAAAGTATTAGTTGTAGGAGACAGTTGTAAAGATAAATTTATTTACGGTGAATGTAAAAGAATTTGCCCCGAGGCACCAGTTCCTGTTTTTAACCCTATAAATAGAACAGAAAATGGAGGTATGGCTAAAAATGTTTATAATAACTTAAAAAGCTTAGCCCCTGATTGGAATATTAAATTATTAACTAATGATACTAAAATAGAAAAAACAAGATTAGTTGACATTAAAACTAATCAAATGTTACTTAGAGTTGATGAAAATGACCAGTGTGAAAGAATAAAAAATATTGAAGAAATAGGTAAATTTGATGTAGTTATTATTAGTGATTATAATAAAGGTTTTCTACAAGAGGAAGATATTGAAAAATTAGTTAATTTATATCCTATTTCTTTTATAGATACTAAAAAAATATTTGGTGAATGGATTAATAATGCCTCATTTATTAAAATAAATGAAACCGAATTTGAAAATAATGAAAGTAAAATTTCTAATTTAAAATTAAAAGGGGAATTATTAATTACATTAGGTGAAAAAGGAGTAAGATATAAAAATACTATTTTACCACCACCAAGACAAGCTGAGGTTTCAGATTTATCTGGTGCCGGAGATACTTTTTTCGCTGCTTTTATTTTTCAACTTCTTAATGGAAGCAGTTTAATTGAAAGTATTAATTATGCACAAGAATGTGCCTTAGAAGTTATTGAAAAAAAAGGAGTAGTAATTATTTAAAAATTATTTGGTTTTTGAATTACTATTTTGTATATTGATGTTACATTAAAAAAGTTATAAATATGGATTTATCGTTACTTAAACAGAAGTTGGATGGGCTCCAACAAAAACAAAATACTAGCGGTCAAAAAACAGATTATACTAAGATATTCTGGAGACCACCAGTAGGAAAGTCCCAAATTAGGATTGTACCTTCTACGTACAATAAAAATAACCCATTTAAAGAATTAAAATTTTATTATGGGATTACTAATAAGGTTATGATTTCACCCCTAAATTGGGATGAAAAAGACCCAATTCACTTATTTGCTCAAAAACTTAGAGAAGAGTATAATAAAGAAAATTACATACTAGCCAAAAAGTTAGATGCTAAAACTAGAATTTTTGCTCCTGTATTAGTTAGAGGTGAAGAAGATAAAGGTGTTAGACTATGGCAATTTGGAAAACAAGTATATGAAGAGTTATTAGCACTTGCTGTTGATGAAGAAATTGGAGACTACACAGATATATCTGGTGGTAGAGATCTAACAGTAGAAACTGTAGGTCCTGAATCTACTGGCACTCCTTATAATAAATCATCAGTAAGGGTTAGACTTAAAACTTCACCACTTAGTGAAGATTCTACTACAGTTGAAAAATGGTTAAAAGAACAACCAAATCCTGAGGAATTATTTAAACGATATACGTTTGATGAAATGAAATCCGCTTTGGAAAAATGGTTATCACCTGAAGATGAGGGTGATGAAGGTGATATTTCATCTGAACCAGCTGTGGAATTTGATGATAAACCATCATCTAATTTTAGTTTAGATACTTCTAAAGCAAAACAAACTAAAAATGATGAATTTGATAGTTTGTTTGATGATAAAAAGGATAGTAAAGAAGTTGATGACTTACCATTTTAATTATGCCAAGGAAAAGTAAATCACTATCGGCGGCAGTCTCTAAGGAAATTCAATCTAAGTTTGATCTTAATGCTTTTAAGAACAAAAAAGGTTTAGATAAGAATATAAAATTTAAAGACCAGGATTGGATCCCATTATCCAAAGCGTTTCAAGACGTTACTTCCATTCCTGGTATTCCTATGGGACATATTGTGTTACTAAGAGGACACTCCGACACAGGGAAAACAACAGCAATGATCGAAGCAGCAGTATCAGCTCAAAAAAGAGACATATTACCTGTTTTTATTATTACTGAGATGAAATGGAATTGGGAACATGCAATTCAAATGGGTCTTGATATTAATATTACTAGAAATGATGAGGGTGAAATTATTGATTATGAAGGTAATTTTATTTATGTAGATAGAGAAACTATTAATTCAATTGAAGATGTAGCTGTATTTATTTTAGATTTAATGGATGAACAGAAAAAAGGTAATTTACCTTATGATTTATTATTCTTATGGGATAGTATTGGTTCTGTACCTTGTGAAATGTCACTTAAATCAAATAAAAATAATAATGAATGGAACGCTGGAGCTATGTCAACCCAATTTGGAAATAATGTAAATCAAAAAATTACATTATCTAGAAAAGAATCCTCACCATTTACTAATACATTAGTTTGTGTTAATAAAGTTTGGACATTAAAACCAGAATCACCTATGGGACAACCTAAACTAATGAATAAAGGTGGTTATGCAATGTGGTTTGATTCAACATTTGTAGTTACATTTGGTAATATTATGACTGCTGGAACATCTAAAATTAAAGCAATTAAAGATGGTAAGCAAGTAGAATTTGCTAAAAGAGCTAATTTGCAAATTGATAAAAACCATATTAATGGTGTTACAACAAGAGGTAGAATTGTAATGACACCTCATGGTTTTATTAATGATGACCCAAATGAGTTAAAAAAATACAAAAATGATCATGCTAAAGAATGGTCTAAAGTATTGGGTGGAATGGATTTTGATGTGGTAGAAGAGGGAGAACAAGTACAAGACATCTCCCAATTTGAAAAAGAACCAGAATAAATTATGAAACGTAAAGAACTATTTAAGTTGTTGGACGAAGTCCAGGAGCAAGGGGAAGAGACAATATTAAAAAGACATGATAAAGTTTTATTAATAGATGGTTTAAATTTATTTTTTAGAAATTTTGCCATGATGAATATGGTTAATCCTGATGGAGTTCATATAGGGGGATTAGGTGGATTCTTTCGTTCTTTAGGTGCAATGATTAGACAAACTAATCCTACTTCTGTTTACGTTGTATTCGATGGAGCGGGTTCTACTGCTAATAGAAAGAATCTGCTCTCCGAATATAAAAGTAAAAGAAATTTACAAAGAATAACTAATTGGGATGCCTTTGATTCATTAGAAGAAGAGCATGATTCTAAAATAGACCAAATAGTAAGAGTAATTCAGTATTTAAAATTATTACCTGTAAAAACTACGTTAATAGATAAAGTAGAGGCAGACGATATTATAGCAGTTTTATCTAAAAAATTAGTTAATAAATTTAATTCTACATGTTTTATAGTTTCATCAGATAAAGATTTTTTACAATTAGTTACTGATAAAATTATTGTTTATAGACCCATAGAAAAAGAATATTATACTCCTAAGACGGTAAAAGAAAAATATGGAGTAATCCCCGAAAATTTTATTTTATATAAAACATTATTAGGAGATAACTCAGATAATATACCTGGAGTTAAAGGTTTAGGTGTCAAGGGAATATTTAAAAAGTTTCCCGAATTACAATATAAAATGTTATCATTAGGAGATATTTTTGATATATCAGCTAGGAAATTTAAAGAGCATGTTGTATATTCCAGAGTAGTACAAGATCAGGATAGAATAGAAACAAGTTTTAAGGTTATGGATTTAGGTACTCCTATGATTAGTGTTAAAGAAGATGTATATTTAGATGAATTAATTAAAGAGGATATTCCTGAGTTAAATATTGATATGTTTGTTCAATTTTATAATTCGGACCAATTAGGGGGTATGATTAGAAATTTAGAAATATGGTTAAAAGATGTTTTTTCACAATTTAAAGGTTATAAGGTTTGACATTAAATAGTATTAATCAATACGGAACTGAGTTCCAAATTAAAATATTATCATCATTATTAACTCATAAAGAGTTTTTAACTAATATACATGATATTATTAGTGATGAGTATTTTGAAAATAGTGCCCAAAAATGGGCTATTAAAGAAATTTTAAAATATTATGATAAATACCATACTACACCATCTTTAGAAGTATTAAAAGTTGAATTACAAAAATTAGATAATGATGTTTTAAAACTAAATATAAAAGAACAACTTAAACAAGCTTACGTTGCTTCAGATGAGGATTTAGATTATGTTCAAGAAGAATTTACTAATTTTTGTAAAAACCAACAATTAAAAAAAGCATTAATGACATCAGTAGATTTACTTAAAGCTGGTGATTTTGATGGTATTAGAAATATTGTTGATAATGCATTAAAAGCAGGTAACGATAAAAATTTAGGCCATGAATATATTAAAGATATTGAAGAACGTTATAGAGAAAATTCAAGAACAACTGTACCTACTCCTTGGGAACGTATTAATGAATTACTCCAAGGTGGATTGGGAAATGGAGATTTTGGTCTTATTTTTGGTAATCCTGGAGGTGGTAAATCGTGGTCTCTTGTAGCTTTAGGAGGTTATGCTGTTAGATTAGGGTATAATGTTTTACATTATACATTAGAATTAGGAGAAGATTATGTTGGAAAACGATATGATGCTTTCTTTACTAAAATACCAGTTACTAAAATTCATAATTTTAGAGATAAGGTGGATTCTACAATACCTCAACTACCAGGTAATTTAGTTATCAAGGAATTTCCAACAGGTAGGGCAACTGTTAGTACAATTGAATCCCATTTGAATAAATGTGCAGACATGGGGATTAAAGCAGATTTAGTACTAATAGATTATGTTGATCTTCTTGCAGGAAGAAAACGATCTCGTGAACGTAAGGATGAAATTGATGATATTTATAGCAGCACAAAAGGATTAGCTAGGCAATTAAATATTCCTATTTGGTCTGTTTCTCAAGTTAATAGAGCGGGTGCACAAGATAAAATAATTGAAGGAGATAAAGCGGCAGGATCCTATGATAAAATGATGATTTCCGATTTTGCAATGTCTTTATCAAGAAAGAAAGAAGATAAAGTAAACGGCACTGGAAGATATCATATTATGAAAAACAGATATGGGATGGATGGTCTTACTTTTTCAGTTAAAGCTGATACTTCAACTGGTCATTTTGAAGTATTTGATTACAAAGATACTGAAGAAGAAAATTTGGCTCCTAAAACTCAGACAAATAAATTTGATACTGATGTAGACCAATTTGACAAACAGTTATTAAGAAAAAAGTTTTTTGAGTTAGAAAAGTAACATTTAAAAAAAATTAATATGGCAAAAAAATCATTAAAACAAGAGAGAATAGTATATAAACCATTTGAATACCCAGAAGCTTTTGACTTTTATATGAAACAACAACAAGCACATTGGTTATGGACAGAAGTTCCAATGATGGCTGATGTTAATGATTGGAAACAAAATTTAACAGATACTGAAAAAAATATAATTGGTTCAATTTTAAAGGGATTTGCACAAACTGAAACTGTTGTAAATGACTACTGGTCAACATTAGTTACTAAATGGTTTAGAAAACCAGAAGTAATAGCTATGGCTGTAACTTTTGGGTGTTTTGAAACTATACATGCGGAAGCTTATTCACTTTTAAATGAAGAACTAGGTTTAGATGATTTTGCTGAATTTTTAGAGGATGAAACCACAATGGCTAAAATAGAAAATTTAATGAATGTAAGAGATGACCATGATGGCAATCCTAATTGGCATGAAAGAGCTAAATCATTAGCTATATTTTCAGCTTTTACTGAAGGAGTAAATTTATTTTCATCTTTTGCTGTTTTATTATCGTTTAAACTTAGAAATTTACTTAAAGGAGTAGGACAAATAGTTGAATGGAGTATTAGAGATGAATCTTTACATTCAAATGCCGGTTGTTGGTTATTTAGAACTTTATTAAAAGAACATCCTGAATTAGATACACCTGAATTAAAGGCACAGGTTGAGGAGGCAGCTTTATTATCTTTAAAATTAGAATTAGATTTTATTGATAAAGTATATGAAATGGGAGATTTAGAAGGATGTTCTAAATATGATTTAGTTTCATTTATCAAACATAGAGTAAATACTAAAATGGGTGATTTAGGATACGAGCCAATAGTTAATGGCATAGATAAAGAAGCAGTACAAAGAATGAGTTGGTTTGACTCATTATCAGCTGGGAAACAACATACAGATTTCTTTGCTAATAGAGTAACAAATTATAGTAAAGGTGTTCAAAAATGGGATGCCGCAGATTTATTTTAATAATGAAATATTTAATTTTATTAATATGTTTATTTGGATGTGCGGAGATAATATATACTCCTCCAACAGTATCCTACATAACTTCAATAACTCAAAAGGGAGATACTGTTAAAGTTATACAAGTAAAGGATAAGTATAAAACTACTTATTATGTTTCTCCTTGTCATAAAAATCAATAAATATGGAAAATAACGCATTACAAGTAGATTACAGTAATTGGGAACCAGGTAAACAATATCCAGAATGGATGGATGAAATATCTTTAGCTACTATATCCAAAGGTTATTTGCTTCCTGGAGAGGATGTTAGAAAAGCTTATAGAAGGGTTGCCAAGGCAGCAGCCTTTAGACTAAAAAAACCTGAATTAGAAAATAAGTTTTTCAAAATTATGTGGAATGGTTGGTTAGGCTTAGCTTCACCAGTAATATCTAACATGGGTACAGATAGGGGTTTACCTATTTCATGTTATGGTATTGATACTCCTGATTCTATAAGAGGTATTGGTTTAACTAATGCTGAACTTATGAGATTAACTTCAAAAGGAGGAGGGGTTGGTATTGGTTTATCTAAAATTAGACCTAGAGGTACTGAAATAGCAGGTAATGGAAAATCAGAAGGTGTTGTACCTTGGGCTAAAATTTATGATTCAACTATTATAGCAACTAATCAAGGTAATGTAAGAAGAGGAGCAGCATCAGTTAATTTAGATATTGAACATCCAGATATTGGTGAGTTTTTACAAATTAGAAGACCCAAAGGGGATCCCAATAGACAGTGTTTAAACTTACATCAATGTGTAGTAGTAGGAGATACTTTTATGCGTAAATTAGAATCTAGAGATCCGGAAGCTCTAAGTACTTGGGCTACTGTTTTAAAGGCAAGAATGGAAACTGGTGAACCTTATATAATGTATAAGGATAATGTAAATAAAGACAATCCTATTGCTTATAGATTAAATAATTTAGACGTATCAATGACTAATATTTGTTCTGAAATTACTTTATTTACTGATGAATGGCATTCATTTATTTGTTGTTTATCTTCTTTAAATGTTGCTAAATATGATGAATGGGTTAATACTGATACTGTTGAATTAGCAACCTGGTTTTTAGATGGAGTAATGCAAGAATTTATAGACAAATCTAATGGTAAAGATTCATTAATTAGAACTCATAATCATGCTAAAAAAGGTAGGGCATTAGGTTTAGGTATTATGGGATGGCATACTTTTTTACAACAGAAAAATTTACCATTTAATTCTATAGCTTCTACTGCACATACACATAATATCTTTTCAGATATAAGAAGTAAAGCCGAAAAAGCATCAATGGAATTAGCTCAAGAATATGGAGAGCCTATTTGGTGTAGGGGAACTGGAATGAGAAATACTCATATTTTGGCTATTGCCCCCACTGTTTCTAATTCAGTAATTTGTGGAGGAGTAAGTGCAGGTATAGAACCTTTACCAGCTAATGTTTACACTTTTAATGGTGCCAAGGGTACTTTTATTAGAAAAAATAAAGTATTAGAAGCACTATTAGAAAGTAAAAACCAAAATAAAAATAAATGGTGGGATCAAATGTTACAAGATGGAGGTTCTGTACAAAACCTACCAGATACTATATTAACTCCTGATGAAAAGGAATTATTTTTAACGTTTTCCGAAATAAATCAATTAGAACTTGTGCGCCAAGCGGCAATAAGACAAAGATATATTGACCAAACTCAATCTCTGAATTTGTCATTTGATCCCAATGATTCACCGAAATGGATAAATCAGGTGCATATGGAGGCGTGGAAGCTTGGAATAAAAACACTCTATTATTTAAGAACTGACAGTGTTATCAAGGGCGACCTTGGTTCAAGAATGGCAGATTGTGTATCTTGCGATGGATAATCATATGTATTAATGTTATTCTTCATAGTTGTTAGTTACATTTTGTTTAACTAAAATTCAATTTTTTATGGAAATTTTAACTAAGATTGGCTCTTGGGCCAACAAACTGACTGAAATTGGCATTTCAGTTATAGCACTCGGAATAGTACTTGAAGTATTATTTGGAGGAGTAGGTATTCCTTTTTGGAATAATATATCTGTAGTGGATAATATTATGGGAATATTAGGTAATCTTAATGCTGAGGGACTACTAGGTTTAGTGGGTGCCTTTGTTCTTATTCATATAATGAAAAAATGATATAAGATTACGTAGAAATTTTATAGGGGGATGCATTAGCATTCCCCTTTTTTATATTTATAGCCAAATATAATAAGATAATAATATGAGGATATTAGTACTAATTGTTGCATTACTTCTGGCCCTCCCAGTTAATTCACAAGAAAAGGAAAAGAAAAACATATTTAAGGAATTTTATAATGATTTCTTTAAATACTCTACTGTTTACGCTGCTGGGGATTATAGAGCACCCTATGAATCATCCAATAAAAAATATTTAATTAGACAACCTGAGGGAGCAGGTTTATATGATGTCCCCATTGTGGAAGATGTAACTGAATACTTTCCATCTGATTATAGAATTGGATTCGGTATTCGTAAATTAGGAAGATTTGGATACGAAAGAAAACCAGGTAATTTTTGGACTGGAGACCAAAACGTAGAAAGACAAAACGCACTTATAGCTCCTACTTCAGCTGTTCAAGGATGGGAATATTTATTCCACTTTGAAAAAGAAAGACGTAGAGGTGAAGAATGGGAAAACCAAAGATACTTTTTAAGACATACAGGTAAGTATCATATCGTAAAATTAGAATCAAGATTTCAAGGAGCATTTGATTTTAACTATAATGCTGCAGATGTTAGGGCAAGATTACCAATAGGAAAGAAATTTAGTATTTCAGCTGGTGCCGCTTTTAGAACACACGAAAGAGTTTATGGGGTTAATCCTTATGAAATTTGGGTTAGTGCTTTAAACCCAGATGGTTCACAAGTTAATTATTGGTATGAACTAGCTTATGAATATGGTTACCAAGATGCTTACTATACTACTACCATTTATAATCCAATTACTGGTGAAGAACAAAATATAGGAGGTTATTTTTGGTGGAACCCAGAAGGTGTAATTGTAGCATCTTCAGACCCTCAATTTAGAGATGGTCCTTACAAAAGATTAATTTCAAGATATAATGATGAAATATTAGGTAATACTGGTACATTTGGATTAGTTAGTCCAGTTGTAGGTTTTGATTTTTATCATTATAAATCTAATTTCTGGATGCATTTATATGGTTCAGCATTTTTACCTTATCATGAATATGTAATGGGTGATAAAGATGATTTTGGTAGAGTTCCACTTTCTTATTTATATAGAAATGATTGGGATCAATATGGTTTAGCTGATGCAGCTGAAGGAGAACAATGGTGGGATTATCAGGCTGGAGCTAATATTGGTTGGAAATTAAGTAAATCAATAGGGATATTTGCTGAAGGTGAATATACTAAGATGTGGGATTCAGAATTTTTTATAACAACATTTGGAGTAAATTTTACATTTAGATAAGATGGCAAAACAGATAGGTGAAGATACTAAAGTAACTTTAGACTTAAAAACAATTGGTATGATAGTAACTTTTGTAGTTATGTTAGCTGGTATGTGGTACACATTACAAGCTGATATAGCTGAAGCAAAGGAACTACCATTACCGGAGATAGACAGGATCGAATATGATTTAAAAGACGAATTAATTCGACAAACAATAATGGATACACAAGACGATGTAGATAAGATTTTAGAAGAAATCGAAAAGATTGATGAGCGTCTTTATGAGATCCAAAAAAATAGGTAGTATGAGGGATTTTATCCTTATTTTAATGCTAGCATTACCTTTTGCTAGTTTTTCCCAAGATTGGGCAGATGATTCATCACTTGATAAAATAATTAATAACAAAGATGCTTTTGGAGATGACGAATCTTCAATAGTTGTAGTAGAATTTTGGGCTAAGTTCAATGAAATAAATGCATTTAGTGATTGGGACAAAATAAAAGGAGTTAAATATTATAGAGTTGATATAGGTAAAGCACCTAAAGCTAAAAAGGAATATAGGGTGAGAATGGCCCCCACAATAATAATTTTTAAAGATGGGGTGGCTGAGGAAAGTTTCAAGGCAGGTCTAGATTTAGAATGTCCTGTAAACTTGGAAGAATTGCAAGAAGCAATAGAAGAAGTTAAAACTGCTGGAGCATTTTAAATTTTAAAAATGAAAAAATTATTATTAATACTGTTATGTTTCTTTACTTTTACTAGTTGTGAAAAAGAAGAAATTTTACCTTCCATAGAAATGAGCCTAGATGGACAATCCTTTGATCCATATGAAAGATATGCTCAAATTAAAACTTTTGCTGGTAGAAAATATGAAAATAATATTGTAAAAAAAATATTTATTCTTTATCTACAAGTTGATGATGGAGAACCAAGATTGGATAGGCAACACTTTGCTTTATATTGTTTAGACTCAGATGCTAATGATGATGAAAAATTATTAGACTTAGGAAACTATACTTGGGAAAGTCCAGATAACAAATATGCTGGAGTAGAAATACCAGGTGATCAAGAGTATATAGTTTGGAATAATGTAGATGTTTTAAGTGTAAGCAATGGTATTTCTTTAGAAGCACAAGGAGAATTTTTTAATCCATACATTCAAAGAAATATGACTGTGGATCTAAGACTAGAAAATTGGCCAATAGGTTTAGATGTTAATGCTACTCCATATGGATATTTACTAGATTAGTATATTTATAATAAATCGTTTCACTAAATTGTTGTTTAATGTTTAATATTTTAAAACGTAAATGGATGGGATTCAAAAATTTATTTGATGATAAGAACGACATAAACGAAAAATCAGTAGTTGGATTTATAGCTTTTGCTGTAATGGTTGTATTTGCTTTTGCTGATTTACTTACTGGATATTTGGGAAAAGATTTAGTTATTAATGAGTTTATTTATGATTCCTTTGTTATAGTTGTACTAGGTTGTTTTGGTATAGCTGAAGTAGGGAAGATATTTGGTAATAAAAAAGATTAATTATGAGTTGTTATACAAGAGAACAAATTGAAGCCGCTATGGCTAGTAAAGGTTATAAATATTTTACAGGTGGGGATTATGATGTAAATATTATTGGAGTAAGAAATTCGGAAACAAAAGGTAGGGTAACTAATGCTTTTGATGATTGTTTAACTTTATCCTATAAAGTAGATGGAGAATGGCAATTTCATTGCTTTAAATGTACTACTGATCCCGGTTCTCATTGGGAACAAAATTTATTAAATAAAAAGGGTGTTGCTATTTTAAAACCGGGTCAATATAGAGGATCCCATAAATTAAGACTACATCAAGGTAAATATTTAGCTTTAGGACAAAAAGAACCAGTTAAAGTTTATAGAGATAAAAATAAAGATGGTAAATATGATCTAAACGAAGATAATGTTGATGAAGGACTATTTGGTATTAATATTCATAGAGCAACTGGTAGAGCTGGTGGCAAATCCATTAGAGTGGATAAATGGTCTGCTGGGTGTCAAGTTATAGCTGATAATGATGATTGGCATACTTTTTTAGATATTTGCCAAACAGCTAGAGAAATTTGGGGTAATTCCTTTAGTTATACTTTACTTGAAAGTAAGGATATAGTATAATTAGTAGGCTTTTCTATTACTTCTTCCTATATTTATAACCATGCTTAAAAATTTAAAAAAAGGATTTTTACCTTTCCTTATCGGATTTTCTGCACTATCAGTCTCTGGTTCGGCAGCTTTTTATTCTGTTTTTGGGTTAAGTAAGTTATTTGCTGGAGCTAGTACTGAAGTAATTATAATGGCGGGATCATTAGAAGTGGCTAAACTAGTTACTGCTTCGTTACTTTATCAATATTGGTCGGAAATTAATAAATACTTAAGATTTTATTTAACCATAGCCACTATTACGTTAGTTTTAATTACAAGTATGGGTATATATGGTTTTCTTTCCGCAGCTTATCAGGATACATTTAACCAACTTACCTATGTAGATAATGAAAAGAAATTTTTACAGCAAAAAGTAGATTTTTACCAAATAGATTTAAATAGATATGATAAAGAACTTCAACAAATACTGGACAATATTAGTACTCTTTCTAATGCCAAATCACAGTCTATCCAAATCAAGGACACCAGTGTGGTTGGAGGCGTTCGAAACACCATTTCCACGTCTGAGTTACGCTTGGCACAAAGTCGTATCAAAGTTGAGGAAGAAAATAGAAAAGATATACAAGTAAAAAGAGAAATCGCAGTAGATTCATTACGTAAATATCAACGTGAAATACTTGAATTAGATAATAACGTAGAAGTGGCTGGAGAATTAGGACCCCTTAAGTATCTATCGGGTTTAACTGGTTATCCTATGGATAAAATCATTAATATTTTACTTTTAGTTATAATTTTTGTATTTGATCCTTTAGCTGTTTGTTTAGTAATTGCAGCTAATTTTTCTTGGCTTCAAGCATTTCCAAAAAAAAAGTATAAGGAAAATTTATATGGAGAAACCGTGGAGGATAAACCAAAAAAACCTATAGAAATTACTGAAGAAGATATCCATGCTGAGCTATTTAGTAGAAATGACAGCGATTATCCATTTAAATACACAGAAGAAGATGAAAAACGAATGGATATAATAGGTCAAAATGGTAACGATGGAGAACACTATGATTCCAGTTTAGATTATAATAAAGATGGAGTTGTTGATGGAAGAGATTTATCTAGTTTATACTTAGACAGAGATAAAAATCCAGTAGGAAGTGATGAATGGAATAGGTTAAATCAGGAAATAGAAAGATTTAAACCTTCCATGTAAAAATTTGGATTCCCGGATATTATTTCGTATATTTACCCGTTAATCAAAAATAAAAGTTATGAGAGAATGGTACAAATTCAATAGAGATGCAGTCAAAGAATTTCTTAAAAAACCAGTTGAAGGCATTATTTCTTTTTTGTTTATTGCATTAGTTTTTTATATATTATATTTTGCCCTATGGGTATTTTGCCCTTGTTAATATGTTTAATGTAGCACAAAGTAGAAAATTTATTGAAAAAGAACTTACTAAGTTCCAGAAATTAAATTATAATCAATTTAGGTGGTGGAGATGGTATGAATCTAGGAATAAACCATTACCTAATAAAGCTGATTTCCGTGATAAAATATTTAATGGTGACTTTGATCAGGGCCCTTACCAATTACAGGCCTGGCTTTGCGAACATATGCTAAATGAAATGTTAGATGAATGTGAAGGTGATTATCAAAAATATTTAGAAAAATCTAAATTATTAGGTGCAAGAAGAAAAAGATTATGGGAAGATCATGAGCGGGATGAGGCAGATAAATTAGATAGTTTATATAAACATTTCATGAAAAATTTTGATATATCAAGAGATGAAATAAACCAAGAAGTAGATATATGTATAGGCACAATATTAGATTTGTATTATCAAATTGAAGAAAAATATAATAAAATTTTTATAAAAAGCCGTAGAGGCCGCCCCGCTAAAAAATGACAAGTAATAATGACCAACAAAATGGAAATATCCAATTAAATCAAATTAGAAATGATTTTAATGATAGAGTATATCGCAAAAAATATTTAGGTGGAACACCTAGAGTTTATTGGAACAGCTCAAGAAGATTTAGAACTATTTAGAGTTATTTGGAGATTTAAATAAAGGTTTGTATAATATAGTTATGAAAGTAAGTCACGAAGTACCCCGTTGCCTGTTAAAGGCATCCCAAGAATTTAATGATTATGACTACTGTCTACCCCATTTATTAGATCAAGATGAGGAGTATAAACAATATTTTTTAGATGCTAAAAAGGAGGGAAGATATATTGTTATGGATAATTCACTACATGAATTAGGTGAGGCATATAAATGGGATAGATTAAAACACTGGTTGTATAAATTAGAACCTAATGAATTTATAGTACCAGATGAATGGATGGATTATACCCAAACTCATGTTTATGCAAAGTATTGGAAACAAATACCTATGCCTAAAAAATGTATAGCCATGGCTGTAGCTCAAGGTAAAGATTATAGTGATGCTTATAAAAGTTTTAGAAGTTTAAAGGAACTAGGTTATGAAAAAATAGCAATATCTTATGGTGCTACCTGGTATAATGATTTATTTCCTCATCCTAATAAGGATTTAGGTAGGGCATTAGGTAGACTAAGTTTTATTAGTTCTCTGTACCATGATAAAGAATTAAGTGATTATGATAATATTCACCTATTAGGATGCTCAGTACCTCAAGAATTTGGTTGGTATAGAGATTGTAAATTTATTAAATCTATAGATACATCAAACCCAGTTATGGCTGCTTTAGAAGGTATAATGTATAAAGAAAGTGGGTTAACAGAAAAACCTAAAGCAAATATGAATGACCATTTTGATATAGATTTTAAAAATGTTGATTATTTAATGGTTTTACATAATACAACATTATTTAGAGAAATAAATGGAATTAAAAAAGTTAATTCATATGTATAAAGAACGAAATGCGTTTGCCTATACGCTTTATAATACCTGGCAAAATTTAAATCAATTATTATTATGAGTAAACATGCAGTTGTTTCGCTAAGTGGCGGGATGGATAGTTCCACACTTTTACTTAGAGCGTTATCTGAGTATGATTCAGTAACAGCTTTATCTTTTGATTATGGTCAAAAGCATAGAGTTGAATTAGAAAGAGCACAGTCTCTTATAGATTATTTAGCTAGTAAAGGACATAATGTAACATATAAGCAAATTAAACTTGATGGTTTAGTTGACTTATTAAACTCAGCCTTAGTACAAGGTGGAGATGATGTTCCAGAAGGTCATTACGAGCAAGAAAATATGAAAGAAACAGTAGTACCTAATAGAAATAAAATGTTTGCTTCTATTACACAGGCAGTTGCTTTATCTAAAGCAAATGCTACACAGGAGCAAGTTGATATTTGTTTAGGAATACATGCTGGTGATCATGCGGTTTATCCTGATTGTAGACAAGAATTTAGAGATGCAGATGATGCAGCTTTTAGGATTGGTAATTGGGAAGCTGAAAGAGTAGGTTATTTTACACCTTATCTTGATACTGACAAGTATGGTATATTACAGGATGGAGAATATCTTTGTGGTGTATTAGATATTGACTTTGATGAAGTATATAAGAGAACAAATACATCTTATAAACCTTATCCAAGTGGTAATTCTGATTATAAATCAGCATCATCAGTTGAGAGAATCGAAGCATTTATAGCATTAGGAAGACCTGATCCCGTTCAATATGAAGATGAAACGGGACCTGTTTCTTATGAAGTGGCAAAAGCTTCAGTTGAGAAAGTATTAGCTGATTATTCAGCATAAATACACTTGGCTCGTGGTGTAACTGGCAACACGTCTGGTTTTGGTCCAGAAGAGTCTAGGTTCGATCCCTAGCGAGCCAACAAATTTTTAATATGAAAGATTTTATAAAATTTTTATTAATTTGGATAAGTCAAAATTTAGCTATACCTTTTTGGGTTGTTGGTCATATCCATTTATCTATTCATAACTTTCACGATGCTATAGAAATTTTATCTTCTATTAGTATGAATTTGATAGTAGCGGTAGGATTTATATTAGATTATAATAGTAATTTAAAGGATAAAGATAATGAAAAAATTTAAACATCCCGTTTTTGAGGCTGCTGATTTTTTTAAAAAACATTTTAAATTAACCCCCTGGAGAAAAAACCAATTAACTAATCTTTTAGATATTTTACCTCTTTTTTCTCCTGGCAAAATTAATTGTATAGAAACAGGAGCATCTCAGGATATTAATGACGGTTGTTTTGGGGCATTTTTTGCTAAATTAAGTGAGTTGACAGGAGGTGAGTTTCATTCAGTTGATATTTCTAATTCAGTAGTAAATAAAAGTAAAAAATTTTATAAAAATTTAAATTTAAAGGTAAACCACAATGTTGGGGATTCTGTAGAATTTTTAAATAATACTAAAGTTATTCCTAATTTAGTTCATTTAGATTCTTATGATATTAATATAAAAAATCCTTTTCCATCTGCATTACATTGTTGGAGGGAATTTATAGCAATTGAAAATAAAATGCCCATTGGTTCTGTTTTAATTATAGATGATAATTGGTTTATGAATACTTGGGTAGAATATACTTATGATACTCCACCAGAAAGAAAAGGTGATATAGAAAAAGTTACAATTAATTATCCTATTATTGGTAAGGGTAGTAATGTTTACCATTATATTGAAGAAGGTAATAGTAATTGGAGAAAATTAAGTAAGGACTTAGTAGGTAATAATGTTAAATTAATATATCAAAAAGTTAAATTATGATAGATATAAATGATATAAAAAGAGATAGAGATAATTTGGAATATATGCCTAACCAAAAATGGCATCAAATTGTTAGTTTTATTAAATCTGGATTTAGATTAGTTGGTTATGGACTTTTACTGTATTCCGTGCCTTTTGCAGTAGGGGTTCTTATATTGAGTGAGTTAATAGGCATAATAGAAGAATTAGTATGAAAAAAATATTATATTTTACAGCATCATGGTGTGGTCCATGCAAAGCATTAGCTCCAAGAATGGAGAAATTATCTGGTCAAATTAGTTATAAAAAAATTGATGTTGACCAAAATAGAGAAATGTCAGCTAAATATGGGATTAGAAATGTTCCCTGTTTAGTTTTAGTAGATGGCAATGGAAATGAGTTAAACAGAATGGTTGGGGTACAACCAGATGAAACAATTTTAAATTTTTATAATGGGTAAATATCAATCAAGTAAAGTATTTGACGGGTTTAGTACAGTGTTCCGTCAATGGAAAGCAGAAACTACACACTGTAGATTTGTTCATGGTTATGGAATTTCATTTAAAGTATATTTTGAAGGTGGTTTAGATGAAAGAAATTGGGTTTGGGATTTTGGAGGAATGAAAAGGGCAAAAACTCAAATTGATGGTAAATCACCTAAAGAATGGATGGATTATATGTTTGATCATACTTTAATTGTTGCTGAAGATGATCCATATATTAATGCATTTAAAGAAATGGATAAAGCAGGTGTAGCTCAAGTAAGAGTAATACCAGCAACTGGCGCGGAGAAATTTGCTGAATATATTTATACCAAACTAAATAAGTTTGTTGATACCGAAACTGAAGGTAGAGTAAGAGTTACCAAAGTTAAGTTTATGGAACATGGTAAAAATGCAGCTTATTTTAGTGAATAAGTTTTATATAGTGACTGTAAAACCACTTTAAAAAATTAACATATGCACAGAAAATTAAAAAGGATAGGTGACTATCAAAAAACACTTCCTGTATTAGAATTATATACAGCAGTACAATCAGAAGGTTCCAGACAGGGTTACCCAACAATTGTTGTTAGAACAACAGGATGCACTCATAGATGTTATTTTGGAGAAGGAGGATGGTGTGATTCTTGGTATACAAGTATTCATCCAGAGAAAGGTACTTATAATTTTCAAGATATTATTGACATGTATGATAAGCATCCTCATATTAAAGAAATGATGCTAACAGGAGGTTCTCCCACAATGCATCCTGCTTTAGTAAATGAACTAACCCATTTTGCTCATGATAGAGAAATTTTTATCACGATTGAAACAGAAGGATCCCATTTCCTACCTACCGATTATCCTATTAATCTGTTATCTATTAGTCCTAAGTTTAGCAACAGTATTCCAGTGGTGGGAGCTGTAACACCTCAGGGAGAAACAGTAGATGAGAAAATGGTTAAAAAGCATAATTCAAAAAGAATGAATTTAGATGCTATTAAGCAATCTATTGATTATCATTCTGATTATCATATTAAACCTGTAATAGATAAAGAATTATCTATGGTTCCCGAAGTAGATGAAATGATAGAAAAATTAAACATACCAGCAGAAAAAATTTGGGCTATGCCTGCTGGTGATGATAGAGATTCATTATTTGAATCCTATCCAATTGTTATGAATTTTGTCAGAGATAAAGGATGGCGTTTTACAGGCCGTTCTCATATTATGGCATTTAATACTGAAAGATGCGTATAAAATTGATTTATGGTTCTGATACTGGTAATACAGAATTAGTTACTGAAGATATAACTAAGTTAATAGATGGTATTGATGTTACTACTGTTGCAGATTTAACTCTGGAAGATTGGGATCATGATAAATTTATATTAGGCATACCTACTTGGTATGATGGTGAGCTTCAAAGTGATTGGGAAGATTATTTTGAAGAATTTAAAACAATAGATTTTACAGATAAAACAGTGGCTATTTTTGGTTTAGGAGATCAATTAGGATATGAAGAATGGTTTTGTGATGGTATAGGTATATTAGCTGAAGTTATTATAGAAAATGGAGGCAAAGTTATTGGTTATACGGAAAACGATGACTCATATGACTTAGATGAAACCCCCAAGTCATTAGTTGATGCTAGTACTTTCTATGGTTTATGTTTAGATGAAGATAATCAACCCGAACTTACACAGGAAAGACTTAAAAAATGGGTTGAACAATTAAAAAAAGAATATTATATTGATAAGTAAAGATATGAGTAAATTTATAAAAAAATATGAATGGGTAGGAGATGTAGATTCCTACAAAGAACCAGAACCAAATGAACATTCCGTAAAATATAATGAACCAAATAGAGATTATGATTCAGAGTATGTAGCCACTAAGGAAGATATAGAAACATTCCCTGATCTACAAAATGGCCCTTCATCTCTAATTCAAGGATCTCCTGTTGCTATTCAACAAGTGGGTATTCATAATTTTAGATTGCCACTAAAATATAGTACAAGAGATAATGGTAATATAGAATTAGAAACTAAAGTAACTGGTACTGTATCTTTAGAAGCTCATAAAAAAGGAATTAATATGTCTCGTATTATGAGATCATTTTATGAATTTAGAAATCATACTTTTAGTATAGATAAATTAAAAGATATTTTACATGCTTATAAGGATAAATTAAATACATTTGATTCTAAAATTGCACTTAAATTTTCTTATCCTATTATTAAAAAATCATTAAGATCAGATAATGAAGGCTACCAATATTATAATGTTACTTTAGAAGGTAATTTAAATAAACAAGGTGAATTAAAAAAATATATTCATTTTGATTTTGTTTATTCATCAGCTTGTCCTTGTTCTTATGAATTAGCTGAATATGCTAGAAAATATAGAAATAAAGCAACAGTATCCCATTCACAAAGATCAGTAGCCAGAATATCTATTGAATTTGAAGATATGGTTTGGATAGAGGAGTTACAAGAAATGTGTGATAAAGCTCTTAATACAGAAACTCAAGTAGTAGTTAAAAGAGAAGATGAAATGGCATTTGCTGAATTAAATGGTTCATATCTTAAATTTGTAGAAGATGCTGCTAGATTATTATATGAGCAATTAATAGCAGATAAAAGAATAAAAGATTTTAGGGTAATATGTTCACATCAGGAATCATTACATTCACATGATGCTGTGTCAGTTATTTTACACCCAAATAGTAAGTTTTGTCCTGATGTTTCTCATGAAACATGGTCTAGTTTAATTCATATATCATAAATGGTAAAAAAAGTATACCTTGAATGGTCTGAAATACATGAATTAGTAAATATTTTATGTAAAAAAATTATAACGGAATATCCTATTATTGACTCAGTAATGGGATTACCTAGAGGTGGTTTAATACCTGCTGTAATGATTTCACATGAGTTAAATTTACCTTTTGTACTTCATCCTGGTAAAAATACTTTAGTAGTAGATGATATAAATGATACAGGAGAAACATTAAGTAAAGCACCTGGTGCTTACTGGGCTACTTTACACCATAAATCCACTTCAAAATTTCAATATAATTTTTATGCTAGAGAAATAAGTGAACAATGGATTGTATATCCATGGGAAAGAGAAGATTCAGAAACAATACAAGATTATTTAAAATGAGCAAACAATTAAAATTTGATTTTCAAATATTTGACCCTGAAGCTAATGGATTAGTTCCATTTGTAGATGAGGTAGAACAATTTAACGCCACATTTGGCAAACCAAACAATTATGAACCGACAATACCAGAAAAGAAGGAGTGGAAATTCGTATACGACTTTGTACTTGAAGAATTGGAAGAATATAGACAAGCTTGCGAAAACGGAGACATCGTGGAAGTTTTGGATGCTTTGTGTGATATTACTTATGTTTCCCTTGGGAACGGGGTTATGTTACATGGCCTTAAAGATAAGATATGGCCAGCCTATCAAGAAGTACAAGCAAGCAATATGTCTAAGTCTTGCGTCACTGAAGAAGAAGCCATGGAAACTGTCACCCTCCGCTCTAAAGAACAAGCTGAGCCATGTCACTACGAGAAGGTAGGAAACAGATATGTAGTTTATAGAACTAGGGATAGAAAAGTTATGAAATCAATTAATTATTTTAAACCTAATTTAAAACAGTTCTTTTAATGTATAAAAAATGTTATGCTACTAGATTAGGTAATAATAAATATAAGATTCATTTATGGGACGAAGGTGGCTATGATGAAATCGAATGGCATAATACTGCATATCAAGAATGTAATAAAAAAGATTCTACTCATCGTGGAACTAGAGGAGAATATTTAAAGAAAGTGTATAAATGGGATAAAAATACTCCTAATTTACACTTTCATGATATGAAACCCTATCAAAAATATTTAATTGAAAAATATGGTATAAATGATACTCCCTCAACAGGACATAAAGAATTATTTTTTGATATTGAGTGTGAAATAGGAGGGGCATTAACTGAAGAATATATTGAAAGGGCTCCTATGCCTATTACTACTATAGCTTATTGGGATAAAACATTAGATAATTGGGTTATATTAGTTCGTGATGATAAAAATGCACTTAAAAGAACTAAAGCTAAAAATAAAGAAATTGTACCTTGTAAAACAGAAAAAGAATTATTAGCTAAATTTTTAGAAAGATTTAAAGAAATAGACCCCGATATATTAATAGGTTATAATAGTGATTTTTTTGATATACCTTATTTATATTATAGAATGTGTAATGTATTAGGTAAAGAATGGGCGGATTTGTTATCACCCCTAGGAATAGTAAATGCTAAAAAAAATAATCAATATTTTTTTAAACGTAACCAATTTGTGGATATTATAGGAGTTGAATCTCTTGATTACATGAGGTTACATAAAAAATATAGTTGGAAAGACGAACCTAGTTGGAAATTAGACGCTATTGGAGAAAAATATACTGGTATAGGAAAAGTTGAATATGAAGGTAATTTAGATAGATTATTTGAAAGTGATTTACAAAAATACATTCAATATAACTTTCGTGATGTTGAAATATTAAAATTATTAGATGAAAAACTCCAATATATAGCTTTAACTAAAAATTTATCACATAAAGGAAAGCATAATTATAGTGAAGTATATGCTAATAGCGGTACACAAGATGGAGCTATATCAGCATACTTACTTTCACAAAAAATAATCCCACCAGCTAAGGATCCTAATCCTAAGAGTAAAAGAGGCTATGCAGGAGGATTTTTATTTTGTCCTAAAGCAGGATTATATAAATACATGTTTGATGAGGATTTAACTTCGCTATATCCATCTATTATAATGTCTTTAAACATAGGAAAAGAAACATTTAAGGGACGTATTGTAGATGCTGATGATCGCAATAATAGATTGGGACTTAATGATTTAAAAGAAAAAGACCCAAATGATCATTTATTAGTAGAAAATGCTAAGGGACAACAAACTACAGTTGATGTTGGGAAATTAATTTCTATGATTGAACAAAATAATTTAGCCATATCGGCTAATGGTTGTATGTTTTCTACAGATAAAGAATCAACTTTATCTACAGTACTTAATAAATGGTTTGATGAAAGGGTAAAATATAAAAATGAAATGAAAAAAGCATTTAAATCAGGTAATAAGGAAAGAGGTGCATATTTTTATTTAATGCAATACACTATGAAAATTCTACTTAATAGTTTATATGGAGCTACAGCATTACCTTCTTTTAGATATGGAATGTCCTATTCTATATTGAGTGAAGCTATTACTTTAACAGGCCATAGAATTATACAAGAAAGTGCTTTGTGTGCTAATAAACATATGAATAAAGTAATTAGAAATGAAATTAAATTAGAAATATGACAATATTAAATACATGGTGGGATTCATTACCTAATCCAGAACAAATAAGACCATGGGGGGAATACCAGATACTTTTAGATGATCCTAAAGTTAAAGTAAAAAGAATAAGAGTAAAACCTGGTCAAAGATTATCTTACCAGTATCATACTAAACGAAGGGAAGAATGGGTTGTAGTGGAAGGTAATTTGACTATTATTATTGATGATGATAAAGTATTTAGATATCCTGGTGAGTCAATTCATATCCCTTTAGGAACTAAACATAGGGCTTGGAATGAAACAGATAAAGATGTAATTTTTATTGAAGTTCAAACTGGGGAATATTTTGGGGAAGATGACATTGTAAGAATAGAAGACGATTATAAAAGAGATTAATATGGCTTTAAAAAAACAATCAATAAGAAAAGGTATGAATATTTTAGTTAATGGTAATACCATTTCTAAAGATGAATTATTATTAATAAGTGAATCTTGGGATGATAAACAAGAATATTTTTTTAGAAAGATGTTAAAACAAGGAGGTTCTTTTAAACTAAATGGAACTAAATATGAAATTAGTCTTGAAAGAAATAGTAAAATGAGATCTGATGGAACTAGGGATACAGGAGTAAAACAAATTCCTGGTGAAGATGGAAAATTTTAAAATATGAAACATTTAGAAGATACTCCATGGTTTATTTGCGATCAAGATGATCAAAATTATTGTGCTTATGTGGACACGGATTCAAACTATTTTAATGCTGAGCCTATACTTTTGCATTTATTTCCTAACTTTGAAAGTTTACCTAATGAAGAAAAAGATAGTAAGTTGGAGAAAGTTGCTTTAGCATATCAAGATATTATATCTGAAGATTATAATAGATTAGCTAAAGAATGTTTTAATATTAAATCACATAGACTTGAAATGAAAACAGAATGTGTGATAAGATCAGCATATTTTAGAGCTACTAGAAGATATGCTCAATGGATTACTAAACAAGAAGGTATAAATAAAGAAGTTTTGGATATTAAGGGATTAGAGTTTATGAAAGCTAATTTCCCACCTATTTTAGGAGATTTTTTTAATAATATTTTACAACAGGTATTGAAAGGAGCTGAACATAAAAGCATTATAGAACAAATTAAAGCATTTAAAACTCAGATTTTGGATGGTACTATTCCTTTAGCTAAATTGGGTAACCCTACAGCAGTAAAAAAATTACAAAAATACCAAGGTGCAAAAGCTAGAGCTGGTGAAATGTTTAGTGAAATACTTAAAGGAGCACCTGCCCCAGTAAGGGCTGCAATTAGATATAATGATTTATTAAAGTTATGGAAATTAGATAGAAAACATAATTTAATTACTATGGCTGATAAAGTAAAATGGATTTATTTAAAAGATAATCCATATAAAATAGAGGCATTGGCGTTTTTTGATTATGACATACCTGAAAAAGTTCAGGAGTTTTTAAATACTTATGCTGATAGGCAAAAAGTATTTGACTCAATTTTATTAAATAAATTAGAAGGGTTTTTTAGTGATTTAGGTTGGTCATTAAGTTTAAATCCTCATATAAATGCATTAAAATCCTTTGAAATCTAAAATAAATTTCGTATATTATAGTTATGATTAGTAAAAGTCAATTAACAAGTGTTATATCCAAGTATTATTTAAATGGTTTGAATAACCAGGTTAAATGGAGAATTAAAGATAAAACATTAACAATATATGCAGGAGAGGCAGGTAGAGTATGTAAAGTTGTTCTTGACAATTTCCAATTAGAAGATGCCGAATTGGGTATATTTGATACAAATAAATTAAATAAATTAATTTCTATTACTAATGGAGATTTAGTTATAACATTAGAAAAATTAAAAGCAATATATACTAAAATGCATATTGCTGATTCTAATTTTGATTTAACCTATTCATTAGCTGATACTTTAATATTAGGTAAAAATACCTGGTATGATGATCCGGAAGACTGGTCTGTTGAGATAGAATTAACACCAGAAGATGTGGATCATTTAATTAAAGCTAAAAACGCATTGGGTGATAATAATTCAATGTTAATTAATACTACTAAAGATTTTGATGGTAATAATGTATGTGAATTTTTATTTGGAGATAATACTGGTTTTTCAAATAAAATTACTTACTTAATTCAAAATGGTACTATTAATGATAATAGTTTAAGTATTCCTTTTGATTCTGATATATTTAAGGATATATTAAATTCAAATAAAGATCAAGATACTTGTTCTTTAAAATTAAGTAATGAGGGAATCTTAAAATTGCTATTTGGTTCAGACAACATAAAAAGTGAATATTTTGTTGCTAGAAACGAATAGTTATATATGTATAATAAACAAAACATTGTAGCTAGGGCACAAGTTATGTTTTAAATTAACCGGGAGCTTCGGCCCCATAAAATAAAAATGATATGAGTACATTAGAAATCTTTGAAAGGCATATAAGTCCTTTCGACATCCTTTTTAGGAATCACTTTAAATCTGACAGCACATTTCAACCTGTTGGAAATTTCAAACAACCACATCCACTTAATATTTTCTTTGACGATGCAGGACTTCATTTTGAAGTTGCTTGTACTGGTCTTACTAAAAAAGACGTAGTCTTAGATATTGAAGGGGATACTTTAAAAATAAGTTATACCAAACCAGATAATGAAAAATTTCATGATGGAATGATTCATAATGGTTTATCTAAAAAATCATTTGATTTAAGGTATAAAATAGCTCCTAAATTTAATTTAGGAAATATTGATGCTACTTTAGCAAATGGTCTATTAGAAATTTTTATACCTTTAGCTGAAGAAGCTAAACCAAAATCAATTAAAATTAAATAAAAGTTTTATTAAAAAAACGTGCCCTAGCACATTGTTTTATGTATATTGATGTTATAAAAAAAAGTTATATGGCTAGAAAACCTAAAAGTATTACTAAAATATCTGATCCCTTATTGGATCCATATTTTATTACTAAAGACGAGAATTGCTATACAGTAAATGTAGAAGTAAAATCAAATAAAGATCATTTTAGATCAAGTGGGAAAACTAAAACCTACACAAAATCATTAACTTATCATACAAATTTTGAACAAGCACTAAAGTGGATAAGTAATGAAAAACTTCACACTAAGAAAGACTATAAATCATTAGATAGTTTTCTTATTGAGTTTAAAAATATTGAAAATCAAATTAAAAATTATATAGATGGAATTAGAAGCACTATTTGACGCTGTCATAGTTAAACCTCTTGAGGAGGAAGAAACTACTTATGGGAATATTATTGTCCCTGATTTAGGTAAAGAAAAAAACGAAATGGGAACTGTAGTAGCTGTTGGCCCTGGTAAACCAACAATTACAGGAGAAATGATAACTACTAATGTAAAAGTTGGTGATGTTGTTGTTCTACCAACAATGGGATTTACTAAATTACCTTACAATGGAGAGGAATATTATGTTGGTCCTGAAAATCAAATATTAGCTAGAGTAAATAAAAAAGAATCTTTTAATGAAGCTTTAAATGATACTCTAAGTAATATGAGTGAAGAAGAAATTAAACAAATTAAAGATATATCAAATGAGTAAACAAATAACTTTCGGTTCTGAATCCAGAAATAAATTAGTAAAGGGTATTGATACATTGGCTGATGCTGTTGTTTCAACTTTAGGTCCTAATGGTAGAAATGTAGTAATTGCTAATGAAAATGATTTTCCTCAATCTACAAAAGATGGGGTAACTGTAGCTAAATCTATAACACTGAAGGATCCCACTGAGGAATTGGGTGTTCAACTAGTTAAACAAGCTGCTATTAAAACAGCAGAAAAAGCTGGTGATGGAACTACAACTTCTACTTTATTGGCTAGAGAAATGATTAAGGGAGGATTAACAGCCCTAAATAATAATGAAAATGCAGTTCAAATTAAAAGAGATATTAACACAGCTGTTAAAGAGGTAGTTAAAACAATAAGAAAAAACATATCAGAAGATATATCAGGTGAAGAACAATTAGAACAAATTGCCACTATATCAGCTAATAATGATGTTGAAACAGGCCAATTAATTGCGACCGCAATTGATAAAGTAGGAATGGAGGGGGTTGTACATATTGAAGAATCTCGTACAGGTGAAACTTATTTAGAAACTGTAGAAGGGTTGCAGTTTCCTAGGGGATATAAGTCACCATATTTTGTTACTAATAATAGTAGCATGACTGCCACACTAGAAAACCCCCTCATTCTTATCGCTGATCAAAAAATAACCCAGGTAAAAGAACTTTTACCTATTTTAGAAAGTGTATCAGCTCAAGCTCGTTCCTTATTAATCATAGCTGAAGATATAGATAATGAAGCATTAGCTACCCTTATTGTAAATAAAATGAGAGGTACAATGAAGGTTTGTGCTGTAAAAGCCCCAGATTTTGGAGATAGAAGAAAATTAGTTTTACAGGATATTGCTGTAATTACTGGTGGGCAAGTATTTGATAAACAAAAAGGAATGAAATTTGAAAAATTTAGTTGGGATTGGTTTGGAGAAGCTAGAACAGTAACAGTAGAAAAAGAAACTACTACTATTGTTGATGGAAAAGGAGTTGTAGAAGCTATTGAAACTAGAGTTGAAGAATTAAAGGACCAAGTAGATAAGGCTGATACCCCATTTGAAATTGAAAAATTACAAGAAAGATTATCTAAATTTGTTGGAGGTGTAGCTATCATTCATGTTGGAGGTAATACTGAAACAGAAATGAAAGAAAGGAAAGATAGAGTTGATGATGCCTTACATGCTACTAAAGCGGCAGTAGAGGAAGGAATAGTACCAGGAGGTGGTACAGCTTTATTATATGCTTCTTCGGGATTAAAAGTAAATTCTACTGGAGCTGCTATTGTAAAAAATGCATGTGCTAGACCATTTAGTCAAATATTAGTTAATGCAGGTCATGATGAAGTTGGTGGAAAAATTATAGCTGATGGATTAATAAATTCTGGTAATGATGGCTGGACAGGTTATGATATAGCCTCTGAACAAGTTGTAGATATGAAAGAAGCTGGTATTATAGATCCAACTAAGGTTACTATTGCAGCTTTGGAAAATGCAGCTTCAATTGCTGGTACTGTTTTATTAACTGAATGTACAGTAGTAAATGAACTAGAAAAGGAAGATAAACAACCACAAGCTGACCCATTTGCGGGGATGATGTAAAAATTTTTCGTATATTATGGCTAAAACAAAAATTGAAGAAAAAAACATACTAATTGCTAGAAGAGTACCTCCCGGAGATAAATGGAGACTAGTTGCAAATGAACCAGATGGTCCTGTACATAAATCATTAACTGATACATTAGAAGCTTATATGATTAAAACGGGATTTAAAGGTAATTATAGATTAGAACCTCTTAAAAGTAATTTATATGCTATTGATTCTAAGGAAACGGAAGTAATACCAGAACCAGAAAAAAAATATTCAATTTATGGTGAATACGGAGCATAGTTTATTAGTTGAAAAATATAGACCTAATGTATTAGAAAATTATGTAGGTAATAAAAATATTAAATCCGTAATATCAAAATATCTAGAACAAAATGATATCCAGAATTTTATATTTTATGGACCTGCTGGGACAGGAAAAACTACATTAGCTAAATTAATAGTAAATAATTTAGATTGTGATTATGTTTATATTAATGCTTCTGATGAACGTGGTATTGAAACTATTAGAGATAAAGTATCTGGTTTTGCAAGTGTAGCTTCTTTGAAACCACTTAAAGTAGTTATTTTAGACGAAGCAGATTTTCTTACTATACAAGCTCAAGCTTCACTTAGAAATATTATAGAAACATTTTCACGTACTACAAGGTTTATCATGACTTGTAATTTTGTAGAACGTATAATAGATCCTTTACAATCTAGATGTCAAGTATTAAAAGTAGTTCCACCTACTAAAAAAATTACAGCACTTCATTTATTAAAAATATTAGATCAAGAAAATATAAGTCATACAAATGAAGATATAATTAGTATAGTAAATCAATTTTATCCTGATTTAAGAAAATGTATTAATGCTATTCAAGCTAATACTGTTAATTCCCAACTCAAATTGGATGAATCAGTATTAGTATCATCCAATTATATAGATAAAGTTATTGAGGCATTAGCAGCTAAATGGAATCCCACGTTTGATGATAACAAATTCAGAGAAATACGCCAAATAATTGCGGATGCTAATGTGGATGATTATGATGAATTATTTAGGGCTTTATATGAAAGAGCATCTGAATACCTGCCAGGTCGAGAAGGTATAGTATCTATAATAATTAA
>Ga0209348_1000062_pt1 | contig 65319 bp, 89 predicted proteins | sample ETNvirenome_2_30_FD_184065 | JGI IMG/M metagenome (GOLD analysis project Ga0209348, IMG submission 184065) | Marine viral communities from the Pacific Ocean - ETNP_2_30 (SPAdes) (version 2) | ecosystem: Environmental > Aquatic > Marine > Oceanic | place: Pacific Ocean | collected 2013-06-22 | reverse complement strand
ATATCATGTAAATCTAACATACATTGGTAAATTCTTTCTTCATCCATACTTTTTCTACCTATTAATTGTCCTACAATACTAAGCTTTTGTTTTTTATCTAATCCTGTCCCATCTTTAAACACTACTTTACGCAGCTTGTTTTTAGGTGGTCTTTCAAGATCTTGCATAAAAACGTCTTGTACAACTTGATTTAATAATTCTTCAGGTATATTAAATGTAACAAATCCATTTGGTTTATAACAAATAACTTCAGATAATTGTTTGAATTTATCTAAACTCATATCAGGATTTAACCACCATAAAGTTAATAAATGCCATTTTAAAGATCTTAAAGTATTAATCTTAGCATCACTATTAAATAGACTATAATACCCGTGAGTACCATCAGCATAGTACCAACCCCACTCATATTCTTGAGTTGGTTGATCTTCTGAATACTTCCTGTACACGATGCGGTTATCATTTAGGTATTTCATAGCTCTATATGACATTAGCCTATTACTATTTATTTTTAGACCTTGTGTCACACAATGTTTCATACATCATGTATTCTTCTTGTTCTTCCATATCAAGGTTATACTTCTGTATCACATCATGTAACGTCGCATGATCATAGTAATTCATATAATCTCTTTTACTTCCTGCCATTTTTTAATTTAATTAGATATTTATTGTATTTTAAGTATAATTTTCTTGTAACTGTACCTATAGTACCGTATAATGTAGCATCTCTACATATTTTAGCTCTTAATTGTACAGTTCTTTGTTCTACATAAGCATAATGCTTTTTGTATTTAAGATACTTAATTAGTTCGTTTTTGTAATTTCTCATTCGTAGTATTTATCTAGTAACATATGTGCTACTTCTTCGCTTATCATGTTATCATTGTAAAGCTTCCATATCAATTTTCTCATATATCTTTTCGTATTTACCTGCAACATCATGTTTTTCGCCTATGTAATAATTCCAATAAGCTTTTATGCTGCAGTCATCTTTATATTCATCAGGCATACATTGAGGTGGTTGCGTAAAGCCTGTATAAGCTAAACCACCTGGCAGTTTACCTAGTGGTATACCGCACTTAGTTATGCTTAAATGTGTCTTTCCATATCGCCTTGAGTATTCATTACCTAAAGCTAGCATATGTATATATAACCATGTATAATTTTCAGCTGATCTACGACACCATATAGTTGATGGGTGATTTACATGTGCACGTTTATATGGTACATTTGCATCGTCTCCCATTATCTCATGATGTGCCGTACATAGCATCTGGGCTGATTCTAAGATCATTTTAACAATATGTTTGTTGTATTGATACTGCGCAGCTTTAACTGGATCTTTATGTAAATAAAATATATTCATATATAAAGTGTATTAAAAGTGCAGTAAATAAAACTATTGCACAATATAAAAATATTCTAGCATAGTCTAAACCATATTGTTCTTTTGGTTTAGGTATTCTACCTTGATTACCCATACCGTCATAATCTAAATCTTTTTCATAAGCTTTAGGTGAAGGTAAACCTGAGTAATGACAGTGTTCTTCTTCATTCTTCATTTTCATCTCTACAATTAGGGCAAATATCACAGAAGTTATATTCTTTTTCTGTCATAAACTTGCCGCAAAATTCACATTTATTCATAGTTCCTAATACATTTGTATAGCGGATGCCTGTAAGAACCTGCTTGAGTTCGTTGAAAATAAGTAAAGGTAGCACGTTGACCTATATAGTCACTAATGTTATCGAGCATACCTGCAAGATCCTTGTAGTTGTAGCCTTTACCCGGTGGACAACCGAATTCTACGCCTTCGTCATCTTGCATGATGAACTTACCAACCGTGCCTTGTCTCTTACCTTTACCTATTTCATAGCCTACGATCGTAGCTTCTGAGTCTTCAAAATCTTTGAACTTCATTAAGTCCCATGATCTAGTATTTTTATATTTACCATCTGTAGATCTGTATATACTACCTTCGTAACCTAGTTTTAAGTATTTATTGTGTTGTTTAACAGCTTCGTCATAGTCTAGTACAATTTTAGTTTCAACTTTACATATAGGATATGTATACGTAAATGAGCTAGTTAGTATGTTTAGTCTGTTAGTGTATGTAGCATGAGCAAGATTAGCTACGTCATACACGTGATATTGTATAAGTTCTGCAGCTTCTTGCTTGTGTTCTTCAGTTGGTTTAGTTTTTCTTACTAAAGATATAATCTTTTCAAAGTCATCTTTTAGTCCGTGGTTATATAATTCACCATCTAGTATAAATGTAGGATTAGCATTGAAAAAGTTTTTAAGTGCTTTTTTAATGTGATCTACATTCATAAACTCTTTACCTGTTCTGCTGTATGCGCCGTCTTTTGTAAATACACATCTTACGCCGTCTAGTTTTGGCTGTATGTATGCAGGGTAATCAGCTTTGTCAGGGTTATATTTATGCGCTAGCATAGGTTTAATCGTCATTGTAATCTCCTTTTCTTAATTTTGTTTTAACTGCATTAAGCTTACTAAGTACAATAGCAGCTTTTTCGTATTCTTCGTTATTTTCATATATCATTAATATAGTTTGAAGTCTCGCTAATTCACCTATTAACATTTCTTCTTCTGTCATTACAAAAGCTTCTTTATGACCTTCTTTACCATACATGTCAGCAATAGAATTGTGAAATTCATCATCCCATTGTTGTTGTTTTAATTCTAGCTTAGCTACAATAAGATCAGCTAGTTCATTCATTATTTTTTTATCCATATTAATATTATCTATTAGTATTCGTATTTGTTTTATAATCTATATAAAAACCTATTGCTACTATAATATTTAAACCTATAGAGCTTAGTATTTCGTAAATATCTTTGTATACATTAACAGATAAGTGTATATGACCTACAATCCAAAATGGAGTTGCTAAGTTTTGACTTATCCATATTACTGTAAATTTTAAGAATTGTTTCATACCACGAATAGCCCGTACCGTCACCCGCTTCATATAGCTATACAGCCATGACTGAGGTATCTTAAGTACGAGCTTGCCAAGTGAGTAAGATGAATAGTCCTGATGATGGACTCGAAAGTCTGACATTCAGAGCAGTTGCTATTCTACACATCTCACGCGCTTATTCGCGGAAACTAAACTACTACTAATCTAACAACACGTAGTATGCTTCAGGGTTATTCACCCTAAACCAGTTCAATGCTTTTTGAAATTCAGTTATTCTTTTATTTGTCATAGTATTAGGTGCTGAGTCAAAAACCATTTGACAACCTATAATAAAGTCGTAAATGCTTAGTTCTAAACCAGTTAGCTCATAACTTTCACCTGAAAAAGGGTTTTGAACTTTCTCACCTTTTGTATATATCATGCCTTTAAACCACTTCGGGGCTGTCGGCTTCTTCAGTTTCTTCGAGTTCATATTCTTTCTTTAAATAATTAACTTCTTCTAATGTAATATCTAGTTCATCATTTTCTACAATATCTTCGACATTTTCTGAAAACATCTCAATGAGTTTATCTTCAATGTAAGCGTCTTCGTACACATAGTTATCAATATAAAAAGTTTTATCACCCCATCTTACTTGCTCTTCAAAAGCATTTGCAAGATCATTTTCATAATAGTAAACATTTTCACATATACTAACGTTTCTACTGTCATTGGTTACAACCCATAGATCATATCCATCTGCACTTGACTCATTATAGATCATACAATCTACGTTATCAAAATCATTTATATTTTGAGATATTGATAGTTCTAAATGATTTTTGACAAGCTCAATCATTCTTTCATCAAGCATATGTCCTTCTCTTGCGTAATTACCCATTATTTACTGCTTTAATTGTGTATAAAAATAGTCTTTTAAGTCTTGCTTTTCTTGACCATATAAGAGCTCTGTTATTTCTTTTAAAAGTTTTTTCGTTACCATGAGTGTCAAAGTACTTATAATCTGTAAGGTATTGAGGATTTAGTTGATAGCAACTTCTTACTCTACCTGTTGGACTTAGCATTGTTCTTCTAATATAGCCTGACTTGTGTTCAGTAACCATGTTTTTACCATCAGGCATCCTAAATGCTGTAGTGCCGTTTTTCTTTTGTGTTTTACTTGTAACGTCTTTGCAACCTAGTGCAACTAACGCATCTTCATATTGTTTTTCTGTCATTAGATTTATATTTGTGGTTTATTTGTTAGCCATTCTCCATAAATTAACTGTGTTTGAGTAAGATCGTGATGCCATACGTCGCCGAATGTGCATATAGATCTTATATCATCAATAGTTAACTCAGAGTAATAGTCTGTTGATTTTAATTTATCAAAGATAAAGCTTACTGTTTTATATTCTTTATAGTTTTCTTCGAGTTTAGCTTTGATTTCTGGTTTAAGTTTGTCGTATAGTGTCATACTTTTTGTTTTTTAGTCATAGTCTTAACTTTGTCTTTTAGCTCTTTTGATACTTGAGTATAAAAACCTTGTGCAAAGATAGATCTTTTACCATCTTTTTCCATTTGTAATATATCTCTTTCTACTTGAGCTACATAAAATTGTAAAGCATCGCAGATAAGATTAGACTCCATTTGATTAAATTTTTTCATATTATTATGATCTGTTAGTGTTCGTATTTAGTTTGTAATATTTTGCATTACTTGATGCATAATATCTCCGTGATGTTCGTGGTAAAATTCAAACCACTCATCTTCAAACATATCATAGCCTGCTTCAGTTAAGTAATTATCTGATTGAAATAAATAGTTATTACTCATTTCTTCGCACACTATTTCGAATATAGTGTCATTCATATGCTTAGTTATTTTTTCTGCTATAGAACATTTAGCTTGTTCTAAATCGTTTTCTGTGTATTTACTTGGATTCATTATTTCTCCTGTTGTTTTAGCTGGTTCGTTAGTTGGTTTTATAAAGTCACCACCTTGATTGCTTATTTCTTTATTATATTTTATGTGACCTTCTATATCCCAACCTTTATTAGCGCTTGGATTAGTATAGACCGCATCTTTGGTTTGTCTAAGTTCGTTTATAGTTCTTTTCTTCGCCATTTTTCTTGTGTTTAGTTTTGCGTGTGTACTTCTTTTTATTTTTCTGCACTGAAGGACGCATAGCGTCGTATATTTCCTTCATAGTTACTTTTATTGTTTTCATAGAGCGAGAGAGAGGAGTCGAACCTCTCATGTCTAGAACAGTCATTAATAACGCTAGGTGTGTCTTCCGCTTAACCTATATCTCATTATTAAACCTGACCTCGCTGTCCAAGCTGAGCCGTCACTCAACCCCACTGTTTGTCTTCTTCACCGCTACGACACGGTGTGTTGAAGTCGTGGTTTTTAGTTTATTACAAAAGTCAAACCTTTGTAGTTGAACCAGTGATTACACTCTTCTGGTATATTATTTATAGTATAACCTTTATAAGTTCTTTTCTCTGTTTTACCATCGATTATTTTGGTTATTGTTACTTTTGATCGATCTGCTGTATGTGTTTTTATTGTATTCATATTTTTATTATCGATTACTATTCGTATTTATTTTGTATTATTAACAAGTTCTCTTACTTTTGAACCAAATTCTTGATCATTTGGGTATTGTTCTTTAAGAGTTTTGACCTGTAACCATCTTAATTTCGGTATTGCAACCTCTTCTTGGTAAGTTAAATACTCTTGTATTGTTCTGTGATCGCTCATATTGTAGGAAAGTGATTAGGATCTATTAGTAATTCACCTGCAAATATTTTCTTAGCTTGTTCAAAAGCGTAAGTATATTTCTGTGTTTCTGTACCGCATTTCTGTACGCTACCATAATATCCGGCTAATATATCTTGTGTTATCGCCTGTATTTTCTGTATTTCAGTCATTGTTTATAATTTCTTGTATATATTCTTTATCTTCTACTATTTGTTCAGCTAGATCTAGTATATCTTTTAAACCATCTAGCTCGTAGTTGTTCAACTCGTGTATATCACCTTGTCTTATAGCGTTTACACAGTCTACTAAATCTCTTGCAGTGTTTTCAAACCTGCAGTAACTCATATTTGCCATAGTTATTTTATTAATTCATTTATTACTTTAGTTATTAGTTTGTCAGCGTCTTCAACATACTTGTCGTCAGTTTCAGTATAACCTAATTCTTCAAACATATAGTAGTCTAGCTCGTTATATAGTGTATCAACTATTCTGTCACACACTTTCCATATTACTTCTTGCTCAGTCATATTAAATCTAGTTTTTTGATTAGCTCTTGTGACTTTTGTTTCAACATTTGTCCACCGTGATTATCTAATATCATTCTATGTAGTACACTAGTTACTCCGTGAGTTCCTGTTACCATAAATTCATAGTTTTCATCACTAGGTTTTTTAAAGTCGTAAAAATTACAACCACCATACTTGTTTGATAGTTTTTCTAAATCAGTAATGAATTTGTCTACTATTTCTCTGCACTCTTCGCTTACTTTAACTTTAAGTGCTTTTTCTATCGCGTTAGTATCTTTCACTTTTTCTTAGTTTTTAATTCGTTAATCTCACTTTTCAACTGGTGGATTTCAGTTTGGCACTTTCTCATCTGTGTTTTATTACCTGTGCCTTGGTAAAACTCATTCCATGAGTACAGGTTTTGAAGTTGTTTAATTTTTTTACTTATCATGTTTCTTGTATTTTTCTTGTAAACTAATTTTAGTATGTGTTATCGCTATCATGTAGTCTTCACCAATATCAACTGGTATTTTACCATTTTCTATATCGTGGTGGATCCATGACTCTATTTGTTGTAAATTATGTACACATTTTTTTACATTATGTGTATAGAATATCACATTTTCATTCATAGCACATGAATTACAAGCTATAAGTAATATACTTATTTTTTTAAGCATTTGTATTTATTTACTTTTGTTATTAACTCGTCTATTTCGTCTTTGTTAAAGGTAGAATAGACCTCATCTACCTTGTTACTTACATAATCGTAAGTGAATTCGTTTGCTTGCACGCCATAGCAACTAAGCATTAGCTTTCTTGGTGACCAACCGTATGGAGATTTGTATTTATTGAAGATTTGGAGCTTCATATCGCCATCTTTGTAGATGATAGCGTCGAGGTTATCGGTCATTATATATGTTTCTATTGATTCGTGCATCATATTTATATTATCGTTACTTGTTCGTATTTAATTTGTAATTAGTTGTGTTAGTTTTATAATAGTATTGTACTGTAGTTGATTTATTTCTAAGTTGTTTAATGCTCGTAGTAAATAACGATTTGCTAATTTCTCATCAACATCGTAGTAATCTACATACATTTTACCTATTTGTTCGTATAGTTGTTGATTACCTATATTAGTTAAGCGACAACCTTTATTGATTTTAGATTTTTTAGTTACAGATTTACCTGATAAAGCACGAAGAGTTGAGTAACCTGCGCGTTTTAGTAATTTACTAGCTTTATCTGCATCGCTACGTGACATAACTTGTATTGAGTTACCTGTTTTGTGGTTAATAGTATCTATACAACCATACCGCTCAACTGTGGAACACTCGACACAAGTAGTATAACCGAGTGCAACACGAGCAGGTGGAATAATTTTATTACATTTACATTTCATATTATTATAATCTGATAGTAATCGTATTTATATTATAAAGAGTCGTTAGAAGCAACTGGATTTTCAATTACTATTTTGAATAAAGTGAATGACCTTTTCTTTTTACGTTCGTAATAAGTAGGGTCAGTATCTATTTCACTTCTACTATTTAATCTGTCAAACTCTATGTCGTTATCTCTAACACAAGCATCTTCGTCATCAATAGTTAATACTAGTTTTAGTACGCTTTGAATATTATTAATATACTCTTCGCCTAATTCAGGATTTATTCTGCCGTTAGCTACATCTTCACGCATCCACTCTTCCATATCTGCTAATGTATTTAGTGCTTCGTTAGCTTTCCAGTTTTGTGATTGGCCAAGTGTTAACATAGCGAAAGCACCTATTGTCATTATTATTTTTTTCATATTATTTAAGTTATATAAATGTAGCTACTTTTATTAATTCTATTAGTAACATAGTTGCTATCATTATTGTTATTATATTAAATTGCTTATTAGTTATTTTCATAGTTCAAGTGTCAAGTTATAAACGGTTTTGTCAGTATGGAACATATATTCTACTTCATTTAAGTTATAACCGAGTTGTACTCCGACAAACTCGTCAAGTTCCATTTGATATTTCTCATAGTCTACATCGTGATACTGATGTATTTCACCACTGCCAAAATCTAGTACAGTTAGTGTTTGATTTGAGTATATTTTAGTTTTCATATTTTTGATAGCCATTTAGGGTTATTTACTAATTCATCGTGACACCATTGTTGCTCGTTTTCACCGAGTAAATAGTAGTGAATACCAAACTCTGACATTGCTACTTTATCTATAGTTGTATTTAGATTATTCATAGTATTTGATTTAGTATTTCGTAAACATCATCTTGTTTTGATTTACTTAGTGTCATGAAAACACCATTAGCTTCACCAGGATAATCGAGTACATGATTTATAGATTGCTGAGTGAGTTCAGCTTGATTTACTGTTTTAGCCATTTCGTCAAACGCTTTTGACCATGACCAGTTTGAAGGATTATTTATATTATACATAGTATTTAATTTTTAAAGTTATTATTTTAGTTTATTTAAGTTGCTTAAAATATGAGTTAGGTCAGAATTATTTAAGTAGTAATAGTAGTTAAATAAATAATTAGAGCAAAGCATATTTGGAGTAATAGGGTCTGAGTAATTATTGCCTGTTTTTGGTTGAGGTTTAAATAGGTTTTTGTGATTTAAAATTGAGTGTATAAGATTTAATTTTTGCATAAGTATTAATTTTAAAAAGTTGTGCTGCGCCAAGTGTTCGTATTATTTATACATGCTAAATTATGGCGATCAACTACATGTTTATTTATTTATTATTAATATCGTTACTATATCGTATTTAGTTGACAATTGAGATTAAGATAATTCCAATTAGCCATGAAGTAAGGAAGATATATGTTAATGTTTCTTGTATTTTATATTTAGACATTTTATTTAATTTTAAAGGTGTATATTAGTTTAGTTATTATTTTTAGTTTAGTATTGTTGCGCGAAGTCTCGCGATAACTTACATTAGTATGTAACGTTATTCATATAAGTATAGTATGACAATAGCTTGTTAGTATATAATAGTAACAGGCTACTGTCACATGTTACTTATGACATTTCACTATATTCTCTGCAGAATTTAGGTACAATGTTAGAGTTAGTATAACTTCCATATTCTTGAAAGCATGGCATTGACTCAAATTTTTCTTGAAATAGTGAGTATATTTCGTCGTGATTATAAGTGAAAGTTTGAGATTTTTTGTTAGTGAAAGTTATAATTGTATTTTCACCGATTAAAGATTTTCTTATTACAAATCTTTTTGTTGTTAATTTAGAATTTTTCATAGTTATTATTTATTTATTATTAATTTAGTTTAGTTTATATTATTATCTGTTGTTAGTCGTATTTAGTTTATAATTTATATATGTAGATTTTCTTCTTTGTAGTTAATTAGTAAGTATGATTCGTCAGATAAATGACAAGAGTGATGTGAGAATTCTACATTGTAGTTTATTAATTCTTTTACTACGTCTATTATGTCGTGAATATATGAGTAGACGATGAGGTAGTCTTCTGTATTATAGTTTAGTCGTTCAAATAATTCTGAGTAATCTGAGTTGTCAATTAGATATTCGTGATTATTATTTAATTGAGGTAATTTATTTATATTCATTGTTATTAGTTTTATTATTTATAATTATTATCTAGAAATATCCGTATTTATTTTATAATATAAAACAAAACATGAAAAGCATGAAATATAACATTGAAAACATAAAAATATACGCAAAAATATATCAAAAAACACGTAGGGGCCAAAATATAAATTCAATTTTTTTTAAAAAAACAAAATAAAATTTCAAAGTATAGCAAAAATTCCCTATATATCTAAGCCGGGCTATAAAAATAGTGACATAAGCTAGTTAAATATTAAGAGTAGTACCCTATTGTCACAGTGTACCCTTATTTTTTTAAGTAAATTTGTAATTTTACCTGTAAATAACTATATTATACGTATAAAACTAAAAATATTAAAAAAAATCATAATTATGAACAAATATCAAGACAAAGAAGCGGCTATGGATGACTACTCTCACGAAAGAAAGTTAAGAATTGACGGTAGATACGAAGCTGCTCACGGAAAGATGGCAAATGCTGAAAATGATTTTGATCACGCACATGCTTTAAAAAGAGATGCACACGACGATGCTTTCCATAGACATTCGAGAAGCAAAGTAATGAAACATATGGGTTCAAGATCTTAAAATATTCACAATGGAATACGGAGATAAACCAAAAAGAAAAAAAGACGACAACGAAAACAAAGGTCGTAGGTCAGGTAAAGGACCTAAACCTATGAAAGTTCCTAGAAAAGTTAAAAAAGAGTCAGCTAAGCAAGAAAGAAAAAACTTACTTACAGAAAATCCTGTAGTAAATAGATCTAAAGAGCCTGTTGTAAAACGCTTTCAAGGTTCAACTAAAAAATTAGGTAACACAGTGGCTATGAATGCTATGTTGAAAAATGCATTAAAATCAGGATTAGCAGCTGACTTAGGATCAAGATTAGCAAAAGCAACTGTAATGCCAAAACCTAAAATGCCTAAGGCAATTAAACAGCCATTAGCTGAAAAAATCGAACCCCCAAAGTTGGGCCCATTAAAAGCAACTTGGTCTGAACCAAAGAAAACTAGTTCAGCATCCAATAAAACATTCACTCCATCTAAAAGAGATATGGAATTAAAAGAGGCGCATTTAGGTAGTTCATCTCAGCAATCAGCAGAACCTGCTGAATTAACATTTAAAAAAGCTGGAGGAGCTGTAAAACCACCAACTGTAACTAGAAAAGGTCCTAAACCTCAAAGACCTAAGTCTAAATCAATGAGTCCAAAGAGTAAAAGGCGATATACAAAAACAGCAAAAACAGCAAAAAAAGTAAAAAAATTATAAATTATGCCTATAATATATACATATCCTAAGTTAAAAAATCCAGTAGGTGATGAATTAGTTGTTATTACAGATCCAAACGATAAAAAGTTTACTAAACAAATAACTTTAAGTCAAATAGCAGGATTAATTCCAGGTGGAGGTGGAGATGGATGTAGTACAGCAATTACTTCCATTGTTGATGGTCAAGGAGCTAACCTATTTGCAGCAGCAGCATGTTCACCAATGGCACTAACCTCAGCTGATAGCAGCGTTTCAATAACTAGCATTGGCAACGGTATAGATTTACAAGTCACGATACCAGATCCTTATGTTTTACCATGTGCTAGTAAAGATGAGTTAGGTGGTATTTCAGCGGATACTGTAGAAATAGAACAACCAGAAGCTGCAGATAACCCAGTATATTATCCAGTACAAATAATTGAAGATGGATGTAAAGCTGTTGTAGGTATACAAGCGAGTGGTACTTATGAACTTCCATGCGCTGGGTCGACATCTTTAGGCGGTATAAAAGCTTTTCAAAATACTAGTACAAGCGTAATACCAACTCCATCAGAAGATGGTTTATATTACCCAATAGAAGTATTAAAAAACGAGCTTATTCTACCTTCGCAGGAATGCACAGCTGTTGTAAGAATACCATCCTCATCTTCCTACGTATTACCTTGTTCTACTCCAACTACTCTAGGAGGTATAAAAACAGGTAAAGTAACTAATATTGAAGTGCCATCTGTTTCGTCAGAAGGTAATTATTATCCTGTAGAAACAATATCTACGGAAGATCCAACAAGCGCTGCAGAGTGTACTGCTGTTGTTAAAATACCAAATTCACAAACTGTAAATGACGGTACGTTAACTATAACAGTTGATGGAACACCTAATACATTTACAGCTAATCAAGCTGGTAATACCAATGTGTCTATTACAACTGGCGGCGGCGGTGGAAGTACTGACAACGGTTTTACTCCATTAAGCATATACGATGGTAAAGCTGGTCAAGGCGCTGGTGTAGAAGAAACTATTTTTTGTCAAACAGTAGTTGAAGATGCATGTGTAATTAACAAAGTTGATTATGGTGCTATAGGAGGAAACAGTGAAGAATTTACAATTGCATTGTTTAAAGGAACTTTAGATACATCAGCCGGTAGTTCTGCTACATTAATTGGTTGGGGTGAAATGCCATCAGGAACATCTGTTGGTATAAACACTATGAGTTTAAGCGATGATGGAACATCTACTGGTAATGATATAACTATTGAAGCAGGAGATGACATTATTATAATGTGGTCTAAACCTTCAACAGTTGGTGGACTATTAGGCAAAGGAGTATCTGATACGCCAACTCAATCTTGGCTAGCTCAAAGAGTTGCAGGTGATCGAGTTCAAGCAGCTGATTTAACTTTAGGCGAAACTGTAACTCAAGTTCAAAGTTCTCTTCCTGGTGGAGAAATTGAAGCATCTGGTGCGTATAGGTTATCTCTTCATTTTTATAAAGGAGAGACTCAAGAAAATCCAACAGAAAGATTTGAATATACAAAATGTGCTAATGTAGCAGGTGAAGCTTGTGATGGCATGCCAGATCCAATTTATTTTGAAGCTGAATCATCTGCATTATTAAATAACTTAATATTTGAATCAACTGTAGATAAATCTTTATCTTGTTGTTATGTTAAAGGATCAGTAACAGACAAGGAAGTAACACCAAACATAGCAATTTTAACTGGGGCTAATTTCACTTGTGACAGTTTACCTGACCAATGTTTAGAATAATAGTAGAAAAACAAACTATCATGTGATAGTATAATAATAACCAAAAAACATAAAACCATGACGTTTTTATATACCAGTAGCTTTAGAGCTGCTACACAACCCGATCAAAGTATGATCAACCATTGGAAACATATAACCGAAAAAAGCAATTGGAGAATTGTTCAGTTACCAAATGGATTTTTCCAAACAGAATATAAACATCCAGAAGAAGACGACTGGATCGATGTAACAAGGAGAGAAACAATGGATGGTGCTGAAGCCGCTATTGATGGATCTATAGAACATTATACAAAGAAATTAGAATTTCTTAAAGGACCAAAAGTGGTCAAAACATTTACAAAATAAAAAAAAATAAAATGGCATACGGAAGTAAACCTAAACCACCTAAAAAGAAAAAAGTGGTTTCAACAGCTGCTAAGTTAGCTGCTGCAAATAAAAAAATAGCTGCATTAAACAAAAAAATAGCTGGAATGGGTGGAAAAGCAGATCCTAAGACAGCTAAGAAAGTTAACAAGACAGGAATGAAATTGCAAAAGAAAGCTGGAAAAGCTGCAAGTAAAAATAAAAAAGCTGTTATGGGATATAATAAAAAAGTTGCATCTTACAATAAAGGTCGAAAATAAAACTTTATATACCACCACTTAAAACCAATTTAATTTAATCAAATGAACGAAACAATAGTTAAACATCTTAACTTCGGTAAAGATGCAAAAGAAACTATTTTTAAAGGTATTGAAAAACTTACTAAAGCTGTTAGCTCCACATTAGGAGCTAGCGGCAAGTGTGTAATACTTGAAGATAGTTTAGGAAATCCGCAAATAACAAAAGACGGTGTAACAGTGGCTGATAGTATAATATTATTAGATCCAGTTGAAAACATGGGAGCTAAATTATTAAAAGAAGCTGCAAGAAAAACAGTAAAAGAAGCTGGAGATGGTACAACTACAGCTACAGTATTAGCACATGCTATACTTAATACTGCATATGAAAACTTAGCAAATAACAACACCAGAGAAATAAAAGAAGGTATAAATTCTTGTGTAGACAAAGTTGTTAAATATTTAGAGAAAAAGTCTAAAAAAGTTTCAGGTAAATCGATAAACCAAGTTGCTTCTATATCGGCTAATAATGATAAAAAACTTGGAGAAATTATTGCTAATGCATTTAAAGCTGTTGACGAAACAGGCATAGTAATGATGGAAACACATGATTTAGCTGAAACAACAGTAGAAGTAGTAGATGGTGCTCAATATGAAAAAGGAATTTTAAATCCTCATTTTATAACAAATCAAGATACAGGTGTAGCAGAATTAGATAATGCATTAGTTCTTTTAGTAGAAAACAAAATTGAAAACATTAGACAAATACAATCTGTATTAGAACATGTTATAAAAAGAAATAAGGCATTATTAATAATTGGAGATGTAGAACCAAGTGTCTCGTCTGCATTAGCTATGAACAAAATAAAAGGTAATATTAAAGTCAACGTTATACAAGCTCCTACATATGGGGTAAATAAATTAAACACTTTAAAAGATTTATCTTTAATTACAGGTGCTACTATTATAAATGAAGATTTAGGTGATGATATGGAAATGATCACTGAAGACCATCTAGGTAGTTGCTTGAAAGCAGTAAGTAATTCAGCTGAAACCATTATACAAAGAGATTATTTTTCTGAAGATATTGATGAAATTATCAATGATTTAAAACAACAAATAAAAGAAACTTCAAATCCTACATTAGTTACACAAATAGAAAAAAGAATAGCTAGATTAACAGGTAAAGTTGCTATTGTTAAAGTAGGAGCTAATTCAGAAGTAGAATTAAAAGAAAAAAAAGATAGAGTTGAAGATGCTATATGTGCTACAAAAGCCGCGATAAAGGAAGGTATAGTTCCAGGTGGAGGAATAGCTTTGCTAAATGCTTCACAAAATATAAAACCTGAATCTGAAGGAGAAAAAGTATTATTAAAAGCTATAACATCGCCATATGATACTATTTTAAAAAATGCAGGTATAACAAATACCAAAAGCGAAGACGAAGGATTAGGATTAGACGTGGTTACAGGAAATTCCGTGGATATGGTAAAAGCCGGAATAATAGATCCACTACTCGTTACTAAAAGCGCTTTAAAAAACGCGGCTTCAGTAGCAACCACGATTTTATCAACTGATTGTGTAATCAATAATTTGAGAGCAAATGAAAGCAGTAGGTAAATATATAGTAATAAAAGAATTGCAAGAAAAAACTACTAAAACAAAAGGTGGTTTACTTTTGTCTGATAAACAAAGAGAAGATATAAGATATCAAAAAGCTGAGGTGTTAAACCCAGGTTCTGATGTAACATTATTAAAATCTGGTGATAAAATATATTATGATAGGCACGCTGGTTTTAATATTGAAATAAAAGATAAAATGTTCAAAGTTATCAAAGAGCAAGATATAGTAATAGTAATATAATAATTATGTTTCCAAGTTCTAAAAAAAGATCAAAACGCCCTGATGAAGTAAGAGGAGAAGGTATATTAGAGAAACTACGACGAAGAAGAGAAATGAAGCAAGATGGAGAGTGGGAGGAAAAAAAGCGTGAAGATAAACAAGTTAAAAAACTTGCTAAAGTAAGAAAAATGGAAAAGAAAGGAAAAACTGAAACTGATAGATATAAAAAACTAAAAGATGAAGTTTACACACCTTTTCCAGAGCCTACTAGTAGAAAAAAAGCTATTCAAGAATTTAAAAAAGGTTATACAGATAGAAAAACTAAAATGACCGGTACTCGGTTTGAAAGAGCTGTAACTCCTCAACAAAATATAGATGAATACAACACGGAAAAAGGTGAATTTTATTTTACTGGTGGAGCACTACAAAAAGGAAGAGTAAAGCTTCTACCTAGTGATGATGCTGATAGACCAATAACAAAAGGTATTAGAAAAAGAAACTTAGGAAAAAACTTTAAATAATGAGTAGAGATTTAAAAGAAAGTGGTAGTGCAGGAAGTAAAGACCGTATGAGGAAAATGGTTAAAAAACGTTATGAGTCAACCGGGCTTCGAGGAAGTGTTATGGATGGATTTGATAGATACGAAAGTACATCATACTCAAAAAAAGGAAAATACAAAGGTGGATTAGACAAACACATAAAGCGAAAATTTGTCGATGATGACGGTATTGAAGGAGGTAGTGGAAAATGGACACCTACAGGAGAAAATACATATACTCAATATAAGCCTTTAAGAAAACCAGTGGAAAGCAAAAATCAATTTGGGGCCACGGTAATTACTTATGGCAAAGGGAAAGAAATTTCTGAAAAAAAATATAACAGAATAAAAAAACGTAAAAACAAAAAGTATAAAAATACAGAATTGTAAATTAATAATAATGGCAAAAGACTTAAAAGAAAGCGGAAGTGCGGGAAGTAAAGAACGCATGAGACGTATGGTAGAAAAAACTAGAGAAACTAGAGACGATGGTCAAACAGTTACTAAAAAAACCATTAAAAAAAGATCTGGAAAAACAGTAGAAAAATACAAGAGTAAAGGCGAAAAAGGTACGTATAAAAGAAAATCAACTAAAAACGCTGATGGTAATGTTGTAAAAAGAAAGAAAACTCACAAAACAGATTATCATAAAGAAAAAGAAAAAGCAAGAGTTAAAAAAGATGGATCTGCTGTAGAAAAAAGTAAAGAAAAATCAAGAGGCACTAGTGAGTTTAGAGGAGGATATAAGATTAAACAAACTGGGTCTAAAGCTGATAAATACGGGAATGTTAGAGGAGAGGTAGAAACAAAAAGACACAAAGTTAATGCTAGAAAAAAAGGACAAAAAAGAAATAAATGAGAAAGCTCACGTCAAGTGATCTTAGAGAATTAAATTTACTTAAACATTATAGAATAATACGCAAGTGGGCTTGCAAAACAAATAACTTAAATGACGCTGATTTAGAATTATTAATATATTTAGAAGCAGTAAATTTATTTACAAAACAAGATTTTAAAACCGGTACGTACTCATACAGCTGGGATAACAGACGCTGGAACAGGTTGTTGAAAAGTGGTTGGATAGTAGTTTGGAGAGAACGAAATAGAACAACACAGAAATACAATATATATAAAGTTTCTACAAAGTGTAAACAGTTAATTAGTCGTATGTACCGAATTATGCTAGGCGAAGAAGATATGCCTAGCAAAAGACTTAAAAGTAATTATATGGACGTTGTTTTAAAAACTTCCATAAACAACGTAAATAAAGATAAAACAAGGTAATGAGTAAATTAGGAAAAGGAAATAGAAAAGCTAGACGTATGAAAAAACTTGCAGCTAAGAAAAATTTAACTAAAAAGCAAAAAGCTAAATTAGATGAATATAACACAAGGCAAGCTGATCTAGATAAATTTAATTCTCCTAAACTAACTAAAGAACAAAAAGGTGCTTTAGATAGTTTTCATGAAACAGGAAGCACAGATCATTATGATTATGATATGGGTGATTATGAAAAATCATATAAATAAAAAAAATGGCACTAAGAAAAAATAACCAAAAAGATTTTGATAAATTTAAAAATACAAGCACTGATGTGTTAGGAAACAAAAAACCTACGGATCCACCAAGTAAAACAATGGCTGGTGAAAGTATGCCTGCGTTAAAAAAAGACAGCAAAGGTAAGCTATATGGAATATATGGAGGAGAAGGTTCTGATTCAGATTGGACAGGATTTTCTGGTATGAATGCTCCTGAAGGATCTTTTGGAGGAAGAGCAAACACGCCAGCTGTTGGCGATACTGTATTTACAGGTAAACTACCAGTTAAAGAAGGTGATTATTTAGGTGGTAGTGATTTTGGTTTAAGCGAAACAGACTTGAGTAAACAAAGAAAAAAAGGTCCAAAATCTTATGAAGTTAAAACATTTAACACACCATACGGTCAACTACTTGAAAAGCGATAATCAATAAAAATAAAAATTATGATTAATAATTCTAAACCAAACAAGATACTTAGCGGCGTGCCTCAAGCAGCACAAGATCCACAAATGAATAGAACGTTTCAGCAGTATCAAGATATATCGGGTGCAGGTACTTTACCAATGAATCCTGTTTACTCTACCACAGCCAAGTTCAACCAGTTAGGTGGAACAACTGAAATAGATCCTTCTACAGGACAACCTATACAAATGAGTTAAAAATAAATATTATGCCAAGTTACGGAGAAAAACAAATGCCTGCGGGTAAAAAGAAAATGTGTAATCACAATTATTACAAAGGAACAGCAGGAGAAAGAAAAATGATGTCAAGAGATAAGAATATTGTTTCTGATCTAGCTATAGATAATATACCCTACAAAGGCAACGTAGTACTACGTGCCAACCAGTAAGATGGAAGATTTAAAATTATACTTGTTAAATGCAGGTGCATTTGGAGTAACTATGATGGATTGGCTTGAACCAATGTTAAAAATAACTTTATTACTTGTGACAATAGGTTATACTGCTCACAAGTGGTGGATTATGAAAAAAGGTAAATGAGACAGATTGATAAAATAATTGTACATTGCTCCGCGACAAGAGAAGGTGAAAATTTTGATGTAGCTGAAATACGTAGATGGCACGTTGAAGGACGTGGCTGGAGCGATATTGGCTACCACTTCTATATCGACCTATATGGAGAAATACACAAAGGTAGAGATATAGCTAAAATGGGAGCTCATACGAAGGGGCACAATCGTAATTCGATTGGTATATGCTATTGCGGAGGCGTTGAAGCAGATGGTAAGACTCCCAAAGATACTAGACTTGATTGTCAAAAAGAAGCATTAATTGCTGTACTTAGAACTTTAAAAGCTATGTACCCAAGTGCTAAAATACATTCACACAAGGATTTTGCTAATAAAGCATGTCCATCATTTGATGCTACTAATGAATATGAAAATATCTGAAGGAACAGAATTTAAAATTGACATAAAAACTGTAATAAGTATAATAGTAGTTACTTCAATGTTTGTTGGCATGTATTACACATTGCAGTCAGATATAGAAGATGCTAAAAAATTACCACCTGCAGTTATAGATCGTATTGAGTATGATCTAAAACAACAATGGCAAACCGAACATATAAGTGATTTAGAAGAAAAAGTAGATGAAATATTGTTTTGGTGTAGAGAGGTAGATGGAAAATTACAAAATAAAAAAGATAAATAAAATGAAATCAAATAAATCAACAGGACTTGGAGATAGTATTGAAAAATTTACAAAAGCTACTGGTATAAAAAAATTAGCTGATAAAATACCTGGTGGTTGCGGTTGCGCTAAAAGAAAAGAAAAATTAAACAATATGTTTCCTTATAATAAAAAGTAATTATGAAAAAAGAAAACTTAACAGAACTTAGAGAAGAACCAGGAAAATCAAACGCATATAAATACGATAATGTATCAAAACAAGATTTTTGTGGACCAGATGAAACATACCCTGTAAATAGTTTAAGAAGAGCAAAGTCTGCTTTAAAGTTAGCGCACAATGCTGAAAATCCTGAAGCTATTAAAAGCTGTGTTTATTCTAAGTATCCAGAGTTGAAAAAAGGTAGTAAATTAAAAAATAGAAAATCATGAGTTATAGACAACCTAAATATATAGCTCCAGCTGATGCTAACATTGCGATTGATAAATTCAATGATAGCATGAAAGCTTTTGCTGATGAAGCTAAATCACAACGTGATGCTGCATTTTGTAGGGATAATCCTGGTGCTTGCGAAGATGATGATAGAGATTCTGATTCAAAAACAAAAACTTCTACATCTGCACCAACTACAAGTGCTAATCCGGCAAAAGCACTTGCACCACCAACAACAACAACAACACCAACGGGAAAACTTCAATTACTCAACAATCCGAAAAGTAATGATATGGAGAAATATATGATAAACCAAGAAGCTCAATTTAGAAAATAATTATGGAAACAATAAAAGAAATAGTAAATCATCCATTATCTAAATCAATAGCGTGTGGTGCAATTGGTTTACTTTTAATAATGCATTCTCACTCACTATATGCTGGTATTGCTTTTGGCATGGGATTAAGAGAATTTTTATACGCTTTTAAATAAAAAGATATGCGAGTAAAAGATAAAGATCCTTTCAAGCCTAGTAGAAAAGAAAAAAGACAAACTAGAAGAAGATTAAAAAATGCTCCACCATTGCCTGAAAAAAATGATCCTTTTTATATAGACAAAGATGGAAATGAGTATAGTAAATCACAATACATGAACACTTTTGGAACTTCTAAATATACTGAAAAAGCTTTAGATGAGCATATGAGTGGAGTATCTAGTAATAAGAAAAAAAGAAGAACTAAAACAAGAAAGTAATGCCAAATAAATGTAAAGATAAAAACGGTAACTATGTTGATTGCGAAACATTAAAAGCTTTACAAAGTAAAAGTTGGAAAACTTCCGATGATGTATCAAGAGGAACTGAAATGAGGGAAATATATAAACCTCAAGAAATTACTAGAAAAGATCCAAGCGTTTATGATAAATTACAAAAAGAAATTGAGTCAGGATTTGCTGAGTCAAAATATGGTTTTACTGGAACAGATTTAAATGAGTATATTAAAGCAAAGAATACTCAAAAAGAATATAGACAAGGTCCTAGTAAAAACAAAAAACAAAATGAAGATCTTGTTAAAATAAATAAAAAAGGTGCTGATATTTCAACTGTTACAGGAATTACTGGTAGAGATATAGAAATTATAAAAGAAGAAAATAAGAAAAAAGAAAATACCAAAAAAGAAGGTGAAGGTAAAAAAATTGAAATAGAATTAGGTAAAAGTAAAACTACCAAACCTAAAGGTAGAAGATCTTTATTTAATAAAAAAACAAAATTTAAACCAAGCAGTAGTAGAAGAAGTTTATACAAATGCCCTAAAAAAGGTTGTGTAGCAAAAGGTGAAAGATCTATAAAGAAATTCAAAAAAAATAGATAATGTCTAAACCTAAAAAAAAATTTAAGGAAACTAAAGTTGGAATATTTTTAAAAGAAAAAGCTCCTAAAATATTAGACACAGTAGGAGAGTTTTTACCTGATTCTGGTGGTTTAGGTATTGTAAAAAATTTAATATCAAGTGATAGTAGTATAGAGCCAGAGGACAAAGAAATGGCATTGAAGTTATTAGATCAAGATATAGCTGAAATGAATAACATTTCTAACAGATGGCAAAGTGATATGACATCTGATTCTTGGTTGAGTAAAAATACTAGACCACTTACTTTAATTTACTTAACTTTAGCAATGACAATATTTATAGTGTTAGATTCAACTGTTGTTTTAGAAATAAACACTGGTTGGGTTTCTTTATTAGAAGCACTATTAATAACAGTTTATGTAGCATACTTTGGAAGTAGAGGCTATGAAAAAATACAAAAAATAAGAAAATAAAAAAATTATGAGTGTAATAGGAACAACACTAAAACAACCAAGAGTTTTTGCACATGACGCGGTAGACTTAAAAGATTTACCTGGCTGCATATGGCGTGGAGCTAAAGGATTTGATTTTTTAACAGGAGATCCTAATGGTAACCCTGGTGAAGGTTTTGTAGTAGGAGAATGTTATAATACTTACAATGAAACAGCTGGTGGTGCTGGCGCAGTAGTTACAGTTACAGGAGTAGATAATCCTGCAGTAGGAGATATTACAGACGTAGATATTTGCGAAGATCCATGTTCTAATGGAACCGCATACAATATAGGAGATATATTAACGATCATATGGCAACCAGATGCTGGTGGAACTTTTACATCTGGGGTTAACTGTACGGGATTAGCTCAAGTAGATGGTATATTTAGTGGGGAATGGGGTTTTGGATGTCCATTTACGCCAATAGGAACTAGATTTGATATAAAAGAGGACGAACTAATACCACAAGAGTATAATCCTTTGAAAGCGTTTAGACAAAAAGATATTGTTAAATGGAATTGTGGTAATGAAGAACCAACAAGTTGTGATGAAGAAACTTGGGGTCCTGGAGCTGCTTTATATATAGGAAGAGACTTAAGCCAACTAAACGTAGTTATGGAAAGCGGTAATAAGGCTTTGTATAGAAATATACCTGCAGGAACATTTATGCCTATTTCATGCTTTACTGTATGTTCTGCTGCTACATCTGGAGAAGAACCAGAAGCTATTACTGATCCTGCAGAAGCTCAAATATTAGTATTATTTTAATGACACCAATTATTTCTAATACAGTAGGTATAGTAACTAGATCGGGACCACCATCAGGTCCAACAAGTCCCACGCTGCCTCCAACTTGGCAAATTGTTATTCAAAACGTACAACCTGATGCAATAGAAATTGCAGATCTTAAATTTTATAATAGTATTATAGATCCAGATGTTTCAATATCTTTAATGTCAAATAATTTTCCTACTCAACCAAATCAACTTCCATTTTCTAATTTTATAAATGACGGCAATGATGTTATTGGTATAGTTAATTTTACGGGAAATTTAAATCAAATCCTTACAATACCAGGTCAAACTACATATGCAATTTTAAAATTTCGTGGTGGTAGTCCAATTGAACAATTTACTCCTACAGGAGAAAACATGACAATGGTAAAAAAATTAGTTAATGGTAATTTGGTCGACTCAACAGCGGTTACTAGCGTAATAGTAGCTGGTGTGCCTACTTATCTTGATCCAGATCCATTTCCTAATCCAGGCACGTATGACTTTATAGTATCATACATGCCTATATAATAATTAAATAAAATAAAATAAAATGAATAAAATAAAAGAAGAACAATTAAATAAAATAAAAGAACAACAAACAGCATTAAATAATTTATTATTTAACATTGGTAATTTAGAAGCTCAAAAACATGCTTTACTACATGATATAGCTCAAGTTAATTTACAAGTTGGAGAATTCAAAAAAGAATTAGAAGAAGAATATGGTTCTGTAAATATAAACTTAGAAACAGGAGAATATGAAGATGTTGAGAATAAAGAAGAAGAAATACCTGTAGCTCATGTCTAGTAAAATAAGAAAAATTAGTATTGGTTCTGATTATAAAAACGATGCAATGCACTATTCCGTAGGTCAAGAGGTTTACGGAGGTCACATTATCTGCGATATTTTAAGTAATGAAAAAAGTGGTGAATACTCTATTTATATAGAAAAAAACAAAGAAGTATTACCGTGGAAAAGGTTTAACAATAATATGGCTATAGCTGTAGAATATAATTTAAGTTATAGTGAATAGTTTATATGACTATATAATAGAACCACTAGGAAAAAGATATAATAACGAAATAAAGGTAGATAATAAATCCCTAATACTAAATACTAAGATAGAATCATTTAAAATAGTTAATAAAGTAGCTAAAGTAATTAGTATCCCCAAAGCTTATAACTTGCCAATTAAAGTTGGAGATGTAGTTTATGTTCACCACAACGTATTTAGAAAGTTTTATAATATGAAAGGTAAGCAACAAAACAGTAGATCTTATTTTAAAGATAACTTATATTTCTGTTCGCCTGATCAAATTTACTTATATAACAATGGAAGTAATAAAGCTTTTTTAGATAGATGTTTTATAAAGCCCTTATTATCAAGCAAACTAGGACAAAAGGTTATTAACAATCTAGGAATACTTAAATATGGTAATGATCAGTTAACTTCATTAGGCATAAACGAAGGTGATTTAGTTAGCTTTCCTGATTTAAGACAATGGGAATTTGTTGTGGATAAGGAACTATTATATTGTATGAAATCAAAAGATATTTTAATAAAGCATGAATACGAAGGAAACGAAAAAGAATATAATCCAAGCTGGGCAATTAGCAGTCAAAGAATTAATAAAAGTAGCAAAGGAACCGATTGTGGACACAGGGGAGGATGTGACTGCGGACCGACTAAAGAACGCAGCTGCGACAAAGAAGTTAGCAATTTTTGATGCTTTTGAAATACTTAGTAGAATAGAGGAAGAAGAAAATATACTAGAAGCTAAACCAAAAGAAGAAGTCAAAGAAAGAATTTTTAAGTTTGCAGAAGGGAGAAGTAAATGAATTACCAGCAAACACTTTGGAAAGAAATACCAGACGTTGTAAATCCTAAAATATTAGCTAAACAAAATAGATTTAAAAAATGGGAATATGGTTACAACTCTGATTATAATTTTATATGTATAAGCAAAACAGGTGAAATTGGAAAAATCATTGAAATACAAAACTTACGCATTGCTTTACCAGCAGAACATGAACCGTATAAACGAAGCAAAAATAAAACGGAACAGTATTGGGAAAAGTTTGAATATCCAAAAGAACTGCAAAGAATAAAAACTAGGTTTGACTGGGAAGAATATCCATTAGAGTTTAAAGAAAAATGGTATGAATATATCGATGAAGAATTTAAACGTAGAGAAGAAGGTTTTCATTTCTACAATTGTGGCAGTCCTGTATATATTACTGGTACTCATTACATGTACTTGCAATGGTCAAAGATTGATGTTGGAGCGCCCGATTATAGAGAAGCAAATAGACTCTTTTTTATATTCTGGGAAGCATGCAAGGCAGACGATAGATGCTATGGAATGTGCTACCTTAAAAACAGACGTAGTGGGTTTAGCTTTATGTCATCAGCCGAACTGGTTAACCAAGCAACAATATCTTCTGACTCCCGATTCGGTATACTTTCTAAAACTGGAGCAGATGCTAAAAAAATGTTCACAGATAAAGTTGTACCAATATCCGTTAACTATCCGTTTTTCTTTAAACCGATCCAAGACGGTATGGATCGCCCTAAAACCGAACTTGCTTATAGAGTCCCAGCTTCAAAGCTTACTAGACGTAAATTAGATGACAATGTAAAGTTAAAAGAACTAGAAGGTCTTGATACTACTATAGATTGGAAAAACACGGGTGACAACTCTTATGATGGTGAAAAACTAAAACTACTAGCACATGATGAAAGTGGTAAATGGGAAAGACCTGATAATATATTAAATAACTGGAGAGTTACAAAAACTACATTAAGATTAGGTCGTAGAGTCGTAGGTAAATGTATGATGGGCTCAACGTCAAACGCATTAGATAAAGGTGGAAATAACTTCAAAAAATTATATTACAATTCAGACGTTACAAAAAGAAATAGAAACGGACAAACAACTAGCGGATTATATTCTCTTTTCATCCCTATGGAATGGAACTACGAAGGATTCATGGATACTTTTGGATCACCTGTATTTCTTACGCCAGAAAATAAAACAATCGGAATCGATGGTGTACCAATTAGAATTGGTGTCATTGAACACTGGGAAAATGAAGTAGAGGGATTAAAGTCTGATCAAGATAGTTTAAATGAATATTATAGGCAGTTTCCAAGAACAGAGAAACATGCATTTAGAGATGAAACAAAAGCTTCTTTATTTAATTTAACTAAAATATACGAACAGATAGATTACAATGAGGAAATAAATAACATTAACAGTATAACTACAGGAAGTTTTCAATGGGTTGATGGAATAAAAGATACTTCGGTAATATTTATGCCTAATAAAGATGGTAGATTTAAAGTATCTTGGGTACCACCTAAAAATCTTCAAAATCAAGTGATTATAAAAAATGGAATCAAATGTCCTGCAAATGAACACATTGGAGCTTTTGGCTGCGATAGCTATGACATTAGTGGTACTGTTGATGGGAAAGGTTCTAATGGATCGCTACATGGATTAACCAAATTCTCTATGGAAGATGCTCCGCCAAATCATTTCTTTTTAGAATATATAGCTAGACCACAAACAGCCGATATATTTTTTGAAGAAGTTTTAATGGCATTACATTTTTATGGTATGCCTTTATTAGCAGAAAATAATAAACCTCGATTACTGTATTATTTAAAAAGAAGAGGATATAGAGGTTTTAGTATGAATCGTCCTGATAAAGTTTGGAATAAACTTTCTGTTACTGAAAAAGAAATAGGTGGTATACCTAATTCAAGTGAAGATATTAAACAAGCTCACGCTGCAGCTATTGAAGCTTATATAGATTCTTATGTAGGATTAAAAAACGAAATGTTTGGTGATATGTATCATCAATCAACATTAGAAGATTGGGCTCAATTTGATATTACAAAAAGAACTAAGCATGATGCTTCAATAAGTTCTGGTTTAGCTATAATGGCTTGTAATAGAAATAAATATAAACCCATAGCTGATAGAACAGTTAAAAAAATTAACTTAGGAATTAAAATGTATAACAATAATGGTATACTCTCAAAAATAATAAATAATGATATACACCAACAATAGAAGTTCTTTTCCGGATCAAGTTGTTCCTCAAGAAGAAAAAATGTCTTTGGAGTATGGCCTGCAAGTTGCACGAGCTATAGAAGGACAGTGGTTTGCTCAAGGTGTGGGAGGAACAAGATATTCTTTCAATTATAATATATTTCACCAAAGAAGATTATACTCAAGAGGAGAACAGTCTGTACAAAAATACAAAGATGAGTTATCTATAAACGGTGACTTAAGTTATTTAAATCTTGACTGGAAGCCAGTTCCTGTAATTCCTAAATTTGTTGATATTGTAGTTAATGGGATGTCAGAAAAAATATATGACATAAAGGCGTATTCTCAAGATCCTGCTTCTCAAAAGAAAAGAACTGCATATGGTGAAAAAATATTAAGAGATATAAAAACTAGAGAATTTATAAATCAAGTTCAACAAACTTTAAATATAGATATTTCTGAAGCTCCAGCTGGTGCTCCTGAAACAGAAGAAGAATTAGAAATACACATGCAGTTAGATTATAAACAATCTATAGAAATTGCAGAAGAAGAGTTAATAGAAAATACATTAGCTAAAAATAAATTTAATTTAGTAAGAAATAGATTTAATAGAGATTTAGTTGTATTAGGAATAGGTGCTGTAAAAACAGGTTGGAATAGATCAGAAGGTATTACTGTAGAATACGTCGATCCAGCTAATCTAGTTTGGTCATATACAGAAGATCCAAACTTTGAAGATTTGTATTATGTTGGTGAAGTTAAATCACTTAGTATACCAGAACTTAAAAAACTATACCCTGAAATACCTCCTAAACAATTAGAGGAAATACAAAAATATCCAGGTAACACTAACTACACTAGAAACTGGCAAGGAGAAGATAATAATAACACTGTTCAGGTAATGTTTTTTGAATACAAAACTTTTGCTGACCAAGTGTATAAAATAAAATACACAGATCAAGGTTTAGAAAAAGCTATTGAAAAACATGATTTTTTTAATCCACCACCAAGTGATAAATACGACAGAGTTTCTAGATCAATAGAGGTTTTATATAAAGGAGCAAAAATATTAGGACATCCTATAATGTTGGAATGGGAAGTAGCGGAAAATATGACAAGACCATTTTCTAATACTAGTAAAGTAAATATGAATTATCAAATAGTAGCTCCACATATTTACAAGGGTCGTATAGAATCATTGGTAGAACGTATGATAGGTTTTGCTGATACTATACAGTTAACATCATTAAAACTTCAACAAGTATTATCTAGAACAGTTCCTGATGGTGTATTTATGGATGTTGATGGATTAGCAGAGGTTGACTTAGGTAATGGTACAAGTTATAATCCAGCAGAAGCATTAAATATGTATTTTCAAACTGGTAGTATTGTTGGTAGATCAATGACTCAAGATGGTGATTATAACCAAGGAAAGGTTCCTATACAAGAATTAACTTCATCTAGTGGTCAACAAAAAATCCAAGCTTTAATTGGTACTTATCAATATTATTTACAAATGATAAGAGATGTTACTGGATTAAACGAGGCTAGAGATGCTAGTACTCCAGCAAAAGATAGCTTAGTAGGTTTGCAAAAATTAGCTGCTGCTAATAGTAATACAGCTACACGTCATATATTAAATGCTAGTTTGTATTTAATACTTAGGGCTTGTGAAAATGTATCTTTAAGAGTTTCTGATAGCTTACAATTTGATTTATTAAGAGAAAGTTTAATAGATAGTATAAGTTTATATAATGTAAAAACATTAGAAGAAATATCTAATATAGGTTTATATGATTTTGGTATATATTTAGAAATAGAACCAGATGAAGAAGAGCGAGCTATGTTAGAACAAAATATTCAAATGGCTTTACAACAGCAAACTATAACATTACCAGATGCTGTAGATATTAGAGAAATAAAAAATCTAAAATTAGCTAACAAATTATTAAAGCTAAAAGAAGATAAGAAAAGAGCACAAGATCAAGCTGATCAACAAGAAATGGCTAGAGTTCAAGCTGATGCTCAAGCTCAAACTGCAGAAAGAACAGCAGCTGCTGAAGTTCAAAAACAACAAGCTATTGCACAAACCACTTTACAAATTGAACAAGGTAAATCTCAATTTGAGATACAAAAAATACAAACAAAAGGAGATATAGACAAGCAATTAAAAGAACTTCAATTTGGTTTTGACAAACAATTAAAAGAAATGGAAGTTCAAGCAATGCAAATGAAAGAAAATAGAATCGAAGATCGTAAAGACAAAAGAACAAAACTTCAAGCAACACAACAAAGTCAAATGATACAACAAAGACAAGAGGGAACTGTCCCTACTGACTTTAATATCACTCAATAATTATATAATATCATATCATGGAAAACAAACAAGAAGAAAACATACCTCAAGAAGGTGAGTTTAAAATGAAGAAAAAACCAGGTAGACCTAAAAAATTAACAAATAAACCTGGTGAAAATCCGAAAGTTGATTTAACCAAAAAACAAAAAGATGCCACTACAGAGTCAAGCGCAGTGCACATGGATGAAAATAAACAAACCGGAGATGTACAAGAGGTGGAAAAAAGCGTATCCGAATCGTCCGTGCAAAAACCTACCGAAGAAAAAAAGCAAGAAGAGAGTGGGTCGCCGATCCAAGAAATAACAGATCAAGAAGTAAAAACTGAAACAAAACAAGTTGAAGCCGAGCTTAAAGAAGCTGTTAGAGATGAAAAAGTTTTAGGTAAAAAACTACCAGAAAATATTGAAAAATTAGTTTCCTTCATGGAGGACACAGGTGGAACAGTAGAAGATTATGTTAGATTAAATGCAGATTATTCTACAATAGATGATGTTTCATTATTAAAAGAATTTTATAAAACGACTAAACCTCATTTAGATAAAGAAGAAATTGAGTTTTTATTAAATGATCAATTTGCTTATGATGAGGAAGAAGACGATGAAAAGACTATACGTAAGCGTAAGCTTGGTATAAAAGAAGAAGTAGCCAAAGCTAAAAAGTTTTTAAACGAAACAAAAGCTAAATATTACGATGAAATCAAGTTGAGATCAAATGTAACTACAGAGCAACAAAAAGCTATGGACTTTTTCAATAGATACAATAACGAACAAGAAACGGTTAAACAAACTCGACAAGAGTTTATTAACAATACTAACAAGTTCTTTAAGGAAGACTTCAAAGGTTTTGATTTTGAATTAGGAGATAAAAAGGTTAGATATAATGTTAATAACACTGATGAGTTATTAGAAAGTCAATCTGATGTTACCAAATTTTTAGGGATGTTCCTCGATGATGATGGTAAAGTTAAAGACTTACAAAAATATCATAAATCTTTGTTCGCTGCAAAAAACATAGATACTATTGCTAAGCACTTTTATGAACAAGGAAAAGCTGACGCTGTTAAAACAGTAGCGGCTAATTCTAAAAATATAAGTACAGAGCCGCGAATTTCCCAGCCAGATGATTCAGTTTATCTAAATGGGTTTAAAGTAAAAGCGGTAAGCGGTGTTAATAGTTCTAAATTAAAAATTAAAAAACGATAAATTAAAACCAATAAATTATGGCTTTAGGAAATTTTACAGTGCAAAATGCTGGATTAACTCCTACGCAAGATCAGTCAGTATTGTCAACTAACTATTTACAATGGACTGATAAAGCTGGAGCAGATTTCGCTGACTTTGCACAACAATACTTACCTGAATTATATGAGCAGGAAGTAGAAAGATTCGGTAACAGAACGTTATCTGGATTTTTAAGAATGGTTGGCGCTGAAATGCCAATGACATCGGATCAAGTTATTTGGTCTGAACAAAATAGATTACACATCGGTTATGATGATGTTAGCAAAGCTAACACTGCAAACGGTGCTACTTTTACAGTTAACGTGCCAGCTGGTAACGAGTGTGTAGTAAGAGTTAATCAAACAATAGTTGTTTTTGATCCAGCTTCTGGATTAACACTAAAAGGTTTAATTACTACTGCTCCAAATCCAGGTAACCCAGGTGTGTTTACTTTTGATGCTGTTTGTTACACTGCTGCAACTTTCGGAGCTTTAGGTAATGCTAACCTTAAACTATTTGTTTATGGTTCTGACTTTGCTAAAGGTACAGAAGGTATGGAAGGTTCTGTAACTCCTTCATTTACTCAATTCTCTAACAAACCTATTATCATTAAAGATAAGTATTTAGTTAATGGATCTGACACTGCTCAGATTGGTTGGATTGAAGTTGCTACTGAAGACGGAACATCTGGATTCTTGTGGTATATGAAGGCTGAGTCTGAAACTAGACTTAGATATGAGGATTACTTAGAAATGGCAATGGTTGAAGGTGAACTTGCTTCTGCTGGTTCTGGTGTTCAAACTGCAGGTGGCGCTACTTCTGGGTCAGGTACTCAAGGTATGTTTGCTGCTCTTGAAGAAAGAGGTAATGTATACGCTGGTTTTGCAGGTGCTGCTAACCCAGGTGCTGGTGCTTTAGGTGATTTCGATCAAATATTGCAACAATTAGATTTACAAGGTGCTATTGAAGAAAACATGTTATTCTTAGACAGAGCTACTGCTCTTGATTTTGATGATATGATTGCTGCTCAAGCTGGTGGAGGTTATGCTTCTACTCAAGCTGCTTCTTATGGTTTATTCGATAACGAAGCTGAAATGGCACTTAACTTTGGATTTTCTGGTTTTAGAAGAGGTTCTTATGACTTTTACAAAACTGACTGGAAATATTTAAATGACGCTTCAACTAGAGGGATGGTTGATAATATCAAAGGTGTGTTAATACCTGCTGGTACTTCAACTGTTTACGATCAGATGTTAGGATCAAACATAAGAAGACCTTTCTTACATGTAAGATATAGAGCTTCTGAGACTGATGACAGACGAATGAAGTCATGGATTACTGGTTCTGTAGGTGGTGCTTATACATCATCTTTAGATGCTATGGAAGTTCATTACTTGTCTGAAAGATGTCTTTGTGTACAAGCTGCTAACAACTTCGTATTATTCGTAGCGTAATTTATTAACCTTTTTAAACATATAAATTATGGCATCAATAAGAATAAATACGGTTTCTAACGGACCAACAATAATTGGTTTAAACGCAGGTTCTACTTATGAATTAGGCGGTAATACTAATTATGAAAACACCGTTATACTTGAAAAAGACTCAGCTGGAGCTACTATTAGTACTATTACTATTAAGAAGTATGTTGCTGAAGACTCTCAAGTAAATTGGGATAAGCTAAATGAAGCTGCTTACAAATGTATTGCATCTTCACCTAAAGATTTTGGTTATCCTACTTTTGCTAATTTTACAGATGAGGATTATAGAGATCTTGACTTAAGTGAACCTTTAGCAGATATCATAGCTGGAGCGATGGGTAATGATTTACCTGCTGTATATAGCGAATGGTTAGCTTGGGTTGTCAATGATAAAGCTAGTGATATTCTAGACAACGAAATAGATGAAGCAAAAGCAAGAGGGGAAGAGGCTGCTACTGCTTGCTCTGACGCTACAAGTAATTGCCCTACTAGTGGTTATTATTTTGATCCAATAACTGGATCACAGTGTGATTGTAACTCTGCATCAGGATGTTGTGCTAGTATTGGATCACTTGTAGAAAGTTCTTTAATTGCTGACGCAGTTGAAGCTACAGGAATGACTAAAAAGCATATCTACCTGTTTGACAGTGTAGTTATATCTGGAGGAGAATAATAGAAAAACAATAAAGTCCCTATTTAGGTAGGGACTTTTAATACTATAAACTATGGATAAAATAAAAATAAAACTAGCAAATCCTTATCTTACTCAATTTGGTGACGACTCTGTTGCTCAGCAAGTTAAGATAATAACTTTTCCTAGTAAACCTATAAGTTTTTCTCCTGCTTATCTTGATACAGACAGAGTAGAAGAAGGTGCAGGCTATATAGTTAAAATGGAAAATGGAAAGTATGCAGCTTTTTATGTAACTTTTTTACTTGCTCAAATTAATGAAATTTCACCTGATTATTTAAAAACAAGAGCTGATGAGTTTGTTGCTGGAGAAATATCGGCAGGCATGGACACTTTATACGCAAATGTATTAAAGAAAAAACCTCATACAGCTCCAATAGCTAATTTAAATAGATATAGTTTATCTATAACTAAGTCAGCATCTAATTTAAATGAACTTTTAGGTAGAGGTGTTGATTTAGATGTTAATTATACTTATCAATTAAGTTGGTCAGATGAAATGAGTACTAATACTATTAATTCATCTAAATACGTTTTAAACGTTGACGGTGTAGATACAATAGCTGCAACAACACCTAATCCCTCTTATCCCGGTTTAAATAATTGGGCTGGTACTTCATACACCTCATTTTGGTGTGCTGGATTAGATGCTGGTGAGCAATCAGAAGGACTTAATTCTGATACAGAAGCTAGGGCACAAGCTTCTAAAGGCATAGAGGCTTGCATGGAGACTCAAATGGAGGCATTTGGAGAAGGAGACAAAGCATAAAACAAAACAAAAACAATTTTATTATATATTATGAAAAATGAAAAAACCTGGGAGGTCAAAGACAGGAACTATTATTTAGTTCAAGACAGATCTCCACTAACATATACGTTAGCATCTAAACATACTCGAAGATTTCCTTTAATGTATTTTGATTCAGAAAAAGGTCATCAAAGAGAGCTTAGATACGCGTCAAATCAAAAAAGTCCATTTGTCGATGAACAAGCTGGTATGGCAACTTTAGAACATATAATTTTTGAACACGGTACGTTGCACGTTCCTAAAGAAAAACAAAATCTTCAAAAGTTGTTATCTATCTATCATCCTCACTTAAATAAAAGATACAAAGAGTTAGACGTAATAGAAGTAGCTAAAGATGAACTAGAAGATCTTGAAGTCGAATTCCAAGCTCAAGCTGTTGCTAGAGAACTAGAATTAGAACATGCTGAAGCTATATTAAGAGTAGAAATGGGTTCTAGTGTTAATTCTATGAGTTCTAAGGAGCTTAAAAGAGATATACTAATATTTGCAAAGCAAAATCCATATTTATTCTTAGAATTAGCTGATGATGAAAATGTAGAGTTGAGAAATTTTGCAATTAAAGCTACTGAAGCAAACGTTATAAAACTTTCACAAGATCAAAGAACATTTAGTTGGGCGAGTAATGGCAAAAAACTAATGCAAGTTCCTTTTGAAGAAAATCCATATTCAGCTTTTGCTGCATGGTTAAAAACTGACGAAGGCGTTGAGGTTTATAAATCTATAGAGAAAAAGTTAAATTGACTTTTAACCTGTAATACTAATAATTAGGCGGCAAAGCGCCGCCTTTTTTTTATAAAAAATATTAAAATGGCAATAAGCGTAAATGAAGTATACACAACTGTACTAACTATCATAAATAAAGAACAAAGAGGTTATGTAACACCTTATGAGTTTAATCAAATAGCTACTCAAGTACAATTAGAAGTATTTGAAAGTTATTTTGAAAACCTTAATCAACAGTTAAGAGTTGGTGGAAACAGTAGTGAATACGCTAATAGAGTTAAATTGCTACAAGAAAAAATAGCAACATTTGAAGTTGAAGACATTATTGCAGTAAACAACTTAGGTGTTAGCACGTTACCTACAGATCTACATAGATTAGGTGCATTAAGATATATAAACTATAATTATCTACCTGTTGAAATAGAAGAAACTACAAAACAGGAATTTAATTTACTTCGTAGATCTTCTTTAACTGAGCCAAATTCACAGTGGCCTATATATTATATAGTAGGAAATGAAGTTAAAATACTTCCAGCCACCGCAACAGATATAAATAATGTTTATACAATTGAATATGTAAGAAAACCTAAAAACGTAGTTTGGGCTTACACAGTTGGAAGTTTAGGTCAATACACATTTAACAATTCTACAAATCCAGTAGATCCAGGTGTAATACCACCAACAGGGTTTCAAGATTTTGAAATATCTGATATAGATCAAACAGAAGTAATATTACGTATACTAGCTTACGCAGGAATTATTATAAGAGATCCTCAAATTATACAAGCTGCCGCTAGCGCTGTTCAACAACAAGACCAATTAGAAGCAAGTTAAAATGTCATTATTAAAAGAATCAAACGCGGAATATTATTCTGGACAAAAAGTTTTAGGTCCTTTACCTAATCCTACAAATACTTTAACATTTGGTAATTCAGCTACAGGTAATGGATTTAATACCACTTTAATTAGTGCTTGGAATCAAGCGGGTAATCAAATATTATCTCATTCAAATTTTAATCTGTTTGATGCTACTACTTTACAGATGATAGATGAAGAAGATATCTATATAATAGATCCTTCAACAAACGAGGTAGGTTTACAAAATCCTGTTAATGCTGGTGATTTTATATTATGCCAATTAAAAGAATATGCTATTAATCAAAACTATGGAGATTATAGTTATATATCTTTAAATGATATAGTAGATAATTTTATAGTAGGGTACACTGGAGAAGATCAAATTTTGAATAACGTTAAAAGAAGCACAATATTATTTCACGCTAAGCGCAGTTTACAAGAATTATCTTATGACACTTTACCTTGTTTAAAATCTCAAGAATTAACTATACCTCCTAGTTTATCAGTACCTATTCCACAAGATTACGTAAACTATGTAAGAGTAGCTTGGGCTGATAAATCAGGTGTTCTACATACAATAAATCCTTTAGAAGGATTATCTTCTAATCCTTTAGAGTTACCATTGCAAGATAACAATGGCATTCCAACTCAAAACTCTTTTCACGAAAATAATGAAGCTCAACAATCCTTGATTGAAGAAGCATGGAAAAATGCTAATGATAAAAATATTACTGGACAATATGATTTAAATACATATGCTGGTATATATGATTATGTATGGTGGAGATTTGTATATGGTAGAAGATTTGGATTAGTTCCAGAATATAGCAACTACAATGGATGGTTTAGCGTAAATGAAAGAACAGGTACTTTTTCTTTTTCAAGTGACATGCATGAAAGACAAATAGTTTTAAAATATGTTTCTGATGGTTTAGGTACAGATAAAGACATGCGTGTTCCTAAACTAGCTGAAGAAGCAATGTACATGTCCATAATGTATAATGTAATAGCTACTAGAAGAAATATAGATCCTGGTACAAAAGCATTTTATAAAAAAGAAAAATTTGCTAAAACTAGAAACGCTAAAATAAGATTATCAAATATAAAACTAGACACTTTTACTCAAGTTATGAGAGGTAAATCTAAGTGGATTAAACATTAACTATGCCAGAAAGTAAGCAAAATTTTATAAAAGCTAAAATGAACCAAGATCTTGATGATCGATTGGTTCCAAGTGGCGAATATAGAGTAGGACAAAACGTTACTATAAGCAGATCAGAAGGTGATGATGTTGGTACTTTTCAAAATATTTTAGGTAACTCACAATTAACTGATTTTAATTTAACAGATGAAAATTTAGAAGTAATAGGTTATACAACTGATGACGTTAATAACAACGTGTATATTTTTATAACTAACTATACTGACTCTTCTTCTAATCAACTAATAAATTTTGCACCACCTTCTGCTTTAAATGCTATATTAGTTTTTAACTTAAAAACTGAAAATATAAACATTTTAGTTTCAGGTAACTTTTTAAATTTTTCAAAAACTCATCCTGTATTAGGTGTTAATTTAATAGAAAATTTATTATTTTGGACCGATAATAGAAATCAACCTAGAAAAATAAATATAAATTCTGCATTAAACAATATAAATTATTATGACACTGAAGATAAAATTTCGGTTGCTAAATATTATCCTTATCAACCTATAGAATTTTATTCTGAAGAGACTAGAACTCTTGCATCTAACGTAGTTAACTCTACGCAATTATTTATTGATAAAATAGATGACGAAATTATAGGTGATCAAGTAACTTTTGAGTCAGATTTTTTCAACACAACCGGCATATGTGTTGTAGGTGTAACCCCTAATCCTCCTCAGGGCAGTCCTTTTATTACCGTAAATCAACCAGTTAGCTTAACAGCAGGAGAAGAAATTAAGTTTACTGCTTTTGGTTTAAAAAATTGTTCTACAAAATATATGGCTACAGAATATGTATCTGAAATAGTGACAATAGTAGACGCAGCAACTGGAGAATATGAAATAAAAGGTTATTCAGGTCAACCTCCTGCTAATGGATCTTTAGAAGGTTTATACGTATCTACTGCTAATGATACAACGTGGAGTGAAAATATGGATTTAACTATAGTTAGTCAAATTGGTCTTAATATAATAGTTGAAAATGACACAACTGGAAGTCCTGCTCCCACATTGTCAGTTGAAGATAAAATAAAAATATATAGAAAAAACCCTAATTACGATTCTTCTTTTTCAGGTGACTCAGAATTTTTAAAAGATAAATTTATAAGATTTAGTTATAGATTTAAATATGATGACGATGAATATTCTCTTATGGCACCTTTTACTCAAGCTGCTTTTATTCCAGAAAATTTTGGAAGTTTTGTAGATGACAACGAATCTGTAGCTGCTAAGTCGTCAATTTTAAAGTTTTGGGAAAATTTAGTAGATTGTGTTAATTTAAATATAAAATCACCAACAGGTTCTACTTGGGCGGGCGCTATATCAGCACTAAACATATCAGAAGTTCAAATAGTATGTAAATTTTCAGATGAAATAAGTATAAAAGTAATTGATAATTTAGATATTCCAGCAATACAGAAATTTTCTACAAAAACTACAGGTTTTCCTGGGAATAGCAATGTGTTAAAGTATAGATATTTATCTCAAAAACCAATTAGAACTTTACCTGAAAAAGAAATTAGTAGAGTATCGGATCAAGTTCCCATAAGAGCTTTATCACAAGAGTCTGCTGGTAATAGAATTATTTATGGTAATTTTTACGATAAGCATACATCTCCAGAGTTTTTAAATTTTAAAGTTGGTACATCTACAAAAGTAGATAATACAGAAAATAGGTCTTTATATAATCACTCTTTAAAACAAAATAGAACTTACCAAATTGGTTTAGTATTATCAGATAGATATGGAAGACAATCAGACGTAATACTTTCTAGTGTTCAAGATTCCGTTGTTATTGGAGACAAATTGTATGGGGGAGCTACCACGTTTAACCCTTATGCTGATGATAATAAATTTTCAGCAGATGATATTATAAATTGGTTTGGAGATCAAATAATATTGTATGTAGATGGTGTTATTCCAGAAAGTATAATAAAAAAAGGTTATCCTGGGTTATATACGGCAGAAAACCCATTAGGTTGGTATAGTTACAAAGTTGTAGTAAAACAACAAGAGCAAGATTATTACAATGTTTATATGCCTAATGCATATTTAATTGATGAAACTGCCGATCAAGGCGACTTAGATAATCAGTATTACAATACAGTTGATTCTTATTTTTCTTTAGTAAATGATAATATAAATAAAATACCTAAAGATTTAGATCAAACAGGAACTAGCGATATGGAGTATAGAGCTTCAGAAAGAGTTTTTCCTAGGGTACAGCCAATTAACCAAATTGGAAATAATGATTATACTACGAGTAAATTTGTTGAAACAAGTCCTAAAGCTAATCTTATAGATTCTATATTTCAAAACGCAGTATATGGCATTGACTCTACAAGTCCAGGTGATTTTGCAACTGTAGAAATACCTATAGAAGATTTATATAAAGGTAAAACAGCTTTAACCGCTAAAATGCAAAACCAAAGCTTAAAACCTTTTGGTACTCTATATAGCAATGATACCAAGAGAAAAGAAAGCTTTAGTACATTAGGTGTTTTAGAAACAAAACCTACATTTTCTAATTTAGATATTTTTTACGAATCATCTAGCGCTGGATTGGTATCTGAACTAAATGAACAAGTACAGACCGGAAATCCTGGTGCGGCATCTATAACCCCATCGACGTTTACTCTTTTTGAAGATATATATGTTTACGAATCTGGACAAAATCCACCTGTAAGTGTAACTGGAGATATTGTAAAAGTTATAGAGTTTAAAAGTCAAGTTGGCGCAGTTATATTAGATCCTACAGCAACTTGTACTTTATCTTACGCATGGAGCTCAGTTACAGGTAACAATGTTAATATTGCATCAAAATTTACTATAGTTCCACAATTAGATAATGCGTTTCAGCCAAATGGTAGATTTTTATTATATGCTAATGAGGTTTTTTATTATGGCAATGGACAAACATTAAACTTTACATTAGATGTCGATGCTTTTAACTTTCAAAGCCAATTAAGTTTTTCTGGAGAAGTGAGCAATAGACCACCTAAAATGGGACAAGGTTTACCATATGACTATAATTTAGCTAGTTTTAATAACGCACCTTACAGTGCTGGTTGTGTATCTAGATATTATAATCAAGGACTTCAAACAAGAGGCCATATAAGTGATTTTAATATATTTGAAAATATGAATATTTTCACTACATCAACTAGTGGGATTGCAACAAATGGGGATGCTTATAGTATTCCGCCTACGGATATGGGGTTAATATGTTACGGTGGTCATAATCAATGGAATGGTAACTCTGGAATCGGCGCAGATCCTCTGTATATAGCATCAACGGACATAACTTCAAATCCTGCAGGAGCAATAACTACTCCTTTCCCTGGTGGGGTTAGTGGTGGTGGAGCTTTTTTCGCACCTAAAGCAGATGTTAAAACATATTTGTTTTTAAATAAGTTAAATGGACCTGGCGCTTCACCTCCTGGTGAAAGATATTTATTTTGGAATAAAATAATAGCCGATAATGGTAGTGATGTTTTATACCCATTTAATAGTGACTACATTATGTGTCCTTGTAATTATTCCGACATGATACCTTTAAGTATAGGTCTAGGAGTAGTAAAAGCCACACCAAACAATGGAGAGCAAGCTCTAAACTATTCTCCTTATAACACGCTTTTGTTTAGTTATCAATTTAATCTTTCTAGAGCATTAAGAAGTAATGGAAATTACACGCTACCAAACACTATATTTGCAGGCGCTGCTGAAGAAAGAGGAATAGGAACTACTCAATCTTTACTTTTGCCAACAGAAGATTTCATTTCGTATATTAATATGGGTAATAATGGTGATTTAGGTTGGACTAATGGAACTACAATATACAATAATATTAAAGATGATTTAAATGTTAGTATAAATAATGTAGAATTACAAATGGCTGTTTTCTCTGCTATGAATAATTTAGTCGGTAATTCACCAGGATATGATCAATTTATAGCAAATTGTCCAGGACAAGTGCCTAACGGCATAAACTCTTTGGCTGATGTTTTTAAACCAGACCCTCAATCGCAAAATTTTTTAGATATAGTTAAAGATCAATTTGTAACTCCTTATGTAAGTGATTGGTTAAATATTGTTAATAATCAAATAGTCTTCAATGGTGATGTTTTTTGGTCTTACTATGGTGGTATAGATTGTGGTAGCACTGAACATGAATGTCAAAAATTAGATTCAAACGCTCCAAAAGCCACAATAGTTCCTCTACTTGGATGGAATAAAAATGGAGATCTCTCTAACTCTAAATACTGTGAAGACAACATTAGAGAGCAGTGTGATTCAGCTGGTACAGCTATAAATCCTGCTTTTACAGATAGTTTTAATAGCCCTGATTTAGGTTGGAATATAAGTTCTCAAACCATGGGAGTAAATATTATGTTTGATATAGTATTAACAGATGCTTCTTCATCTGGAAATGGAGCTACACAAATATATAAAGGAGCAATTCAAGTAATACCTTAAACAAATAATATGAGCGGAGCAGCACAAATACCCATATCTTTTTATAACACATTTGTAGGTAAGAAAACAGGAATGATATCTACTAATAACCCGCTATTGTATAATCCTTGGGTGGGAGTATTTCCTGGTATATGGTATGGACCTTGTGGATATGGTAATTTTCCTGGTTTTATTGAAACAAGAAATAATTCTCAAGTAGGAGAATATGTTAGAAATAGAAACTGGTTAATTGAAGAATCTAGAATACAAGGTGGATTTAATGAAACTATAGTTAGTTTAGGCGTTAGAGCTTATGCTAATGTAGATAATCCTAACCAATTACATAGATCTAATTCATTAATATATTCTGGAGTTTTTAATTCTAGAACAGGCTTTAACGAAACTAATGTTTTTTCCATAGGCGAACAAATAACTAAATCAGTTGACCCTTTTTACGGTAGTATACAACAAATGTATACTTCTGATAGTAATTTAACAGTATTTCAAGAAAGAAAAACAGGTTATTTATTGGTGGATAAAGACGCTTTGTATACAGCTGAAGGAAGTGCTAATGTTACATCTACAAATATGGTTTTAGGTCAATACGTTCCATTTCAAGGTGACTATGGTATAAGTAAAAATCCTGAGAGTTTTGCTTGGTTTGGCTTTAGACAATATTTTTCAGATGTTCACAGAGGTAAAGTAATGAGATTATCTAGAGATGGATTAACACCCATATCGGATTTTGGATTAAATGACTTTATAAGAGATCAAAGCGGACTAATAGAAGATGATTTTCAAGTTTATCAAATAAGTAAAGAATGTTTAAATCCTCCAGCCGCGCCAGCTTCATCGTTTGTTATTTCACCAGATTTAACAGGATTAGAAATAGGCATGGGTGTGAGAGTAGATTCTCTTGAAACGCAAGCTTATATTGTAGATATAAATTATGCTACAAATGAAGTAGAATTAAGCGAGCAGTTAGAATTTGAAAACGCTACAATATCTTTTGTATTTTTTAAATATATAAAAGATAGAGTGATAGGTGCGTGGGATAACTTTAATAAACAATATACTATATCGTATCAAAAAGCTTTATTAAGTGATATGATAGAAGAGTTTTCGTTTTTAAATACACCTTTAGAAATTAAAAACACAAGTACTTTAAGTTTTGATGAAGAAGTTCGAGGATGGAATAGTTATTATACTTATAGACCTACAGATTATTTCAGTTTAAAAGGTAATTTTTATAGCTTTAAACAAGGTAAATTATGGAAACATTACTCTACAGACGTAATTAATAATAGAGGAACTTTTTATAATATTAATAATCCTTCAAGTATAGTTTTTGTAGTTAATACTCAACCATCTACTAAAAAAGTATTTCAAACAGTTAACTACGAAGGTGATAATGGTTTTGAAGTTGTATATTTAAATTCGGATATACAAAGAGTTGATCCTGATTTACCTATAACTAATCCAGGTAATTATGTAGACTTAAATCAATATAATGACTCTACTTCAAGTAATCAATTTATATCTATAGCTAGTTACGATGAAGGATTATATACATTAAATGGATTTCCACAAAGAGCTGGTTTTGATAGAAAAGAAAATCTGTATGTAGCTAACTTAATAAATAGAAGCACTGTTAGGCCTGGAGAGATAATTTACGGATCTCAAATGAGTGGTGTTAAAGGTTATTTTTTAACCGCAAAAATATCAACTGATGAATCTACAAACGTAGGAGGTTTAAAAGAACTTTGGTCAATAGGGACAAAATACGTTATGTCATCATAAATAAAATTAAATGGAATTAAATATAAGAAGATTACAAGAATCAGACTGGGAAGTTTTACCAACATGGTGGGAAAAGTGGAACGGTTGGAAAACACCTGATAGAGAAGCTTTGCCTGAAAATGGCTTATGCGGATTAATGGTTGAAAAAGGAGATAGAAAAATACTTGCTGGTTTTATGTATACTACAAATTCAAAAGGAGCATGGGTAGAATATATAATATCTGATCCTGAATATAGAGATAAAGATAGACAACAAGCTTTAGATTTATTTGTCAATGCAGCAGAAAATGTTTTAAAATCACAAGGTTTTAAATACATACTATTTGTTGGTAAACACAAGAACTTAATAAACACATTTAAAAAACACGGATGGTTTGTGGATAAAACACCATCTTATGAATTAATGAAAAAAATATAAAAAATGGGAGTAGTAACAACAGCGGTAATAGTAGGAGGTGTAGTAGCAGCAGGTGTGTCTACTGGAAACGCTATAAGTCAAAGTGGCAAAGAAAAACAAGCTAGAACAGACGCAGGAATACTAGAAGGTCAACTTGAGGATAAAAGAGCATCAATGCAAGCTATTAAAAATCCTTATGAAAATGCTACAAATCCTTTTAAAAATGTTGGAAATCCATATGCGAATTTAGGTGTAGCCACTCAAGCAGCGGAATTTCAAGCAGAGCAAGCAGATCAAGCTTTAGCTAATACGTTAGACTCAATGGTAGCAATGGGTGCTGGATCAGGTGGAGCTACAGCATTAGCTAGAATGGCTTTAGAATCTAAAAAAGGTATATCTGCAAGTTTAGAACAACAAGAAATGAGCAACCAAAAACTAGCAGCGCAAGGCGAGCAAAATAGACAAATGTCAGTTGCACAAGGTGAACAAAATTTGCAAACTCAAAAAGCCCAAGGTGAGCAATGGGCTTTTGCACAGCAAGAAAATAGAGATATGATGGATTTAGATAGAATAGCAACTTTAGCTGATAATAAAAGATTACAAGAACAACAACATGCTCAAAACAAATTTAATGCTATTGGAAACATTGGTAGTTCACTAGCTGGCATGGGTAGCAACTTAGTCGGCTTAGGCGGCATGTAAAATAAATACAAATGAGTAAGTATAAAAATAGAGATATAATTAGCGAAACCCACGGTGTTAAACCTCAAGATGACACCGTACAACAATATAATCAAACAGTTACTAACTTATCTGGTGCTGGTAACGATGTTGTAGATTCTGACTATAAATTTACTAATGAAAAAATTAATAGTTTAAAAATAAATAACTATGATGGTGGCACTGATGGTAGTTTAAGATCTTTAACACAACCTCCTGTAGAAAATAAAAGTAACCCTGAGTTTTTTAATAAAAAATTAAAAGACTTATATTATGATGCTGTAGAAGACAACAATAGTATTTTACAGAAAAAAATATTAGCTATGCCAGATAAAGTTGTAGGTATGCTACAGTCATTTCAAAACGCTAATAACAAACTTAAAGAATCTTTAAATAAGCCTTTAGGAGCGCCTGGTTCACCAAATATAGGTTTAATGTCTAGAAGTACTAATTTTTTAAAATACTTAAGTGAGTTTAATTTTAATGGAGACAACAATATAGATTTAGAAATAGATAATGATTATAATTTAATGATAACCACAGGTGATGCCGAACCTATTTATATTGACAGCTTGATTAGTCAACAAACTAACGTTAATGTAAATTCAGATGAAATGGTACCTACAATTGGTGATGTAAGAAAGCTAGTTGTAGATCCTATGGATAGCGCAGGAGCTATGCCTCTAGTAGAACAAATTACAGTTGACTTAAACTTAGAGCAACCACAAGGAGATCCTATGTATACAATAGATCAAAACGAGTTAATTGAAAATCAACTTTCCTCCTATGATCATAGTAATATGTTAAACAATAAACCCGCTAGTCAATCACTATGGCCACCAGCTATACAAACCGCTGTTAGTGCTTTTAACACAATTGATACAGAAAATATTGAATCTGCTTCACCTATGCAAAAGAAATTATTAAATATATTTTCAGAGTACAATTCAAATAATTCAAGTAATATTAACTTAGTAGAGGATTATTTAACAAACGGAGCTGAAAACTGGGGTATATATGTAGGAGCAGAAGTTAACTACAGTCAAGACAATGCCCCGTTGGTTAGGTTTCAAAGAGATTTATTAAGTTGGTATTTTAATAACGAGTATCATACTCAAAACGTGTTACCTTACGTTAAAGGAGAAGAATTAGTTAAACAAGGAGAAAGCACAGAAGCTGCTAAAGACCAATACGAAGAATCTCAAAAAGAATCAAATAATTCAAATAACATATTAGACACTCAAATAGACAAAGTATAACATGGTTACATTTTCTAGTAAATCAAATTTCGGAGGTCCAGGTCCAGGTAAGCGTCGTAAAAAAGCTAAATCAAAAAATCCTAATGTTGTTTCTGGTAAAAGAAAGCAAAAGGGTAAGTATTTAAAAAATACAATAAAACCCAAAAGACTAAAAACTTCCAAAACAAAACATCAAGCTAATGGAAGAAATGCTTGGGGTGATTTACGTGTTGGAGAAAAAATTAAATTTACCTTAAAAGGTGAAGGTAAAAATAGTGTTTTACCAAATGGAGTAACCACTTGGACTGATGGTCAACCTAAACCTATAAAAGATAAAAGAATACCTAGAGCTGTTAATTATGACAAAACTAAAACAGCTATAAATCCTGTACCTATTAGAGGTGTAGATAAAATAGACACTAATCCTAACTGGAGAAAATTACAAATAGAAAAAAAGAAACTAAAAGTTCCTGATACAACTAATAAAATTAATAAGTTTATAGAGGAAAACAAAGTTAGTGAAGTAAATATAACATCTGAGGAAGAACTACCAGAAGGACAAGAATATATAGATATTAGGTCTATTCCTGATACAGGCGATGATGGATTAAATGATTTAATACAAGATAAATTATTTGACGAAGATTTAAACATCTACACATCTACTGATAGAGTTGGGGATTTTGAGAAATTAGAAGAAAAAGGTAAAATAGAAACAGATGAGGAAAAAGGTTTGTTTGCTACAGGAGGTGTTGATGAGTTTGTAAAAGTTGAAGACTTTCAAAACTTAATGAATGACATTGCATTAACAAACCCTGATACAGACATTGATCCAGATTACGATATTATCACGTTAGATGAAATAGAAGAATATGATCCTGACTTATCGTCGCGAATACAAGAAAGTGTCCCTAAAGTTACAGTAGATGGATCTACAGTACCTAAAGAAGCTAAATTAATAGGAGTACAATTTACTGGAGAAGAAAACATAAAGGAAAATGTAATGATACCTAGTTATGATTATAATGTTCCAATATTTAATGAAGATGGATCACAAGAGTGGAAGTTAGATTTTACACCAACTGAGTTTGAATACACAATATCAGGCCAAGACAAAGGTGTTTATGCTACAGAAGATGGTAGAACATTTGTTGCTCCATTAGACTTTGCTGAATTTACACCTAGCACAGATGATGGTGGATCATATGACATAATAACTCCAGAGCTAAAAGAAAAATATAAAGCCACTGAGTTTGAGAAAAAGACTTTCATGGAAACTTCTACTACTAAATATACTGATGATATATTTGATCCTGATGTAGAATTATTAATAGACCCTGATACAGGTAATATTTTATCTTCAGATGAAATTGATTGTGAAAAATCTAAAAAAATATTTAAGTCCGCCATGGACAATATGAAAGGAGATTTATCTAATTTAAATACAGAAGCTGTTGATTTAAACAATAGTGAATTAAGATCATATGGATTTTATGTAGCTAATGATAGATTATATGCAAACGTTGCTTTTGACGCTGTTGGTCTACCAATGCTTGAAGATGTTACTGCAAATTTTTACACAGGCGATATATTAAGTAAAAATGGTGGATTAGCTCCATCAATACCATTAGGTATATGGAAGTCAGAATCTGTTGCTGTAGGTGTAGGCGGTGCTTACGGATCTAAAGAACCTACAGAAGAAGATTTAAAATATTTAAAACCTAGCAAAACCATACCTGTTGACTCACCAAGATTTAAATCTTTTTCAAAAACAAGAGAAAATAACATTAAAAATTGGATGATTAAAAATGCTGAATGTTATAATTCTACTTCCGATAAAACTCCACAACAAAAGTTATTAGACACAGTAGAGAAAGTTAGTGAACTACAACAACAAGCTATGGACATGAGAGATCAAATAGCTAATAGTGATGTATTTAAAAATTTAACTGATATAACAAATAAAAATAGAGCTATAAACGCAAGTATGGAAAGTTTGCTTGGTGTTAAAGTCAAAGAAATAAATGACGATATAAATTACATAAACAGCTTAAAAGAAGATTTTAATAAAAACCCAACTAAAGAGCTAGAAGAAGAAATAAATGGCAGAATAGATTTAGTAGAAATAAGTAGAAAAAATTATAAACAAATACTAACAGACTATAATAATTTGTCTTTGTCAGACTATACAATAACCTATCAAGATAAAGCTGGTAATGATATTTTTATAGATAAATCTAATTGGGATTCAGGTATTGACATGATGATGGATGGTGTTGATATAGAAACTACAATTTTAAAATCACCTAATTCTGAATTACAAATAGTATTTCCAAAAGCAACTAGATTTGATGACTCAGGAGGTATTCCTTCTATTATATCAGAAGGAGCTAGTTCTCCAACTATTAGAGGTATGGCTATGCCTGATGTTGCAATAGAAAATAATGTTAAAAAAATAGATTTACACGATCAGTACAAAAAAGAAAAAGAAAAGTTAGATTATTTAAATAATTTAGCTAATCTTAATTTAGCGCAAATACCACAATTAATGGAATATGCCGCAGAAGCTGATGAACAAATACTTCAAGCATTAAAAGACAAAGACACCACTTGGGCTCAAGCTATTGCTTGGGGCGTTAATAGAGTAATGGGTAACGTTATAAAAATAATACCTGGCTTGGGTGAATTAGTGCTATTATTAAATGAGGCGGGTACGAGAGTTATAGCATCGATGATAGACGCGGTAGATGATGATGGTAATTCTGTTGCTAATGCTCTAAGGGAATATGCAGACGCTGTTCATAATCTAAGTGATTATATCGCTACAGAAACTGACAAAGTAATAGAAGGATCTAAATTTAAACCAGGAGGTGATTTAGAACGTTTTGATTTAGCTGAAATTGATATTGAAAACCATTTTGCTGGTAAAACTGTAGGTTTACTTATTGATATTACTATGGATATTATAGGTACTAAAGGTTTAAGTGCAGCAGGAAGAGCAACTAAACTTGCAAAAGGAATTGATTGGGCTACAAGTCCTACAAATAGAAGAATGGTAGGTGAAACTAATAATATTATTATAGATGCTTATAAAACTGGGAAAATAAACAAACGCGCTTTAGCACAGCTAGTTATAACAGAGAACATGCCTATAACAATTATGGCTAGATTGGTTCAAGATGGTGTTGTTGAAACTAATGAGTTAATTGAAGATTGGAAAAAGAAAAATCCAGGTAAAGAGTTTCCTTTAGATTCTGGAGATTTATTAGTTATAGAGCTAGTTAAACCTGTTATTGAAGCTTCTATGGATAAAATAGGTATCGACTTTATAGCTGGAAAAGGTGTAATGCCTAAACTAGCAGTTTTACTTACTAACAAAGCTATAAAGAAAAGAGCTCCAGGCCAAACATTTAGACAGTTTATAGATCAAGAAATAAGAAACATGGTAAATGGAGGCTTGATAAAAAGTGCATCATCTACAGCTTTTAACGTAGCTGATGAGGTTTTGCAAGAGGAAATGAACATGTTTATAGAGCTAGCCATGGATGATAAAGTACAAGAGATAGGTACTGAGCTTTATGGTACTACTGAATTTGGGACTGCAGAACATATGGCTAGACTAAAAGATGTTGCCGTAGTTTCTTTAGCTGGAATAGGTATATTAGAAGGCAGTATGATGTCGGTTAACATAATGTCTAGTAAAAAAGCTGCTGATTTAACTTACAATCAATTAAAAGATGAATTTAAAAATGTAGCTTTACTAAAAATAGAAAAAGTTAAAAATAACTTTGTGAAGCAGATTGATCAAGAGCTACAAGAAAAAATATCAAAAATAAAACAAAGAAAAGATTTAACAAAAGAAGAGAAAAAAGAAAAAATTCAAGAAGCTCAAGATTTAGCTAACAAGTCTAAAGAAAAGGTTAAAACCATTCATGACATTATGCAAAAAGTAGACTTAGAGCTTGACGTAGAAGAATCATTAACTCAGTTTCAACTAGAAAAAGATAAATACTTTTTAGAGCAAGAATTAGAAAAAGTACATCCAGAAAATAAAAAAGTTGAGTTAGAAAAAGAATTAGAGAATGTTGAAGAACAAATAACTGATCTTACTAACAAATTAACAGACGACGAAGGTAATATACAAGATGAGTTTATAAGCGAACAAGCTCAAGAATTTGACACTAAAGCTGAAGAGTTTTTAAATAAAATGAAAGAGCAAGATGTTAATGTTGTTGTTGCTGAAACAACAGAAGAAGCAGAAGCTATAGCTAATGAAAATGGTTCAAGTATATTTGCAAACGGAATACCTCAACCAGCGTTGTTTATTAAAGATGGTGGACCAATGATCTTTAATAAAGAAGTAGCTTTGATTAATGCTAATAAAAATGATGGTGTGCTAGTTTTAGATTTTGAACATGAAGCAGATCACTTTTTTACTGAACAATTAGAAAAAATAGCAGGTAAAGATATTACATTAGAAATAGCTGCAGATATAGATAAAGCCATAGCAAATGGAGATATTGTATTTAAAAGCAAAAAAGATAAAAAAGAGTTTGAAGATAAAATGGACGAGTATATGAACTTGTTTCCAGATGATCCTGTTGCTGTAGCTGATGAGCAAATAGCTAATTTAAGAGATTTTATGCGAAAGCGTAAAGCTGAATTTAAAAAGCCTATATTAGATAAAATAAAACAAACTATAAATAATTTTGTTGGAGCTGAAACTGATAACTCAATACAATTAAATTTAGATAATGATGGTGAGTTAATGAAGTTGCTAGATTTAATGGCTGAGGGTGATGTAGAGCAAGCTACTGAGATCGCTAAAACTGTATTACCTGATAAACCAAAAAAAGTAAAAAGATCGCCAGGTAGAAGACCTAAAAGAAAAACTCCACCTAGTATTCTTGAACCAATTGATCAAGCTATGCCTGAAGCAGAAGTAGAGTCAGAAGCAGAGGTTAATGAAAGGTTTTCTTTAGACGCAATGAAAGATGAAAAGAAAAAATTAATAGATCGTATCAAAGACCTAGTTGCAGATGGAAAAGCTAAAAATCAAAAAGAAATAGATGCAACTCAAGATCGTATAAAAGACATAAACGAAAGCTTAAGTAAAGCACAAAAAAGAGATAAAAGAACTTCTAAAAACGCGGACAATGTTGCTATAATAGAAGATCCTAATTCTAAATTAAGTGCAAAGAGAAGAGCAGAAAATGAACTTATAGAAGATAATAGAGAGCCTATAGTTCAATGGGTTGTTAACTCTAAAATGAAAGGAAACGAATACATTGGTACTTTTGTGACTAAAGATGGTGAAGAAATAAAAGTTGCAGTACCAAGATCAGAGATTGAAGAAGGATTAAGAAGTAAAGAGTTTTCTGATATATACAATAACTTTTTTAAGCGTGGTCCTAAATTTAAAGATATGCCTTTTCACCTTAAGTTACAAGGTGACCTTATAAAAAGATGGCAGCAAGTAGTAGATCCATTAGTTAAAAAATATGCTTTAGAAAAAAGAGACAACGAAGAAGGTCCAAGTCTGCTTGATCAAGGAGCCGTAACTCAAGATGATGCTTTAATTAAAGACGCTGCGCCTATTAAGTTTATAAATATGAGGCAAGCTATAGGTTTAATACCTGGTAGCGATGTTTATGAAGATATAAAAAAATCTGTACAAGATACATTCAGAGGTAAATTACCTACGTTAGAGTCTGGTGATCTTAAAAAAGCTTTACAAGATGCTTACGCATTAAACGGTGAACAAGCTGTTAGAAAGCTAATAGATGACATGGGAGGAGTTGAAGCTTTTCTAGATACTTATGGTGAGGAAATATACGATATAATGCCTCAAAGTATTATGAATAAGTCTTTTCAAGACTTTATAGTAAAAGGTGATAGATTAAATGTTGAAGGTACTAGAGAAGCTGAATCAGAAGGTAAAATTACAAGATCAAAGTCTAAAACAAAAGAAACCGCCGGTAATTTTATTTATACTAAAGAACCTTATAACAAAAAAAAATGGATAAAGTACCATACAGATCCTAAAAGTGTTGGAGCAAAAGGAACTAAATACACCAAGAAAACACAACTAGTTCAAACGTTAGCAAAAGTATTAGGTCTTGATGCTACAATGGAAGTGTTAACAGATCAAGATGTAATGGACATGTTTAATGAGCGTAACCAATTACTTGGTCAAGCTGATGTGTTAGCAGAAGAAATAGGTTACTTGTTAGATAGAGACCCAAGGGCTAGATTTGCTTTAGGTATAACAGCTAAAGACATTGACACTGTTAGAAAGCAGATTATGGGTGCGGTAAAAAGAGCTTACGATAAAGCTACTAAAGATCCACAAATACAAATTGATGCTTTTGATGATGAGTTAGAATTATTAGATCCAGAATTACTACGTATATATGCTCCTATATTTGATAGGTTAAAGCAGTTATTTAGAACTAAAGCTACAGGTTATAAAAAGAAAATAAAAGATTTAATTGAAAAAGCTAAAATACCTGAGAATTATAAAATAGAAGCTAGAAAAGTAAACGAAACACAAACTCAAAGTTTAGGTAGAGGTGTTCCTGAAGCTATGCAGGAAATACATAACTACGCTAAAGATGTTATGGCTAGACTAAATAGCAAAGTTGCTAAAGCTCTAGGTGGTTCTAACTTTTTCAGTTACATGTATGGATACTTGGACGGCGGAGATAAGAGTAGAGGTAAAGGTGAAAAGTTTGGTCCATATAAAAATGAATTAGATGAAATCAATGCTATTGTAGCAAAGCTAAATGAGAATGAAGAATTAGATTTTACTCCTGAAGATATAAGATTAATTAACGCTACTTCTGGTATATTATCAAAAGCTGAAACTATTTTAGATAAAGATCTAGCACTTGAAGATACTACTGATGAAAATGGTAAATTAATAAAAGGTAAAAGAACTCTTTTAGGAATAAATGAAGATGGTACAGTAAAACCAGGTGGAATATTTGATCAACTACAAAAAGCAAATGTAGCTAATATTAAAGCTATAGATTATATTTTAAACAAGTCTGCTCAAGCGATAGCACAAGATAATAGTTTAATACCTGGGTTTTTGCGCTGGTTAGAAACAATGACCAACAATACTAAATCTTTAAGAGCTTTATCAAGATTAGCCAATATGGAAGTTCTAGCAGGACCTCAAGCTGCATTTTATAATCCTAATACTGGTAAATATAAAAACGCTTTATCTGCTGCTGATAAAAAATCTGGAGATTTTGTTGTAAATTATAATCATCCAAGATATAATGAAGCTGAAAAAGAAGCTAAAGAAAAAGCTCCTAATGATGTAGAAAAACAACAAGAAATTATAGCTAAAAAGTTAAATTATAAAGGAGAACATATAGATGTAGCTTCTAATCTTTTTGCAGATTTAGGTGTTAGTACTTTAGAAACTGCAGCTAAATTACAAAATGCTAAAAGTGAACAAGAAAGAAAAGGTATATTAGAATCTTTTTCAAATCAAAACGAATTAGCATTAAGAAAGTACGATCAATCTCACACAACAAAAGTTGAAGCAGATAAAGTAGATGATAAAACTAGTACAACAGACGCTACTGATTATATAAGAGTTTCAAATTTACCAAGAACTCCAGATAAAGTAAGTGTTTCAGATCCTAATCTTGACGTACAAGAAGAAGTTGAAAAAAATATAATTACAGACGAAGAAATACAAGAAGCGGTTACAAACAGTATAGAAGCTGATCAAGCAACCAAGGAGTCAAACAATGATGCTGTAGAAGATGCGGGTGTAATGGAAATGGAAGGTGATTTAACTGGACCTGAAGTATTAGGCAAAATGGCTACATTAGATGCAGCTTTGATTAATGCTAGAAGTAAAATGCCAGAATTAAGAAAACTTAGGGTATTTGATTTTGATGATACTTTAGCTAAAACAAATAGTAAAGTATTTTATACTATGCCTGATGGATCAACTGGGGAACTAACAGCAGAAGGATTTGCAACGTTAGGAGATGGAATAAGAGAAGCTGGTGGAGAGTTTGATTTTAGTGACTTTAATAGAGTCGTGGATCCTGAGAAGGGTCCTATGTTAGATTTGTTTAGAAAAATGTATGAGGCGGAAGGTGAAAGAGAAATAATGATATTAACTGCTCGTGCTCCAGAAGCTGCTAAAGCTATACAAGCTTGGTTAAAGTCAGAAGGTTTTGATATTCCACTTAGAAACATAATTGGATTAGGAAATAGTAGTCCACAAGCAAAAGCAGAATGGTTTGTAGGAAAAGCTGGTGAAGGTTTTAATGATTTTTACTTTAGCGACGATGCTCCTCAGAATGTTGAAGCTGTGCAAGACGTGTTAAATGTAGTAGATGTTAAATCTCAAGTACAGCAAGCTAAAGAAAGGTTTGCTCTAGATGGAGAAAAAATAGCAGACAGATTATTTACTATGGTCGCGTCTAAAAATAAAAAACTAAGTAAGGAAGCGTTAGAAAATATATCAGATATAAAAGCTGAAATAAAAGGTAGTGATATAAAAGAAAACATATTAGCAAGATCATCAACTCAAAATTTTACAGGTTTACTATATAAATTTTTAGGTAAAGGCCAAGAGGGTAATGATGACTGGAATTTTTTAAAAGATAATTTAGTTAGGCCATATACAAGAGCTTTAAATGAATTAGCAGCTATTAAAAATACTTTATTAGCTGACTTTGAAGCCACTTTAGAAAATTTTGTAGGATCTGGAAAACCTATACAAAAATTAAATGATGCGGTGCCTGGTTTAGGAGGTTATACTTATGAAGATGCAATTAGAATATTAGCATGGGATAAACAAGGTATAGTGGCAGAAGGAGTTCCTAAAACTACAATGGAAAAAATTAGAGCATTAAGTACTTCTAACATGGCTATAGACAAAATGGCTTCTCAATTAATAAAAATTAATAAAGGAGATGACTATTACTATCCAGGAGCAAATTGGAGAGCTGGAACTATGTTAAATGATTTATTACAAGGTATTACAAAAATTAAAAGACCTAAAGTTTTAGCTGAGTGGAGTCAAAATATAGAAACAATATTTGGAAAAGACAACGGAAGTAGATTTAATGGTCAATTGATGAACGCTATTGAATCGACTTATGGTTCTAAATATAGACAATCTTTTGAAGATATGTTGCGTAGAATGAAGTCAGGTAGGAATAGAAGAATGGGTAATACTCAAAGAGAAAATAGATTTTATGACTGGTTAAATAATTCTGTTGGAGCGGTAATGTTCTTTAATATGAGATCAGGTATATTACAAACTTTATCTGCGGCTAACTATATAAACTGGAGTTTTAATAATCCAGCTAAAGCAGCTGCTGCATTTGCAAATCAACCTCAGTATTGGAAAGACTTTATGAATTTATTTAATTCTGACTTTTTAGTTGATAGAAGAGGTGGAATGAAAATAAATGTATCAGAAAGTGAAATATTTGATATACAAAATTCAAAAGGAAATAAAGCTAAAGAGTTTTTAAATCTATTAATAAGAAAAGGATTTAGTATAACACAGATCGCTGATAGCTTTGCTATTGCTTCAGGTGGAGCTACTTATTATAGAAACAGAATTAAAGATTTAGTAAGTAAAGGAATGGATAAAGAAGAAGCAACCGCTCAAGCTTATGAAGAGTGGACTTCTTTATCAAGAGAAGCTCAACAGTCATCAGACGCTATGGAAATATCATCTGAGCAAGCTGGTGGTTTAGGTAGAGTTATTTTAGCTTTTGCTAATACACCTATGCAATACAATAGATTAATAGGTAAAGCAATATCTGATCTAACTAATGGTAGAGGAGATTACAAAAGTAATATATCAAGAATATTATATTATGGTGCAATACAAAATATGATGTTTAATGCTTTACAACAAGCTGTTTTTGCTGCAATTGGTAATGATGATCCAGAAGATTTAGATGAAAAAACTATAGCTACATTAAATGGTATGTTAACTAGTTTAATGAGAGGTATGGGTGTTGCAGGGTCTATAATGTCAGCAATAAAAGACGTAGGATTAGATTTATATGATCGCGCAACTAATGAAGAAAAACCTCGACCTGAGTTTTATAAGTCTGTTTTTGAAGCTTTAAACATAGCTCCACCATTGGATGTTAAAGTTTCTAAGTTTGTTAGAGGTATGAACACGTATGAGTACAATATGGATTCACCTGCAACTAAAGATTATTTTAATATTGAAAATCCACTTTACATGTCTGGAGCTTTGATTACTGCTTCTATTACTAATCTTCCTTTAGATAGATTACTACAGAAAATGATAAATGTAAAAGACGCAATGACAGAAGAACAAGAAACTTGGAAAAGTTTATTTGAGCTTGCTGGTTGGTCTGAGTGGCAACTTGAATCTAAATCACAACAAGAAAAAAGAGAAGAAAAAGAAAGTGATGCTAAACATTATTATAGAGCTATAGAAAAACCAAGCTTATATAATAAAGCAGAACAAGAAGATATATTAAGACAACATGGATTTACGCCTGAGCAAATTAAAGGTTTAAAAACACAAGATCAAAGAGTAACAGCAATACTAGCTGCTCAAGCAAGTTCAGGTAAAACATATACTTCTAAAATACCTAATGTTAAATCTGATGAAATAAAAGATGTTAAATCAATAACACCAATAGAGGTAGAACCTAAACCTAAAGTTAAATCTACACCTAAAAAAGTAAAATCAGATACTATACCTAAACCTAATAAAGTTAATTTTACAGAAAATACTAGTTTTAAAAACAATAGAGTACCTGTTGAAAAACGTAACGCTCAAGAATTAAAACTATATGAATTACCCGCGGCAGAACAAAAAGATTCACTTAGATCACTTGGTTTGTCTGACGATGAAATAAAAGCCTTAAAATATGAAGGTGATAGAGTTAGAAAAATACTAGAATTACAGAAATAATGGCAACAAAAAAAAGAACAAAAAGAGACAAAAACCCTTGTTGGGATGGTTATACTGCTTTAGATGAAAGTGGTAAAATTATTATGAAAAAGAAAGGCAAAAAAATGGTACCTGCTTGTAGACCAGTTAAAAAGAAAAAGTAATGGCAAAGGATAATTTAGCAACTAGTTGGACTCAAGCTGATAGAGATAAACATAATTCGGAAAATCCAGATAGTAATTTAAAAAAACCTCAACCAGAGGGTGGTCCTCGTAAACGTTCATATTGTGCTAGATCTGCTGGTATTAAAAAATGTAAAAACCCAGATAAAAACGGAGATTGTCCTAATGATATTGCTAGACGAAAATGGGGATGTGGTAAAAAGAAAAAGGGATCGAAGTTGAAAAATAGAAGAACTAGAAGAAGGAACAAATAATAATGGGCACCATACCCAAAGTTCCTGTAACCAGAAAGGGAGATGTAAGTCTCCCTTTTTTTATGTAATAGTATGCGGATGCATATATATTTAGCCGTATTACTTTCTACAGTTCTAGAAGGTACTTACATAGTATTTCTTTGGAGACACTACTTAAAAATAAAAAAGGGTAAACGTTATTAAACGATTACCCTTTATTTATTTAACAGCTACCGCAATAGCCTCCACATAATTCACACATTTTTCTTAATTTTGATTTTAATATCATGAGGAGCAGCTTCGTCTCCTCCAAAGTAAGGAAATAATTGATATTTCCTACAGTGTGTAACGCAATTTCTTGGCACAAATACTTTAACGCCGTCAACTGCCATTTCATAATCCCAATCATGTATTTTTAAATAATAATCATAAGGTTTACATAGATCAACATTAGTTATTTTAGCAAAACTAAAGTTTCCATTTTCATGTTTAAACCAATGTATTTCTAAACTATCATCAATCCATCGCCAACCAAATCTAATTGAAGCTTCTACATGATCTTCTCCACAGTCACTCCAACCTATTAATTTATTTATATCTAGTTGATTTAAGCTGTCTAATGTTTCATAGATAGCACTAGAGTCAAATTTAATATTCCAGTTGAATACCTTGTCTTTACTATAATCAACAGCATGAGTTGATCTGTGTTGTCCTTTTTTTATAATAAAAGTATTCCAATCATTAGTTATTTTTTTACAACTAAACAATATTAATAATACTAAGTAGAATATTTTATATCTGATCTGCATACTCCTTCTTTTACAGTGGTACAACCACTAGTTAATTTCACAAGAACCGCCAGCGCAAGCAAGCTCGCCAGAAAGATCAGTGTTGTCTTCGGATTCAAGTACATTTTCTAAATTTATATCTTTTAAATGTTGTAACCTATTTATATAAGTTCCTTCGTCAATATCCTCAAAAGGAGCTTGAGTGTAAGTTCCACCATCAAAAGGTAGTACAGATAAGCCATTATAATATTTTCTGTTGTCCCACATCCACTCTCCTGCGTCTTGCCATTCTTCAGGTTTTAAACTAACTGTAGCAGATACATTATGAGTATTAGATCCTTTTCTATGACCAGGTAAAACCCATTCTGTAGCTACTTTTTTTATACGTTCAAGTAATTGAAAAGGTGATTCAGTCCTAAGTATAGATCCAGCTGGAGCTTTCTGTGGTACACTAATTACAGCTGTATCGTGAGGTCTAAAAAATTCATCTTCAACTAGCAGTGGATGGTTTTCAAGTAAATATTTATATATACTTTCGTTCTTACCAACCCTGATCCTACGGAGATAATAATCATTATGCCATGCATGAATACCAGATGACGTTCCTAATGCCAGAGACGTCGTCCCAGCAGGCTTTACGGTTGTACATCTTGCAGCTGAATTAATTCCAATCAGCTTCGCGACTCTTGCGTTTTCTTTTTTCACTATGCTTGCGGCCTTTTGCATGTCGTATCCTAACACCGTCCCCGAGCCTATCCCAGTCATCGAGACGCCTATTAAAGCGTCTTTCTCTGTTGTTTGTTGCCATATTTCTCTTAAATAGTGAAAGTCTGTATAACCTGCTTGTAATGTACCTATAAAGGCAGCAGCTCTCACTCGTTCATTTAAATCTTCTTGTGATTCAATATCACTAGCATTTACTTCACATAAGTTACAAAACTGATATGGTCGTAAAGCTATTTCACAACAAGGGTTTGTACCCCAGTCTTTGTCGTTATTAAAGTAAATTCCAGGTTCACCAGCTCCGGATAATTCTACACGTTTCCAAAGATCCATAAAAAACTTTTTAGTTATTTTATGTCTCATTAGTACGGCAGAGTTATTAGCTCTACCTCTTTGTGGATTTGTTTCCCACCAGTTTCCAGACTTGGCAGATATCATTTCATCATCGCCTGCTGAAAATAAACTTATCAAAGCTGCTCGACGTATCCCACCAGCTAATACGGCGTCTGCAATATGGCAAACTATATCGTGTACTTCTAAAGTGGAGAGCATATCTGTTTCTTCCTTTGAATCTAAGACTCCTGTTATTTTTACTATACATTCTTTAAGTGGTTGAGGTCCTGGTGCTTTGCCACCAGACGTTACTAACAATGCGCCTTTAGGGCGTATATCAGAGTAATCAAACTCTATTCGTGAACTTCTTTTGTCACCTAAATATGATTTCATTAATACTTTAATAGCATCTGCCCAACCTTCAATTGAGTCACCTATTAAAAATCTTCTAGTTCTTTTAGTATATGGTTTTGTAATACCAGGTAATTTATCTACATGGTGTTGCTGTACAGAATAACCTACACCAGTACCACCTAATAATAAGAACATTATCTCATTAAACGATTCAATATGATCAATAGGTAAGTAAGCACAATTATAAACACGATTAGGTGATATTTCAATCGGCTTACCTCCGAACTGAAGCGATCGCATAGATGGTAAAACTTTCTTTTCATATACTAGTTTGTATTTTTCTTTAATTATTTTTTCTAAATCAGGGTACTTTTTAATATGCATGTCCATATTGCGTTTTACTAATTCTTTCCATGTTTCTCTACGGTTTAAACTAGGTAAGTATTTTGCATACTTCATGTAAACTGTTATGTCACTTAGTATCTGATTTGATATTTCCATTATCTTTTACTTTTTTCTTTTCTTTAACTTCTTCTTCCATCTTTAGTTTTAACTTATTGATGGCGTCTTCATATCCCGGCATTAGTTTTACCGTTTCAAGAGTTCCAACACCTAGCTCTCTTAAATGGGATATTTCATTTATAACTTGTTGCATGACTCTTGTCATTGCATCGATTTTATTTTTCATTTCTAGTAAAGTATTTTCTTTCATACTCTAATAATTCCTTTAATTTTAAATAACCTTTACTTTCAACGCTCCACTTAATAAATTGTTCAAGCTTACGTTCAGCATATTTTCTCCTAGCTAAGTCTTTCTTTTCCCAAGTATTAAGCTCACGGTTTCGTCGCATTCTTTTTGATTTTGTGGTTTATATAAAGTAACGCCACGTAGTCGTTCGCTGACATATTTCTTAAATAATTTCCAACGTATAGGAAAAGATTCGTTTGCCCTTCCTTTACACTCAATGATAAATCCCCTTCCTGTAAAATCAGGTGTGTAAGAGATTTTAAGTATTTTTTTGCTTCCACGATCTTTGTACTCGCCCTTTCCATTGCTTTGTCTTTCATAACATTTATTTTTAAAGTCAAATGAAGGGGCAATTTCATATTTAACCCCTTCATACTTAGCTTTTATTTTAGCTTCTTTTAAAGCTTTATACATATAAGCTTCTAGTCCTGACTTAAATTCTATTCCATCAACAATCTTTTTCTTAGCACGAACAGGACCTCGTTTCTTACGACGCAACATCAGTTACGTAATAAGGTAAACCAATTCTCTTACCGTTTAATTCGTCACGTGCAGCTTGAATATATAGTATTGCATCCATTAGTTCTTCTTGCACGTCGTTTAAATATGCTGCAAGATCTTTAACTCCAGTTTTACGTTCATTATCTAACGTTTGCCCGTATTTAGCATAGCCTACATCTGATCTTGATACAAACTTATCTACAACAGTTTCAACAACTGGATCTCTAAATTTAATTGTTTTTTCTTTCATAATAATACATAATTAAAATTAATAAAATTCCTATACCTTGAGCTAGTAATATAGCAAAAGCTGTATCATCCATTTTTCACAAATGTTCCGTTAACCATACCACCTTTACGATCTTTAATTTCGTTATAAGCTATATCAATACAATGTTCAATTGTAACTCCGCCTAAATGAGCTAAGTTAGTTAACACTACAACCATATCACCTATAGCATCTACAAATTCATCTTGATCCTCTTTTAATATAGCTCTACCAAGTTCGCCGGCTTCTTCTATTAACTTACAATATTGAGTTTTTTTATCTCCACCTTTGTATAATCCTCTATTATCCGCCCACTCTCTTATAAGTTTAAATCTATCTTCATCAATCCAAGCTTTGCCGTTTTGTTTAACTTGAGTATTTGCTCTATCTTTTATTTGATTATAAAAAAATTGAGCTTCAAGTTTAGCTTCATTTAAAAACTTTTCATAAAAAGCTTTATTATATATATAAGATCTATTTTTATTAAACATAGATGTTGAAGCATTTTCCATTATCCACTGAACCGTTTCTTTAGTTAGTTCAAAAGTTCCATGCATTGTTTCCCATTTTTTACCTATTTCATCCATTAATCTACCTTTTAGTTTGTTTAATGGTACAGGAAACGTTGAGGTTTGTTCTGTTGCGTTAATTTTCATTTTATATAATTGTTTATAAGGTTTAAGGTCTACTTTATAGCCATAAGACTTTTGAAGTTCTAACTCGCGGCTCGATATATAATCGATGTCTGTGCTTTGATCTAGAACTTCGTATTCGTCTAGGGCATATCCCTGTTGCTGTGTAACTCTCTTATTAAGATTACGTGTTACGCCTATCTTTTTACCCGGAATGTGGTATAAATAATATATTATTTCTTTATCCATACTCCTCCCACTTACTTTGTAACAAAGAACTAGATCTTTGCGGTAAAAATTTACCAAGATCTCGTTCGTATAAATGTAGATTATGCGCAAAGTGATAATATGTACCTATGTCATAATTCGTCTCCTCTGCAACTATTTTTTGTAATTCTGTAAAACAATACTGATCATTACAGAAACCAAACCAGAGATCATTAGATCGCATCGTAACACACATATTCAACATATTATTTACAATTGTAAATTGTATTGCATAAGTACATGGTGTATCTCGCTCATATAATGAGTGTTCTTTAGCGTCGTATATACTAATTGTAGCTTGTCTAGTATTTGGATCACGTTTTAACTTTTCTAACACATAGTCAATTTGTGAGTTTCTATTCCATTGCCAACCATAGTTAGAATTAACATTTCCGTGTTCGTCAGCCATACGCTTCCATATTGCAGGTACTTTACCGTAAAGTTCACCTAACTTTTTAATGTTACGATCACCTGACCAGTACCATCTCCATTCAGCTTCAGCATACTTATACTTCCATTTACGCCATGGAGCTCTTATTATGTTATTTGTAGGATTACTTATTTCAAATCCTACATTAAACATAGCTTTAGTTCCTGCAAAGTCTTGACCATAATGTTCTATACATTGGTACCAGTACTGAAAAGCTTCATCTGCGTCTCTAAATTTATTATTTAGTGTTTTTATCATAATAAAATCTATATAATTCAAATATTTTTTTATATAAGTCATCTGGTCCATATGTTTTAGGACTTACGACTTTCTTGCCTTTAGCTTCGACTTGTATATACCAGTCTTTACAAAAGTTACCTTTTGCTGCTGCTAAGGCAGATATGTATATACCATGTTCAACACACCAACCGTAAGCTTTTAAATCTTCCTTAGTCCATTCAGGAGGCTTACATTCAGTGTATTTAGGTTTTATTCCCATGGCATTGCTTCTTCTAAATCAGGTTGTACGTGAGGTACAAAACATCCTGACCGTGGTTCCCATGTAAAAAAGGCTTCTGCTCCGTTTTCACCTAGGTTTTGGAACTTGCATTTAAGTATTTTAACTTTTGTTGTCTTAGCTTCATAATCACGGTGTACTAACAAACCATGATAACTAGCATCATACCATTCACCACCACCTTTGATGTTATACATAGTTGGCTCTTCAATTTTGCCTTCATTGTTTTTATACATTTTAGTAGGATGAGCTACTATAAATACTAGTACATCGTATTTCTTTGCAAAAGTTTCTATTTTAGTTAGATATTCCATTGTATATCTATTAACGTCTTCTGTTGTACAGTCAACGTCTCTAACTTTATTAAATGGATCTATAACTAGACATTTAATACCTTTACGTTTAACAAGTTCTGCACCTTTACGTAATACAGATTCAAGAGTGTAGCGTTCCATATCTATGAAAAAAAAGTTATCATTAACATGATTAGCTACTTCATTCCATTTAGATCCGCCGATATGACCCTTGTTAGGCATATCACCCCATACTTTACGCATTAACTTGTGTGCGTGTAAATATGTAGGAGCATTTTCTGGACTAGCAAAAGCTGTTTTCCAACCATACTCTTTATTATAACCTACACACATTTGATCTACAAAATCTGATTTGCCTGAGCTAGGTATGCCAGTGACTGTAATAAATTGTTTAGTGTAAGTACTAAATATATCGTCAAAATTATTGAGGCCAACAGTATAGCCGCGCTTAAAGCCATTTTTAACAAAGTCTGTAATTTCATCTTCTATATCTCTAAATGTAGTAACGTTTTCTAACGGTACTGGTTTTGCATTTGTTATACGTGACAATAGCTCTTTACTAGAGTACTTAACTAAATACTCATTTGCATCTTTGCAATCATCAAATGTAACTAGATAACATGTTTCAGCACCTAGTCTACGTATAAGTTCTGCTTGTAGTGCTTGACCTGGTGGATCGTTATCTACTGCAATAATTATTTTTTTCTTATCTTCAAAGTAATCTATGCAGTTGTCTAAATAATCTAAGTTATTACTATTTAGTGTAGCGCCATTAGGTACTGATATAGCATTTGGTATTCCAGCTTCGTGTAAAGCTAAAACATCCATTTCGCCTTCAACTATAATACATTCATCGTAGCCTACTATATTATCTATATTGTAAAATACTTTTTCAGCTCCTTTGTATAACTTAAAGTTTTTACGTGCGTCTCTATATTTAATATTAGTTAACTGTCCGCCAACTAAATAGTTAAATTGAATAGTATTCTCGGTTTTACCGGTCTGTGGCATAAATTCTTTACCAACCCCTACTTTAACATCTTTTAATGTTTGTTCAGATATACCTCTTGTTTCAAACCAGTCTATTATTTTATCATTTAATTGACCTACGCTTGTTTGTTCAGGTATAATATAATCACGCTCAGCTTTGCCTTTACGTTTATATGTATGTAGTTGAAAAGTGCTATCACAGTTATGACAAGTACCAAGACCACGTTCCCAATCATAGCTAGCGCATTTTGCTTTTCTATTTTCAGGTTTCCTAGAAGAAGAACACAGGGGACAAGTCCCCTGCGATTTACCTACGTCTAAGCCGTGCTGATTAAAGTTTTCAATTTGAAAACCATTTATTTCTATCTCTTCGACTTGCATTTGATTTAATTAAAATGGTAGATCTTCTTCTACTTTTGGTTGTGGCTTTGCTTGCGGTGCTCCGCCTTCAAATGGTATTCTGTCTGGAAAAGTTCCGTTTGTCCAAACCACTTTAACATTACCTAAGTATGTTTTAGGGTTTTTAGCTTCTCTTTCTTCTTTAGATTGTTCTATACAAACTGGTCCTTGATTACCAAACTGGTCTGGCTCGTCATTCACCGTAATTGTAATAGGCAAGTATTTACCTTTTTTACCTTCTATTATTTTACTCTTATCAATGTTATTTAAATTGATACTAGCCTTTATTATTCCTGCCATAATTATAATGTTTGATTTATAAAATATTGGTGAGGGTCAAATCCCTCTGTATTATAAAATAGATCATAAGCTTCTGATGCTTTTTCAACTTTCTCTTCACCTGATCTGTAAAAGTTATCAGAGCAGTCGAATAAACCTATTTGACCTGTTTTTTTATCTATAGCTATAAATATAAATTCATAACCAAATAGCTTTCTATAAATATATGCTTGAGAATCATAATTATATTTCTTAGCATTCCATTTAAAGCTGTCAAGATCAGAAGTAGTTTTAAGATCTATTATTAGTTTTTCGTTGTGATTAACAACGTCTGCTTTACCTTTCCACATTTGACCAAACAATTCAGTTATTTCAGGTACTTCATATTCGCCTTTTTCTTCAGCTATCAAGTCTCTACAAACTTTATTGTTTAACATCGTGGAAATGAGATTATCAATTAAGTCAACCTCGTGTTGTAGCAAGCACATTTCACCTCCTGACATTTCTTTATATACTTTCGTATTTCTAGAACTTGAATCTATAATTTTATACTTTTTAATTTTATTAGGTTCAAGTATTGCAGTGTGAAAATAGCCTCCTACTAAGAAGTGTGCATTTGTCTTACTTGGTTCTTTTAATGCTAACGGATTTTTAAGTAATGATTTAATATCTGAATTACTTAAATACTGTTTACCAAAGTCACCGTAATAATGCTCATCTATTCTAAGCTTTTCTATTATTTCTTCACGTTTCATAGTGTGGTTAATAATTCAGCTTGCTTAGGTGTTACTTCGTATTTAGCTTTAATAGCTTTTAGACTACCGCCTTTTGCGATGTACTCCTTAGCTTTAGCTAACGATTCGTTTGTCATCTTTTGCTTGGCAGATGATTTACCATGTGTGTTAGTTGCATCTGAGTCTTGAGTGTCATCAATCAAGAACAGATTACCAAGCGCATATTTCTTTCCATATGAACTTGCGGCACCATATCTCTGTGGCATTTGCATACCCTTTTGATCTAAGTCTACACCAACTACAGCTTTAGAACTTATTGTCTCTTTGCCATCGGATACAGTTGCAGTAACCTGCATAACTGGTGGGGCAAATGATACTAGTTCTTCATCTACAGTAACTGTAACTCCTAGCTCCTTTAAAAAGGGTTTTGTTGCTTCGAGAATATCTTCGGCAGAACGGAAATTGTACTTACCGAAAGAGTTAAATCTTGATTTCTTTGATTTAAACTCTACTTGGATTTTTGATAATTTTTCATTAATTGTCATAGTTATATAATTACATATTTATTAATTGTTTTACATAGGTAACTTACAGAAAATCAACCACTTGCGAGTGATCTACGTTTTCTATAAGCTTGTTAACAGCTTGTTTTTTTAACTCTGAAACTCTTACGTAAGATGATACTCCTCGTATATCTAGTTTATCAGCTATTTCTTTAGCAGACCATTTAGGACCTGTTAAACCATAGCTTTTTTCAAGAGTAAACATTTCGTTCCATTCAAGATGTTTTATAAGTAAGCTCATAATATAAGCATTTAACATCTCTTCATTGTACGGGTCAGATTTATCAGGTATTTGATATAACATATCTTCATCATCGTATGGTTTTTTATCTATACTTAGAAACATAGAATTAAAAAACATAGCAACCATCTTTTTATCTCTTCCGCCGTCTTTACGTATTTCGTTAAGCTTGTGTTCTGGTATTCTCATTTGAGCTCTGTTTTTATCTATTTCTCTACGTATTCCTCCACGTATACGTTTAGCAAAAAAAGATTTTAAAGATGTTTCTATATTATCAGATCCATCTAGTTTTTCCCAACTTAATTTATCTACAGCTTTACATAATTGTAAACTACCTTCTTGTATTATATCCATAATAGACATAACGCCTGAAGCTTCCTGTGCTGTAGAAAATTTACGACTTATATTTTCTACAAGTGGTAAGAATTTTACTATTAATTCACCTCTAGTATATTCATCATAGAATTTTCCATCAGGTTGAGATTGCTTAACATCTTCTTTATATCTAATATAGTTTTTTACATTATATTTTTTCATTTTCTATATTTAAAAAATCTTTTTCTTTTTTTAGCTCTAAGCTCATATTTCTATGTATTGTTCTACTTGAACAGTCTAATAGTCCGGCTATCCTTCCTATAGTTATTTTTTTACCCATATCATGTAAATCTAACATACATTGATAAATTCTTTCTTCATCCATACTTTTTCTACCTATTAATTGTCCTACAATACTAAGCTTTTGTTTTTTATCTAATCCTGTCCCATCTTTAAACACTACTTTACGCAGCTTGTTTTTAGGTTGTCTTTCAAGATCTTGCA
>Ga0209348_1000061_pt1 | contig 66431 bp, 52 predicted proteins | sample ETNvirenome_2_30_FD_184065 | JGI IMG/M metagenome (GOLD analysis project Ga0209348, IMG submission 184065) | Marine viral communities from the Pacific Ocean - ETNP_2_30 (SPAdes) (version 2) | ecosystem: Environmental > Aquatic > Marine > Oceanic | place: Pacific Ocean | collected 2013-06-22 | reverse complement strand
GGTTTTTGTATTAAATTTTGTGTTGGTTTGGCAAATATACTCTTCAATGGTATTTGAGATTCTAAATTGCCATCTGCAAAATGTGTTTCTAAATTTAAGTTGTTGGGATATCTTTTAATTGAGCTTCGGGGGCCTGGCTGTTTAACAAATTTAACACCATAAAATTCCTCAGCCTTTTCTACATCGTGCATAACCAGGCCGTAATCTTCAAATATATCTTTAAACCCTTCTCGACTTTGTAGCGCATCGGAGCCACCCTCAAAACTACCAGCCACATCGACGCCGAGCTTATAGGTAGTGGTAACGTCTGATTCTCTAGTGCTTCTTAGCACGCTATTATATTGTATCATGGCTAAAAACACTCTTTCATTGTTGGAACTATTAAAAAAATTATCAGAATATAAATAATCTTTTGCTTCAAATTGTTCAGCGGCTTGCTCTTCTGGAAAAAATGTTATATATTCTGTAGCGTTAGGTCTGTAAGCTTGATACGAAAAAACCTCATCCGCAGCTGTAAATTGTATTCTTGAAGGGCCGATAAATGAATATCCAGTTCTTGAAAAATCAAAAGGCTCTGTAGAATCAAAATTTTGACCGCGGGCGTCTTTAGTAAATTTTAAAGTTTCTAACTTTAAACGATTAGTAAAATCTATTTTATTCAGTCTTTTTATTCCATTATATGCATATGCCATCTCGCCATTAAAACCAAGATAATCAACATAAGCTTGATTATTTGATGTAGCTTCAAACGTATCTGCAAAAGTATGTGAATCTAGAATTGTAGATATCACAGGAGATGTTTTTATAACATTATTTAAGCTGTATTCATTAACTATAGTTTTTGGTGTTAGATCAGAAGCTGAATCTGATTTTAGTATCATTAAAAAACTTGACAGTATTTTAACAACTGCATCTGATATTTTTAATATCTGGTTTATGCCTTGTGGTGAGCCAGTTACAGAACTAGTTAAATTTTTAAAACCACTAAAGCTTTGCTTTTTTGTTACAGAAAAAATAAAATTTACATGCTGCAATATATCAATTAAAGACGTGGCAGGATTGCTCATGCTAAATTGTTTTTTGACAGCTTTTTTAAACTCTTTTGCAAAAGCAGTGCCGTTATAATAAGGCTTAAATCTAACTGTATTAATTTCTTGTCCAGTCAAGGAACCCAAATAAGATCTTGTGTCCGCATTATTAGTAGAAAAATTTGTTAATGAAAATTCATAATAATCTTCACATAATTTTTTAGCTGCAATAACATCATCTAAAATTTCTTGTATAAAACCATATGAACCATCTAAAAATTCAATCTCAACTTTATATTCATACACCCCAGATGACAAGTCTGCAGCTTGCACGTCGGTAAATGTAAAGTATCTTTGCATATATGAATTGCTCAGCTGCATTTCTGTTATGCCGGCATCTTGAGTTGGCGTAGCAAAAAAATCTTGATCATGCAAACGACCAATTAATTCAGGAGGACTTTGATATGATGATCTATTTGAAAAAGCTTTTCTTTTATTGCTTATTTGATCTCTTTTTATCCTCTGACGATAAAGTCTAAGATCTAAAATTTTTGATTTTAATAAAACACTTTCTGTAAAAAATCTTAAAGTATTCTCATTAGTTTTGATTTTTTTTGGGCCATCATAAAATATTGGAAATAATTTTGAATTGTTCACAAGAAAGCTAAGCATGTTAATGTAAAAAGTGCCTCTTGGTGTTCCATTAATATCCTTGCTTATATACAGTTTAGAAAATTCTGAATCATTGTTATAATATTTTGCTGCAGACAGCAAGTCACCAAATTGATTTGTATCGCCAAATTTAGATATATATTTTTTACTTAATTTATCAAAAGGTGATATGAAGTCACTAACGACACCATCGCTAACCTTATTTAAGTTTTTTATTTGGGAATTATCACCCAAGCCGAGTGGGCCATCAGCGCTTGAGCCTTGTGTTATCTGTCTAAGATCTTGAATTTTATAATTTTCTGTTTCGCGCAGAGCTAATCTTGGCTGTTGTTGATCAATAGAATGTTTTTGTCCAGTCATCCACCCTTTGTTATCGCCAAAGGTGCCATCGCCTGCATAACCTGTTGGGTCTGGGTTGATGCCTGTGGCATGTAAGTGTACTGAACCTTCCCATACGCGACCGTCCGGTAAATAAAAAGTTTCTCTTGTTGTCACCAGCTGGCCATTTTCAAATATTATTTCTGTGTTGATTGGCCCTTCGAATATAGCTGATTCAACTAATGAATCAGTGTCAAAGTTTACATCGTCAAGGATGCCATCAACAAACTCTTTTGCGTCAATCATTGCATACATTAGAACGCCAAGATTTGATACTACTTTTCTAGACCAAGAAAAACTAAAAGGTATTACATAGTAAGGCTTTCCATATCTTATTTCTTCACGTACTTTACCGGTTTGTCGGCCATCAAGCAAGCTGTTCTGGCCTGTTATATTGCCTAGCAAAGAACCATCTGATAATCTGATTCTTTGACCTGGTACTAAATTAGGTTGAAGAATACTTGTATTTTCTGTCACGCCATTACTGTTTATTCTTGGTAAAACTCCGTCGCCTAAATATTGCTCTGCCACATAAAAATTTTTAACTGGATTTTGCTGCAAAGGCAGATTGCTTGGCTTTAAAAGTTTAATAAATTGAGTTGGTAAGATTTGGATATATATGTAATCCATTAAATTCTTACCATCAATTTTAAAACTATTAATAAAACTAGAGTCTGTTAAAGTATTAACATTTTGTAAAACTTCTAAATTTAATGTTATTTTAGCTTTTGACTCGTCATCAGGATCACTTTCAACTTGTATGTTTTTACAGTATACATGAGGTAAAAGCCCTGATCCAACAACTAAATCTTCTATTGTAGCCATTAACAGATTTCTCCTGCCTCATCGGCTTCGTCTTCATAAATATTAAATATTTTTCTCTTTCTTTGATTTATAATATCTTGACATTGCTGAGTTCTTGGATCGGCAAATACACCAAGTGTTTGATCAAATTCTGGATCTAGCTCACAAACTATCTCTTTATCCACTTCATCATCTACTAATATATCTAGATAATAATCAACATAACTTTGGTCTAAGCTTGGATCAACAAACGTTATAAAATCTAATTCTGTATTAGGATCGTTGTGCTTAGGAAAATAAAGTGGCTTTAAAGTTTCTATAATAGCGCCATTTTGCTCCTCTTCAGAAATTTCAAAAACTTCAATGTCAAAATTTTTCTTTTGAAAGAATCCATTGTTTTCTGAAACTTTTAGTAAAATGTACAACTCTTCGTCACTCGACAACAATTGGTACTCGCTTAATACAGGGCCTTGTTCGAACTCATCGTCAACAAATGGTGTGCTAGTATCTTGTGGTGGATAAACCCTGACAATCACATCACTATTTAATTGTGGCACAAAAACAGAATTGCTACCACCACTTTTTTCAGTCAAGTTTAGATTCTCTACTGTGCCTGTGAGCGCGCCATTTAAATACTGAACTGACCAAGACGGTGAGTACTGTGAATTAACATCACTCATGCCAAGAGGAGAAGGAAGAGCATAATTCTTTTCTGGTGTACTTTGAAAAGTTATATCTGTTGTTTCGTCTTCTCCTGGCGTGTATATTTTGTCATACTGATTTGCAAATTTCTTTTCTAATGGTGAAATACTAATTTGCGGTTTTAATGATGGTGTCTCTTTAATCCTTTCCTCGGCACTATTTTGTTTTTCTGTCAATCCAGCACGTTCAATATTGTATAAAACATTATCGTCAAAGAACGAATAGTATTGTGGTTTAAATTTACCCTTGGACATAAGATGTCGTCCATACTGAGTTAGCTCAATATCTATGACTTCTTCTTTTTTATCAAAAAATTCCATTATGACTCAACCTTCAATTCTATGTCTAGTTTAATTGTCTCTACCAATGAAAAATAATCGTATGGCCAGTTTGCGCCATAAACCTCAGAGTATTTAACTTCATTTAAAACAGCAGCACTTTCAACAAAATTACCTTTACCAACCTCATATTTATCTTTTAAAGCAGCTGCAATTTGTTTTTGCCTATACTGATCGTAATTTTTTACTGCTTTTTGCTTTACCTTAAATACCATGAATTTTATTTTACTGTAAAAATCATTTGCAGTAGTAATAGCATCAGCAGCATACACAGGGCTTAAACCCGCTGCAGCGACTATATAATCTTTCAATCTATCAGCTTTTAATATTTCTGTTGGTGGGTACAAAAATGATTCAAAACCTAAACCAGCTAAATCAATGCTAGAAGCTTCAAGATCTAGTGATTCTACCTGAGCACGTGCTTGTGCCTCATACGTCGCTAGCTGAGCAGACGGAAACTGAGTTTCTGTAAAATCATGTCTTTCAAGTAGTTGCATTAATTTTTCACGGTATGCAGTGTCTTTGACGTACTCCAAGCTTTCAGTTAAAATCTTGGGCATCCACGAAGCTTGTGCAAGGTTATCTACACCCTTAGTGTTTAAAATAATTTCTTGTATATCTGTTTCTATTTTTTTAGTAATTTTTGGATTGGTGTTTTGATATATATCTAACAAATCCTGCTTATCAAACTCATGTTCAAAAGGTATTACCATCATTTGAAAAGGCTCTACATTAGAATTATGTATAAAATCAAATTCTGGTGGCAATTGAAACTCTACAGTGTTTTCTTTTATAAGACTGTTGCCTTTAGTATAGCCTGTTAATGTATCAATCATTTTTCCAACATCAGTAGATAAAAGTGCCTGGGCACTGGCTCTATCAAAATCTTGCATGCCGTGTATGTTAGCTTGTGCGCCAGGTCTTAAATACTTTTTACTCATTATAACGCTTAAAGCATTTCTAAAAAGGCCTTTGTGAATTGGCAAAAAGTGCTTACCTGGAATGATTTCTCGTGTTTGATAAACTTCTTTGTTTGGAAAAACTTCATGTCTTTCATAAATTTCACTATCTCTAGTTTCGAATTCTAATGATGAAACGCGGCGACCTAGGTCATCTATCGTAAATTTAAAATCTAGTCCAGATGCAAAAGTGACTTTTTTCGCACTAATTTTTAATTCTTCTTCAAGATACGGTATAACAACAATTGCTTCAGATATTTTTTTGCTGCTTGACATTTTTCCAATCGGATGTCGCTTGTCAGTATTAAATGTCATTTTTTCAGCCAAAGAACCAGTTTGCTCTATAACACCTCCTGTAGGATCAACACTAGAAAAATATCCATCAACAGCTGGCAATGTTGGTGTGTTCGGATTATTATTATCTATTATTACTGCTGGAGAGGCTACTTGTTTTTGACCTGTAAAATTATCTTCAATAGTTAAATATATGCCTTTATCTGCTAGTGGGTCTGGTGTCGATAACCCAGCGGCTGCGTGCACTGCAGTCATAGCCGCTAAGTCATATGGATCAGTTCCATAACCGCCCCAAAGGCCGCGGCCAGTTGTTGTATCGTGGTGTGTGTTTTGCACCACTGAATATCTTGATAGGCCCTCGCCATGGAATTGTTGATCTTGCTCTTCAAGCTCATCATTTGTAGATCCTGTTAAAACAGCCGAGAAAGAAGATGAAAAATCTAAAACTGGACAAACCCACCATGGTGCAATGTAAGCAGTAGAAAATTGTTTAGAATTAGATGTTGAAAAGTCTTTGATGACCTTAACCGGTTTTGATATCTCTATACTTGCATCCAACTTCATTCTGCTAAATGAGCCGGCAGAAACAGAGCCTGTTGCTGGCAAAAATGCACAAAGACGATCTGTGGTATCGAAGTTACGAAGTTGTTCAAAACCGGGGCCATTATTATTGGGGTCACTAGAGCCCGTGTTATATTGATCAAAATAAAAAGCCGAACCTTCTGTTGAATTAGCCCAAACTTCTCTAAAATTAAATAATGTGCCAGCACCGATTGGAGCGTCTTCAGGTGTGAACTTAAGTACAAAATTACTATCGCCATAAAAATAAGGTGGTGTGTATGCTTGGTAGGCGGGATCTTGCAAGTTAAGCCTATAATATCGTTCATAATTCCAGTGTTGAAAGTTTCCGTTTGCTGACGTTCCTGAAGCAATTACTCTTATATCTCTTATAGTCGACTCATCATCAAAATTATCTGGATTGGACCCAAAACTAAATTGGTTTCCAGCATCAATATCTTCGTCTGAAGAAACAACATGGGGAGCCACTTCTATAGGTGGTCCATACAAGTAGCCACGCATCAGAGCACCACCAAATAAATCTTGAGAAAAACCTGGCACTCCTGCTTTGCGAGGGCCTTCTGCGTTAACTTGCTTAACACCCATTGATAATTTAATCGTCATGTAATATGGTTTAGTTAAATTATTGTCAAACTCTATACCGGCTCCATCACTATCTGTTAAATTTTCTAAATTATCTGGCAAGACAACTGGTAATTTTAAGCCTGGTACATTAGAATTGTTATCGTTTAAAAAGAAATTCATTGTCTCAGCAAGGTAGTTATTAATTGATGAAAAATACAAGTAAAGGCTTGAGTCTTTATCAAATTTATTAGAAAAACTTTCTTTAGGTATTCTAATGCCAGGATGTTTAGGAGAACTAGAATGTGGGTTTGAAGTTGGAAATGCGTAACCAGGATGCGCAGAATTTGTTAAAAATGGGAGTGAATAAGTTGCAGCCGCAGAAGAATCTAATCTTGGATCAGTGGGATTACCACTGCCTGAGCTAAATATGTGCGCTCTGTCAAAATCAACAAAATCTGTTGGTAAATATAAGTTTCCTTTTTTGGTGCTAAGTGCGTTTGAAAGCGCTGAATAATCATACAAAGCTCTGAAAGGCAATCTTGCATTAGGTATATTATTTAAAATTGCTGGAGTAGCTCGGGAAGAACCAAGCATGTATCCACCGCCGTAATTAAAACTTTGGCTAAATATTGGGTTTAGTCGAGCATGCGAATGAGGCCCAGTATTAACATATGCTTGCAAGCTAGAGCCTGAAATAAACTCTTGTGGTGCGTAATATATTGGCGGTCGAGCGTCGCCATTTGTAAAGTCGATATATATTGGCCAGTCAACAGCAATGCCAGATTTAATAGAGTTATAAAGAAGGCCGGGAGCGAACAATGGTTCAATTAATGCTTGTTTAGCTAAGTTAAGATTATTAATTTCTAGCATTGTGCTATTTCCTTGGAGGACATTAGCACCTTGTAGGCTAATATTACTATTAGAAAATAGTGATTTTTCAAAATCTTTGACAATCTGCAAAGTCCTAGTTGCTGGAAGAAATCCATTTTTAATTCTACCTTTTTTAACTGCTGAACATCTGATTGTTATTTGACTTGGTATTGTTTCTTCGCGAGCGGTAAAGCCGTTATCAACACTTGATAAGTGAGAAAACTTGCTTAAAGTATCAGTGTGAGAAAACTTTTGATTAAATGTGACCAATTCTTCAAATCTGTCGACATGATTTTGTATTTTGTTTTTATATGGAAATGTGCCAGTCAAGTCATCGTATCTAAACAGATCGCCAAATTGAGATATTTGAGCTTCTGCTATGCTTCTAATTGGTGAACTTGATGTTATTTCTGCGCCTCTTAAATCTAAAAATTTTAAATTAGTATCAAGCCTAGTGCCAATATCTATAGAATTAGGTAAAAATAAATTTTTCTCTCTTGTATCAATTGCGCTATCTTTTTTACGCTTAATCTCGTAAACATTTTGGTTGCGTATAGTGTTTAACCTAAGCTTTTTAGAATAGTATTCCATATGATCAGAAATATTAAACTCTGGCACATATGCAAAATCTCTGCCAACTTCTTTAACTAAATTAGAAAAGTCAACATAAGAATCATAATTTGGTACTTCGCCCCTAACAAACTGCGTGGCATAAAATGGAGTATTATAAGGGAAGGTGTGACGATGATATTGTGCAGAAGCTAAAACCTCAGCGTACCCTCCGCTATTGACAGTAGCAGCGCCAAGGGAGGTTGCATTAAGACGCTCATATCCATTATTGCGATGAAAAAATATTGTTGGTTTTGTGCTGTACACTAATTCTCCACCAGTTCCAGTTTGGAGACTGTCAAACGCAGAATTTAGCATTGCGTGGAGCCTGCTACTTTCCGTCGCCGAAAGGCCAACTAAAATCTGCTGAGGACCTATCTCTCCAAGCTGGTGTGGCGTAAGACCAATCTGTGTGCCGACGCCGCCATGGGAAGAGGAATATATTTGTAATCCAGCATATATATTTTTTTGTGGATCTAGTGGCCAAGTAGACAATAAACTTAAAGGCAAGGGTGAATACGTGGAATTTTGAACAAAAGCGGCGAGCGGCTCGGGGGCAAGGGAGCGCTTTTCAGCCACACTCAGTATAGCGCCTGTTAAAGTGTTAACAACTTCCCCGCTGAACCCAGGGTCGCCGAGGACTAAGCCGTCGAACGCATATGCAAAAGTAGAATTAAATCCTGGACCTGCGCCTGTTGCAAACAAAACTCGCTCATCTACAGACGCAGTTATTTCTGCTAAACTAGCTCTAGTGCCATTAGCATCTTGATATATTGTTTCTTGTACAATATTCAAAGAATTTAATGCTACTTCGTCTGTTCTTGTTCTTGTGGTACCATTCGACGGAGCGCTTGTTTGTGTATCACCATGCTCTTCGACCCAAAAGAAATTTTGTGTTCCCCATTGTTTATCATAGCCTCGGAGGCCTGTGCCTGGAATATCTTCAAAATTTGGGCGCTGCAGCTTAAACGCTCTATAGGCGTTAATCTCTCTTGGAAATATAGTTTCTGAATATATGAAATTATAAGCGCCGGCTGATTTTGCACTTTGGAATAAACCGTAATACTTTTGTTTTCTCCTTGAAAACATATTGCCAATAGAACCGGTTAAAGTATCGCCAGAAGATAATCTAAGTTTTTCATTTAATCTATCATTAGTGAAAAAATGCATTTGATTAGACAAACTTTGAACTGCGATAGCTGTTCTATCGCCAGCCGCAATATTATATCTAAATGGTTTGTACTTACTAATAACAACCGGTTCATAGTAATGACGAAGCGGCTGTGGATTTGTGCTGTAAGTTTTTGACCATGGTCCATTGGTTTCTGCGTTTAAAGAATTGAACCCTTGCCCATTATATGCTTCTAGTTCAGCTTGAGATTTATACTCTGCATTTTGGCGCAGCCAGCTTTCATTGCCGTTATCGAATCTATATATACTAGGCAAGTCAGTGGGCACAGGATTATCAGCGTCCACAGACATAGTATTTGTTAGCCTTAAACGTCTTGCGACAGGATGTTCTGCTCCGCGTATCTGCTTCCAAGAAGGATGCTGGTATGGGCCATTTCTGTGGTGCATCAAGCCATTAAAAATATGCGCGGAGCTGTCGCCGGGGGTCGGGTTGCGCGCTGTGATGTGGCCGGTTGCTGTGATAGATCCGCCAAAAATAGCACGATTCTCTTGCAAGCCACCTAAATAATATACCATACTACCATAATGCACAGTTCCTGGCAAAGGGTCAGTAAAAAGTGTATGGCCAAGCAGATTAAGACTGGCTGTTATAGGCTCTGTTATGTTAGTATTCAGGCCGACAAAATCATTACTTATACGCTGATATTGTTGTTCACCAGGCAAGTATGGATATGACCTTAAATCCGGCTGGATGCCAACATTCAGATCTGAACCTAGCTCACTGGCAGTTATAAAAACACTAGGTGAAGCTTGCGGGATGACAGCGGTGCCGCCAAAAAAATACTCGTACAAAAATTTAAAATATGCTGTCGACATGATTTTGTAATCCTATCATATAATTAGATTATTTTTTAATTTATTGATGCGGTTATCCATCTTTGCTGATTAATATCTTTTGGGATCGCATGCGAAACAAAACCATTATCAAAAAACGAGCCAGTTATAAAGAAAGTCGATAAAGACTCTGTATCATCACCAACAAATCTTATTCTATCAACATTGTTTCTGTGATATTTATGTCGCGACGCATCACCAGATATAGAATAATCATATGAAACAATGCTACCGCGCTGTTCTGATCCAAAAACTCTTGCAGTTGGATCACGAGTGACGGCGCTGAATGAATCGAGCGTGCTAATACCTATTAAATTACTGGTTATATTATGAGTAATAAATTGAGTGCCAAATTTACCGGGCACAATTTGTGTCAGAATAAAAAACTGAGTTCCATCAGCTTCTGCCGGCGGTGCAGTAACTTTAAACTTGCCGGCATGACCAGTTGGGCCGTCAATAGCTTTAAGCAACTCAACTAGAAAATCATTCTGCGTAGCTGTCGAAAAATTAATACTTACGGCGATACCACCTACCTCGTCGGCTCCTGCAGTGCCTGCGCCTGTGTCTGTGCCGCTCTCTAGTACATCACCTGTTACAGTTGTACCATCCGAAGCTGCGTTCGTTATAACGTATCTTCTAGTTGTGCCATCAGTAGATGTAATTGTAATCTGTTGTTTTTCTGCAACATCTCCAGTTGCCGCGATAGTCCTGTCACCATCAACACAAGTGATTCTTTTACTAGCTCTTAGGGCTGAATTGCGCTCACCGTCTTCATGCGCACTCACGCCAAACTTACCTTGGTGTGCTTGCAGTTGTGTATTGAAAACAAGCCTAGCAGATAAATTTCTAAAATTAATTTCATTGTAAACCGAATAAGTCTCATGAGCGGGATCTAAATAGCCTCTAGATAACGTCTCAAAGCCACCGGGTGAGCTAAATCTTGTTTTTATCCTTGTCTTGTTTTTTATTGTGCCAGATAAAAATGATCGATCTGGCAACGTAAAATCTTGAAATCCAGCTATTCTTCTTACCGTACCTGGAAACAAACCAACAAGATCTTTTATTCTGCCTCCTTGGCGCAACATTTCTGGAGTTGTTGACTGTATTTGATCAGAGTTTTTGACAAACCAAGGATCATTCGCCTCTGGTGACACAGTGTTAACATATTCATATCTTTCTAAGTAATTGCCAGCTTGTGTTGGTGAGGAGCCGGTTGTTTGTATGTTGCGAATATTAACCGGTCTTTTAGCAAACTCAGACCTCATCATAGTAGCATAAGGTCTGTGCTTGTTTGCTTCAGTAGGGTGCAGCAGTTTATAGGTCGCTGAGCTTTTTTTAAGCAACCACCCTTCAGCTCTATTAGTTATGCCATCATTTCCATCATTTAACTTAACGTGCCTGTGCTGCAAACCGCCAACATGCTTTTCTGCAAAAGGTCCTTGGAGGGGTACCTCTATATCAATACCATATTTATCTTCGTGTATATTAGTAAAATCAACAGGTATTTCAGATGAAAATGCATTTTGGTATCCTTGATCCACTGAAGAAGTGTAAATACTAAATGGCAACAGTAAACTGCCTTTACTGCCAGTTATAACATTTTCATCGTTTGGAAATACAGGTGTTGTTAAATTATATCTCTTTTTGTTAGTTTCATCAGGCACAAACTTATCATTGCAATCTTTTTCTGCTAATTTGTTATTGACATCGATGAATATATAATCATCTGTGCTATTCCATTTAATGACGCTTTTATAAAAGTCATGACGATTAATTAGTTGCGAATTGCCGCCACCTTTTATTTTCAAAGATCTTTCAGACTCTAAATCTACCACCCTTCTTAGTGATCTGTTCTTGTAATAGCTTTCTTGGTATTTTGTGCCAGCGTCATTTACTAATGTCGGCGAAGATGAAGAAACCTCTGTAATATATGTTTTTAAGATAACATTTTTATCTGCATCAATACCAGCATTACCAGAAGATAGAGCATCATTTCTTTCTGCTCTTTGCTTCCACCATAGACAGTTAGTGTTCTGGTTTGTATTTTCATCTGCATTAAGCGGTGAGTGTCCTACTCTCCAATTATATTTTAGCTCTTCAATGCCATGTGTCTTTGTTTTGAACTCAGCTGGCTTTGCTTCTAAGGTAGGAAACTTAGTCCAATATTTGTTTCTTTCTAATATATGACTTTCAATCATATTTCGTAATAATTCTACAGTATTAGAAGAAGCTGGTATAAGTTGTGTTATCATTAATGAAATTGAATCGTCTAGCCATTTAAAATACTCAGTAAATTTTTCTAGATCTGGTTGATTTTCGACCCTCTCAAAGAATATGTTTCTCAACTTACTTAGAGCTTTGTAATCTGGACGATATCTATTAACCGGCTCTCCTATTAAATTATTAAAATCTTTAGCAGTAGCGAATAATTGCAGCATCTGCTCAGACATTATCTGGTACATACTTTTTTCAATTGAAAGCAAATGCTGCACATAAGTTGTGTCTCTGGTGAACACAACATCATCTTGCTTATTTAGAATTTTAACCATGTCATCGCTGTTGACAATTTCTGGTAATTTCTTTTTAGCTGTTTGAACAAATTCTACATCAATCGCCTGATCTCTATGACCATCGGTACCAACAAAAAAGTCACCTTGAGCAGGATAGCTTTTTTTAGTAAGAGTGCTATACCACCCATATCGTTTTGCCGCAACATCAGTTGCAGAGCCAGAAACAGTATCATCAATAAAAAATTGACCTAATGCATTGGATCCAGTAACATTATCAAGAGACCAATGAAAAACTAAGGTATCTGCCTGTGGTATTCTCTTTGTCGAAAGTGAGTCATTAACAATAGCAAAATTAGAATTTTTAAATGGACTGATAGTGCCAAAAGATGTTGCATCTTTTGCATGCGCTTTTATTGTATCATCATCTAGATAATCTAGCCAGAAACGCACAGAGGAAACTTTAACATCTGAAAGTCTTTCTACTGAGCCAGTGAAGTTTGTTCTCTTTGCACCAGCAAATACTTTTTTGTTTGACGTAAAAAACTTTGCAGCTTCAGCTAAGCTCATGGTGCCAGCCAAAGTAAATTCATCTTGTAATATATTAGATAAGTAATTTGCACCATAAAGTTCATATGTATAAGCTGTAGCTGCAGGCTCTAAAAAGCCAGAGCCAGAATTAGCTTGTATGCTTGGTGGTACTTGTGCTTTGGTCGGCCTTAATCTAAAAGCTAAATTCCATTTTTCATTATTATATACTGCGCGCAAAGAATTGTCATTAGACAAATTATCCAATATTGTAGAGCCGCCTTCAGTAGCGATTTTAAATTTAACATTTCTTTTATCGTTATCTGGTTTTGTCGCTATAATATTAAAATTAATAGTATTATCAGCCGCGTAAGTATAGTCAGTATTAGAAGCGCCTACAGCATCAAGACCAAACAAGGAAACTTCACTTGATCCAAAACTAGTAAAATTTTTATCAACACCAATATCACGCTTTGGAAATAATACTTCTGCCTCTAGTGTAAAAGCTGCACCAGACATCTGTGCTTCAGTTATAGCTGGGATATAAGATAAAGAGTTTGAATCTGTTGACGATGTAATTTGGTATGCAGTTGCTGTATATGCATTATCAGTATTTCCAGATGCAGTTAATCTAGTCTCTAAATCATCGAAGTCTAAATATCTTTTTTTAACAGCACTATTGGTAAAATTATCTTTTAATTCAAACTCGTCGTCATTAGAATATATGTTAAGCTTTACTATCTCTTCATCAATGCCGAAACAACGTAAAAAATTTCTTAAAGATTTAAAAGTGCCTTTTGTTTTTTGTATGTGTGTTAAGTTGTTGTAAATGTTTTGATATATTATATTTTTTACTTCATATAGCTTTTTTTCAAAAAGTTTTTTCTCATCTCTTTCAAGATATTTTGCTAAGGCTGAAGCATGCGCAAATATCTCAGGAGGCTCAAACCCTCTGTGGTCTAATAGTCTATTAGCAAAAGGTAAAGATTTTTCATATAGAGTATCATTTGGATAGTTTATATCTTTAAGTTTTGGAAATGCTTCCATTTGTACGTAAAGATCGTCAAAGAAGCTAGCTATTATTTGTGTTAAATATTTAAGATGTTTAGAGTTTTCTTCATCTTGTTCCGCTATCCAGCCAGGAAGCGAGCGATATATTGAAGATGGATTAGTATTATCATGACGACGGCCTTCTCTTATTTTAGTTGTCAATAGTGATGAAACTAATGGATGATCAGAATATATAATTGGATCCTTGAACTCTTTTGTTTCTACGCCAGACTGCACTATCGCAGAGCCAGTATCTCTTGTGGCAGTTGCATCATACCCGACAAAAGTTCCGTTTGATATTCTGCCAGAGTAATCTAAAACAACTGAATCATTTAATGTTTTACCAGATATACCTTCGTTAAACTTGAAATAAACACCTAAGTCAACAAAGTTTGAAACGTCATCATATTTTACATTGTCAGTATTTGTACCGCCATCAACTTGAGATCTCCAATTCCTTCCAATTTCTTGCGCGTTTCTTTCAGTTTTCCAAAATCTAAATTCATCAATAGATGCTGAAACAATGTTACCCCAGCCTGCGCCATAGCTAGAGCCAATCTTATCAGGTAGGGCGCCAATCGCAGCTATTTGTGATCCAGTAATTGCTTGTATGTTGGCAGAATTAGTTTTTCTATCCACATGCAAGCCATCGACATATAAGTTAAAATGCGTCTTAAGATTTTCATTTTTAGCTGTGATTGCATAATGATGCCAGTTTCCGTCTGCAATATTAGATAAGTTTGTTTGCAAAGCAACAAGAGCTGCAGCCGTTGATGCGTCAGATCCAGAAACAAAAGCAACATTGATGGTACTAGTCGAGCTACCCCTAGCTTGAACTACAAAGTAAGATGGATTTGGACATAGCGAACCAGTCACTTGATTACTAAAAATAACTTCATAAGCACTTGTGACTTCGTGCCAGCCATCTTTTTTAAGCCAAAATTCTACTGTTAAGCCATCAGGCGCATTAAGATCTAGATTACCAACTCTTTTTGTGCCAGTATCATAAACGTTTGCTTTCGAGGCACCAGACCTAGATGGACCCGCTACTGGCTCATTTTTATAATCACCGCCTGGATCAACGTGAGGTCCACCATAAAATAAAACATACTGTGGCGCACTACTACTATACAAGTTATTTACAGCAGAACCGGCAAAATTATTTAATTCTGGATTTATGTTTACAAAGCCATTAGATCTTGGATATTCATTCTCAAAAAGAAACAAATCTAAATATGTGCTATCGTTTTCCCACTCGGTCTTTTCTGCTAAAGATCCATCATATGGATAAGTCTCGTAAATTCTTTTAATAGAAGTTTCGTAATATTCTTCTGCCAAGCCGAAGCGCGCAAAGTTTGAAGCGGTTGCAAAATTTAAACTTGGTAAGAACCGAGCGCGCTTATGCGCGTAACCAGAAACATATCGGTGTGACTCTAAATCTTCTCTAAAATCATTAAGAGTTTTATTTTTTAAAAATTTTAAAGAATAGCCTTTATTAAATAAATCTTTAGTGCTCATTAGTTTTGCCCAGTAACCGTATAATATTAATTATCTTCAACTCTAAATTTGAACACTTCTTCTTGCTCTCTCCAATCTCCAGCTGTGTGGTAAGAAAGTTTTATCCCATACATATAGCCAGGTTCAAGCATCGATATGTCTAAATCAAAATAACTACCAGAATTATCATATGATAAATATGTGTGATAGGTCGCGCTGCCAGTAGAGTTATTAATAACAGTATGATTGTCAACCATCCGCACAATTTCAAAAGAAGCACTCTGTATGATTGTCGGCTGTATTACAGAAGTCGCAACAGTGTAAAGTGTAGGTGCTAAGCCAGTCTGTCTAGGAAACACTCTAAACCTAGCTTGTTCATTTTTAGTATATTTTGTTTTTAAATTAGTTATAGAAGTCGTGTATTTAGGATAATCATTTGAAAGTAGCACCTGGTCATCATTAAAGTTCTTTACAATTATCGATCCAGTTTTGTATTCGCCGCCTATTGAGCCAGACCACACGTCATGCAAAACAGATTCTGAAGTATCAACTGCTATCTTTGCTTCGTAAATTCCTGTCTCTATTTTTTCAGCTCTTGCCTCAGCTAATACTGAACCAGTAACATCTCCAATGGTAGAATATAATTTAAGCTGCACGAACTCACTATGAGGAATATCTGTTAGTCGACCGCGAATATAGTTGTACAAATATAAATTATTAAGATTATCACTAGCAGATGCTATTGAAGAGCTGGCATAAAAATTACCTCTATCATCAGTTTTTCTAGAATCCCATCGAGCTTCAATAATTGGCCTTTTGAAAAAGAATTCACTAGATCTAGAGAAAAACTTTTTAGTGTAATAGCTTCTTTTTGATCCTAAAGTATTGTGAATTTGTGGCCCTTGATCTAGTCCAGAAGAATTAGAAACATAACCCTCAAAGCTAGATGATAAAAACACGCCAAAGCCATAATTTGATTGTGTACCTGCAATCCATTCTTCCATTACCGCAGTAACATCTAATTCTAGGTCATCATCACCCTCAACAAAGTTATATGTATAATTAGGCATTGTAATGCCGGCAGTATACGATGATGAGTGGTAGTCGCCTCCTACCTTGCCCCATCGCTCAGAACGTTCTTTATTCATCCAATTAGAGCCATCTATGCTATCAACTGTGGTATCTTTATAAGATATCATGTCTAAGCCAGTGCCTTCTTGCCAAGATTGAGAAACAGCTAAAACATTAAAAGTTATATTTTTAGCTAGCTGTTCTGAGTGCCTAGCATTGTACATTTTTAAATAAAATCTAACACTTCCAGACGCAGGTATCAAACCAGAAGCTCTATTTGAGGTTATTGTTGTAACTGGAAACTCTACAAGCACACGCGAGAGTTCGACTGAACCGGTTTGTGAAGCTGAAGCAGTAGTTTGTTGCTGGCCATAAATAGAAAAAACTTCTAATATATCTGCAGCGCCCATATTAGAGCCTGTAGCTCTAGTTGACAGGCCCGGTCCAAACGCATTAGTAATTGTATTATCTTTTGTTGCTTTGTATCTTTTTATAGCCATTATCTAATTGTTCCTTTAATATCTAAGTTAGGAAATTTAACTTCGTATACAACATTTTCTGGAGCGTATAAAATTCTACCATCAGCCGATATATAATCTTCAATAACAATATTATCTGATGAATAATCACCACTGCTTTTGTTTGTTATCTTTACATTAACAACATCAACAATCTCATCTAAATTATTTAAAATATCATAAATTTTAGTAATATATATTGGCTGTCCAATATCAAGCTTCTGTTCAAACATGTCTTGTATTTCTGTAATGGCTATTGTCATAGCTTCAAATTTATCTTGTTCGTAATCGACAACAGCTGTAAAATCTATTTCTATATTAATAATCTTAGGATCTAAAATATCAATTGTATCATTGATCATTCGATAATTATTAAGCCAAGTTTTTAAGTTATTTTTTAAAATTTGATTACTAGTAATTAATTTACCGTTTTCATCTTCTGATAAAACATATAAATTTAAGTTTCTTTTAAATGAATCTTGGTCTCTTACAATTTTTGCTCTTTTAACTTGGCCAAAGCGAGCAGGCATTCTGTATATTAATGCCTCGTAATCATTTGCTGTTACAGCTCTATTTTGAGTTGCAAAAACATCATTAACTCTTTGCTTAAGCTCGTTTGCAGTTGGTAAAGAGGTGTCGCCTGTAATTGGTTCTTCATTAGTAACTTCTAAGCTGTTACGAACATTATCTATCTTTAATCCATTTGTAGCATTTGGCTTAAAAACTAAAATTGGTGTTATAAGATTTGTTAGACCACCAGTGGCAACGTTAGAATTGTCTGACGTATTTTTTCTATAGACAACCCTCAATGTTGTGTTTTGTGGTGCAATGCCAAATTTATCTGACTCAATTAATTTTGATGGATCAAAACTAGTATCTTGTTCATAATTTTTGCCGTGCATTTTTAGTACAACATTAGCTGGGTGGCTTAAATTATCGGTTTTTAAATTGTTTTCAGAACCGTATCCAAACTTCAAGGTGACAACATTATTTTTTTTCATTGTCATAAATCTTCTTGGTACAGATGTGGCTACCATGATATTAGGTATTCTTTCTCTTGTGCTGTCATCTTTATTAACAACAGATCTAAAAACCGTATCTTGTGAAAGATAATCAACTTCAAAGTATTCATGACCCTCTGTATCAACAACCGATATAATTTCTGTTATATTTGGATCTTGTAGTTCCACAGTTAAAAATCTAGAGAACGTTCCTACAGTAATTAATTGTGCTTGTTCTTCGCCTGACATAACTCGACCATAAGCTTTTACTGCATATGATGTTGGTGCTCCACCACCAGGGGTGCCGGTAGCTGGCACAACTTCATTATTAGAATCTGAAAAGTCTATATCGTCAATAAGCGTGAATGATTGGCCAGCGTTTGAAGAAAACTGAGTTCCTTTAGCTAGTATGGGCAAGTAATCAGTATCGACAGAGCCATCAGATGCCACCGGAGCTAGCACATACAGAGAAACAATGCCAAAAGAACTAGCTCTTAAATTTTCTCTATAACCGACTTGCTCACCTAATCTTAATATATTATCATACTCTATCGCTGTATCAATAAAAGACTCGTTTGTTTGATAATCTAAATAAAACGATAAGATATCTCCCATGTAAGATACAGTATCTAACATTAAAGAGCCAAAAGATGCTTCAGAAAAATCTTTAAAATTGTCTGGATAATATCTTTTTGCATAATCAACTAAAGATTCTTTAATATTATTAAAATCTCTAGAAGTATAATTAATTAACTTTTTATTTTTTTTAGTCATTTTAGTTTGTTCCATCTGTTGTAAAAACAACACTAGTACTTAAATTAAGATTTGGAACACCATACAAAATTTCAACTGATAGTATCTGTGAATCCTCATCTTTAACACCGAAAGAATCGGTTGTATTGACGTTTATTTTATATATCTGTATAAAAGGTAAATATTTTTGTGTTTGACTTTTTATTCTTGTTTTTAAAGCCGGCACAACTTGTATGCTTGGATCGAACAAAAAACCTCTTAAGCCAACGCCAAAATCTGGATTCATCATTTTTTCACCAGGCGAAGTTAATAATAAATTTTTAAAATTTTGTTTTATTTCGTCTTTGTAGGTTTTAACTAAAGCATAGGTGCCATCAGTTTCATTTATGTCAAATGGTAATTGTGGCCCTATTCCTTTCATGTTAACCCCTTACAGTTCATCCAGGCATGGATCTTCTTCCTGGTTTATGTCGTCGTGCGTTTTTTCGTCTATCGCATCTATAATTAGTAACGCAATATAAATCATACCAGGAACTGTGCTTGGGGGGCCAAAGCCTGTAATAAAAAGTGGATTTGGTGGTGGGAAGCCTCCACCATACGGTATCCAAGTTGGGAACATTAGGAACCATAATCCCGGTAAAAGAAAAGGCGATTTAAATATTTTCTGTATTGTGTTCTTTGCTTTACGATGAAACTCTTCAATCTCTTCAATAACGTTTTCAATATCAGATAATATTTCACTAAGTTTCTCATCAGCACCAATCAATGTTCGCAGTAAAGCTTTGAGGCCAGGTGTTTCATCCGAGATTGAATTATTAAATACCTCATCTATTTCTATAATAGCTTTCTGAACTTCTTCAGATGCATTTAGGAAAATTTCACCACCTATTTGGGAAGCGCGAACCCATTTAATTTTTTCACCTGGCTGAACTTCTCTAAAGACACCTAAATTCACTAATTCTCCTACAGTTAATACACCGGCAGTATATGTGTTTGTTTCGCCAGTTTGCTCATTTAAAACTTTAAAGTCTGAACCAGGCGTAGGTGATGCCTCAAGATCAGTTTGAGGTTCATAATATTGACCAGGCTGACCAGAATATTCATACGTTCCACCTATATCCAAAGAGCTAGGAACATATAGTGGTTTTTTAGTATCGTATTCATACTCTTCAACACTGCTATCTTTTTGTGGCTGTATACTTGGATCTATTTCAAACTTCCACTTTTTAAAATCTTCATCATCAGCTTCAAATATTATTAGACTTCCGATTGTTGGAGAGTTTGGATCTCCTGGGTCAGTTGGCACCGACAAGGCGCCTGCTTTAGCAACATTCACAACAGTTGTGGCTATAGAGCCAGCAATTGAAAGAGCCGTTTCAGCTGATCTAACAATTTGTTCCTGCGTAGTTCTAGCGCCTTCAAGGGCGGCTTTTGCTGTTTGATTGCCAGCCTCGACTGCATCGAGGGCAGCAGTGGCAATAGCATTAGCAGCATCAATTATTCTCTGTGCAAGATTAACAGCAGGGTCTGTTTGTTCAACTAAGTTTTTGAGAGTTAAGTACATTGTTTCCAATATAAGCTTTTCTATCTCTTTTGACATGTCTTTTTCTTTTCTTGCTGTACCAGTTTGTAAGCTAATTAATTTATCTTCTAAACGATTAGCTACTGGATCTGGTAAAAACGTGTAATCATTAGAATTAATTAAAGTAGTGAACATCTCAAATAAATTAATTTTAGTTTGCTCTAATATATCAGTGGGTTCTGGAATAAACTTTGTTAAACCTTCTCCAGCATACACAAAAGCTAAACTCATATAATTTTTCATAGGGAATAAGTAATCATACATTAACTTAAATTCAGCACTATTTTTTAAATCATTAACCAAACTTGAGGCGGCATTTTGATAGAAAAACTGATGTGGATTGTTGATCAAATGTTTTAATATGTCACTATCTTCTAGCGTTAGTCCTAACACATCTAAATTTTGCGAGCTTAAAGTTTTTTCAGACCAGAAACCAAGACTATCTAAATCGTATATGTTGCTTTCAAAAGAAAATGAATTTTCATTTATATTAACGTCTAGGCTTTTTTCTACTTCAACAATCGGAATATTTATTTCGTTTAATAATACTTCTTCTTGTGCGTCGCGACCATCAATTGTGTTACCATGAAAAGTGTAAGGCCTTTGATTAATAATTGACTTTGAAAGCCTGCAACCTTCATTGCCTTCAGATGAGTTGTCAAAAATGTCATCAATAATTTTTGTTAAATCATGATCTTCGCCAGATAAAACATCTAGCGGTATTGTGTAAGACATTCTTATACCATACTTGTATTGCATGAACATCAAAGTAAATCCATACTTTTTATATAATTCTAAAATTGGATTTACTTCTTCGTCACCTACTTTCACCGTATCATTAAAAGAAAGTATTTCTTTTATAAAGATTTCGTTATAAAAATAACTCCAAACTGAAATCGGAATATAATCTCTTATTTCTGAATAAAATATATTCATGTTAAAGTTTCTTTTTTCATCAATATTTGAAAAGAAATCCTCGTAATCAGAGGCTGAAAAAGTTCGTTTTTCATAAGTTGGGTCACAAGGCTCGCCATTGTCATCAAAAGCTTTCTCTTTAACAACATCGACAGTCATATCTTGACGCTCATCGGCAGTTGTATCTACAATTCTAACATACGGCTGGAATATCACATTGCCCAGCTTAGCATTCTGTTTTGAACCAAAAGTAGTCTCAACAAAATTTTCTTTTGTAAATGAATGAGCCATGCCTAATAGGTCTCTTTGAAGCGCCGTAATATTTGAAAATTCTTCATAATCTTTTTCAAATTTACTTTTTGTGAAATCAAAATATCCAGGCTGGCCCAAACCTTCAAAGAGAGCATTATATCCGTGTAAGTATCTTCCCCGAAGAGGCAAAGAGTGAAAGAAGTTTCTATTATTTTTACTTAAGACATCTTCAACATCTTTTATAGTTTTTTGATCAAAAAGGTTCTGCTCAGTAAAAGGCTCAGCTGTCTGCATAAATCCTTGGTCTGCGACGCCGAAAATACTTTTTTCTTTATATCCAAAGCCATAATTCATACTATAGATATTACTAGAAAATCTTGCATCTACAGCATAATCAAAGCCAGTTTGCTCAACTAAATCTCTGTAGACCTGAGGATTTTTTCTTTCGTCTAATTTTTCATTTAACTGCTCCACTAACTTAGCATTATTATTTAAAATTTTTGTATTTTCTTCAACTATGTATTTAATTTGATCTGAGTATGTTCTGCGTTTAGTACTGATCTTTTTTTGTTGATCATCGTATTTTTGCTTTTTTTGTTCGTAAGTTGAATTGCCTAAAATAGCTAAATTATACCTAAGATGAAAATCTTTATATGTCTCAGAACCTAAAGCATATTCTGCATAAAAGTCTTGTTTATCTTGCAGCTTTTTAAAAAGCAGCGGCATTGCTTGTTTAATTCGTATAAGCTGTTTAATCTCAGGATCTTCAAGAGCAGTAGCATAACTCTCTCCTTTGTTTACTATCTTATCTACTTTAGGCTGGATTGTTTCATCTAGATGCTCTTCATAATTTTTCAAAAAAGCTTTTTCATTTATTACAGTCTGATGAGCGCTTGAAATATATTCAGTATCTGCGCTAGGTATCTTTAGAGGCTTTTGCTGCAAAGAAGGTTGTTTATTCGCCTGAGTTATGAAATATTGTGTAGGTTGTGATCCCCAGCCTGGTATCGCTGTAAATAAAGGACCAGCTTCCTCAACAGGGTATTTAGGAAAATCAACTTTTTCAGGAAGTTCTATCAACTTAGTGCCTTCCACAAACGTTGGCTCATTCGGATCGTCTATCAGCTCTTGAAGCAATTGTGCGTCTGTTGGAACAGTTGGTACTTTAAAAACTTCTTGAGGTTCTGGCAGGCCGAGCGCGCTGAACGAATATAGCTGATTTGGATCATCGTCTTGTAAATCTAAATTAATCTTTTTCGGAAACTCTTCCTTAAATGACTCATCTGAAATTTTTAAGATGTCCATTACTAAGTCAGTAGTTAATGGATTTCTATTAACAAAAATGCCATCATTTCTATTGTTACCTGCGCTAACAGTTTTATCACCCTGAATTGCTGCCTCAATGCCTTTGGCCTCTTTTTTGATCATGTATTCTAAGCCAGATTGTTTTTCTCTAACAACAGCAAATTCCATTTCTGTTAGGCCTTCTTCTTTTTTAATAATATCAGCGGCCATATCTGATATAAAGTTGATGGATATACCATCAGGCAATTCTTTTCTTATGTTGTGTATTATTAGATTTATAATAGCTTCAGAAGAAATTACGTCTTCAATATCATAACTATCCCAACCTATTAAGCCACTTAAGCAAACTTCTAAAGTAAAAACTTTAATTAGTAATATTAACGAGCCTTGCAACAAGGCAACTCTCGCAGCGTTATCTTCAGGCGAAGACTTTTCATAAACGTCTAAGCAAACAGATTTAGCATAAAAATCGATTATTCTCTCTTTTGTTGAACCGATATTAAAAAAGTCAGTTTCTGTATTTTGAAGTTCTTCATTCGACAAGGCACTGGTTTGGGTTAACGGGTCAATACATTCTGGTTTGTTTTTATTAAAACCCTCAACTCTTAAAATTTTATCCCACAATTTACGCATGTACTTTCTATATTGCAATCTAGAATCTTTTAAACGAGAAAAGGATTGATTAACATACGCTTTTTGTAATGATGGATATCCATAATCAGATAATAAAAATTGAAATAGATATTTTTGATTAGTTGTAAGCCCGTTAGAATCTTCTGGCTTGTAATCATTTATATACTGGTCTAGTTTTTTAGACAGCATTTTGCCAAAAACTTGCGCCTTAAAATTAAATGGACTATAAGTGTAAGCTCCTTGAGTGCCTTCAAAGTCTAAAAATTGATATTCCTCTAGAACTTTTTGGCTAAATGGTACATTAGGAGATGAAGAGTATAGTTGTTGTACTAAATCACTAACATCGTCATCAAGTTTTTTAGCAAATTCAAAATTAAATTTAGTTTTTGAAATGACTCTATCATTTGTCATGATACCAGGATCAATATCAAACTTTTGGTCTAAAACACAATTTGCAAATTTCGAAATATTTCTTGGACCATCAAGCTGAAGATTAATATTTTTTTGTATTGGCAGACCAACATTTTGATATATTAAATCATTTTGCTTCGAAGTTTCTTGAACTAAATTTTGAAAATTTAAAAACTCAGCTGGTAATCCTCCGTCTGGTTCAATGTTGACTGTTTCATTAAACATATCTTGCAACGTGCCAAAATCAATTCCGGCTCCACTACCAACAGAGTTGATTGATGCCTTTTTAAATGGCATATTAAATTTTAACATATCTGCATTAAAATTAGGTCGGTTAATATTTTGTTTTCTAAGATCAGACTGGCTTGTCATGCCTTCGATACTATTATTAAATCCGATTACTTGATCAAATTCAGTTTCGCTTTTAAGAGTATCAAGCAACCTCTTGTTGACAGGATCATTTTCACCCGAAAAGAAATCATATAATTCTTGTGCACTTTGATTTAGTGGATGATCATCAGGTGCAAAAACTCTTCTAAATGTAATATAAAGCGGTAAAATTTGATTATATTCATACAATCTTGCTCGGGCGCCAAAAGAATTACCAGCATCGTCTTTTGAGAGATCAATGATTTCTCCATCGTAGTCATCTGTGTTTATAGGTGCTGGTAGTCCAATATTGCCATTAGCGATGCCGCCACCTATTGCAATTCTTTTGCCTTCTGGTGTGTCAACGTCTAATACACCTGGGCCTTCTGTAAAAATAATTCCAGATGCAGATGACATATCTCTAAAATTAGGCAGCATTGTGCCTACACGGTCATCTTCAAGGCCTAGTGCCTCGCGAACAGTTAGCTCCATGAACGCAGAAACAAAATGATGTATTCTTCTTTTGCCTGGTGAGTGTCTAATTTTGCACTCTACGCTTTCATAACCTGCTTGCTCCTCAAGTATCTCTAACAATCTAATAAACCCAGGTGAATTTTTAGCGTAATAACTGTAATATCCGTCAGACTTATCATAAGATGTTTCTACTTCACCAAGATAATCTGCTTCGCCGTCGCCATCTTCGTCAATCAATCCATATGATGCGCCGGGATCAATACCATCAGTAAGCGCCACTGGAAATGGTGAGTCGCTTAAAGTAAAATTATCAAGCATATATTTAAAAGCGCTTTCATCTTCTTTTTGAATTAAAATGTCGTCTTCGTCATCAGTGCCTGGCCAAGTTCTATAGTTTTTCTTGTTGCGCATGTCAAAACCAACAAAATAAGACATTAAAGTATACCAACGGCAACCATTAGCATTGATATCTCTAAGCTTGGTATCTAGAGAATAAGAGCGTCTTAAATAAGATTGAGAGGTTTTTGCTATTAAATCGCCTGTTCTAGGACCCTTTAATGCCAGTGTACCAAGTGCTCTATTAACCTTCATTAGTTGTTTTTGATCAATAACAATATCTTTCATGTAGCTAGGAATTGGTACTTCTTCATTTGTTAAAACATTTGTAATTTTTTCAGTAATATCAGACGAATTATCACCGTATTGTGCAACAACAGAGTTATAATCTGTTGTCTCTAGTAATGTATCTTCGTCACTAAGGTGCTTAATATAAGGAACTAAATCGCCTTTTTTATATATTGTTGCACCACCTGAATCTAAGATCTTCTTAAGGTTGACTGTCTCACCAGGTTGAACATGGTATGCCCCAGCGATGGGTTCGTTAACAGCAAGTTCAACAATATATGGTCTCTCATTAACAAAATTAATTTTATCAAAATTAGTACCCTCCAGCGGCACTAGCACCGGGATACCCCCATAGTTATATGGATCAATTACTCCAGACCAGAAAAATCCTACCAAAGGCTCTTTGGCTTCTTTATATTCTCTAGGTTCTGCTGTTTCAAGTTGCTGCGGTGCGTATACATCAATGTAGGTCCGTTTTATAACAGTGCCTGGAGAAAGACCTCTTTGATCAAGGAAGAACTCTCTCATTGCTCTTTGAACTGTGCTGCTTCTAGCGAGTTGTTCTCTAGTAAACTCATCATCAAAAAACATACCTAAATGCATTGGGTCAAACCAGTCTAATTCTTCGATGTGTTGACTATCAGAATTATTAACCAAGAAAGTGTCTTTAACATCTTCTACGATGTCTTTAAATACTTCTTTTGTGTTATATGCTGATAATGCTTCTTGTCGTTGGAAATTTTCTGTTGCGTATTGAGCCGGCTTAGCGTATGGAGCACCATCTTTATTTCTATCTTTAGTAACGTAGCCACCATAGTGGGAATATCTATTATAAGTTATTGGATATGATTTTGTCCTCACAGGCCTCCTAAAGCCTGAGCCATCATATGGATTTCCAATGTAAGCAAAGCACGTGCGAATAACAGGCTTTCTTGTTGCTCTCCTGTACAGTCCGTGTATTTGCGAAAGCTTTGCGGTATCAGTCAAAGACATAACCGCTGGAGGCGGAATGGTAAAAAACTTAAGAGTGTTTAAATCAGTAAGAATTGAGCCTTTTACAGTCTCTAGCATGTTTCCAGTTATAGAATCCATAGCATACCGAATGCCAGGAGGAAGCTCAAAGAAACCATCCTCGCCACAAACATTTGGTAGCGCGTAGCTAAGCATGCCAGAACCGCCTAAAGAAAAGCCAGCCAGATCGACAACTTTGTTTCTCATATCCTCTAGCTCACGGTCGATCTGCTTTTGACACTCTTCTTCGGTCAAGCCAGCGCCTAGCAATTCTGCGCAGCGGGCGTCGCGATCATAGACGGACTCACATATATCAGATATTATTGGTGAAGATGGTGTTATAAACTCACATATGTCTAAGCTTAAATTTTCACCGAGAGTCTTAAAAACAGCTGAAATCTCTGCTGCAGTATCAATACCGGCTTGGTATATCTCGGTCCAATCAAATTGTGTTCTAGCTAATAAATCTAAAAGTGTTGCGCGAGTTGCATCACCACGTAGCAGAGCACATAACTGGCTGTTAGTAATTCTATCAATTAAGTCTTTTATCCATTCTGCGACGTTTGCTTCAGGCACGCCAGCAACAGGAGGGATGCCAGCTAGTTGGATTTCAGGTATTGAAACGCTTTCTGCATCTGGCAAAACAGGATTATTTGATGGTCCTTGATCATTGTTTTCTTCTAGACATTTATCGAGTGCTTCTTTAATATATAACTTTGCAATTTGAGCAGCGATAGTTGCAGCTGCAATAAGTAAGGCCTCTAAAATTTTCTTGCCAAAGCCATCGATAGTACTTTTGATTTTCAAATCATCTGGTATTCTCAAGCTAAACATAAAAGCTTTTAGCTTTTTAATTAACTGATCACTAAAGTTCCTGAAGTTGTTTCCTATACTTCCAAAGCCACCAAAAGGGTCCTTGAGTAGGTCTTCTAGCCCTTCAAGCAATTCTGTCAATATAAGCTCACACAAAGCTGTTGTACCTACTGTACGGTTGATGTAATCTAAAAAGTCTTCAGTGGTTAATCTATCTTGACTATTGTTTCTTGCTGGGTCGTACTCAGGTGTTACGTTGTTTGTTGAAAATGGTATCATATCTTTGAAATCGCCAGATAAAGAGCCCCATCGTGGATCTTCTAAGTCGATACCATGTTCGATAAGAAAAGCTGCTACAGTTTCAGGTGTGTTTTTTACCTTAACATACATAAGCCATTGATAAGGATCTGGAATTTGATAATTTTGTTGTACTAAAAGTATGTCAACTTCATAATCTGAATACCCTAAGTTCTTAAGTCTTGTACGTTCTGAGTTTAATTCTTTTAAGGTAAATCTATCTGTAGCGGGAGCCTCTAGTATAACACCACCATTTTGTAAATTTCCAAAGTATTGATCTTCGGTGCCCACTTTCGTGAACACATCTCCAATTGTGAATGGTCCTCTTTTTGCTGTTGTAAATTTGATTTCAACTCCAGCTTTTTCAAGCTTTCTTAGAGTTTCTATTATAGAAGTAGTTATTCCAGTTTGTGCGTACATTTCGTCAAAATCTATTTTTGACATTGCCATAGCAGTAGCTAAAGGAGCATTAACAAACCTGTCGTCCATTGTTATTCCAGATGTGGCGTTGTTTAAAGACTCCTTGCCAGTTATTTCTAATATTAATTCAGAGTTTGTTTTGATAACATCTAAGCTTGGATCGTAATTAGCTAACGCAGCCAATACATCGCGTGACGATTGCTTGTCAGGAGCCAAAATAGCGTTTGCAATTGCTAAGCCTATGATCGCCTCAACACCTGTTCTTTGAACTAGCTCTTTAACTGCTGCTTCACATATAGCCTCTATTGAAAGCTCTAGTCCTAACTTTTTTTGCAAACATGCAATAATTAAAGATATTAAACTATCTGGGTCTAAGACTGCAAAAAACTGTCTATAAATTAAGTTAATATAAGCTATAACTTGAGCGCTTGTTTTGCTAGAGGTTTTTTTGCCTTTTGATATATTGTTGACAATATTATCTAAGTTTAGCCTTCTTAAGTTTCCATCAACAGCAGGTGTTGCTTTACTAAATTGTTTAAAATACGCCTCTTTGCACTCTGGACTGTTATATAAAAGCTCCTGAAGTCTTTTTTCTTCTGGCCCAACGTTTGGACTTGATTGATTCAGCCTTTCAATAATTTCATCACAATCAATCTTACTAACTTGTGGAGCTGCAGCAGGCTCTTGTGACGGATAAATTTTTAAAGGAGGCACGGAGTATTTTTGCAAAAACTCGGCCCAATCATAAACACTTTCTGCTGCTCCAGAATCAACAAAATATTTGTATATACTTGAATATGATAAAAAGTAATGGAGTGCTCTAGAACCATAAGCGCCAGAAAATTTATCTCTAAAGTAAGGCAGTGCTATCGATAAATTAACCGCAGATCTTTTTACATTGCTACTGTCAGCTAACTCGTCTTCGCTGATGTATGGATCAAAATTAAACAAGCCTAAGCTGTTTTCTTTCCCCTCAGAGTCGGTTCCTATTAAAGATTGTGGATCTGGTGAAAATAAAATATGTGAAATAGTCTCTCTGACATTAAACCCAATCTCACCATTATCTTTCATGCCTAGCTGTATCAGATGATCAAAAGGTGTATCAATGCCATCAAGAGCTAAGTTTGTAATACTATCTTGATTAGTGTGCGCTGGAAACCCTTGGCGCGCAAGAAAATCATTTAACATCTGTGGAAAAGACTCTAACGCCTGAATTTGTAAATCTATATCAAATTCAACACCACTAGCGTCTGTTATCTTTAGTTTACTTAAATCAATTTTTGATTTAATTTTTGTTAACTGCTCAATTAAATTATCAGTTATTCTTTGTATGTTTTTTAATTTTAAATTTACACTAAAATCTCTACCAGTTGAAAAAGATGCCTCAGTTGCTAGATCAAACCTTTGTTGATACGGCTCAGTTCTGTCTGGTAGGGCATCAGCATATTCAGCGCGAATAGCAAACAAAGTTTTTTGATTGTCTGGATTGGCTGTTTTAGTATTAACTTTTAAGTCAACTAAAACAAAATAATTTTCTAGGGCAGCTGCTTGCTGCGATGATCGATCCTTGCCAAGATAATCTAACAAATTAGCAAATGCATTTTCTTTAGCTGCCTGAATAGAAACTGCAGCTGCGTCTTGTATTAGTGCTTGCTTTTCTTCGCTCGATTTATATTCACCATAAACTTGACCGGTTATTTCATCTCTGTTCTCTCTTCTATTTTGGCCAATAATAAAGTAATAATAACCTTCCGATATCCCTAGAGTTGGGTTTTCCGCAATTCTATCTAGGTACAATCCGCCGGGGGTGTCGATACCACCAACAACTTTTTGATTATGTTCTGTAAAATTGTAATAAATCAATCTTACATCATTTGGTTCTAACGTTAGCCAATTTTGATTATCTTTAGGAGATATATCTCTTGCTCCTGGAGGCACATAAGGTTTTATCTTATCATCAACTGCTAAGATCTTCGTGCTTAATGAAGGTGACAACGCTCCTGCTTTTGCTCTAACGTTTTCTATTTTTGTATAGTATACAGACTGACTAGCAAAAAGCTCTGAGAAAGGTATCTCAGACAATGGTATATCTGGCAAAACAGATGCTTGTCTAATAAAGCCAACCCATATACCAGTTGCACTAGGAACAATATCTGTTACAACTATACCAACACCAAATGGTGTAACAATCTCCTCTGTTGTAAAGCCATCAGCTGACCAATCTGAAAGACCGTCAACGTGTGGTGCTTTTCTAACAGTAATCGTAATATCTTTAAAAACAGGATTGTCTGGTGCTACTAAGTAATAATCATAACCCTCTTGCGCAAACTGCTCTAGGCCCGCATCAGAAACGATAGATGCGTACTCAGGAACATTATTTTGTGTTGGTGTGTCTGTAAATGACATTTATAACCTCAATTGCATTTGTTTAAATCACTTAGAATATAAGATCTTTTACCCTGTTGATCTTTACCATGGCCAACAAAATAATTATTTCTAAGGCCATTTAAATTAGTCATCTCTTTTAAAGTATTTAAATCTGTCACTGACATTTTAGATACATCAAATTGAAAACCACTGGCTCGGAGTGGTTTTGATTCTAGTGTTGGCTTTGCATTATAAAATCCAGTGTGACTATGGCTAGATACTGCTTGATTAAATTTCATCTGATAAAGTCCAGATTCATGAGTGTGCTTAGCTAAATTTTCAATATTGTCTATAATTTTTAGCAATAAATCAGATAAATTTTGTCCTAAAACCATTGGCTGCAACCCCTCTATATCATTGCCGGCTATAAGTTCAATACCATGATTACCCTGCACCTCGCCACCTTGAGAATTAAACGCATCTGTACCAGTAACTATTCTTATGGCTTCACGGCTTATGAGTCTAACGTTGTCTGCTTTAATTGCAATTGCAGACTTTCCACCATACTTACCGGTATTTTGATCATCTTTATTGTCTTTAGTGTTGCTTGTTGCTCTACCAAATTCACCAATTCTAAAGTTTTTATCGACATTGGTTTTTTGTGATATATAAATTCTGGCTGCATCAATAAAAAAATTAGGATTTGTTTTTACTTTTACTTCAACAATACTGCCATCTTCAAGTATTTCTTTATCAACTTCTTTTGCACTATAGCCGCCGAGACCAGCAACAATATCTATAGCATCAGATTGTGTGTGGCCTTGGCCTCCAGTGCCAGTATGTAGCTTGTCAACGCGGTCGTTGCCAATAACTATAAATGCATTATTATCTACGCCGCGTCCAACTACTACTTCACTTGGTGCGTTCTCACGATCTACCATGGCTTGCATTCGTTTTGAACCAAATACTCCGCTGATACCTTGTTCTGCTTTTTGTTTTTCTGTTAAGCTAGCCACTTGTTTAAGCTTTTGCTCTGACATCCCACTATAGTCACGAGCTTTCTTTTCAAATCTGGTAACATTAAAACCAATTTTTGGTATTGATAAAGATAACGAACCATCTCTTTTAGATTGATCATATTTTGTCAGAGGATTTCGTGCATCATTTGTAAATTGTGGAATGCTAGTTGCTGCTTGAGGGGCATCTGACAGTGCGCCGGCTAATCGAGAGACTATATCAGATTGGTACGGTCTTCTAACTATTGGCTTAAGAGTTCCATCAGTAAAAGGATTTGTTCCAGTTTTACCATTAACTTTTACAATTTGATATTCGTCATTAATTTTTTGAAAAAAGTTTTTGGCCTCTTGCTCGTTCATGGTTCTCACTGAAGCTAACAATTGATTTCTATCGTTGTACGCTTCTAGAAGATAGTATACCTTCATTCCACTGCTAGTGGCTTCAGTCACCATTCTAGTTATAATGTTAACACTACTCATTTTAACCTGCAAACTTCTCTATGTCGGACCAAGGAACTAAAGAACCACCATTCCAGAATTGAAAATGCATGTGGCTTTCAATGTTGCTACTTTTCCAAGATATTTCTTTTACTCTATCAACTATGTTTGGAATATTATAAATTTCCGATATTCTTTCTTTTTCACCGCTGGTCCAAATTTTACCATTTCTAAATCTTCTTTTTAAGAAATTTAAATTGCCCCAGCGCATTTTAGAAATTTCGCAAAAAGCCAAAACCCATAATGTAGGATTCGCTTGTTCTGTGCTGATAATTGTACCTTTTGATTTATTCATTATTTCATTGTATCTTTCTGAATTAACAGCTTCAGGACCTACGCCGTCGTATGCGGAGGGCGCCCCTTGCCAATTTTCTGCAGTTCTTACCTCGCTCGCTGCTTGGACCGCATTTTGCAGTAAAGACTCTGGCGTCTCTTGAAAAACTCCCAAGGCGCACAACTCTTTTGCATGCTCAGCCATAAAAGACTGTGACCAAGCTCCAGTAAAAACACTATGCACCATCACAGCGCCTCTTGGAGAGTAGGCTGCAATGTATGGGTCTAAATCAAACGCCATTCCAAATGCATGTAAAGACATACCATTATCATAAGCCGTAGTGCCCTTAAACTGATCATACCCTCTAATACCATTAAGAATCTCAAAAGGCACGTAATTTGACTGATTACAGGCAGTTTCCCAAGCTTGTGAAAGCTTGTCGGCGATACAGCTCCAAACTGGTGGGCTTTCTTTTACATTTATTTGACCAAGTGCTGATCTAGATTTATAGCGGAAACTTCTCACCTCAAACGCATCAACTTGATCAAGCTTCGTTTTTGTTTTTGACGCACCATTTTGAAAAGTAAACCTTTTCTTATCAGGCACATAATCAATCATTTGATTTAAATCGGCAAAACTGCTAACTAAAGATATCTTTAAGCCCTCGCAATCAAATACATCTGGTGAGTTATATTCACCATCATTTGTCTTTTGTGATACTAGATCGCCTAATTTTAAAGGTGGTGGTTTGCAATCAGGTGACAATTTTACTGCTCTAGATTTTAATTTTTCAATAGTATTATCAATTTTGTATATGATTTTTTGATAAGCAGCTGGGGCAGATAAAATATTACATAAATTTGTTAGTTCTGGAAAGCTTTCTGCAGGAGTACCAGGAGTGTCTATTGATTGCATCGCTGCCGGTGTGGAAAAGTCATTAACATCAAATCTTTTTTTAAGGATTTCAAGACTGTCCTCTGGTAGCACGCCACCAAAAGCAGCATAAGGTTGCTTAATCTTTTGCTTAGCTTTAGCCAAAAAGCCGTCGGGAGCAGCGATATCTTGCTTTAAGCTTGTTAATTGCTCTGCGCTAACAGAGCCTTGCAATAACTGAGACTCAAACTCACTAATAATATTAAGTTCAGCTAAGTCAATTTTGTCAGTTAAATAATTTAAGTAATCATTAAAAAATCTTGTGCCTTTTGAAAAGTCCAGTATACCATCTTTACAATATATTTTATATGGACCGTCATCTTTACAAGGCTGATCTATCCCGAGGGTGATCCAGTTAAGCACAACAACTTCAAAAAATATTATTCTTTGCAATAAGTCATTTTTTTTCTTTTCTATTTTTGCTATATCTGCAGCTGCTTGTGCTGCAGCTGATGCGTCTGCATGATCCGGTACCTTATTTGCCCCAGCAAAAATACCTGAGTTTGTATCGGGTTTTATAATCGTTATCTGATTACCATCTAGATTTTGCATTGTTAGAGCGTAGCCAGTTTTTAAATTGCTTTGTTTTTTAGTTGTATGAAAACTCAATACAACGTCAGTTGCGTCACCAATAGTGTCTGGAAATGAAACAGGAATAGTGAACTTTTTTTCGCCAATTCCAGATGGTGCACTATTATTTTGTTTAAATAAAGAAAGAACATCAACTGGTTCAGCATTAATTTGTGATAATACATTAAAGAAATTGCTTGTGCCTGCAGGCGATGGCGTTGCAATATAATTAAACTGCAACTTTCTTGCCTCTTCATCAACTGATGGTTTAACAAGATTTAAATATATAGAAACAGATGGTATCCTACTAAGCAAAAATGTACTAGGATATGTTGAAGCCTTATCTAATCCAGTGTCAATAAAGTCGACTCTTTGTATTTTAAAATCATTTCTTATGTCAATAGCTGTTTCTTCATTTTCGCACATCGCGGCTATTGTTACACCGCCTAGGCCATCGCCTACCAGCGACACATAATCAACTCTCTGGCTAGCGTTGCTAAGATAGCTATCAATAACATTTAGCACCTCTCCGTGAAAATCAATAAAATTACCGCCTATGGCCGTTCTGTTAAATGATTTAACACCCCTATTAATGAGTGGTGTAATTTGAGATAAATTATTACCCTCAGATATTCTAACTTTTTCTAATTGCTCTGCAAATGTTTCCTTGTCAGAACTTGACAGGCCTATTCTAGTACTTAAACCTTTTGAGTGTAAAAGCTCAGGTATAACCAATATAATATTTCTACCGTCTTTTACAAAATCTTTAATTGAAGGTGCAATTTTGTTTTTAAAATCACTAGGCTGAGCTGCAGCTGATTGTTCAGCGTCGGCTTGATTATCTCGTCCACTTATAAAAGCATTGCCAAACCCATCTTTATCATGAAAGTAATACTTTATTTCTATTGGTGCATTTATATCTAGCGTATATGGCGCATAAATAATTGTTTCACGACCTATACCAGGTCGATTTAAAATATCAAAATATCCATTATTTCTGAGCTGACCTACCCAAATGAAGGCGTTATTGGCATCAGGAGCTGCGCCAGGAATATTATGTTTAAAAGAGGGATCAGCTAGCTGCAGGCATCTATTAAAATTAGATTTTGTAGCCAATGAGCCATTTCCGAAAAGACCAGTGGGTATTCTATTTTTAAATTTAACTATCGGTGGTCCAGGTAGCAAAACAGGGTTTGCTTCAGTTGAGCCGCGATAAATGCCACCTCCAGGCTCAGCTAAATTTCTAAAAGCCTTGCAAGGTGGTTTAAATTCTTCAGTAGCTGATAAGATTGCTTCTGATGCAATTGGTGCACCGCGGTCATACAAGCCTAAAATGATACCTGATGGGAGGCCGCTCTTTGATGCAATGTGATCTAAGCTATAATACTGAACCCATATTAGTGAGCCTGGTCTTATCAGTTCAAAGTCAGAATTTTCATCAAATTGATGAAATTCAGAGTGAAAGGATATAACATCCTCATCATCAACACTCTCTGGCCAGCTCATTAGGTTATGAACCTCTGGTATTCTAGCTATAACTTTTATTGGCGCTGGTTTTTGTTGTAACTCACGGGACTCAATAGTTGGCTGTCTTAAACCTCTAACATTAAGTGAGTTAGTTAAGTTGCCACCATTTGTTGTGGCCTCGTTATTAACTTGTGGGCCTGATAAAACTTTTAAAACAACAGCCAAAAAAGGACCAGTATTTTGAATCTTCTTGTTGTATAAAAGATCCTCTAGAATAAAATTTTGTCTTTCAACTACATTTTCACCACCATCTAGAAAGTTAGAGGAAGATGGTCCTGGTAGTGGATTAACTTCACCCTCATCAAAAGTGGTAATTCGGCCCCATGGTGATTTATTTTTTGTAGCCATTAAAAGATTCCCTAATTATCTTCATTAATTAGATCATAGATTTGTTCTTTATTAATGGCGCCGATGTCAGTTGCAGATGATTCTTTTTTTGCCAATAAAGATGTTAGCTTAACAAGCTGCTCATTAGAGCGTTGTAATGTTTCTAAATACTTTGCAGCAACGGGACCAGAGTATTGGTGCTTGTTTTCATCGGCCTTAAGGAGCTTCATAACCTCTATGAGAAGAGTCGAAGCCATGGCGCGATCTTCTCTAATATTGTTGATCGCTTCGTTAATAAATTCATCGGAGTTTAAATGTTTCCCTTTTCCCATTCTGTTTTAAAAGTCCTATATCTAGATCTAATTCGATTTAAATTGTTTACAATTTGTTTTGTATTTAAACCGGTTATCTCTCTCATATATAGGTAAATAGCTTTTTTGTTAAAAATTTCAATCTCATTGATGCTGTTAAATAATATGTTAATTGCATCTAGCACTTTCTTTTCATTATCTTTCAGTTTTAATTTTTCCCAGCTTTTCATCTCTGTAAAAAGATGCGCCCAGAACTCTTGCTCTTCCCTATCGTTTTCATAGGTATTTTCTGTTATAAGCTGCTCAAATTGATGTTCTGTGCTTAAGTCTTCATACTGAACATCTCTTTTTAATTTTTTAGAGTTTTGCTTTACCTTGTGAATGAACCAATTTTTTGTGATTACACTAAAATAAGAAAATGCTTTTGACTTTCTATTAGGATCATACTTATCAAGGATTGTCATCAGCCATATTTTACAATCGTCTTTTAAATAATCAATATTTGGTAGTGTATTAAATTTATAAGTATAGACAATTTTATCGACCATTTCATCAAAAGCAGGTCCTATAAATTCTATATAAAGTTCCGATCTAACAGGCTTTAAATCAGTTAAAGCATATTTGATAATTGCTTCTTCGTGTACTTTAGTAAAATAATTATTTTTTTGTCTAGGTCGTCTCTTCTTCTTTACCATCTGTGTTTGACTCAACTTCAACCTCGGCATCTGTGTACAAAATCTGAAAATCAATCATTTCATTAACTATGTCTTTGGAATGGTCAATTAAATTTTGTAAGTTTTGATCCCCGTAGTACATCTCTAGAGAATGGACTTCTTCTACATGATTAGCAAACTTTTCCATACTGTCGTAGAGACTCCCTAGATCATCTTCTAAGCGTGTTTTTTCGCTTATTGAATAAACTATATATGCTACAAGAATTATATTTAGCATAACACTAACAAATAAAAAAAATGGCAGCATACCAAAAAGGTATATAAGCAACCCTGCATTCGATAGTGTTAATCCTAATATTAATATGTTATTTATCTGTTTCATAAAATTGATTTTTTAATTTGTCTTTTTGATCATTTAAATCGGCTTGAAAATCTTTGATAGCTTTTTTCACTGCTGAGCCAGTTTCTGTATCTGCTTTAACACTTTCAGTTATAAAATTTGTTGGCATTCTTTCAATACAGTTCTTTGTACCACATATATCGCAGTCTACAAGACGCTCGTCTTCTGACATACCGTGGTATACGTCAAGCTTAACGTGGCAAGCAGTGCACCGATAAAAATATCTAGGCATTATTAATTACTGTCCTTAACTTATCTCTAACAGTTTGTAATTCTTCAACTGAATAAACTTCATTCCAAAAATCTTTTTCAAGCCTATCAACTTCAAACTGTCTTAAAAATTTGTCTAAAAAATTATAACAAACAGTAACATCTTTTAAGTTTAGATCAACCATTTTGATTATCGGTTGGTTCTGCGCCTAATTTTACAACAGGAGGGTTCATAACAAAAAGCTGACCTTCCTCATTAACTTTAAAATTGAATCCTTTTAAAACAGGAACAATATCACTTTGTTCTAACAAAGACCTCTGCAGGGCCATCATAACTGCACCAAGTGCTTCATCTGATAATTTTAACATGTTTTACTCCTTACCATTTAAAATCTTCTTTATAAAAATCAACTATTTTTACAATCTCCTCATCAAAAACCTTAACAGGGCTCCATCCAAGACTTTTTATTTTTTCATCATTAAGTGCATAACGAACATCTTGACCTAAACGTTCGTATCCTAAATCAAGAAAGTCAGTATAGTCTTCAATTTTTTGATCATGAAAACAATCAATTATTTTTGTAACAGTATCAATATTTTTTTGCTCAATATTTCCAGCTATATTAAATATTTCGTTTTTAATACCAGAATTAATTATTGAAACCACTGCTGCTGCAGTGTCTTCAGAGTGTAGCCAGTTTCTAGTAGGCTCTCCTTTATTATGAAGTCTTACTTTTTTGCCTCGCTGTAAGAGCTTTATTACTAGTGGTATTAATTTTTCTGGGTACTGGCCAACGCCATAATTATTTGTTGGTCGCACAATCACGTAGTTCAAGCCATACGTTCTAGACCAGGCAGCAATCAACATATCTGCAGCTGCTTTGCTGGCAGAGTAAGGGTTAGAGGGCTTAAGATTATCAGTTTCTGTATGGTCGCCCTCAACAATATCACCATAGACCTCATCAGTGCTGAAGTGGAAAAATACAGGTAGATCATCAACATTTTTTGGTTTTTTTCTTATAAGATCTAAAAGATTTTTTACACCCATAACATTAGTATGAATAAAGTCGGTTGAGTCAACAATACTGTTACCAACATGCGACTCAGCAGCAAGATTAATAATATAATCACAATCTGGTAAATGTTTTAAAGTCGCTATGTCTTGTTTCAAAAATGTAAAGTTTTTATAAGATTTAAATTGATCGATAAACTTTACATTAGCCGCGTAAGTGCATTTATCAATACCATAAACTTGCCAACCTAAATCTAGACATTTTCTTGTGATGTGCGAGCCAATCAAGCCCAAGCACCCTGTTATAACAACTAACTTCATTAATCACCTTTAACTATTCTGTAACTATCTTCATCAAAATGCTGAGTAGAAAACTCAAACAACTCTGTGTCCTCTATTGCTATCATTTGATGCCTTAAGCCCCTGTAGACGTGAAAATTATCACCTTTTGTAAGCACTACTTCTTTTGCTTTAGCTAAATCATCCTGTTCTGAATATTTTACCATAATTTTTCCAGATTGTATAAAAAATACCTCATCTTTTAATTTATGATAATGCCAAGAGCATTTTCTATCTTTTACAAAGTAAAGAAGTTTTCCACAATATTCTTCACAATTAACAATCCACTTTTCGAAGCCCCACCCTTTAGGGACAAATTTAATCGGTAAAGAATTTTTCATCGTTTACTCCTTTGTCATCAACGTATATATCACCTGCAGGTTTACCCAAGAACAGATGATGGTGTTTGACACCCCATTCAATTACTTGTTGCTTTGTTAGCTGATAAAAATCTTCATAAGCTAAATTTGAATTGTTATCATGACGACCCATACCCCTAGCAGTGTGCAGTATTATTACATGGCCATCATTAAAAAGATCGTTTATCTTTTCGATTCTTTGTTTATATGGAGTAGCTTTTTGATAATCACCATAAGTGTTGGTGCATATGGTGCCATCAATATCAAAAACATATGTCATTTGTCACCTAGTATATTTGTAGTAGAATATTCGCCTATTCTATCAAAGTACTCAACACTGCCAGCATTATGTGAGCCTACAATGTGTTTTCCTTTCCAATCTGATCCTACAACCATTATATCAATGTTATTGTCTTTTATTAAGCAAGAAAGTTCTTCATCAGAATTGAATAGTAAAACTTTGTCAATATACCTAATAGACTCTAAAAAATATCTTCTATCGTCTTGGTTGTTGTACGGTCTATGATCGCCTTTTGATTTTTTAACTCTGTTATCTGAATCAATGCCAACAATTAAACAGGTACCTAAAGATTTTGCATACTGAAAAAGCTCTATATGACCTCTGTGCACTACATCAAAACAACCGTTAACCCAAATTTTTTTAATAGTTCGCATACCAAGGGCTGTCAATAAGTTTATAAGTTTGTATCATTTGTCTTATGCCATCATCTAAATCATATTTGCAACTAAATCCTGCATCATAAATTTTTTGGCTACTAACAATATAATCACGCTTATCTGGATCTTGTGTAAATTCTGCCTTAATAATTTCTAAAGGCAAGTGCTCTTTAATTTTTTGGGCTAGCTGAAGCTTATTCATGTTTATCGCGTCATTGCCAACATTATATGTTTGATTTTTACAATGACTCCAACTGTTGATAATAAACTGAAACACTCTACATATATCCCATATGTGAACATAGTTGCGCATAAATTCACATTCATACAAAACAAGCACTCTATCTTTCATCGCTTTTAATACAAAATTGTTAACAAGCAAATCTGAACGTGCGCGACTTGAAGGACCAAAAACTGTTGCTAATCTAAGAGTAGTGCAGCCCTCAGAATTTTGAAATGCCTTCTCCGCATCTACCTTTGTTATGCCATACAGTGATATGGGATTTAATGGTGAGTCTTCAGTGCAAACTGATCCATCTTCGCTAACACCATAGCCAGAATTTGTGCAAGGGTAAATTAAAATTTGATCATTAGATTTTGTATCTGCTAGCCATTTATTAATTTCATAATTTACTTGTTTGGCTTCCTCTGGTCTTTTTTCACATAGAGGATATCCAACTAAGCATGCTAATGGCAAAATGACATCTGCTTTATCAACGTATGGTTTTAAGAGATCTTTTCTTCTAACATCAACATTATCAAAACTAAAATTTTCGTGACCAACATATCTCAGCAAAGAGTCTGGACCATATAGCAAGTTATCTACTACTTTTACAGTGTGTCCATCTTTGAGCAAAAAATTAATTAATTCACTGCCGATATAGCCGGCTCCGCCAGTAATTAACACATTCATTATCTTTCAAGCCTCCCAAGAACCCAGTCTTTTAACATTAGCCAATCACAAGCTTTAGCCCACAAAGGCTCATTAAAAGCTGCAGGACGGTTTCTTTCAAAAAGAAAATGACCAGTCCAAGCAAAAGGATAAACAACAAAAGGCACTAAAAGCAAAGGCAACAATAAAAAATTGCTTAAACAATAGTAAAGATAAAAAACTGTTGCTAGCTGCCCACACACGTGAAGGCGTCTATTCCACTTATTCTGATGTAAAGTAAGGTAATATTTATAATAGTCTTTAAATTTCATTTAATGTATTAACTCCTTTCATTTGTACAACTTTTGTAGCACACTCATTAGCATATATAATAGCTTTGTCTATATTTTGGGTTTTTAAGTATTCAACTGCTAGAGACGCTAAAAAAGTATCTCCAGCTCCGCATAAATCTTTTATTTCAACTTTTTCAACAGGATATATTTTATCATTTAATTGACAACCTTTTTCACCTAAAGTTGTGATTACTTTTTGTTGCGTCCATTTATTATTTGCGATGTACTTTTTTGATGCGTCATGTTCATTCTTATTAATTTTAATATAAGTGCACTCTTTACAATAATCACCAATTATTTTTTTAGTATCAATAAAAACTTTTGTGTGGTTTTCACATATAAACTGTATATCTTTCTCTGATAAAAATCCTTTATTATAATCTGATATTATCACTAAACCAAATTGAGATAAAAAATCTGTTGTTAAATTTTTTATTTGCTGAATGTTCTCTTCTCCAGAATCCACCCTTAAAAACATATGATTAGTTTTTTCCTCTACATATCTTTTTTTCTCTATTACTGAAGTATTGCTTTTAAGAATAGCTGGAACACCAAGAGATACAACATTTTGATATACATTACCAGCCATACCTAAATTTTCTTTAATATAGGTAGGCACAAAAACTGGGACTGGTGCATCGGGACACAATCTTTCACATTGGCCATACACATGCACGTCCTTGCAAGAGTCACCGATTACTAAAATTTTACTCATTTTTTACGCTCAAAAGTAAAAACGTGCAGACCATCAGTTCTTATGACATTGTGAGTTTGGCAAATAAACTTAATTATGTCTCTCCATTGTTGAGAACCGTGGTTGTGAAATTCACCAACTATAAATTCTATCTGAGATAAATCTTTCCCTGGTATAAAATCGTACTCAGCACCTTCAGTATCAATCTTTAAAATTTTTATAGGTGCTAATGTTTCTGTTATTTCGTCTAATGAAATTGTCTTCACACTGTCAACGGTGTTTTCCTCTTTCCATCCCCACACGCCATCAGGATTAAGGCCCTTTTTAACTGAAAAATTTCCAGAATTACCAAAGTAGTCAGTTTGATTGTGTTCGTTTGAATGCGCATAAACATCTATCATTTGATTAGATTCATTCCAGCATGCTCTTTTTTCTGCTTTGTATTTGATATTTTTGTCTTTTAAATTGTTTTTCAGCACATTTAAATTAACTTGAGATATATCATAACAATAGTACATATCAAATCTATTCAAGTGCGTTAACTCAAACGCGCCGACGTTACAGCCGCAGTCAACAACAACTCCACCCCGACAATAGTCAGGTAAAAAGTAATTCATCTCTCTGCATATATAATCGGTCCAAGCCTCTGGATTATGCACCTCAACATTTTTGTAGCTACTATTCATCCCAGCTGATCTCCCAATCTTTAAAATCTGCTGCTAAGCAGTCAATCTTATAATCTTTTCTACCACCAACTATCTCTTGTATTTTATTTTTTGCTGTGTTTCTAATACCATTTAAACCATGCGTTAGCTCAAGATTGTTGCCATCCTTGATTCCTTTACGATAATTTGACTCGTTATGCCATATATGTAAATTCATCTGCGATAGAACAACTATAGCTCTAATAGCTTGTGCATCTACTGTCGCACCATTGGACAATATTAATTCAATATCGTGCACAATATCTTTTATCTCTTGAGCATATTCTTCTTTATGATCGGCTATAAAAACTTCTTTCAGCTGTGATATTGATAATCGATCGACTAGCTCTGACAATGTTGGTAAGTATTTTCTTTCTGTCATTTGTATACCTTATTAAAATATTTTACTGCATCTAGTATACCATCAGATAGTTTAGTTTTTACTAATTTTTTTGATTTTAAACATTTACTTGTTTTTGTAGTGTCTATCTTTTTTGATTTAACACCAACGTATTTAGTTAAGTCATGTTTCACTAAATTAAAATCATAGTCGTAAGCGTCACATACCATTTTAGCGAATTCATTAATTGAGTTGTCCTGACCAGATCCTAAATTAAACACTTGATTTTCATATTCTAAAAGATCTAACATTGTATCGACAGCATCGTTAACATGTATAAGTTCTCTTCTTTGTTCTCCGTCACCCCAGACAACAAAATCATCTCCTTTATTTTTTGCGTTATAGCAATTGCGAATAAAATCAAAAATGAAATGATTATCATAGACATCAAAGTTAGCACCATATAAAGTTGATGGTACGAAATATAGCCATTTTAAGCCGTATTGCTGCTGTAAAGACTGCAACCCTACTAGTAGCATTCTTTTAGTCATTGCATACGTGTAAAGGCCCTTATCTGGCTGTCCTAGCAAATAGTTATCCTCAGTCATAAACATATCCGGCGCGTATGAACAACTTGTGCCCATGCATATCATTTTTGCTTGAGGCTGATACTCCTTCCAGTATCGCAGTATATTAGTGTTAATAGTTTGATTTGAAAGCCATTGATCGCCTTTATGCTTAAGGCAGTAATCACCAGCTTTGGTAACTGCTGCAAGGTGAAAAATATAATCAAACTTAATATTATTATAAACGTATAAATTTTCTAGTTTGTTTAAGCTAGCAACTTTAGTGTTACTAATGCAAACTAGTTTTGCTACTTTGGTAAGCTTTTCACAAAGATGGGTGCCAAGAAAACCTGTTGCACCTGTAACCAATACATTAATCATTATACAGCAACCTATTGAACAATTTGTATTTCTGGAAATGGAATAATAAACTTAACGCCAGAATCAATTAAGGATTTGTTCTTAGCAATAATCTCATCTGCAAAATTATGAGATAACAACAAATAATAATTTGGCAAGTCTTCTGAAGACTCTTTTACAATTGGAATGTGTGATTGTGGAAGCCACGTACCTATTTTTAGATCATTAATCTCAACCGCTTTATCAATCAGCGTATTGTCAATTCCAAAATAGTTCAACAAAGTATTGCCTTTTGCAGGTGCACCATAGGCGTAAATTGTGTTGCCTTCATTTTTAAGTTTTGTTAACAGATCTTTTAATGTATCTTTTCGTGATTCTATAGTATCTGCAAATTGCCTAAAAGCATCTATGCTATACTTTTTATCTTTATCAAGCAAAATTTTATATCTCTCTGTCTTCTTATCTAGCTCACCAGAAGTATGAGTAATTTTGGCGATTATTGAACCGCTATGAATTTCTGAATAATAAGCATCAAATATTTGTAAGTCGTATTGCTCTAGCAAATTATTTAAGCTTTGCATCGTGTAGTAGCATAAATGCTCATGATAAATTGTATCAAAGTTTAGCTTGTCTACCATTGTGCCAGCATACATAAACTGAACAATCAAAACACCGTCATCGCGTAGAGCTAGCTTGATGCCCTCTATGACACTATGAAGTTCTTCTAAGTGGAAGAAAACACCTGATGCGTTAAAAAGTTTAACAGTTTTTTTACCGATATGATAATTCACACAACTTTTATTAAAATATTGCGTTAGAGTGGGTACGCCATTTTCTCTAGATATATCAGAGACTCTCTTAGCACATTCGACATTCAGTACATTTTCAATATTACATTTTTGATATTGCTGTAATTGTGTACCATCATTTCCTCCAATATCAACAATTAAATCATCTTTTTGAATATTAAACTGCTTTACATTTTCTAGAGCAACATCATAAAAATGATCTTTAAGTGTCTGGGTAACTCCAGACAAGTAACAGTGATCTGCGAACATAATCTCTTTTGGTACAGTGTGGTCTAACTGCAGCAAGCCGCAGTGTTCACAGTGGTTTAATCTTAGTGGATATTTATTTTCTTTTCCGATCCTGTCTTCAGTTAAAAAATCATTACACCATGGTTGATTTCCCAGGTCTAATATTAATTTTAAAGAATTAGAACCGCAAGAACGACAAGTCTTCATAGCAGTTTACTCTCTTTAATGTTGGTATATAAATTTTCTGTTGTATATTGTAGGCATTTATTATATGCACTTTCAATAATTGTAGTATAGTTTTGGTAGTTATTTAAAACTTCTATTATTTTGTTCTCTAGATCTTGATTGTTTTCGAAGTATATAAAATCTTCACCTGGCTTATACCAAGTTTCTACCACATTCCAATTATCTTTACAAACCAAATTTAAAGTTTTAGACATTGCAGCCTCATTAAATCTAGATTTAAACTGAGGTATTGTCTTTTGATTTTCAACATCAGAAAAGGCTTCATTTTTCCACCAGTCTTTTCTAGATTTTATATTAGATATATCACGTTCGTTTCTTGCGAGAAAATAATTGTAGCAAACAGATATTTTTGTTTCCGCAATTCTTTTTATTTTTTCAGTGTTAGTCAAATTCAAATCTGTTGCCGCGCCCAACTTAATAACATGAGAGGTCATAGCATTAATACCGTGAGTCATTGACATATAGCGATAATTAAATTTTCTAAGTACGTTTAAGCAATCAATATGATATTGACCATGAATACCACCTTGATACATAACATCATATTTTTTTTCTTGCGGGCTAGGAATATCTAGCTTGCTAAACGGATAGCAAATAGTGTTATATTTATTTATTTTATTAACTTCGTTTAACCAATTGACACTATATGGGCATATTGTCCAAACGTCATCATAATAACGATCAGCATCACTTTTTAGCGGACTGCAAAATTCTGTTGGCATTGTAACATTGAGATATGTTTTTCTTTTGAAATTTTTATATTTTTCTAAAAACTGTGGGTTGTCAAGATGATTAAAGCCATACAACAACACATGATCATCAGAATGCTGGTTCATTTCATCTAATCTGAAATAGTAAGTGTTTGTACCTGGTATTTCGCAAGTTAAATCTTTTTCAACCAACATTTAAACAACGCCTCTCAGATAAGGATTAATTGTATACTCTTTAAAAATAGGAAACAATTCTTTTGAGTACTCGCTAACATTCCATCTACCTTTAACTAACGCAGTGGATACGTGTGGAAAAACTGATGAGTCGTAGTGATACATGCCTCTTCTTGGCTCATTGTAGTAACAAAATAGGCCTTTCATTTTTAGCTCTTGGCAAACTTTCGTAGCTTGATACTCAAAAGAGTTTTGCCAATCTTGATTAGCAATATGCAAATTGGGGCCTTTTTGATGAACTAGTTTTATATCATTCGTTCTCCATAAAGCGGCCTGATTAGTATAAAAATAATCTTGGTTGGTTAATAAATAATATAAGTTCTCACTGTGCTGCTCAAAAGGACCATCGTATATACCACCTCTCATAAATCTAACAAATGATATATCTGGACTAGCCTCTAAAGTTGCAACAAAATGATGCACTTTATCAACCTGCATATTGTCATAAAGAATATAGTCTTCTGATATGTATATACAGTACTCTTCTTTAACTTTCGTGATTCCCTCTAAAAACTGATCTCTGTATTTGTTAGCTGGATTATAATTTACAACTTGATAATCAGCTGGAAAATCATAGTCTACAGGATCAACAAAAACATACCTACTAGTAAAAAAATCACTTGGTATATATTGTTCAATTTTGTCAAAGAATAAGGGCCATAAATCTTGATTCTTAGATACTGTATTAATTACTAGTGCTATATCAGCCATTTTTTTGTTTAAATCCATCTATTATTTTTTGCAGGCCTTCGTCTAAAGAAATAAGCGGTTGCCAGCCTGTAGCTAGTTGCAACTTAGAATTGTTGCCACATATATATTTCGGAAAACTTTTTCTGTCTTCTGAAGGCTCAAATATTACGACATTATTATTACATAGCTTTTCTATTTTTTTAACAACATCTTTTACTTTATATTGTTGTCCTGAGCATAAATTATAAACACCTTGCGTTTTGTATGATATTAGCTTGTCTACTGCACTGTTAAAATCTTCAATGTACAAATAGTCAACAACTGATTGGCAAGAGTCAAGCTTAAGCTGTTTTCCACTTACACAATGCTCTACAGCTTTTGTTATTAATCGATTTTGGCAATCGCCTGGGCCATATATGTAACAAGGTCTCAACCAAAGCCAAGAAAAATTTTTTGCTCGACAAAAATAAAGAGACATGTCTTTGAACATTTTTTTGTTTAGACCATATAAACTGGTGGGCTTTTCAATGTCATTTTCATTAATAATGCGACTTTTATCGCCGTACTCAGAAAAGGAACCAAAACCAACAAAAGTTAAATTTTCAAACTTAGTTAACACTTTAAATAAGCGCTTGCCTATTTCAAGATTGTCAAATTGTTTAAAGCTTTGCGTATCAGAAAAAGACGAGCCCCCTCCCCAGCCACAGTTTATAAACACATCAGGTGCAAAATTCAATATATGACTTTCAAAATCTTTTGTTAGCGATACAGTGTCAACAATATATTTTTTTGAAAGTGATCTTTTTAGATTGCTACCAAGAAAGCCACTTGCTCCAGATATCATAATCTTCATAAAATCTGTTTCCAATCTTTTATATTTAACGCTTTGTCATCCAGGTATATATCCGCAACCGGCTTTGGACTGTAGCCAGATTTTTTAACATATCCTGGTACATTTTCATTAACAGAATCAAATTCTAATCCTTGTTGCCTGCACCAATCAATCGCTTCAGTTAAACATTTATACTGTTCGTTGTCTCCCCTGCAAGTATACAGTATTAATTTATGACCCTGTTTTCTTAAATTAATTAATTCTTTGACGAGAAGTTTTTGATCATCAGTTTGATTTCCTATTTTAGGAAAAGCATATTCACACAATGTACCATCAAAATCAACAGCTATTGTTTTTACATCTTTTTTCATTTTTACTCCATGTTAACATCAACCAAAAGCTTCGCTTTTGAAACTGCATCTAATATATTATCATAGTTGTTGTAAAAATCAACAACTTGTACATTGTTATTTACTATCTTTCTGGCATAAGTTCCAACTGCTACACCATTGATTCTTACACCACATAAATCAGCTAGCTTCTTGGAAAGTGAATTTGTACCACCTGAAATTATAATATTAATAGCTTTTTTTGCAGATAAACTTTTATAAACTCTTTTTGAAGATATTTTATTATTTTCTTTTTTCTTGTATATTTTCATATTAAATTTTTTGTTAATCACATCTGCGCAGGCTACAGCTTGCAAAGTTGTATTATAGTCATCTTCGCCGCCGCTCATAGGATAGCCATCTGCTTGAATTATGAGCTTGTCATTTGATATATCTCTTGCTTGTGATATTCTATGCTCTAAATTTAAATTACCAAGATTTAATCGATCTAAACACATTGAATTAAAGTTGTCTGGATTGACCTGATTGATTAACTGCCATTCTTGCATTGTTACATCGTCGTCGCCAACAGCTGCGTGAAGCTCAAAGCACTCGGCGCCTGCTGCCATGCACTCTGGTAATAGCTTTAAAAGCTGTCTAGCATTATGCCTATATGAAATAATATCATCTTTTGGACATATATTACTGCACTTGCCACAACCAATGCACAGATCTTTTACAACTATTTCTTTGTCTTGATCTTCTTTGTCAAAGCTTCCAGCTAAATTTTTGTAGAAGTCCAAATCTAAATGAAAATTTTTAGGTATTGCATCAGTCGGACAAACAGGGTCACACAGCCCACAAGCTAAACAAGTGTTAGGGTCTATATAAGACTTTCTAACATGATGATCACCTGGCATACCAATACTAACCATTATATACGGTCGAACTCCAATATCTATAGAAAGCTGGTCAGCCATATGATATGCTATATTAATACCTGCTTTTGCGTATGTCACAACTTCAGGATTTGCAGATATGTCTAATATTTTTGCGCCGGCCAAAGTATAAATTAACGCTAATTTTTTAACATATTCTTTGTCTTCGTTACCAGCGCCGCAAATCATCTTAAAGCACTTTTGATCATGCAAAAGCTTTTGCAAGGTAGCAGTCCGTGGTTCCATTTAGATTCTGCCCTGTAGGACCTCTGCTCTATCTTGAAATGAGCTGCCAATACTATTATAATTTTGTGCCTTGAAGCAAAGCCACTCTATTTCATAATTTAAAGCAGCTTTAATGGTATCATCTAAACAATTTATATTTTGATCGTTTAAACCAATTACGATATTTCTAGTCTCTATTTTATCAAGCAGCTTATTATCAAACATTTCTTTAACAAAATCAACACTTGAGACAGATATATTTCCACCCATTGTTGTAACTAAATTGTGTTGCTTCGCTGTTATCAGACACTTGCGAACTTCTTTGTTTATAAACTCGCTATCAACATTATCTTTTGGTAAAGAAAACGATTTTGTAAAATCAGATCGGCCAACTACAATACCGGAGAGTCTTTTTGCCTCTTCCTTAGACAGCATATCATCTAGATTTTGTGCTGCAGTTTTAGTTTCGCAGACAAACATACAATTAAGAGAATTAATATTCTTAACAGCGTTTATAAATTTACTCAAAGCAAATGGACTTTCGACCATTGGTGCAATCACTGTGTTAACACCAATGCTAGCGCAGTGATTAATATCAGTAATGGCTTCACAGCCACCAATTTTTACATACAGGCTAACACCAGCTAATTCAGTTATTCTGCGCATTGTTAAGACGTCATCTAGTATAGCACCTTCATCCTCAAAAGATTGCTTTATGCCCAGTATATTATATTGTTTTTTTAAGCTTGAAAGTCGGTCTACAAGAAATTTAAATGTTTTTCTTTCTTTATCCTGATAATCATAGCGCTTCCCACGCCAAGATCCTAATATTTCTTTATTCTTCATATATAATCCTGCTCTGTATTGCGTTAATTTTTTCTGTCAAAAACATAGCATCCATACCCCATATTATGATTTCTGGTCTAGAATTTTGTTTTTTGCTAAAGTAATTGTCAATATCAATAAATTTTGGTAGGAAAAGTCCTAACTTATCATTAGATATAGTATTAACAATCTTATCATAATATGAAACATATTTTTCATTATTCCATTCTGCTGTGCATCCTAAGCTAGCAGATAAATCGTATGGACCAATTATATAATAATCAAAATCAATTTCAAGTAATTTTTTCAAATTTTTAACAGATTTTTTAGTTTCTATCTGAGCAATTATAAGAGGGTTTTGATCGCCGATTGATTTAGATCCCCATTTATTTTCTCTAGTTAAAGCATGCCCTCTTGAACCTCCATATTTAGGATACTTGCAAAACTTTAATATTTCTTTGCTTTGATCAATTGTCTCAACAGTGGAAAATATTATTCCGTCAACACCTAAATCTAAGCACATTCTTACTAAACTTTTATTAAGATTCGTCACTCTAACAAAACATTTTTTGTTCAGTAATTTTATAACTTGTACTGAAGATAGTATTTCGCTGTTTGTAAAGACGCCATGCTCAGTATCAAGTACAACTCCATCAAGAAAACTATCAGCTAGTATCTCACTAATAACTGATGACGATATTGTTTGCAATGTTAAATTAATCATAGATCTCTAATCTTGTTAGATAAAGGGTTTAGACCAATCAGCATTGTTTCTTTTACTTTTTCAATATCTAACAAAGGAGACATCTCTTCTATAGGCGGTGCAACAATACCATCTTTTGTAAGTATGCCTTTTACTTTAGGTGTGAGCGGCTGCTCAGGATCCATAAAAAATTCATAAAAACTAGCTTCGTCAGAATCTAAAAACTCTTGTAAAGAATTGTTATTATTATTAAAATATTTAAAACCGAAAGCATCTGCTATCTTTTTAAACTGTGGCATTTCAATACCTGTTTTTTGGTCCACACCTACAAAGTTGCCTTTAAATAACATCTTTTGAGTGTGCTTGATAAACAGATACCCATCATTATTAAATATAACAATCTTAACTGGTATTTTATAATTTATAATTGTCTGTAACTCTTGCAAGTTCATCATCATCGAACCGTCACTCATCAAGCAAAGAAGTGGCCTGTCTTGACTCGCAAAAGATGCCCCAACCAGACTAGGTAAACCCCAGCCCATTTCTCCTAAGCCATTAGAAGTAAACATTGTTTGATCTTTTTTAATCTTTATTGCTTGATGGCTAGACGCCATAGCTGTACCCATGCCGGCAACAATAATATGATCGTCCTGCAACAAGTCTGATACCTCATCAAAAAACACATAAGAGTTATCATATTCAGTATCTTTATGGTGCTTTTCAGCTGTGGGGTAGTTTGCTTTGCAGTTAGTGCAATATTGCATCCATTCTGAAATGTTTGGCACTTCAACATCTGCCTCTAGCAAAGATGTTATTACATCTTTAACATTGGCGTAAATTTTTAAGTCGTATCTTGCATGCTTTTCAAGTTCATTTGGGTCGTTATTAACCATCACAATTTTTGCATTAGGTGCGTAATTTTCAATATTATATCCAGTTTGTGGCAAAGCTAACCTGCTGCCAAGCACAACTAACAAATCACAATTTTGTACGACAAAGTTTGCTCGACGCTGACCATATATGCCAGACCTGCCAAAATAGCAAGGCTCATCTTCCGGCAATACATCAATACTAGACCAAGTTAGCAGAGTTGGTATCTGCATTTTTTTAACTAATTGTCGAAACTGTTGTTTGCTATTAGATAATTTTATACCATGGCCTCCCAAAATCAAAGGTCGCTTTGAGGCCTGTATTAAAGAGACAAGATCATTTATTTTTAGATCTTCAGCTGCAGCTGTTACAGGCTCTAGTTTACGCAGGTTCTCGACGTCAACAGGCTTAGACTGTATGTCGAACGGTATATCTAACCAAACAGGCCCTGGACGCCCAGAAATAGCAGTGTCAAGCGCTTTTTGCATCTCATATAAGACGTCCTGCTCATTCATAACAGCTTTAGAATACTTAGTTATATCTTTAACCATTTCTGCAGCGTAAAAGCCTTGAGTGCCAATCATACGCAAATGCTTATGTTGTTGCATATACTTAGTTGATTCTTGGCCAGATAAAATAATAACTGGTATAGAATCAGCCCAATTACTAACAACTCCAGTCATTGCATTGATAGCTCCAGGGCCGGCAGTAACTAAAGCAGCTGATATTTTACCACTAACTCTAAAATAAGCTGCAGCGGCCATTACAGCTGCCTGCTCATGATGTACGTAGACAATCTCAGTAAATCCTTTTTTAGCAATTGAATCAAACATATATGAATTAGCAGATCCAATAATACCAAAAACGACCTTTATATCTTGTTCTTCAAGAAAGTCAGCTATTACATCAGAAACAATTTTCATCTTTGAACACCATATTTGGACATAAATTTATCAGTTATGTGTTTTATGTACTCCATCTGCTCTGATGTAATTACGGGAGAGGTGCCAAGAAAAAACGTATCTATCGTAATCTTTGTGGCCATAGGAAATCTTTTAACAGTGTCATCAACTTTTGATAAATGCTGATATGCAGGATGTAGTAAAATATTACCTGCAAAATAATTTCTGGTTTGTATTTTGTAGCTTTCAAAAAAGTTAGTAAAGTCACTCCTTGTAAAAATAGAATTATCTTTAATTGTCAAAGGGAACGCGAACCAGCTAGGGTCAGAGCCCTCAGTTGGTCTTGGTAAGATAAAGAACTCCTCATACGGCTTAAATATGTCAAATAAAAGCTTGTAATTATTCCTTCTATCATCATCAATTGAATCAATTTTTTTTAATTGTTCTAAGCCCATGGCAGCTTGTAGTTCTGTTGGTTTTAAGTTATAGCCAATTTCCTCATACACATATTTATGATCAAAAATCTCTTCTGGTATTGAAGGTAGCCAACAGCCGAAACGTTTCTTGCAAGTTCCATTTTTTAATAAGTTGGCCTTTTCTCCAACACAATAGCAACCTCGACCCCAATCTCTAAAGCTTCTGGCTACTATTTCTAGCTGCTTTGTTTTTGCTGCAACAAATCCTCCTTCACCCATAGTAATATGATGCGCAGGATAAAAAGAACAACTAGCCATTTCACCAAAGCTTCCTAGCTTTTTGCCTTTATAAATTGAGCCGAGTGCGTCGCAACAATCTTCTAAAAACAGTAAATCATATTTATTAACAATGTCCATAACCCTATCCATATTAGGAGGGTTACCTAACACATGAGCGAAGGTTAAAACTCTTGCGCCTTTCTGTGCTGCTTGTTCTAGTTGATCTAAATCCAAATTTAGTGTTTGTGTTTCTACATCAATAAAAACAGGTTCAAAATTATTTTGCATTATTGGATTTATTGTTGTTGGAAAACCAGCTACTGGAGTTATAACTTTTGTTCTCTCAGGTAAGGCATAGAGCCTTTTTGACTTTAAAGCGCTCATCATTATCAAGTTTGCACTAGAGCCACTGTTAGTTAGAATACCAAATTTCTTGTCAAAATATTTAGGAAACTTTTTTTCAAACGATAATCCCTTCGTACCCATGACAAGCCATTCATCCAGCAAGGAACTAACTGCAGCTACATATTCTTTGCTATCAAAATGTGGACCTGAATATCTAACCCAATCTTTTCCTGGTGACCAAACAGATGCTTGTTTTTTTTCAGACATATAATCTGAAATTAGATTTAGTATTTGTTGTTTTTTATCTTCTTGCGTCATAATAGTTATTCTTAAAATCAGTTAGTATAGCCAACTTGTGAGGCATATTGATTGTGTTTGTGGCATGTAAAAATACCACATCGCTTGGTACCCCAGCAGGGTACTTGTAGTTTTCAAAATGATTTGCAAAATACTTAATTGGTAGCGCTTGGTGCACTAAGTGATCAAACGTTTTTTCTACCGGTACTTCAAGACCAGCATTTGGATGTAGGATGCTCAACATTGCATTTACTATATGTTGGTCATGTAATCCAGGACAATTATGTGCTTTTGGCATTTCAACATTTACAAAATGTTCAAAAAATTCTAATGTGTTTTCATTACAAGAAACTGCAAATATTCCAAAGTTATACCACAAGTCATTAAATTGAAATAAAAGATCATTTTTTTGTAATAAATCATTAACTTCATCTGTAAATTGTAAGCCAGAAAATACAACATCTCCATCAATAAAAAATAAATTATTTCCCATATTTATTTTAATTTCTTCAATAATCATATTTAGCTTTTTGATTTCAAAATCTACAGCTTCAGAGCGAGGTACATTGTCCATATTGTTCATAAACAATATTTTCATATCTTTTACATCTTTTGGTAGCGTTGATAAAAAATAATCATCAATTATTCTAATATAAGATTTTGTAGCTAGTGTCACAACACTAAGTTTCTTACTCATTATCTCACCTCAATGTCTTTAAACAACTCAAATTCAGTTAAGTCACGATAAGGAGGAATCTCCAAAAGATCATCCATATGCTTTGGGTAGTTTTGCATCAGTGTTAAGCCGCGAGCAGCTTGTTCTGGGGTCATATACATATTCCAGCCCTCCTCGTCAATCATATCTTCATGATATTTTTTACCGTCTGTGCGGCCTTCATACCTTCTAGCTTTAAACCACTGAGCGGCTTTTTCGTTATCACATAATATCATACCACCCTTACCAATTTTAAGGTGTTTTTTGATGTGAAAAGAAAGACACATAAACGTGCCAGGTACATACATATCAGAAGTTAATCGCTTAGCAGCATCATAAATTGGAAATGGCTTAAGCTGATAAACACCTTGCCATTCAATGTCTTCAAACACTAATTTTGCGCCGGCTTGCATAATTGACTGTGGAGGAGATAAGTACGTTCGCTTTGGTATCATGACCTCTTTGCCGGCAACATCGCACCACTTACAAGCTAAAAAAATAGCGTTTGTGCAATTATTTAAAGAAACAGCGTATGGTGCACCTGTGTAGTGAGCCATCTCCTCTTCAAACATTTTAACTATTTTATATGGGTTATGTAACATTCTCTCTCTCCAAGATATAATATTTTTTTATAAAACCACATTTCTCAAACAACCTCAAGCTAGCTTCATTTTGTAATTTAATCTTTGCCACCGCTAACGGATATTTTTTTGTAATTTGATTAATCATAAAAACGCCAACTCCTTGTCCTTGGTAATCAGGGTGGGTTGCAACTCTAATATCATCGTTGATAACGCCAACATACCCGACTGGTTGTTGATTGTTCACACATACAAAAAAACAATCGGAATATTTTTTCATAAAATCTTGGTGTTGATCAGCAGTTATGTACTGTTGATTTATAAACCCTTGCTTTACTCCATCCATATTTCTAAGCTGGCGAATAAACTCCCAATATTGTTTTTTATTAGAAACTAGCTCCATACATCTACCTGATGACCAAACTGATTTTTTGCACCAAGCCAATAGCTAGTCAAGTATCCTCTAGTATATTTCCATCCTTGCAAATTTAAAAGCGGGTTCAAGCAAGATCCTATATCTAAAAATGTATTGTGTGGATTGTCTTTAAAACAATCATAAATAATATAATTACTTAATGATGCAGCTGAACATAAAATAATATGATTTTTTAAATTATTTTTACTGATATAGTTTTTTACTTCTTCTGCAGCGCTGTAATCGTCAATCATACAGTTTGATCCAATCAAAAACTTTTTCTTAATATCAAACGGTAAATTGTCAGTTTTTGCCAACTTGTTAACAACATATATTATTTCTCGATCACAAAACAATGGAATAATTTTTTCAACAAAATGTTTATAATTCGCATTGATTAATAAATTTGCAAATGTTAAATTATCGTGATCACCACCGTGAAAATCTATCATCCAATCAAAGTTTTCTTTACCAACATGTCCATCAGTTGCAGTGCATATCCCCTTGTAGTAGTTTTCTTGATTATGCATAAATGTTTCAACCAACTTTTTTTGATATTTTTGATGTTGATCGGGGTAGAATGCTTTGTGTTCTTCTTCGGTGTATACGTTTCTACCAGAACGTTTTCCGGTAATAAAATGATTATCTGCTAAAACCAAAGTTTCATTCTTTAGAATAAACATCTCGCCATCTGAAAATCTAGTAAACGCAAAATTGTCTTTGTTTTTTAACTTATCAAGTATGAAATTAAAATCTTTTGTAAAGTCTTTAAACATTTTTTAAGATCTCCATTATTTTTTGAGATGCTTGTCCGTCTCCGTATGGACAAGAATGCGATGAGTCTGGAATAAAATTGTTAATATGTTCATAAAAAACATACCTTAAATCACTTGGTTTTTTCGCTAAAAATGAAAAGGTACCTAAGCTCTCCTCTCTTTCAGTAACTTTTCTACAAACTATACATTTCTTTCTTAAGAAAGAAGCCTCCTCTTGTATTCCACCACTATCAGTAATTAATAATCTACAATCTGATATTAAATCAACAAACTGCTCATACTGGATAGGGTCAACAATGTTAACATCTGTTAAGACATGAGACCACTTTTTAACATTTGGATTGGGATGTAATGGAATTATAAAATTGTAATCTTTATTTTCAATAGCTAAATTATTTACAGCGTTAAACCACTCGTTCATTATATCATGGTTTTCTCTTCGATGTAACGTTACAATTATATTGTTAGAGTAAGATGTTTTGAGATCAACCAAGTTATCAAGAACAGTATTTCCAACAATAAATTTTTTACCTGGGGCTAACTCATTTTGTAAATTGTCATATGATTTTTGAGTTGGGCATAAGTGAATGTCTGCCAACCTCGAAACTAACTGCCTGTTTGTTTCTTCTGGGAAAGGATTGTCTCTATCATATGTTCTTAACCCAGCCTCTAGATGTATTACTTTTATCTTTCTATGAAAGCCAGCCAAGGCCATCGCTAACACTGATGTTGTGTCACCCTGCACCAGGATCGACGTTATGCCCTCAAAAACATCGTCATTGTTTAAAAGCGAGGTTACAATCGAATCAAGTCTATTAGACCCATTAACAATGCTTAACCTTTGAATATCTTCATCAATATTATTAAGCAGATCGACATGCTGGCCAGTAAACAACAACCTGTACTGCATGTTTCCTTTAAAACATTTTATTAGTGGTTTTATCTTGATCCACTCAGGTCTAGTACCAAAACAAATTAATAACATTTAGACACCTTTAACTGTTTGCCAACCGTTTGCAATTGCATACTGCACGCACATATCTCTTTCAGTAAAAAACTGCTGATGAGAAACTGCAGAGTTTGTAGATGTCGCCTTATTATCAATGCCTAGCTCGTTACCAAGTATAGAGCCATGAAGCGTCTGATCTTCGGCAGGATGAGGAGGGCAGTATGTTTGTATTGCACCATACTTTTGTGCGGAATACGCAAACTGTATATCTTCCCCATTATGCCAAGTTGGTGGCTTCTCTTTCCATAGATACTGAAGCCAGTCGCGTTTGAAAAACCAAGCATGACCAACCAAATCAACTCTTTCAACTTTTTCATTTTTTGTTGGCCAACCACATCGCTGATGATCGATATATTTTTCAGAGTTTAAAGTGACGCCGGCTGAGCCTAAAATTCCCTCATGACTATCCATAGTTTCCAAACAGTTCTTATGCCAATTAGAGCCTGGAATTGTGTCATCATCATAGATAGCAATATATTTTGTATCTGCTAGAAGAGCTGCAGCAAAACGACCATAGAACTTCCAATTAAAATCATTTTTAAAGACCCTATCAATCCCAAGAGACGCAGGATCAAAATCTTTATTATCTTCGTGATAATTAATCCACAACCAAATTTGTTTAGGTTTAATTGACTGCGCACGAATAGCATCTACTTGCATTTTTAAATTATAAGGTCTTCGATAACAATTTAGTATAACTGTTATATCTTCTTCTACACTTTTACTTTTTGCAAAAAGCTTTGTAAAGACAGTATCAACAATTTTATCTTTTTTAGCTCTAACATAGTCAATCAACTCTTGGCCCTTATATTTTTTAAACCAAGGCTCATAAGTACAGCCATTCAAATTATTTGTTTTAAGTTTGCAGCCAAGCATACGAGCTTCAGCAACTAAACGACAAAAACTTTCTAATGTTTGTGGAAAAAAAACTAGTGTTTCATAAGTTGCCAAGCTTTTTAAAAACTCACTATATGCTTGCTTTGGAACGACATCATAATTAAGATTATTTTTTTCACAATAATCAATTGCAGCGTTCAAGCCTTTAATGGGATTTTTGTCATCTAAGATAAAACATTTTGGCTGCTTATCAGATATAGCAGACTGTATTAAATCTAACTGCTCATCAGACCAAAGTGAGCACTCAAGATTAACAACATTTTTAATTTGTAAATTTTTCTCTAAAACCTCAGCATGCTTAACGGATTGACAAAAAACAGCTTTTGCTGCAGCATAAAAAGGCCTATTGACAACTTGATCCTTTGGTGCAATAAAATCAAAATATTTTGACGGGTCTCTACTAGACAAATATTTATGATCATGTTCAATAATTACATACCGATCAGAATAAGCTTGAAGTCTGACGGCAACATTTCTTCGCAGCTGAATAAAGTTTGATATAATAAAATAAAAATCTGTTTTAAGATACAAGTTAAGGTGCTTTATTGTAAACTCAGAACATTTAAAATTTACAACTTTAACACCTTGTTTTTTTAACTCATTTATTAAAACAGAATCATATATTTCAGCTCCGCCAGCAACTTCATCTGAGAAAAAGTCTGAAATGTAAACTATTTTTTTCATTCAAATTCCATAACTTCCTGCTCTTGTGAAGCGACCTGATAACTACTAGAATCAAAACCAAGTATTTCATCGACATATTGTTTATTAATGTCATCTTCATTAAACTTTTCTACTACCCACTTTTGTAGCTGCTTAGCTCGTTTTTTAAAACGACCATAGTCTTTATGTACTTCTTCTAAGTTTTGCTTAATAGATCCTTCTTCTGGGTATGCCCATTGTGAATCTGAAACAATTACATCTTTCCAAACAGCCTGTTCTGGAACATTATTTAAAACATAAGATATCTTGCTAAACATGTGTTTTTTCTTTTGTTTGCCATTTTTTTGTTTTTGTGGCATATACAGAAAATCTAAATGACCGGACCAATCTGTTGCTATGACTGGCAAGCCGTAACAGGCAGCTTCAAATATAGGAAGACCAAATCCTTCACCATGGGTTGTAGAAACCAAAGCTTTAATTTTTGGATTTGTGTATAAAGAAGCCATCTGCTCATCTTTCAAGTATCCATGTAAAAGATAAATCTTGCATTTTCTTTCACCAAGAGTTTTAAGAAATGCACTTAAACCAACTAAACTATTATTTCGATCTAAGATAGAATTTTTAGCTGTATTTGTTTTAAGGACTAAACCAACATTTTCATCTTCTCTAAATTTTTCAACAAAACACTGTATTAGCTGATTTAAATTTTTTCTTGGTCCAAGTTGAGCTACAGCTAAAAAGTTAAAGTCTGTACTTAAGTCAAGATCAATTTTTTCAGGTTTATAAACCTTTGCTGGATAATTTATATACTCAACAGGTGTTTCAATTTTATAATCAATTTGCTGACCAGTAGTATTATTGGTTGCTTCATATACTGTTTCAACTAAAGATTTTTTTGCAAACTCACTAATTGTTAAAATCTTGCTCATTTCAAAAGATTTTTGGATCCATAAAGGAGCAATTTTTGTTGTCTCAATGCCGGCTGTTATACCGATGTTTACAGGAGCTATCTTTTCCCACTCATTAGGAATCGTAACTTGCAATGATATATCATATGTGCCTTTCTGAGATGTATGTTGCGCAGTCTTTTTGATTACACTATCAATCCAGCGTCTTTCTTCATTGTCTTCCCATTGCCAGCTAGTGGCTCCCCAGTTCAATGGATATATATATAAATCAAAAATATCCTCCCGAGATCTCAAAGCGCGCAAAACAGTGCGAGCATGGTGGCCATAGCCAGATTGTGTTAGTACTGGTGCTTTTAAAATAATTTTTATCATGATTCAACCTCAATAATTTCCCAAGATTTGTAATTTTTACGCTCTGACCAGCTACCAAATTTTTTGTGCATTTCAGTTAATAAGTCATCCCAGCTTAAAATATACTTTTTAAAACTATAATTTTTATTAACGTGCTCTGCGCCGGCTGCACCAAGTGCAGCTCTTTCCTCCTTAGAGAGATTATACAACTTAAGAAGAGCGTTTAGAACATCATCATTGTCAACGTGATCTTCAAATATAAAAGGTATATTTTGTGATCCAATAACTGATTTTGCTTTTGATTCTAAGCCTACACCAAACCAATTTTCACCATCAGTCACTTGTTCTTGAAGACCACCTGTCATATTAACTATAATTGGTGTGCCACAAGATAAAGATTCTAATGTTGCAAGCCCAAAGCCTTCAGCATCCGCAATATTAATAGTTACGTCTGAAACATTATATATCGCAGCCAAGTCTGCAAACTCAACTTTTTGTGTTGAAAATTTAACTTCGCCATTTGTTAAACCTAAATGATTAATGTTGGCAACCAAATCAGGGCCATTTTGATCTTTTGGATCTGTGTGCATAATCAACATTGCCTTATCTTTGCCAACTTTTTCTAAAAACTGATTAAATATGTGTATTAAAGTTCCAGGCTGTTTTCTTTTGGCATTTCTGTTGTTCCAAAAAACTACAAACTTATCTTCAGGAATTTCCATTGTTTGTCTTAGTTCTTTGATTTTTTCCTCACCTAAAGGATTAAAATGAACTGGATCGACAGCATGAGGCAAATAACTAGAATCAACGTCTGGAGATACAGTTTTTACAATATCGTGCGTAAGTTTTGATATACAAGCAATATGATCGCAAGAATTATACCAAACTTGATTATAAACAGGATATGGATAATTATCCCAAACATGATAATAAACCATAGGTACCAAAGACCTAATCTCATCTTCAATTTCCCAAAGCCAACCATAAAATCGTGGATCTGTCATAAACCAAAGAAGATCTGGCTTTTCAGTTCTAATAATAGATCTTACCGAATCTTGTGTGCCATATCCGTCAATAGGGTAAATTAAAAAATCATCTCCCCATTCTTCAGTTTTCTGTGGATTGTAATCTCTATGTTTAATAGCACCACCAAAACACACAAAACTATAGTTCCCAGTCTTAAGCAAGCCCTCAATCATATAGCGTGTCTGGGTGCCAACGCCTGATGGAGAAAATGGATGGTCTGAAATAACAAAGACCTTTATTTTTTTATTCATTTTAACCTATGTGCAATATTTTGTTTTATAAAACTCGCATCCATAACCACTTGTACAAGACAAACGATTTTTAATATGAACTGAGTTTCTCACATTATATAATGCCTTGTCTAATAATTTAACAGCATTTTCAGTTTTTTTTGCGCCACTGGTTGCACGAAATATTTCAACGTTATTTGACTTTGCAGTTCTTTTTAATAAAGCAAAATGTGTTTCAATATTATCTGGATCAATATTATGTTTCTTAGCAAAGAAGTGCTTATACAAAGTTAGCTGGTATGTAGTCATACGATCTGCTTTACGTTTAGCATTCCAGCCCCAGGAACAAGTTTTCCAATCTATAATGTGATATTTATCATCAATTTTTAAAACAAGGTCAATAAATCCTTTAAAATAAAAATTATCGTCTAAAGGAACATATAATTCTTCCTCAATAGAAACAACATCAAAAGAGGTAAACGTTTTGTTAAGAGCAGGTAAAATAAATGAAAGCATATTCTCACCTTGCTCTCGCATGCTGCTAATTAACTTTTTATTAAGCTCTACATTGTCTTCTTTCAGTAATGTTAACTCTTCTAAAAACTTTTGCTGAAACATTGTTGATAGATCGTTTTTACTGTCAAAAACATTCTCACAAACATAATGCATAGCTGTGCCAAAAGCTGTGTGCTCGCTGCCTTTAAACTTTTTAACGCCGTCAATGTAGACTAGCTTATGCTTAAAAGCGCACTCATTCCATATTTTTAATTCAGAAAAAGATATGTGTTTACGCATTACGTTTACTAGCTGGTCGAGAATTATTTTTTGGCTGTTTAGTAATTTTTTTTACAGCTTGCTTTTTTAATTCAAAAACCCAGACTTTAGATAGACGCTTGTCCACAGCATTATCAACATATTGGTGTGGTCCAGTCAAACAACCACCAAGAACATAACTTTTTGGCACTTCAAAGTTATTTGTTACATGTTCAATTACCTGTGGTGTATTAACTGCTATTCTCTGCTCTCTAACTTTCATTCTTTTTTGCAAAGTTAAAGTAACTAATAATTGCTCTTCTTCATTTAAAATTTTATATTCATATTTCATATTGATTCTCTAGGTTGTCTAAAAGATACAACTTATTATAAATATAAGGACATATTTTTTTTAAGTAAAGTGTATCTCCCAAATAATATTCTTCAAATCCTCTAGCAAAGTATTCTCTAAGCGACACTGTGGAATATGGATTAAGAAATAAACCATTAATCAAGTTGTTTAATCTTTCGTATCCAACGCCGTCTTTTAAAAACATATCTAAATCTTGATCATACTCGATTTCTGTAAAGTCGTAATCTTCAATATCAGACCAGCGGTTTTCGTGTCTTAAAAATCTTTTTAATGTTTGCCTTTTGGATAAAAAGTCATCCTTGATATCTCCATCACCATATATCATTTCACCATAAGCAGCTTCACAAGCATGCGCAAACTCGTGCACAATATCGTCCAAAAGGTCTCCCTCGTTATCTTGCACGTTGCTTACATATATCGCACCATCTAAATACATTGCGTTGATATCTCTTTGTTTAAAATAATCAAAATCACCAACATATAAAGCGTCGACTAAGTTTAATACATGATCAGGCAAAAGTTGATTCACTCTTTTTATTACAGAAACATAATCAACATCATTAGAAAAATGATCTTTAAAAATTATTTGTAAGGAGCCAACTTTTTTTAATTTAAGCTTTTCATTCTTCTTCTTCACATAATTTACAAGATCGTTTTTTTTCATTTTCTTTGCTCGCTAGTTCCATACCAGAATCAACATCTATTAAAGCTTGCTCATAACCTCGAACCCAGTTTTCCTCAGCCATAGCTAAAACAAACTCTGGAAACTGTTCAGCCATAACTTGAATTATCATTTCAACTGTAACTTTTTGATCTTCTGGGTTTAGTTCTTCTCCTACATACTCAACAAGCATGTTTTTTAAATCATTTTCAGGCTCAACTAGTTTAGTTAAGTTTGGATTTTCGTTAAACTGTTTTGAATCAATTGTTTCCATTATAATACCTTCGAAGCTAATGTGGCTACTTTTGATCTTTCGCCTTTTTTAAGTGTTATGTGGCCAGAAAGATCGTAAGTCTTAAATTTTTCTACAGCGTATGACAAGCCGTTTGATGTTGCATCTAAATAGACACTATCAATTTGTTCGACATCGCCAGTTAAAATTATTTTTGTGTTTTCACCAACTCTAGTAATTATAGTCTTAAGTTCGTGAGTTGTTAAGTTCTGAGCCTCATCAATAATAATAAACCCATTTGATATAGATCTACCTCTTATATATGTTAGAGCTTCTATCTGAATCGTTCCATTTTCGAAAAACATAGCCATGCTGTCTTTTTTACCGTTCATTAAAAATTCAATGTTGTCTTGAATTGGCATTAGCCACGGTTGCATTTTTTCTTCCATGGTTCCAGGAAGATATCCAATATCCTTTCCAAGAGGCTGCACAGGGCGAGATACAACTAGTTTTTTATAGACATTTTGATCAAGTACTTGATCTAAGCCGGCAGCAATTGCTAAAAGAGTCTTTCCACAACCTGCGCTACCAATTAACGTAACAATTGGTATCTGTGGATCTAATAACAAATTTAAAGCAAACATTTGCTCTTTGTTTCTTGGTCGACATCCCCATACGCCATGCTTTAAGTCATTAATTTTTTCCAATGGTGACATATCATTTTTATACTTTGCTAAAGCAGTTTTTTTATCGTTTGTACTAGAAACAAGCATAATAAACTGATTTGGATTGAAATTATGCTCTTCTTCATCTAACGTTATTTTTTCACCTTCATAAAATCTATCAATTAGCTGATCATCAACAAGATGCTCTGCGATGCCAGTGTATAGCTGACTTTCATCATCAATGACTTTTGTAGGTTCATAATCTTCTGTTAGAATTTCCAGAGAGTCACACTTTACTCTCATGTTAATGTCACGTGTTACAAGTATAACTTTTCTTTTTAAATTTTCAGACTGCTCAGTTAAGGCAGTTGCAATTATCTGATTATCAGCACTTTGCACATCACAACCAACAGGCATTTGATCATAGTTATAACCTTTTACAGACAAAACCCCTAAGCGCTTATCTATTCGCACACCTTTATGCAAATTACCTTTTGATCTTAACTCATCTAAAATACGAATAGTATTTCTAGCGTTAAGACCAACACCATCTTGACGTTTCTTGTGCTTATCAATTTCGTCAAGCACTTTTAAAGGAATAACAATATCGTTATTTTTAAACTCATAAATTGAATTTGAGTTTGTTAAGAATACGTTAGTATCCAGTATGTAAATTTTTTTCATCTTAACTCTCTGTTAAAAAACTATTTAAGACATATGAGACATTTATTTTTTTTAATATTATTTGTTTTTGGTTTCTCTACAGTAAATAGTTGCGCCATACAAACTAATATAAATAAGTCTTTAAGTAAAGTTAAAAAGTCTATTGTAAAAATAGAAACCTGGGCTCGTCTTGGAGCATGCGATGACGAAACTATGTCTTGTGGTGAATTTACACCTATATCTTCTGGTACAGGCTCAGTAATACTATATCGTGGTAAAAAAGCAGTGTTAACAGCTGCTCATGTTTGCAAAGATAATCGACTAAAAGAATTAGTAAATGCAACTTCTGGCGAAATGATGCTTAAAGCAATTGATAGAAACAATAAGCAATATCGTATTGAAATAATTAAAGCTAATGATGTGTATGACATATGTGTTCTTAGGCCTGCGGGAAGAGATTTAGAACCTCCGCATATTAAATTAGCTAAAAAAATGCCTGAATATGCCGAAGAGGTATTTAATTTAGCTGCTCCATCCGGCATTATCGATGGAGAAATGGTGCCTATATTTCGTGGGAATTATCATGGAATTTCCAACGGCATCGCTTTCTATAGTGTTCCGGCGATCGGGGGTTCTTCTGGAAGTCCAATTCTAAATGTAAATGGTGAATTGATAGGTGTGCTTCATTCTGTGCATTTTAAATTTCATCATATTACACTAGCAACCACCTATCCAACAACTTGGAACTTTATAAAGCTTCCTTAGTTATAAACTAACTTTTACGACAATCATAAGATAAGCTAGCATAAGTAGTAACACAACTACATCTTTAACAGTTAAGACTACTTCTTTAGACCAAAATAAAGCAGTGCTTAGTGTCTTTACTAAACGCATGATACACGACCTCCACGCAACAGAATGTTGCAATACAAAAGGACTTAAGTCCTAAAATAACTATAACACAGTTAGCTTTGAAAGCCTAATTTTTTATTCTTTTTTAAATTTTCTTCTTCTTTCTGTTTTTTATATTTTTCAGCTTCAGAAATTTCAGTTATAATCGGATAAGATTTTTTGTATTTAACAGTTAAAATACCTTTATTTTTAGCTGGTTGCGTGGCATTAATCCACTTAATTGTTATGTTACGACAAGCACAATGACCAATTGTGTTTCTTATGCTATCTTCATGAGGCACGCCATAGTTTGATGCCACTAACTTAGAACCACACTCTTCGCATTCAATTATAGTCATATCCAGCCCTTTATATAAGTAGAGCTAACTAATGTAAATGGTTGGCTCGGTGGGACTTGAACCCACGACTACGACCTTATAAGAGCCGCGCTCTAACCTGCTGAGCTACGAGCCATCAGTCTAAAAGAAGTTGTTTTTTATTGGAACTACTTTCTTTTAGGTTTTTTTCTTCTTGCATTTCTTCATATTGAAGATTTGCTAGATGAGGATACAAATCAAACACTTGCGGTAGGGTCAAATTTTGTTCTATCTGTATTCTTTTTATTTCGTCGTTTACCTTTCCCATTTTTAGTAGTTTCCTTTTTTACTTCTTTTACTGGCTCAAAGTCAGGATGCAGTCTGGTTTTAACCATAAACTGCTGTCTAGCATTAGACCACTTAACTTTAACTTGCATACCTTTATGCTGTTCGCTTCCTTCCCATATGCGATTAAGTTTCTGCCTTACTCCATCGGCTTCTTCAAAGGACACATAAAATCCTTCATTCTTCCACGGTTTGCCTGGTTTAGCAGCAGGCTTAATTTCTTCTGTCTTTTCCAAAATTAACTCCTTTAGATTAAATTATAATAACTTATTTACATGATATAAAATATTAATATAATATATTATAAATTAATTCTTTCTTTCTTTTCAATATTAATATTTAATAATTCATTATAATAATAAGAGTTAGTGTTGTCTTCTAACAAAGTTAATTTATTATTATTAAATTCAGACAGTTGCATATGAACAATCATTGCCTCGCCACCATGCTTCTCTACTAACTTATTAGCATTAGACTCTGCTAGCTCATAAGTTCCCCAGTGGCTAGGTGCTTGAATTCCAATATTTAATATTTGATCTTTAAAATTTGTTGTGGTACCATAGTAAAGATCTAAGTTTCTGTAACCTCTCCAGCTTTCAAAAAGGTTCTTTAAATTAGATTTTTTGTTATTATATTCTGATATATCTTCTGGTGTCTGCATTTTTATTTTAGGATATACAACTTTGATCAAGAAATTATTAACCAAACCTTCTAAGTATTTTTGAATACCAGACCATACTTTTTGTTTATCCACAACATCTAAGAATTTTTCAACGACTTCTATTTCATTTGGATCGTCGGCATCTTCAATTTTAACATCTAAGTAATATCTCATTACATCGTTAA